>Ga0115002_10001457_pt1 | contig 32633 bp, 21 predicted proteins | sample ArcticOcean_MG_C_8_FD_89576 | JGI IMG/M metagenome (GOLD analysis project Ga0115002, IMG submission 89576) | Marine microbial communities from western Arctic Ocean - ArcticOcean_MG_CB11_86 | ecosystem: Environmental > Aquatic > Marine > Oceanic | place: Arctic Ocean: Canada Basin | collected... | reverse complement strand
TTGGGTTATCGACTCGTCGCCGCGAACCGCTATCGGATGTTCGGCCGCAAAGACGCCTGTCGCCTTCCCACACCAGACGAGCGAGAACGCTTTCTGCCGTGATGCGAGGAACCTACGTAGTAACCGGTGGCAGGGGCGCACGGCGAAGCTTCGAGCAGACACAACTTGCCAACCCTGAAGGCAATCGCGATGATGCGAGCAGAGTGATCGTCGAGGAGATGATCCAGCGAACGCATTTTACCGGAATCCGACACCTATGTTACGTCGACGTTTTCCTATCGTGATCGCCCTGCTCCTTGTCTGTTTCGCTGTTGTCGGCCCAGTCGCGTCAGCGGCCGAGCGGCCGAACTTTGTGGTGTTCATCGCTGACGATATGGCGTGGAACGATTGCGGTGCCTATGGGCATTCAAAAATCCGCACGCCGTATGTCGACCAACTGGCCCGCGACGGTTTGCGGTTCGATAACGCATTCCTCACATGCAGTTCCTGCAGCCCCAGCCGGTCGAGCATGATCACAGGCCGATACCCGCACAATACGGGGGCCGAGCAATTGCACTTGCCGCTGCCGGGCCAGCAGGTGACGTTCGTCGAACGCCTAAAAGCTTCGGGCTACTACACGGCCTCGGCGGGAAAATGGCACTTGGGCAAAGCAACCATGCCCAAGTTCGATTTTGTGACCGCGAAGATGAATCAATGGGTGAAGACATTGCAGGAACGTCCGCGCGACAAACCGTTCTTCTGTTGGTTCGCATTCACCGACCCGCATCGGGGCTATCAGAAAAACACGATCCCCATGCCTCACAAACCCAGCGACGCCATCGTACCCCCGTTCCTGCCCGACAACATCGAGACCCGCCGCGACCTAGCCGCCTATTACGATGAAATCGCCCGGCTCGACGGTGTCGTTGGTGCCTGCGTGAAGGAGCTGGAGAAACAGAACGCAACGCGGGAAACCGTCATCGTGTTTCTCAGCGACAACGGGCGACCGTTCCCCCGGTGTAAGACAACCGTACTTGATAGCGGCATCAAGACTCCCTGGATTGTCAAATGGCCGGGTCGTGCGAAACCGGGGACCACGACCGACTCGCTCATCAGTTCGATCGACTTGGCCCCCACGGTTCTCGAACTGGCCGGCGTGAAAATCGGGCCGACGTTCCAGGGCAAGAGTTTCGCTTCGATTCTCTCCGACCCGAAAGCCGCAACGCGACAATATGTTTTCGCCGAGCACAACTGGCACGACTTCGACGACCACCAGCGGGCCGTTCGGTCGAGTCGGTTCAAGTACATCCGCAACAGCTACACCGACATTCCCCTCACCCCGCCCGCCGACGCGGTGCGTAGCCCGACGTACAATTCGATGCTCACACTACACGCCTCCGGTAAGCTGCCCAAATCGCAATCGATCTGCTTCGCGGCTCCGCGACCGGCCGAAGAACTGTACGACCTCGCCGCCGATTCCTACGAGATGAAAAACCTCGCCGGCGATCCCGCGTACGCGAAAACACTGACCGAACTGCGCGGTGTCCTCGATGGGTGGTCGAAACGCACCGACGACGTGGTCCCCCAAAAACGCCGCCCCGACGGCTTTCATCGCGTGACAGGCGAGCGATTGCAACTGAGTAAGAAACGCTAGAGAACTCAAGTTAACCCGACACGTAAGCGAGGGACGCAGGAGAATCGAGCCCACTCCCTGTGTCCCTCGCTTACGCGTCGGGTTACGATTCAGACTCTGGCGACGTTTTTCGACAAAGCCAGAGCGTCTCGCATCTGATGGAAGGAAGACTCAAGGATGAACAACGCCGCAAACGGAGTTTCCGGCACCGCCGAAAATACAGTTTCTGCAAACGCCGAAGCCACGGTGTTCCGTTGGAAGATCGCCCTAATCATCGTTACGGTGTGCGCGGTGTGGACGATTTGCGTCCGTTGGTGGTTCGGCGACGATGGCACCTACCGGGTGATGTTCCTGTTGCCCGCCGTCTTTGGACTGCCGTTGGGCCTGCTCCTCTGGTGGACGTTTCTTTCCGGCCTGAGGTGGAAGCTGAGGCTGTGGGGACTGGCGTTTGTTGTCGCGACTGTCGGTACGTTTTTTTACTATTACCGAGTCACTGGGTTTTACGGCCAGATGATTCCCATTCTGGAAGCCCGATCGACGCCGACCGCCACCGAGCGCGCGACGGCGTACTGGAAATCGACCGCCGTCGACCAGCAGTCTGATCAACCTGCTGACGACGAAAAACCGAATACCTCACCCATAGACAACGATCTCGAAATCGCCACCGACGATTGGCCCGCCGCCCGAGGGGCGAAACGGGACGGCATCGTCACCGGCCTGGCGTTGCGGACCGACTGGAACGAACGACCGCCCAAACTGTTGTGGAAACACCCCGTGGGAGCCGGCTGGTCGGCCTTTGCGATTGCAGATGGTCTCGCCTTCACACAAGAACAACGTGGCGAAGAGGAATGCGTTGTTTGCTACGACGCGGTCACGGGGAAGCAGGTGTGGGTACATGCTGACAAAATGCGGTTCAACGAACCGATGGGCGGCCCCGGCCCGCGCGCTACGCCAACCGTGTTGGAATCGTACCTCTACACACTGGGCGCGACGGGGCAACTCAACTGTCTGACGTCGTGCACAGGGAAGAAAGTCTGGTCGCGAAATATTCTGGCCGATGCCGGTGGTGCTAAGAATCTTAATTGGGCCATGTCTGGCTCGCCGTTGGTGCATGGCGAGTTGGTCATCGTCAACCCCGGTGGAGAGAGTGGGAAAGGCGTCATCGCCTACGATCGGCTGACCGGAAAAATTCGTTGGGCCGTTGGTGATGAACCGGCCGGGTATGCCGGCGCGCGGGTGGAGACGATTCAAGGCGTCGAGCAATTACTGGTCTTCGACGGCACGGGGCTATCCGCCTACGACCCCACCAAAGGGACTGAGTTGTGGCGATTCGGCCCCTGGGAAAACGGCCCGCAAATCAACGTAGCGCAACCCATCGTGCGAGATGAACGGCGAATTTTCATCAGCAGCGGTTACCAGGTCGGCAGCACGCTGTTGAACGTCGAACAGGTCGACAAGAAATGGCGCGTCTCGCAAACGTGGGAGACGCCCAATAAATTCAAACTGAAATTCAACGACGGCGTTTACCACGACGGCCACGTTTACGGACTCGACGAAGGTATTCTCGCCTGCATCGATTACGAAACCGGCAAGCGACGCTGGAAAGGGGGCCGCTTTGGATACGGTCAACTGCTTCTCGTCGGCGACCGGCTGCTGGTCCTCACCGAGACCGGCGAGGTCGTGCTGGTTAAAGCGTCGCCCGACAAACTCACCGTGGTTACTAGGATTCAGGCGATCGAAGGCAAGACCTGGAATTACCCCGCGATCGCCGGTGGCCGGTTATACGTCCGCAATGGTGCCGAAGCGGCCTGTTTCGATCTGCAATAGGTAGTTCTCCGAATTGCATTCTGTGAGACGTAACATAAGTCAGTCAAATTAATTGCGGTTCGTGGTGAGATGCGGAATACGGTTGAACGTGCTTGACGGGGTGGTTCGGGCGCGTCACAATACCCGATACAAATAAAGAGAGTCCCACCTGTTTGCGTCCTACCGTTGGCACGGGCCGTCTCCTCTTTGGAGGAATCCCCGGTTCGTACCCAAATGACCGTAACCCGCTGCCGGGCAATCCGGCGGTGCCCACAACTTGGGAGTTCGTCATGCCGCGGTCTCGCCTTTCGCTTATTCTCGCGACGACTCTGTTCTCGGCCGGATTTCTGTCCGCCGGATCGCCCGTCTCCCTGCATGCTGACGAACCGTTGCATGTGCGGATCGATCAGTTGATCGCTGCGAAAACTCCCGAATACGCCAAGCTGGCCGCACCGCTGGCGTCCGACGGCGAATTCCTGCGACGAGTCACGCTCGACTTAACCGGCATGATTCCCACCACGGCTGACGCCCGCGCGTTCCTGGCCGACACGTCCCCTGATAAACGAACCAAGCTGATCGACAAATTGCTGGCCAGCCCCGAATACGCCCGCCATATGCAACGTGTGGCCGATGTGGTTCTCATGCGTCGGTTGGCTGCCTCGAAAGTCTCGGCTGCGGAATGGCAAACATTCTTGCGGACGTCGTTCGCGGAAAACAAACCGTGGGACAAGCTGGCTCACGAGATTCTCTCTAACGACGGCAGCGACATAAAGAATCGCGGCCCAGCCCGCTTCTATCTGGACCGGAACGTCGACATCAATGCTGTCACCCTCGATATCGGCCGTGTGTTTCTCGGGACCGACATCGAATGCGCTCAATGCCACGACCATCCGGAATTCGACGATTACAAGCAGGCCGACTACTACGGCATTCAGGCGTTCCTCGTTCGTAGCGCACTGTTCACCGACCCGAAAACCAAGAAGGCCATGATCGCTGAAAAGGCGGTTGGCGAGGTGTCGTTCCTGTCGGTCTTTGCTCCCAAAGACAAGAAGACCAAGCCGAATTCGATTCTGCCGACCGTTTTCGGTGAGAAACTCGCTGACGAACCGAAGTTCGAAAAAGGACAGGAGTATAAGGTCAAACCGGCCAAGAACGTGCGGTCGATCCCCAAGTTCAGCCGCTTCGCGTTACTGGCCGACGCTGTGACTTCACCGAAGAATCGCCGCTTCACACGCACGGCTGCCAACCGTTTCTGGGGGATGATGTTGGGCCGCGGTCTGGTGCATCCAGTCGATCGCGACCACAGCGACAACCCGCCCTCACACCCTGAATTGCTCGAACTGCTTGCCGACGAATTGGCCGCTCACAAGTTCGACATCAAATGGTATCTCCGCGAGCTGGCGTTGACGCAAACCTATCAACGTTCCAGTCGCTACGGAGCAGCCGACACAAAAGAGATTCCCGAAGAAACGTTCGTGCAAGCGGTGATGAAGCCGCTTTCGCCCGCCCAGTTGGCCTGGGCCATGTTGCAGGCCAGCGGGGAGGCCGACGTCCATCGCAAGTCCCTTGGTGCGAAGTTAACAGAAGCCGCTTTGGCCAAACGGCTGGTTGGAACGGAAAACCGTTTCGTCTCGCTGTTCGGCGGACCGGCAGGGCAAGCGCCGCAAGACTTTGAAACAACCGTCGACCAAGTGCTCTTTGTCGCGAACGATCCGACAATGATCGCACTCACCAAAACGAAAGCCGGCAACTTGGCCGATCGCATCGCGAAGTTGCCCGCCGACGACACCAACGCGATCGCCGAAGAATTGTTCTTCAGCGTACTGACTCGCAAACCCACCAGCGAAGACATCGCCGACGTGAAGGCCCATCTCAGTCAGCCGATGGGAACCGATCGCCCGGCCTTGATTCAGGAACTCGTCTGGGCCTTGCTGGCCTCGTCGGAGTTTCGTTTTAATCATTGAGACAGGATGAAACACTCGCCGCTCGCCGACTGACGTCGGTTGATCGCAAAACGAATGGAGAACTGAACGATGCACACCCCTTTCGCCTGCAACTCGGTTGATCATTTCTCGCGACGCAGTTTTCTCACCGGTGCCACCGGCGGTGCACTTGGCATGCTCGGTTTCAATGGCATGGTGCAAGCCAAAGCGGCCAAAAGCCTGGAATCACAACAGAAACGCGTGGTCGTGTTTTGGCTCTCCGGTGGTGTCAGTCAGTTGGAAACTTGGGATCCCAAACCCAACACCGATAACGGCGGACCGTTCCAGGCCATTCCGACATCCGTCCCCGGCGTTCACATCAGCGAACTGCTGCCGCAAACCGCCCAGCAGATGCATCATCTCGCCTTGGTTCGCGGCATCAACACGAAAGAGAACAACCACAGCAAGGGAGCACACATCATGCAGACCGGGCATCGACAAACGCCCGGATTCCAATTCCCTTACCTCGGCTCAGCCTTCTCGTCACTGCTAACCGCCCAAGACAACCCCCTGCCCGGCTACATCAGCATCGGTGGCGGCGGCAGTGCCAAGGAAGCCTCGTTCCTGGGGCCGGCCAATGTGCCCATCACCCTCACCGGAACCAACGCCCCGAAGAATCTCAACCTCCCGACCGGTCTCACGCAACAGGCCGACACCCGACGTCGTAACCTGCGTGAGAAATTCAGCAAGCGTTTCGCACTCGGGCGGCGCAGTGCCGACTCGGAAGTTTACAGTTCGTCTTACGATTCGGCTGCGTCACTGATGGCCCAGCGCGACTTGTTCGACTTCAGCGAATTCTCCGCCGAGGATTTGGCACGCTACGGCACGCACGACTTCAGCAAACATTGCCTGATGGCTCGCAAGCTTGTCGAAGCGGGCGTGACGTTCACTCGCGTGCGTCACACCAACTACGACAGCCATTCCGAGAATTTCAATTTCCACGTCGAGCAACTCGGCGAGTTCGACCGTCCCTTCGCTGCGTTTGTTTCCGACTTGGCCGACCGTGGACTGTTGGAAAGCACGCTCGTCATCGTGATGTGTGAATTTGGCCGGACGCCGCGTATTAATCAGCGACTTGGTCGTGACCATTGGGGAACCGCCTGGTCAATCGCGTTGGGTGGAACTGGCATCCAGGGCGGAGCAGTCGTCGGCAAGACGAACGCCAACGGGACGAAGGTCATCGATCGGGAAGTCAACGGCGGGCACCTGTTCCACACCTATTACCGTGCCGTCGGACTCGACCCCACCGACCCGTTCTACGACAAAGGCCGCCCTTTCAACAAAGCCACCCCCGAGACCTCCGAAATCAAGGAGATTCTGGCGTGACGCATCTCGACCGCCTACCGCTGGCACTTCTGATTGCTCTCACAATCACAACGGGATTGCGCGCGGATGACGCTCCTCCCGCACCCGCGCTTCCAAAAATGGATCTCGACGAACGACGCGAGGAGCTGAGCCGAAAAGCAGTCGAATTCGCGCGTACCGATTCCCAGCGCGCGCAAGCGCAAGCCGCTGAAGCCACAAAACAGGCCCAGCAGCCTGCGGCTCAATTGCCAAAAATGCAGAAAGCCTTGGCCGACGCGAAAGTCGCTCAGTCCAATGCTGTCAAAGCCGCAGCAACCGCAGCCGTCGAACTCACCGCAGCCACCAAAGCCAAACCGATCGCCGACAAAGCGTTGGTCGTTGCCAAGCAAGCATTCGATGCAGCCACGAAGGCCGCCACAACAGCAACACAAGCGGCAGCGAAAGCCGAGAGCGACGACAAGAAAAAAGCCGACGACGCAAAACTCGCTGCCGACAAAGCACTCACAGAAAAGAAGACGGCGTTCGACATCGCCACCACGGCGACTGCGACCGCTGCGAAGCGACTCACCGTCGCGGCTGCCGGGAAGAAGCAGGCCGACGTGGCCAAGCTTGCCGCTGACAAACAGGTTGTCACAGCGACCACCCCCATCAAGCCAGCCACCGTTGCAAAAGCTGCTGCGGACAAAGTGACACTCGTCGCAGTCACAAAAGCAAAAGCCGCCGCCGATAAGGTGGTTCGTTACGAAAAGACGCCCCCGGTCGCCGATCCGAAATCGATCAAGCTGGTTGCCACCTGGAAACACACGCGGGCGATGATTGCGTGTCGGATCGACTCCACCGGCGAGCACGTTTTCGCCGGCGCACAAGACAACGCCCTGCATCGATGGAATCTCCACACCAACGCCAAAACCACGTTCGCTGGCCACAAAAGTTGGATTCGCCGTTTCGCCTTGCACGAATCGAGCAACCTGCTTGTCACAGGTGCGTATACCGGTCGGGTCATGTTCTGGAACCCGCTCGAAGCCGCCCCCACAGCCAAACGCACCATCGAAGCCCACAAAGGTTACGTTCGCGGAGTGGCCATCAGTCCGGACGGCAAGTACGTCGCCACCGGCGGAAACGATGCGCTGCTGAGAGTGTGGTCGGCCGCCGACGGCAAACTGGTCACCGAGATCGCCGACCACGACGCGCATTTTCCCGATCCAATGAAGAAAGCCGAAGACGTCTACCGTAATCACGTTTACAACGTGGCCTTCTCACCCGATGGCAAGTACCTCGCATCGGGCGACCTTGTCGGGCAGGTGAAGTTGTGGGAAGTCGCAACCTGGAAACCGGTTCGGGATCTCGATGCAGGTCTGCTGCACAAGTTCGACCCCACCTTCCGCGCCCACATCGGCGGTATCCGCAGCATGGAATTCAGCCCCGACGGTCAGCAACTGGTCGTGGCTGGTATCGCCAAGGTCAGCAACGCCTTCGCCGGTATCGGCGTACCGACGGCGGTTCTGTTCGATGTGGCGACCGGCAAACAATTGGCCGTGATGACCTCCGCCAAGGCCACCAAGGGCACGCTCTGGGGTGTGCGGTTTCATCCCTCGGGTGAGTTCATCGTCGGCGCGGCTGGTTCGAGCGGAGGGTGGCTCGCGTTCTGGAAGACGGGAGAGACAAAGTCGTTCTTCGACTTCAAACTCCCCGGCGACGGCTACGACGTCTCCTTCCACCCCGACGGCATGCGCCTCGTCACTGCCCTTTACGACAAGACCGTCCGCATGTACGACATCGGTCCGAAACCGCCCGCTCCGCCGAAGAAACCCGCCGCAAAAAAGGCCGCAGCGAAGAAGAAGTAGGTGCGCGGTCGACACCGACTCTCTTCAACATGATCGGAAGAACTCTCGGCGAGTGAGCAGGGCTCTGATCGCAACATTCGACGTCATATGTAACGTCGAAAGGGCTGCAAGACTCCACCACGATTCAATATCAACCACCCGACAGCCTGCGCGACGGAGATGGACACCGAGACGGACACGGAGGGAACGTCACGCTCGCCTGTCTGGCGGAAAGATTTGTCTTTCGCGAACCGCATCTTGTCGGTTAAGTCATTGTCGAGGAGTCTCTCTTCACGATCTGTGTAGCAGCTCACATTCGGACTTGGATTTGCAGAAAGATCTGCATGCCGCCTGCCAACCGCTTCCGCCATCAGTCCTACTCAGCCGAAAGGCCGCAGGCCCCGTTTCACGTGTTGGCGGCTGACGCCGGTGCGGACGTTGGCTCCGACGAGTTCACGCAGCGAATGCAACAGGTGGGACAGTCCTGGCGCGAGGCGGGCGTCGAGAGGGTTTACCTCGTGCATGGCACATTCGTCGGCAATGACGCTCTCGGCCTATGGCGGGGGCTATCACGAATTATGCCGGCCGCCGCGAGTCCATTGCGAAAGCTGAGTCGATCGCTCGGCGAAGCGGTGTTCGGCGAGAACGGAAATTTTACACAGGAATACGCCGAGGGTATGCAACGGGCGCTCTCCAACAATGACGGGCCGTCGATTCCCGTTGTGCGATTCGATTGGTCCAGCGAGAACAACCATATCGGACGTGCCGACGCGGCCATTCGGCTGATCGACGACATCACCCAGTTGGAACCACACCGGCGCATCTTGTTATGGGGGCACAGCCACGGAGGAAACGTGTTCGCGCTGATGTCCAATTTGCTCTCCGGAGATCGCGAGTCGGTCGCACGTTTCTTTGATGCCGCCCGAGCGTATTACCGGTATCCTTTGTTCCGACGCATCGACTTGCCGGTATGGGAATCGGTCCGCGAACGTCTGTTGAATTCCGAACGCCCCTTGGGCAAGACGAAGCTCGACTTCACAACGTTCGGCACACCGATCCGTTACGGCTGGGACGTTGCGGAAAGCGACCGACTGCTGCATTTCGTCCATCATCGACCGGCAGCCGATCACCCGCCGTATCTTGCCTCGTTTCCTCCGAAGGCGGACGATGTTCTGCACGCCGTGGGTGGCGATTACATCCATCAGATGGGAATCGCGGGAACGAACGTCATGCCGCCGTTGTTAGCACCGCGCGCCTGGTTGTCGGATTGTCGATTGAACGCGCTACTTCAGCCGGGCTTACGCATTCGTGATTTGCGGACGCATTTGGCTCAAGGCATGCGTGTCGCCGAGGACGGCACAACCCTCTTGATCGACTACGGCGAACCGGAAGAAAACATCACGCAACATCACGCCGGTCATGCCGTCTACACGCGATCGCGTTGGATGCTGTTTCACGCCGAACAGGTCACCCAGAGGTTCTACGACAGCCACGCCACAGGCTGACTTGCCGTATCAATCGATCCGCCTGTTGCGAAGCGAAGAGATACCGTCTAAAACAGGCGAATAGGTTCGCCTGACGTTTGGTCGATCGAACTCGACTCACATTCCTTGGCTCGTCCGCTTTTTAGAGGTTGATCATGTCCCGACTGCACTCACTGCGTCGTTGGTCTCGTCATGTTGTCGTTCCCGCTGTATTTGCTCTGTCCGTCATTGCCTGTGGGACGCCCACCGTTTCGGCGGCCGACTCGCTCAAGGAATCGACATCGCTGGGCTTCGTGCCCGCCGATGCGGCGTATTACTCGTCCAGTCAGCGAACGCAGGAACAATACGAAGCGTTCATCAACAGTAACGCATTTGCCCGACTGAAGTCGCTGCCCAGCGTGCAGCAGTTGACCGCCATGATCGATCAACAATGGAACAACCCGTTCAGCCCCGTCGCGCAGGCAAAGTTGATTCTGTCTCAGCCGGAGAACCAACAACTGCTCGAACTGCTGGGCGATATATTTTCGCACGAGACCTTCGTGTACGGCGACGATCGCACGGCCGACCTGGCCCGATTGTTTGTCGAACTAAACACGGCCAACCGCATCGCCACTTTGGAAGGTCGACTTCAGGGAGGAAACGCCGACCCCACCGCCTCGATTCGTAACGTTCTCAAGACGCTTGAAGCCCGCCGCGCCACGTTGGTCACGCCGAATATCGTGTACGGTTTCAAAATCACCAACGTTCGCACGGCACGCACGCAACTGCGTCGGCTGGAAACATTGCTGAAGTTCCTCGATACCGATCCGCAGGGGAACAAGCATCTGAAGCGAGAGAAAATCGGCGAGACCGTTTACTTCACCGTCAATCTCGATGGCAGCATGCTGCCTTGGGACGACATCCTGCCATTGATTCAAGGGTTCGAAGAGGAACAGGGCGATTACGACAAGCTCATCGATCATGTCAAGAAAATGAAGCTGGCATTCGCGTTCGGAGTTCGCAACGAGTACCTGATTCTCGGAATCGGTGAAAGTGCCGATCATTTGGTCTCGCTGGAGAGCAAGAAATTGCTCATCGATCGCCCGGAATTCGCGAAGCTGAACAAGTTCGCCGACAAACCGTTGACAGGCATTTCCTACGTCAGCAAGGCATTCGCCGAAAAGTCGAACCAGCAGCAACAACAGTTGGAAAGCCTGCTGGGCATGGCGAACTCGCTCGTTCCGCAGTTGCCGATCGAGGATGATCTGAAGAAGGAGATTCTTAAGGACGTCCAAGGCTTGGACAAGAAACTCTACGAATCGGATGCCACAATCGGCGCAAAGTTGAGCTTGGCTTTCCGATCCGAACGGGGATTTGAAAGCTACTCTTACAATTGGAGCAGTCAGGAAATTCTCGACGGCTCGAAGAAACTGACGTTATTCGAGCATCTCGGGTCCACGCCGCTGGCCTTTGGCATCGGGCGCACCCAATACAACCCGGAGAGTTACGGGACGGCGGTCGAATTCGTCAAGAAGCTGTTCCACTACGGAGAAACTGCAGCCCTTGTCAAAGCGACCGATGAGGAACGCACCCGCTACGCGAAGCTGAGGAAAGATCTTCTGCCGCTGTTCGCCCGGCTGGACAAGGCGACTTCGGAAGCCATGATTCCCGCCTTCAAGGACGGGCAGGTCGGTATCGTGCTCGATGCTGATATCGTCAGCAAGCAATGGCATCGTGACATGCCGGAAAGTTCAAAGCCGTTGCCGATGTTTGAATTGGGAATCATCTACGGCGTGAGTGATGCGAAACTTGTTCGCCGTGGGTTTTCCGAGTACTTCGACGTCACGCAGGCATTCCTCGAAAAACTGCACACCAATTTCCCCGACGACATTCCCGAGATCACGCTGCCCAAGCCGGAAACGGCCTCGGACAACGGAGTCTCACTCTTCAAGTACCCGGTTCCGGCTGACTTGGGCCTCGACAAGCAGATCGTTCCGACCGCCGGGTTGTCCGATCAGGTGGCCGTCTTTTCGACGTCCGCTTCGCAGGCTCGTCGACTGTTGGGCCGCTCGAAGTTCACACCGTCGGCGGGTCCGTTGTCGGCTCTTGATCGTCCGCTGGCAGGGGCCGGCTATTTCAACTTCGCCGGGTTCATCGACAAACTCGGCCCGTGGGTGGAGTACATCGCCATCGGCGTGGCCTCTTCGCAGGCGATCAGCACCGAGGAAACCGTTGTGCAAGATGCCGAACAGGCACCCGAGTTGAAAGCGATTCTCGATCAGGTTCACACCGGCTTGGAAATCCTGAAGTGCTTCCGTGGCGCGTCAAGCGTCACCTACTTGGAAAAAGGCATCACGGTGACGCATTCCGAGACCGTTGTGAAGGATCTCCCGCCGTTGAAAGATGACGACAAGTAGCCCAGATCGTTCCTGGGTCGTTCGATAAAATAATACAAGCCCGAAGCGCGAGCGAGTGTGTCCCCGGTCGGCTCACTCGCTTGCGTTTCGGGCTTGTATGCTAAGCAGCCCCTCTTGGAGAACGCACCCATGACGCAGCCGGTACCGATGCCCGATCAGACTGAATCCACCCACGCACAACTTGGCCTGTTCGACAGTGTCAGCATTATTGTGGGCATCGTGGTGGGCGTCTCGATCTTTCGGGTCACGCCGATGGTCTACGGGAACGTGGAGACTCCCTGGATCGGCATGGGTGCCTGGCTGCTGGGTGGGTTACTTTCGCTGATCGGTGCCCTCTGCTACGCCGAGTTGGCCACCACGTATCCGCGTTCCGGTGGCGACTACGTCTACCTCTCACGGGCCTACGGTTCGCCGGTCGGATTTCTGTTCGGCTGGGCACAACTGGCCGCCATTCTCACCGGCAGCATCGGGGCGATGGCTTTTACCTTTTCCGATTACGCAGTCCCCCTGTTCGGCTGGGACAACAGCGTGGGAGTCTGGCTGGCAGCCGTGGCGGTTGTGCTACTGACGGCCATCAACCTCTTCGGCGTCATTTGCGGAAAAGTCACGCAGAACTTGCTGACGGTTGTTAAGGTCGTCGGACTGCTGGCGATTGTCTTCGCTGGTTTCGCGTATGGAAGCCCGTCGAGTTTCTCGCAAACAGGGAAAGCCGGCGAGGGTGGTTTCGGCTTTGCGATGATCATGGTGCTCTACGCATTCGGTGGTTGGAACGACGCGGCCTTCGTGGCGGCGGAAGTCAAGGATCGCCAACGGAACATCCCGCGCGCCTTGATTCTCGGAACCGGCGGCATCACGGTGATCTATCTGTTGATCAACGCCGGTTACTTAATGGTTCTGGGTTTCGACGGCATTCGGAGTTCGTTTACTCCGGCTGCCGACGCGATGAAAATAGCCGTTGGTGATTGGGGGGCAACGGCCATTACGGTGCTTGTCATGCTCTCTGCGCTAGGAGCAATCAACGGCCTGATCTTCACGGGTTCGAGAGTTTACGCCACACTCGGTGCCGACTACGGTCTATTTGCCTGGCTGGGCAAATGGAATCACAAGCTCGACGCGCCGGTTTGGTCGCTGTTGGCTCAAGGTGTCGTCTCATTGGCGCTGATTGTGGGGGTCGGTACGTCGGCCGGACAGGGCATCATCGACAAGATTATGATCACTGTCGGCTTCGGGACCTTGCCGTGGGGCCAATACTTTGGCGGGTTCAATACACTTGTCGCGGCGACGGCGCCGGTCTTCTGGCTGTTCTTTCTACTGACGGGTTTGTCATTGATCATTCTGCGATTTCGCGATCCGAACATCGAACGTTCCTTCACCGTGCCGTTGTATCCCATCACGCCGATTGTCTTTTGTCTGACGTGCGGTTACATGCTGTATTCGGCGATCAACTACGCCGAGAATCTCACGCTGCTGGGTTTCGTGCCGTTGGCATTGGGGATTCCACTCTACTTCCTGAGTAGCCGTCGCACGCCGTCCGAGACTGCGACCGGAGAAAGCTCAGAATAAAAACGTTGTGTCATCGCCATGCGGACTGTACAGTATTGCAAAGATAAGGTCACGCTAGTTCGCTCATCGAGGAGAGACACCATGCAACGTGTTTTGTTGACTGCCTTGTTGTCGTTGGGATTTCTCGCGTCGCAGTTCTTGCAGTCTCCGGTTCTCGCCCAGGAGAAGAAGGGCAAGCAAGCGGCCCCGAAGAAGACCGTCAAGAAGCCCGACGTCATTTACGTCCCCACCCCGCAGGATGTCGTTGACAAGATGCTCGAACTGGCCAAGGTCAAGAAGACCGACGTGCTTTACGACTTGGGTTGCGGTGACGGACGAATCGTGGTGACCGCCGCCAAGAAGTACGGCTGCAAAGCGACAGGCTTCGATGTCGATCCCATGCGGATTCAGGAATCAGAAGAGAATGTCGCCAAGAACAAAGTCGGCAAGCTGGCGAAAATTCAGCAGAAAGATATTTTCACGCTCGACTTGAGCAAGGCCAACGTCGTCACGCTGTACCTGCTGCCCTCGCTGAACGTGCGGCTGATCCCGCAGTTAGAGAAGTTGAAGCCCGGCTCGCGAATTGTCTCCCACGACTTCAACATGCGCAGCGTGACGCCCGACAAGGTGATCCGCATGGTCTCCAAGGAAGACGACATCGAACACACGATCTACGTCTGGACGGCCCCGTTGAAGAAGGCGAAGAAAAAAGGGAAGAACAAATAGGAGAGTGGGAAGGCAGGGGGCAACGTAACAGCCAGCTTACGCTGGCCGCTCGCCTAGGAAAGAAAAAAGCCGCCGGTAAACCGGCGGCTTGGGTTGGGATGAGATTAGTGTTCCGCGAAGCGGTTATTTGCTGGCGGATGCGGCCGCGTCGGGTTTCTTGTAACCGGGGGCGGCGGTGAAGGTGACCAGCTCTTTGCCGTCGGCCACGTTCCAGATGCGAACTTCGCCGTCATAACCGCCGGCGGCCACCTTCTTCGTTGTCGGATCGTAGCTGACCGAGTAAACCCAGTCGGTGTGTCCGGTGAAACTACGAATGGCTTTGCCGTCGGCCGAGTTGTGCTGACGGGCCGTTTTGTCGGCACTGGAACTGAAGATTTGGCCGTCTTTGGTGACCTGGATGCGGTACACATTGCTACCGAACCCACCGATGGCCCGCACCTGCTTGGCGTCTTTGACGTTCCAGATGCGAATCTGCTTGTCGGCACCGGCGGTGATGACTTGCAGATTGTTCGGCGTGAATCCGACACCGAAGACGGGGTTCCCGTGACCGTTGTAGGTCACCAGCGATTCACCCGTTTTGGCGTCGAACACCTTCGACGTTTTGTCACGACTGGCCGAGGCGATTTTGGTGCCATCCGGTGAGAAGGCGATGCCCATGACCCAGTCGGCATGGTCTTCGATGAGTGTCTGTTGCTTGCCGGTGGCAACGCTGTAAACGCGAATCGCTCGGTCGGCTCCACCGCAGGCAATACGTGTTCCGTCGGCACTGAAGGCGACAGAGAAAATGGAATCTTCCGAGCGGACCAAGTCGGCCACCTCTTTACCCGTGGCCGTTTCAAACAGTTTCACTTCGCCGATCTGACTCGGCGTGCCGGCGGCGACGGCGAACAGCTTGCCGTCGGGGCTGAACTCGATGTCGTAAACTCGCTCGGCCACGTTGGTGATTCGCTTAACCTGCGAGCCGTCAGCCGGGTTCCAGACAATGACTTCGTGGTATCCGGAAGTCAGCAGTTGCGTGCCCGTGGGGTTGAACGTTAACGCGGTGACAGGAACCGGCACCCGGTAGGCTTCTGGAGATTTGGGATGGGCCGCCTTGGGCATGATGGCAATCAGCTTATCGCGAGTGGTGAAGCCCGCGTTGAGCTTTGCTCCCGTGTTGATCCACTGCTTGACGAGAGCAATTTGCTCTTTGGAGAGTGGGTCAGCGTCTTCGGGCATCGAACCGTCTTCGATCATGGAAAACAAAGTCGATCCGTCGGCGTCACCCAGTTCGACAACCGATCCCGATTCGCCGCCCTTCATGATGCCGGAGAAGCTTTCCATGTTGAAGCGGCCCTTGGCCGTTCGCGCGTTGTGACAGGCGAGGCAGCGCTGGGCGAAGATCGGCGCGATCTTCTCGGAAAACGAAACCAGCTTACCGGCTTTGATCAGAACGCCTTCGTGTGTTCGCTGCTTGGCAACGGCATCGGCCAAGTCGGTCTCGAATGTTGTCTGGGCCTTTTCGGTGTTTGTCGTGATTGCCGCCAGTTCAGTTTCGGCCGTCTTCACCAAGGCGGGATGTCCGGCGACGATTTTCTTCGAGCCGGCAATCGTTTCCTGAGTTTGCTTCAAGGCCAATGCAGCCGCTGCAGCGGCCGTTTTGGCTTTGGCGAGCGCGTCGGCGGCTTTCTTGGCTGCGTCTGCTTTCGCCTTTTCGTCGGGCTTGCCTTTGGCGTCGGTCGCGGCTTTGGCAGCGGCAACTCTGACCGGTTCGGCCGCAGTTGCTGCGGCGGTCGCCTTGGTGGCGGCGTCTTGTTGTTTCTTGAGGTTGGCTTCGGCAGCCTTTTGTTTGTTCGGTGCCTGGGCCAACTCCGACTTGAGCTTCGCGAACGCGGCTGTTTTCTGTTGCAGCGTTTGTCGCGCGGCTTGCAGAGCCTTTTCGGCCACGTCCTTCTTCGCCACAGCAACGTCAGCCGTCTTCTTGAGATCGGCTTCACTTTGTGCGAACGAAGTCGCTGGAATCAGCAGCGAGGTCATCGTGGCAAGTACGAAAACGAACGGCGGGAATCGCATGGCTGGTCCTCATCCGGTGGGGTGAAGGAGTGGGGTGGGCTGGCAGTCGACTCGGAATCCCCGAGGCAGGTGAGCACCGTTATGGTGCGCAGCTAGAACCTTTTCTCTAGCTTATCTAGGATCCTCTCTGGCCCGGGCGATGTCAAGCATCGACCACCCGAGTGGGCTGCTTGGCGAGAGAATTCGGCATCCAATTGGGCCAGAGATCGCACCCAATTCACCGCGCACCGGCTCTGTGGATGTCTCGTGAGTTGGACAGCCGTTCGTCTACGTGTGATCCGACATCTGAAAGCGTGCCGGAGTAGACGGCCGCCAGAGGGCTTATCTTAGCCCTTGCGATGGCGAATTTTGCTGCGCATGCGTCGCTTTTTCCGCCCGAGTTTCCGACGCCCTTTGCCGCTCTTCTTCGTTCCCATGTGCCGAGACTCTCCCAAACGTTCCGAGGCCCGACTCCGCTGCCGGGCCATCCAAGCGGGCACTGTACCACGGCGCGACGGGCGAGACAATGGAGGTCACGTCTCCAGTTCGCTAGAGTGTCTTTTCGTCAGTGGACGGCAAGGCTCGTTCACCCCTCTCTTTTCCGACTTTGGCCCCCTGCTCTTCAAGAGAATCTTCATGGACTACAACAATCTTGGTTCCGCCGGCGTAAAGGTTTCCCCGCTTTGTCTGGGGACGATGATGTTCGGTGGCCAGACCAGCGAAGCCGATTCAACTCGCATCATCTACAAGGCCTTGGACTTGGGCATTAACTTCATCGACACGGCCGACATGTACAACGCGGGCGAGTCGGAAGTGGTTGTCGGTAAAGCGATTGCCGATCGTCGGGACGATTTCGTGCTCGCCACGAAAGGCCGCAATGCAATGGCTGAAGGCCCCAACCACGGTGGGGGCAGCCGGCTGCATATGACGCGCGCCGTCGATGCCAGCCTGAAACGGTTGGGAACCGATTTTATCGACCTTTACTACTTCCACGCCCCCGACTACGAAACGCCGATCGAAGAAACGTTGCGAGCGATGGACGACATGGTCACTTCCGGCAAGGTTCGTTACCTTGCCTGCTCGAACTTCCGCTCGTGGCGATTGATGGAGGCCCTTTGGACCGCCGATGCACTCAGCCTGCATCGCTTCGTCTGCCTGCAACCGTTGTACAACATTGTGAATCGCGACATCGAAGTCGAAGTGTTGCCTGCCTGCGAGGAGTACGATCTGGGAGTTGTCAGTTACAGCCCGCTGGCACGCGGCATTCTTACCGGCAAGTACAAGCCGGGCGAATCCTTCCCTGAAGGCAGCCGGGCGTCGCGAAACGATCCGCGCATGCAGCAAGCCGAACTTCGCGAAGCCAGCATTGAGATTTCGCAACAGATCGTGAAGCATGCCGAAGCTAAAGGGACCACCGCCAGCCGCTTCTCGTTGGCTTGGTGCTTGGCCAACCCGACGCTCACATCCATCATCGTCGGCCCGAAAACGATGGAGCAGTTTGAAGACAACGTGCAATGCCTCGACGTCGAAATCACCCCCGACGACGAAGACTTCATCGATTCCCTCGTCCCCCCCGGCGAGCACAGCGGTAAAGGCCACCAGGACTCGGCGTACCCGATTACGGGGCGCGGGTTGTCGTTGTAGCATCGGCCGCAGGCCTGTCGGCACGCCGACTGCGTACGCGGATTTTCGCGGACAACAAAAGCATCATTAGAAAGAACTTGCTCAGCGAGTATCTGCGTTAATCCGCGTCTATCTGCGGTTAATTATTCCTGCGATCCCGATGGTAGACTGACCTGCCCGATCGTCTAGAAATCCCCGGAGGCACAGCATGCCCGTCAACACAAAAACCGTCGCCGGGCGGCGTGAGTTGCGGTTTGAAACTTATGACGCGCTGCTCGCCGAGGCCGAGCGGTTGGGGGCGGTTCAGGTGCGGTTGTTGGGAAATTGGTCGCTGGGTCAGGTTTTCGCGCATCTGGCGCGGGTGATGGTTTGTCGATCGACGGGTTTCCGTTCTCGGCCAATCCAGTCATGCGGTTCATGGCCAAGTTGTTGTTCAAGAAGAAGTTTCTCACCAAGCCCCTGCCGGCCGGTTTCCAGGCTCCGGCTTCCGCCGGTTCGTTGATGCCTGAAGAGGTCACCACCGAAAAAGGGCTGGCGGAAATGCAAGCGGCGATCGCCCGCTGCAAGAACGAAACCGGACGCGTCAATCATCCGTTTTTCGGGAACCTGACGCTCGCCGAGTGGGAGATGTTCCAACTGCGTCACGCCGAGATGCACCTGAGCTTCGTGTTGCCGCCGGAAGCCTGACGGGCTGCCGTTTCTCGCATTGACTCTCGTGGATGCGTTGCAACGCCCGCGCGCGAATGGTTGACGGTATACCGTGGTAAGTTAGCGAGGCTGGGGGTACCGTGGCGACGTTTTCGCCGGGCAATCCAGCTCCTCGGCTCTGGCTTGGATTCGGCTGTGATTCGCAGCTCGCTTTGGACCGATGAATCTCGCAAGCGGTTCTCACAGGCATCGTCTGCGCGGACGATTTCTGCATATCTCGGTGGCCTGCCTGAAAAGGCGTATCCATCACGAGAACCGTGCTTTGCAGCGAGGTCGCCGACATGGCGGGCAGTTTTGCAGGATCGAAATCGTTAGGTGAGCGGCGACGTCGCCGTCTCGCCGCCGATGCCGATCCGTTCGCTGCCAACCCCGCTGGCGATGCCGAAGCGGATCAGGATTTCTTCGACGAAGCAACACACCACGAGCCAGCAACGGCCCGGTTCCCACTCCAGAAGTTGATCTCACGTCAGCCGTGGAAGCACTGGGTGATTGGCCTGGTGGCATCGTTCGTGGCAGCGGCGCTGATCTGGACGACGCATTCGCTCGGCACAACACAAGGCCCAGGAAACCCCGGAACGGCTCGCCTCTTCGACCCGGCAGTCGGCAGCGTGTTGCCCTTCTTCAATAGCGTGTTGTTGTTCGTTTCGGGCCAACTCGCACTTCTTGTGTTCTGGGCACGCACGCAAAGCCGGCGAGATTTTCAGGGGCAGTATGAAATCTGGGCCTGGATGGCGGGAGCCTGCTTCCTCTTCGCTGGCGGACTGGCAACCGGCGCACATACCGCCTGGAGTGAAACCGTCAATTGGCTGTGGGCACCCCGGTTCTGGAGGAAAGACGTGCTCTGCTGGCTGGCCCCCACAGTCGTTGTCGCGCTGGCGATTTCAAAACCCTTGCGGTTGGAGTTTCGCGGCTGTCGCACGAGTTCCATACTGCTCCACCTCACCGCATGCTGCTGGGCAGCCGTGGCGATGTTGACCTTCCAACCCGCGTTGCTGACCAACGCAAGTTTGGTCCCTGTCATCACATCGTCGCTGTTGATCGCGGGGAATGTGCTGTTGCTCACCGGCATGCTACATCACGCGTGCTACGTCATCTACGTGAACGCCGAGCCGCCGCCGTTGCGTGCGTCCTGGCTGGTTACGTTGGGTCGCAAGATTCTTTCCGTCGTCGCTCGTCGTAAGACGAAGCAAATGGAACCGCCGGTTGAGGACACGCCCACAGCCCCTTCGCCGACAACTCGCCGATCAACACCACGCCGGGAAGTAAGAATCGATACGGTCGCCGTCGAACCAGAACGAGACGAGCCAATCGACCAAGACGTCCTGGAGGAAGACGACGAGCGGCCGGAGTCCGAACCGTGGGAAGCCGAGACGTCACACGTCGAAACACCACCACCCATCCAGCGGCGCGTTGATCCACCGGTGGATCCCGAGGACTTGAAGGGGTTGAGCAAGAAAGAACGCCGTCGGCTCCGCAAACAACGCCGCGACGCCCAACGCACCGCGTACGACGACGACGAATAATCCGCGTTCACGCGAACACCAGTCCGCAGCGCGAGCAAGGGACCACCTTCATACCTGCAACACCCCCGTACGAAACGGTTCGTCTTCCGCGTGACGCACGGCGATTTTAAGAGACGCGATCAGAATATCACGCGTCTGTCCCGGTTTAATGACGGCATCAACCCAACCGCGCGCGGCGGCGTAACGGACGTCGGTCTGCTCTTCGTAAGACGCCACGACGGATTCTCGGAGTTCTTCCAACTCTTCGACATCCGGTTCGCGACCGGCTCGTTTCAACGCGGAAATTTGAATATCCAGCAGCGTTTTCGCTGCCTGCTGCGCACCCATTACGGCATAACGTGCCGTCGGCCAGGCGAAGAGAAAACGCGGATCGAACGCCTTGCCGCACATCGCGTAATTGCCCGCGCCGTAGCTACCGCCCGTGATGACGGTGATCTTCGGCACGCGAGAGTTCGCAATGGCGTTCACGAGTTTCGCTCCCGCCTTGATGATCCCGGCTTGCTCGGAATCGCGACCCACCATGAATCCCATCACGTCTTGCAGGAAGACGAGCGGCGTCCAGGTCTGGTTGCAGTCCATGACGAAGCGAGCCGTTTTCTCGGCCCCGTCGTGGTAAATCACGCCGCCGAATTGCAATCCTGCCGTGTCACTCTTCTGGGGCGTATGCTGGTTGGCAATCAGGCCAACTGAGATTCCACCCAGCCGGGCGTAACCGCAAACCATCGTGCGGCCGAATTCGGCTTTGTACTCCTGGAACGAGTCGGCATCGACGAGGCAATCGATGATGTCACGAATCTCATACGTCTGCTGCGGGTCGACGGGGAACAAGTCGTACAAGTCGTCCGGATCACGGGCGGGAGATTGCCCATCATCATTTTCGTCACGTCGAAACTGTTCGTGAACGGTGTCAACAGGCAACGTGTCGGCCAACAAGCGGACGCGTTCGAGGCACGCTTCGTCGTTGGGTTCACGAAAGTCGATTGTGCCGCTGATGGTGGCATGCATCTGCGCGCCGCCGAGTTCTTCATGCGAGACGTCTTGGCCGATCGCACTTTTGACCAACGCCGGACCGGCGAGATACAGTCCGCTGCCCTCCGTCATCACGACCTTGTCACAAAGCACAGGCAAATAGCCGCCGCCCGCGACGCAATTTCCCATGATGGCGGCAATCTGCGGAACACCAGCGGCCGAGAGCACTGCGTTGTTGCGAAAGATGCGACCGAAGTCGTCTTCGTCGGGGAAGATTTCATCCTGCAACGGTAGAAACACGCCGGCCGAGTCGACCAGATAGATCAACGGCAAACGGTTCACCAGCGCGATCCGCTGCGCACGGAGCACCTTCTTGGCGGTCATCGGAAAAAACGCGCCCGCCTTGATGGTGGCGTCGTTCGCGACCACCATAAATGTTCGACCGGCGACTTGTGCCAAGCCGCAAATCACACTCGCCGCAGGTGCGGAGCCCCAGTCCTCATACATGCCCCACGCGGCGAATTGGCCCAGTTCGCGAAATTCGCTGCCGTCGTCGATCAACAGCTCGATGCGTTGGCGGGCGGTAAGTCGTCCCTTGGCGTGTTGCCTCGCGATGGACTTCTCGCCTCCACCTTGCGCGATGCGCTCGCGATCAACACGCAGCGTTTCGAGCAGTTCATTCCAGTCGGCGGGCATGTCGGGCATCGTGGCGTTTCAACAGCGGTGAGAGGAACTCGATCCGGTATCATCCACCGAATGCGGCTACTATAATCGAATTCCCGCGAGCACGGGTACGGCAATGCGGCCGTCATCCCTTTTGTTCGCTTGTCGATCCGCCCAGGGGAGTTCGCTGATGTCGGTGCGACGCGTGCTGGTTCTGTTCCTATTGTGCGGAAACGCGGCTGATCGCGTTGCTGCACAGAATAATTTCGACGATGAGATTCCGCCCGGTCTGACCGCCCGCTATTCCGTCGGCGACAAGATCGTGACGCGTGTTGATCCCGATATCGCCTTCGATTGGGGAGCTTCCGCCCCCGATGCCCGCCTACTCGCTGGCCGCTTTTCGGCCGAGTGGAAAGGTGATTTGCTCGTTCGACAAGCGGGCAAGTACGTTTTGCATGTGCACACGCAGGGCCAAGTCGTGGTGACTGTCGACGGCCGCAAGGTTCTCGACGGCAAACGAAACAAGCCCGGTTGGATTTCCGGCAACGCGTTTGATCTTGGGTTCGGCGAGAAGCCGCTGCGGGTGACGTTTCACAAAACGGAACCAAACGCCCGACTGCAACTGTTCTGGTCGTCCGACAAATTCTCACTCGAACCGATTCCCGCCCACTTGCTGTTCCGCGAGGAAGGTGAAACGAAGACCACCAGCATCGAACGGGGTCGTATCGCGTTTGCCGCGCATCGCTGCAATCGATGTCATCAGCGAAAAAACGATGCATTGTCACTGGCCGGACCGGATTTGTCGCACATTGCCGCCGGCTGGTTAAATAGTGAAGAACTAAAACTGCGTATTCAAACACCACGCCAAGTGGCGACCCACTCGAAGATGCCCGACTTCGGTTTCACCGACGACGAAGCCACCGCAGTTGCCGCGTTCTTGCGGAAACAATCGCAGCCGGTGAAGTTGGCGTCACCCAAGCCGTCGAAAGATGAAAAGAAGGATCGAGCCGCCGGGGCAACGCAATTCCGCGCACTAGGCTGCGTGGCCTGCCATACCGTCGGAAAGTTAGGACGCGTCGGCCCGTTCGGCGGTGGAGACTTAACAACCGTCGGTTCGCGCCGATCGAAGAATTGGCTGTTCACCTGGTTGAAATCGCCTTCCAAACTCAACGCGGCCCACCGCATGCCGGTCTTCGACTTAACGACCGCTGAGCGAACGCAGGTGGCCACCTATCTTTCCAGACTCATTCCCGATTCAGGTGCAAGCGACAACCCACCCGCGCCCGCGTCGGATACGGTTCTCGAAGCGGGACGAAAGCTCGTCGAGGCCGCCCGCTGTGCGAGTTGTCATGTCATCCCCGGCGTGAAACCACCGGCAACGCGATTGTCGGATCTCTCGAAACCGCCTGCGAAATTGTCGCAGACATGCCTGGCGGAGAAGCCGAACCGCCGACGACATCGACCGACTTTCGCACAGATCGATCGCAAAGCGGTCATTGCCTATTTGACATCGCGGGTGGGTGAATTGTCGATCGAGAATGAGTTCATGCGGGGACATCGTCTGGTCGAGAAAAACAATTGTCTCGCCTGTCACGATCGCGATGGGGTCAAAGGACTGAGTCGATTCGCGTCGCAGATTTCGACCAGTGACGAGAAGTTGCAGGGGGAAAGCCAAGCGTTGATTCCTCCGGCGTTGTCGGCGGTCGGCGACAAATTGCTCGATGAGGCATTACGTGCCGCAGTCTCCGGCGCGCCGAAGCCGCGACGGATGCCTTGGCTGCATGTCCGCATGCCCCGTTTTCGACACACCGATGACGAGTTGGATGCGCTGGGCAAGTATTTCATCGCCCACGATCGTATTCCCGACGAGGCACCGGGCAATCCTGCGACAAAATCGCCGACGGAATCCGATGCGCTGGTCGCCGGGCATACGCTGGTCGGTGCGAAGGGGTTCAGTTGCGTGGCCTGTCATCAGGTCGGCAAGTTTCTCCCCAAGAATGTTGCACTCGGGACACGCGGTTCCGATTTGATGCACCTCGGAAAGCGAATGCGAAAAGCCTACTACATGCGCTGGACCCGTTCGCCGCTACGAATCGTGCCCGGCATGGAGATGCCCTCTTACATCAAACCGGTGCCCGGATTACTCGGCGAACAAATCGATACGCAACTGGTCACCATTTGGGATGCGCTGAACAACCCACGTTTCGAGCCGCCGACTGATCCCTCTGCCGTCGAGCAGTTACTGGCTGTGCGAAAAGGCGCGCCGGCACGCATTGTTCGCGATGTGTTTACGGTCGCGGATGAAGATGGTGGCGGAGTCTCTCCGCGTGCGATGGCGATCGGTTTCGAGAACGGCCACGGCGTGCTCTTCGATCTGGATGCACTCGCCGTGCGACAATGGACGTTCGGCGATTTCGCCCGACAGCGCACGCAGGGCAAAAGTTGGTATTGGGACATGGCGGGTGTGGCCGTGATGTCGGGATTCTCGAACCAATCCAGTTTCGCGTTGCAACCCGCCGGTAAGCCGAAGGCTGCACCCATCGTTCCGGAAAGACGACAGGGAACAGTGAGCCGACTGACCGGCTATCGGCGTTACGGTCTCGGCGTGCAGATGGAATACAAGGTGTTCTTCGACATCGCCGGCAAAGCCGTCACGATGTCGGTCCGCGAAACGTTCGCCCCTCGCAACGGAAAGTCGAATGGGCGCACTGGTTGGTTACGGACGATCGAACTGTCCGACATACCGGCCGGTCACAAGGTGTTGATTCGCCAGCCGGTTGCACGGCCATCGGTCGGTGCACCGACGATTGTGGCGTCCGATGCAAACGGAACACTCGCCTGGGAGCCGCTGAATGATGCGGGTCGATTCGCGCGCGTTCGGAAGGACCGGGTGGAATTGCTCTATTCCGCTCAACTGAGTCAGCCCGACTTGGCATTCAAGACGAAACCGGATAAGCCGCCGATTGTCGAGAAGGTGACTTCGCTGCCCGGTTACGACGGGGTTCGGTTGCCGATTTCACGATCGATCATGCCGACCGCCATGACATGGACCCACGATGGGAAGTTGGCCTTCACATCGCTGAAAGGGCATGTCTACATCGTGAGTGATACGGATGGAGACGGCATCGAAGATTCTCTGACGTTGTTTGAAGACGGACTGGCGGCACCGTTCGGCATCATCGCGGACGGCAATGATTTGATCGTGGCACACAAACCGGAACTGCTACGGCTACGAGACACTGACGGCGACGGCAGAGCCGATGAGCGAACGGTGATCGCCACCGGGTGGGGTTACAACGACAACTACCACGACTGGAACACGGGCATCGTCCGTGACTCGAAAGGGAACTTGTACATCGGACTGGGCAGCGACTACGCCCAATCCAAACGACCGGTGGAACAACGTCGTTGGCGCGGCAAGGTGTTGCGAGTCGGACGTGATGGAAGCGTGGAACCTGTTGGTCACTCCTTTCGATATCCGGTCGGTCTGGCGATCGACTCGCGAGATCGGATTGTCGTCTCGGACAACCAGGGCGTGCAGAATACGTTTAACGAGATCAACTACCTCGTGCCGGGGCGGTATTACGGTGTGCCGTCCCGCAACGACTTGCCTTTGAAAGTCGAGCATCACCCGCCGGCGGTTCAGCTGCCGCATCCCTGGTCGCGCAGCGTGAACGGGTTATTCTTCTTGCCGAATGGCGGGAAGCGAGCAGCGTTCGGTGGTCACGGCATAGGTTGTGAATACGACAGCCGCTTTCTGGTGCGGTTCAGTTTGCAAGAAGTCGACGGCGTCGTGCAGGGAGCCGCCTACTACTTTAGTCGTCCCGGCGTGGGGGCGGTCGATGAGAATTTCCTCGGTCCGTTGTGTGGTGCGGTGTCCCCCTCGGGAGACATCTACGTCGGCAGCATCTTCGATAGCGGCTGGCTGGGTGGAAGGAATACGGGGTCCATCGTGCGGCTACGTGCCAACGGTCAAGTTTCCGCCGGCATCCGCGAGTTGAAAGCAACGCCTGATGGCTTCGAGATCGAATTCACCAAACCCATGAATCGGAAGGCGGCAGGCACCACCTCGAACTACACTATCTCTGGCTACACTCGAGTCTGGAAGGGCGGCTACGCCACGGCAGATTCCGGCCGACATAAGACGCCTGTCACTTCAGCGGACGTCTCGCCTGACGGCAAGACGGTTCGGTTGCGTGTTGATGGTTTGAAGTCGGGTCATGTTTATGAGGTGACGTGCGGCCGCATTGGTCTCGACGCGAAAAAGGACTTGTGGCCTGCGACAGGACATTACACGCTGCACAAGATTCCCAACGCGAAACGCAGCGTGAAATAAGCCGGCGCGAAATAAGACGGTGAACAATTTCCATCACGGATTCTCCTCCGATGACCAACGAACCGCGAACGATTGTTATTACCGGAGCGACCCGCGGCTTAGGCCGCGCGATGACGCGTGGGTTTGTCGAACAGGGCCAGACAGTCATCGGTTGCGGGCGTTCGGCGGACGCGGTGGACTCACTACGAGCGGAATTTGGAGCGTCCCATCGTTTCGACACGCTCGACGTGGCCGACGATGCGGCTGTTGCAGCGTGGGCGGCTGACGTCTTGTCGGCGTACGGTCCTCCCGATCTGCTGTTAAACAACGCGGCGCTGGTCAACCGAAACGCACCGTTGTGGGAAGTTCCCGTCGACGAGTTTTCCGACGTGATCGACGTGAACATCAAGGGGGTGACCAACGTCATTCGACATTTCACGCCGGCGATGATCGAGCGGGGCGAAGGTGTGATCGTTAACTTCAGTTCAGGTTGGGGCCGGTCGACGTCGGCTGACGTGGCTCCCTACTGCGCCACGAAATGGGCCATCGAAGGGCTGACACAGGCGCTCGCCCAAGACTTGCCCCCCGGTTTGGCTGCCGTGCCGTTGAACCCAGGTATTATCAATACCGACATGCTGCAAAGCTGTTTCGGGTCGTCGGCCGCGAGTTTTCCAGACGCTGAGGAATGGGCCAAGCTGGCGGTTCCGTTTCTGCTCTAACTCGGACCGCAACACAACGGCGAGCCGCTGACTGTGTCGTAACCCGCCTATGTGCAGAGTCGTTCCAGTAGCGGTGCGTTCGCTTCCGGGAAGTTCATGTCGCCCAGCGCACCTGCGGCGATCCAACGAAAGCCCTGGTGATCGTCGGCAATGTCGCGGGGGGCAGCAAGACGGCATTGCCAAAAGTTGAGGTCGACTGTCGCATGCGGATACACGAATGTCGTTCGCAATAGCAGTTCAACTGGCTCGACGAGCAAACCCGTTTCTTCCAAACATTCCCGAATCGCGCATTCACGGGGTGACTCAGCGGGTTCGCATTTCCCGCCGGGGAACTCGGCGTACCCGGCCAGCGGGCCGTCGCTATTCCTTATGCCGACGAGGTACCAGCCCTCGTGTTCCACAACCGCGACGCCGATGGGCGTCGGTTGTTGTTCTGCTGCCGATCGACAATCGTCAATCGTCAATCGAGTGCTCCCTGTGCGTCAATGGGCGGTGCACCCATGATGTGGTAACCGCCGTCGACGTGTAAGGTTTCCCCGGTGATGCCGCTGGCGGCGTCGCTGAGCAGGTACATGCCGGTTTTTCCGACTTCGTCGGCTGTTACATTACGCCGCAGCGGAGAGAAGGCGGAATAGAGCTTGAGCATTTGATCGAAGTCGCCGACGGCTGAGGAACTGAGCGTTTTCAGCGGACCGGCTGAGAGCGCGTTGACCCGAATGCCGTCCGGGCCGAGTTCGCTGGCGAGGTATTCGTTGGCACTTTCCAACGCGGATTTGCACAGGCCCATCACGTTGTAACCGGGGATGACTTTCTCTCCACCCAGGTAGGTGAGCGTGAGAATGCTGCCGCCGGCTTTCATTAGCGGGCGGGCGCGGTTGGCGAGTGTCATCAGGCTGTAAACGCTGATTTCCATCGACAGCTTGAACCCGTCGCGACTGACTTCAGAGACCGGGCCTTTCAAATCGTCGATGGGGGCATAGGCAATCGAGTGCAGTAAAAAATCGATCTGACCGAATGTCTCTTCTGCGCTGGCGAAGACGCGCTCAAGATCGTCGTCTTTGGTGACATCGCAGGATGTGATGAGTTTCGCGCCGATCGGTTCGACGAGTTTTCTCAGCCGTCGTTCCATTCGCGGGCGGGCGGGATCTCTATCGGGCAGATGGGTGAACCCGATTTCCGCCCCTTCGGCGTGCAAATGCTGCGTAATCGCCCAGGCGATCGAGTGATCGTTGGCGATCCCGAAGACCAAACCCTTTTTACCGTCGAACAAGCCCATGATCGATTCCTCTTTGCCGAATATGCGTGTTGAGTATGTGTTGTGTTTTATTGTGAGCGACAGACGCGACGAGTGCCGCTCGGTCAAGATAACGGCCTTACCGGCAGGCATCAACCAGCAAAGACGCCCTACAGTTCCAAGCCCACATGAAAAACGACGCCGTTGGACGCGATCGTCCAACGGCGTCGGAAATGTCAAAGTTCAAAACTGACGAGTCTAATCGTCCGGCGAAACTTACGCTCCGGCACTAACGGCTTCCAGTTCGGCCAACGGATTCCCGGCAACGCCGTCGGTTTCCACGAACCCTGCCAAGTGGACCGAGCGTGTGTGGTGTTGCAGTTTTTTGAGTGCCTTCGACTCAATTTGCCGGATTCGCTCGCGGGTCACCTTGAAAATGCGGCCCGTCTCTTCCAGCGTGTAACTGTAGCCATCACCCAAGCCGTAACGCAGTTTGATAATTTCCCGCTCGCGATAGGTCAGGCTTTTGAGCACCTGATCGATCTTGTCGCGAAGCATCTGCTGCATCGCGGTTTGGGCGGGTGTGTCTTCGGTGCCATCTTCCAGGAAGTCGCCGAAGTTACTGTCTTCGCTTTCACCGACCGGCGTATCGAGGCTGATCGGGTGCTTCCAGGTCTTCATGATCCGTTCGGTTTCCTCGACACCCAACCCGACCGCTTCGGCAAGCACTTCCATGCTGGGGTCGCGACCGGTTTCTTGGCGAATCTGCTCGGCTTTCGCTTTGATGGTCGAGATGTTCTGGAACATGTGAACGGGAATACGAATCGTTCGGGCGTGGTCGGCCACGGCTCGGGTAATCGCTTGGCGAATCCACCAGGTGGCATACGTCGAGAATTTGTAGCCGCGACGGTATTCGTACTTCTCGACACCTCGCATCAGGCCGGCGTTGCCTTCCTGGATGAGATCGAGAAAACTCAAACCCCGGTTGCGGTACTTCTTGGCAATACTGACAACCAGCCGGAGGTTACCCCCGGAGAGTTTCTGCTTGCCGAGGGTCCAGGCGTCGAATCGTTGTTGAATCTCTTCGATGCGTGCCTGGAATTGTTCCGGCGTTTCAAGAGTCATTGCAGCCAGTTCGGCCAATTCGCGTTCTCGCAAGTCGCGTTCTTCGGCCGACACATTCCGCATTCTCGAGAAATTCTTCAGCTCGCGGACGAGTTCCTGCACTCGTTCGCCCACCTGCTGCATCCGCTTCATGAGGGGCTGCAAACGGTGTGTGCGAACGCTGAGTTCCTCGGCCAGCGTGGCCATTTTTCGACGGCGAATCACCATTCGGCCGGCGGCATCTTGGCGTTCCTTCTTCAACCGACCGTTGCAAGCCGTCTCGAAGTCGGCCTCGTTGTCGGCCATGAGCCGTCGGAGTGTTTTCAGGTTGTGGGGCATCCGTCCGAGAATTTGCTCTTTCTGCACATTCTCGGTTTCAGATGTTCGCAACGTTCGCTCGAAGGGCAACTCGCCGGCATGCACCTTCTCGAGGATGTCGACAGCGATTCGCAGAGCGAAGTCGGATTCGAGTAGCGTGCGGCGAAACCGTTTTCTGGTCAGCTCGATTTGCTTGGCCAGAAAAATCTCACGTGCCCGAGACAGCAAGGGGATGGTGCCCATCTGGCTGAGGTACATGCGAATCGGATCGCGTGACGAGAGCGCCGATGTTTCCGGAGCCACGAACGACTTGGTGAGCGTATTCGACGCCGACGAAGAACTGTTTGGCGGATCTAATGGCGGCAAGGCCGCTTTGACGTCTTCAGGATCTTCGCAAACTCCCAGCCCGGTTTCTTCCAGGGCCAGCATCAGGTGGTCGATCATCGACGGATCGCCACCCTCATCGGGCAGGTACGCGTCGACCTGCCGATAGGTAAGGTAGCCCTGCTTAAGGGCGCTCTCGATAACAGTTCCCAGTTTCGCGTTTACTCGATGCACTCTCGTTCCTCCTCGTAGAAACCAATCGCACGTCCGTGCACGAACGTCTTCGTCGGCGCCTTCATCTGCCACGCCGATGAAGCGGTCAATTATCGTAAACTTCACCCGCCGTTTTGCTTCGTTGCTCGAAGTAGCAACGAGTGAAGCCATTTATGATTCAAAAAGCAATCCATCGCCATGTTTTGTCTGCCGGAAAAGCTCGCCTCTCACCCAACCAACGGAGATCGCCCCCGGTGGATGGCCTGAAAAATAACACCGCCACCAATCAACGGTGACTTTACGGTGGGCAAGCCATTGATGAAGGGAATCCGCAGGGAGACCGGATAGACCGGCAGCGGTAGGCGGGTTCTCAGCGACAGCATCCGTACTCTCCTGGAGAACCGAACGGCGAAACCGAAGTCTCACCTAGGTGGATAACCATGCTACCAGAAGAAATCGCTGCCGATACACACAAACGGTGTCAGATTTTGAATTTCTTGAAATTCCTCCAAAACCGATGCCTGGTGACGTCTGGCGACTTTAACCGTGGGAATTATTCGTGTTGTCCGGGGCGCAAGTCAACCAGTGAAACACAATCTATAGGCCGAATAGGTCCCAGACTAATGGGAGGGCGCTTTCACACACCCAAAGAAACCGATCGAACCACAAGGCCGACGTGACACCAGCCGCGTTCGTTGAACTCGCGCGGCGGAATGGTATACTAGGCGGGAAAAGTGCGGTCATTTTCGCACAAATGCCACACCGGGCGCTGTAAGGACGAGCATCAATGAGTGAAACTTCCGAGAAGGACGCTGTCGTGACCAAGGGGCTCAAAGGAGTCCTCGCGGCCGATAGTTCCATTTGCCTGGTCAACGGGACCGAGGGCAAACTTCTATACCGTGGCTATAATATTGACGACTTGGCAACCCAGGGAAGCTTCGAGGAAACCGCCTACCTGCTATTCAAAGGCGAATTGCCGATCCCCTCGCAGGCCGACGAATTCAAGGCGGCCTTGGCGGCTTCGAGCTGGTTGCCCGAGCCGGTCGCCGATTTTCTGCGGTCGTTGCCCAAAGACGTTCTCCCCATGACGGCCCTGCGGTCGGCGATTTCGGTCGCGGGAGCCTACGACCCGCAGGGAGACGACGGCAGCGAAGATGGAAATCTCGACCAGGTGTTTCAGAAGTCGATTCGCCTGACGGCCCGCATGGCGACCATCGTGGCGGCGATTAATCGGTTGCGAAACGGGAAAGACCCGGTCGAACCCGACCCCGGAAAAGGCTTTGCCGCCAGCTTCATGAAAATGATGACCGGGAAAGACCCGACCGACGACGAAGCCCGTGCGATGGATCTAATTCTCATCCTGCACGCCGAACATGGTTTCAACGCCAGTACCTTCAGCGCCCGCGTGATCTCCGCCACGCTGACCGACTTGTACTCGTCTATCACCGGTGCCATCGGCGCACTGAAAGGCAAACTGCACGGCGGAGCAAACACGGAAGTGCTCAAGTCGCTGCAGCAGGTTGGCTCGGTCGACAAAGTGGGCGCGTGGGTCGACGAGATTCGTGCTCGCAAGGGAAAATTTATGGGATTCGGCCACGCCGTTTACCAAACCGAAGACCCGCGTGCCAAGCACCTGAAAGAATACTCCCGCCGGCTCGGCGAACAGCAGGGCGACACCCGCTGGTACGACATGTCGGTCGAAATGGAAACGCTCGTCAAGCAGGCGATCAACAAGAATTGCAACGTCGATTTCTACTCCGCCAGCTTGCAGCATTACATGGGTGTGCCGGGCGAATTGTTCACCTGCATTTTCGCCGCCAGCCGGATCGTCGGCTGGTGTGCCCACGTGCTCGAACAACTCGACGACAACAAAATCATTCGCCCTTCGGCCAACTACATTGGCCCGATGGACCTCAGCTACGTGCCAGCCGATCAACGGTAACGACGGGCAACGACACAAGAATCATGAAAGCCCGGCTTCTCAAAGAAGCCGGGCTTTTGCTTATGAGGAGACAAGACGATGACGAACCCCGCGATTCTCTGGGACGGACCAACCGGCGCGCTGGATGAGTTCCTGGGCGACGAATTCGAGGTGCTGGCCTGGAACGCCGAACACGACGACGAAACCCGCAGCCGCGCGGTGGCCGTGGTGGCTTATGGGCATCCAGCAGTTGACGCCGCATTACTCGATCGATTTCCGAACCTGAAGATCG
>Ga0115002_10001456_pt1 | contig 32638 bp, 35 predicted proteins | sample ArcticOcean_MG_C_8_FD_89576 | JGI IMG/M metagenome (GOLD analysis project Ga0115002, IMG submission 89576) | Marine microbial communities from western Arctic Ocean - ArcticOcean_MG_CB11_86 | ecosystem: Environmental > Aquatic > Marine > Oceanic | place: Arctic Ocean: Canada Basin | collected... | reverse complement strand
GCTGAGACTGTTGCCGGTATTGAAGTAGAAGTTATGAACGTCATTCGCATTAGAACGACGTAGGAAATATTGTCACATTCGTAACTATGGCAAATAAACAGAAGTAGCCAGTCAGGTTTCTTTGGGCGCATAACGTACTTACGAGTACAGCATTAAACGATTTGATAGATAAGATTTTGCCTCCTTGAAGGGTGAAAACGACATAAAAGCCAGACACGGAAAAAGGGGCAAATTGATATCAGTTGGCCCGACAACCGTAAGTGCGTAGTAATTACATGGTTTCTAACATGTGAGGTCATAGCTCAGTTGGGAGAGCGCTACGTTCGCAACGTAGCGATCGTCGGTTCGATTCCGATCATCTCCACCACTGTTTTCCCTGAAAAGCCAATCGAACAGTATAGATAGGCATTACTCTCTGTCTTTGACTCATAAGGAAGCTCTTGATGCTGATAGAGAGAAATCTCAGGAGTGAACACCCCTCATGCTAGACTGAGCAATCTTGGCTCACTCAGATTTTCAGTGTCATAGGGATAAGTTATGCCTTGGTGGGGATGGATCGTCATAGGAACCTTGCTTTTTAGTGCTGAGCTATTTGCAATCGGAGCTCAGTTCTATCTTGTATTCATTGGCGCCGGTGCTATTACCGTCGGCGTGGTTATGTTATTCGGCATTGACCTGCCGGTATGGGGACAGTGGTTGCTATTTGCGACTATAGCAATCGCTTCGATGCTGTTACTTCGGCGCCAGCTTTACAATAAGATAAGCCTTCGAACACTATCTCCCGTTGACTCTTTAGTGGGTGATCGAGTGGTAATATCTGATCACCTTGAATCTGGTGATTTTTGCCGAACGCAGTATAGAGGGTCGACTTGGACTGCGGTCAACGTCGGCGATAACCCAATCGCTGCTGGGGACACTGCCTCAATAGGTAGTATCGACGGATTAACACTTAACGTAGCAAACGATTAGATCTAGGAAAATTATGGAAAACTTTTACGTTGTCTTTGTTATTGCAGTTTTAGCAATTATTGTCATTGCAAAGACTGCAATCATTGTTCCTCAGCAGAGCGCCTATATTGTGGAAATGCTGGGAAAGTATAATCGGACGACTTCCGCAGGATTTCATATCCTGATTCCTTTTGTCGAAAAGATTGCTTATAGACATAGCCTCAAGGAGGAGGCGATCGATATAGCGGAGCAAGTGTGCATTACACGTGACAATGTGCAAGTGGGGATTGACGGTGTTCTCTATATGCAGGTGCTCGACGCCCGCCTTGCATCCTACGGCATTATGAACTATGCCTTCGCAATCTCACAGTTGGCTCAGACGACCCTGAGAAGTGAGATTGGAAAAATTGTATTGGATCGTACCTTCGAGGAACGAGCCGCCATTAACGCGAATGTTGTTGCCGAATTGGACAAGGCGTCGGAGTCATGGGGGGTTAAGGTATTAAGATACGAAATTAAGAATATTAATCCGCCAACCGACGTTCTCGGAGCGATGGAAAAGCAAATGCGTGCCGAACGAGAGAAGCGTGCCGTAATTTTGACTTCTGAAGGAGAAAGGGACGCGATTGTTAATAAGGCAGAAGGTGAGAAACAACACGTAATCAAGGTGTCAGAGGCTGCCAAACAGCAGCAAATAAATGAGGCTGCCGGTGAGGCGGAGGCAATACTTGCGATCGCAACAGCAACGGCTGAGGGCCTTCGTCAGGTCGGCGAGGCTGTTGCCGGCAAGGGTGGGCGTGAGGCTATGCAGCTTAGAGTTGCTGAGAACTATGTAGCCCAGTTTGGAAACCTTGCTAAGGAGGCTAATACCTTGATAGTGCCAGCAAACCTTAGTGACGTCGCTGGAATGATTGCACTCGCAACGAAGGTGTTTGATCAGGGGAGAGCGGAGACTGATGTCTGATATCTGCTAGGGTCCAAAGCGATGTATACCGAGTGTATAAACGGGGTAGCGTGGCATTAAATCCTTGCAAGGATTTAATGCAGCAAGTATACGAAGGTTGTGCTGAAACTGCGGATGACGGTTCTTATCAGTTATCGTTTTCCAGCGAAAAATAACGCTATTTATTTTAGTTAAATTAAATAGTCATGATTATTAATCCGGCATTAGAAATGCAGAGGTCAGACGTTCAAGACTTTCTCGATTGTCGTAATTAAATCAATGGTCCGTAAGATTTTTTTCTTAGGTATGCGCAAGAAAGTCTATATCTAATTGAGAGTGGAGCTCGTGTTTTTCCAGCTCTGATTCGCGCTCTTCTGCGGGTCAGATTTTAGAAATCGGATCAGTTCAATATGAAATCTATCAGGGATTTCAAAAGCAGGCGCGTGACCAATGCCTGGAAATAGCACTAATTCAGCATTTTGCAACTGTTCTGCTACATGGCGTGCCCGTGCTGGGTAATCATCTACAAGTTGGTCTTCAGCTCCTCCGATGACTAGGGCTTTTGTTGCAATGTGTTGCCATTCATATGCCACGGGATCCTCAAAGATCAGCATTCTTTGGGCTGCTCGCACACGTGCCATTCGTGGCCAGTCGCCGCTTAAAGTCAGGCCATATTGAATTTGAACCCAATGAAGGTATTCTTCTTTCCATCCTCCCGGGTAGTAGCGGATATGATTTCGCAGAACTGTTTCATAATTCGTCGCAAGTGCCCGTTCATATGCTAATTCAGGATCCATCCACTCATTACCGAGGCGTGGGTCTGTTAGACCTATTTGATTGACCATCACAACATGAGAAGTTATCTCTGGGTAAGTTGATGCAAATCGTGTGGCTACCATGCCGCCCATAGAGTGACCAACGATTGCAGCGTGCTCAATATTTAGATGATCAAGTAACAATTTGGTATGACGTGCTGGCATGTGAAGGTTGTAATGAATGTCGGGTTTAGATGATCGTCCGAAGCCTAGACGATCAATGGCTATGACTCTAAAGCCTTCATGACGCAGAGCCTCGATAGTTACCTCGAATGCTGCAGCAAAAAAGTTTAGACCATGGAATAAGACCGCTGTTTGTCCGTTTGGGATTTCACTCGGCGACACGTCCATATAGGCCATTCGATAATCTTTGCCGCCAAGTCTTATTGGTAAGTAATCGACAGGAAAAGGATACTTGACATTGGAGTAATCAATCGCTGTTGCTTCCCAGTTAGATTCAGGTTCAGTGGGTGGTTGAGCCTGTGTTAAAGCAGTCATGCCAGATAGTGCTGTAAATCCAATGACGATTTTCAAGTAAATTGATAGACTCATAATGCTTGGCATGAGGTTGCTCCCTGCTTGATGTGGGGTTGCTACATTACTGGTAATGGACTGGATGTGTAGTGATTCGGATGCGAGTTTCCATGTAAGTAATAGAGTCTCCATCAATATTACTAAACCAGTGCGGGGTGCCAGGTTGAAGAACCAATACATCCCCTGCGCTTACTCTTTGAGTTAGTCCGTCTTTAATCCCTTTTTCGCCTCTCACAACATCAATACTAGTTGATTCGGATAGAGGTAGTTTAAGTCGACCTCCTGTTACAAGGGTCCCACTGCCTTCTAAAATTCGATAGACCTCCGTGCTATAGGGATGGTAAATCGCATACTGGACAACTTCACTACTACGTCTTCGTATGGTAATTCCCGGTGAGACCCTAACTCCCCAGCCTCCTGCAGAAGCTGATGCTGCCTCTGCCTGAGCGAGCTCCGTTACGATATCTGAACTAGACTTGTAGATAGCAGGGGGAGCAATCGATTCTTGTGCTGAAACGCTAAAACCTAATATTGATAAAATCAGTAGTTTGGGGTTTAAACTTTTCATTCTTCTCTCCCATACGGCTAAGATTAACTTTGGCAGTTATCGGATTCCTAGATACTTATGTACCTGAGGGGAAAGTTCCCATGGTTGTCCGCAGTTATTCAACTTATCAACCAGTGACATAGTTTGGTCGCTGTTGCAATTTCCATTAGACCAAAGCGGTTGGAGGTAATAATTCCAGAACCGAGTTTTTTGGTAGTACGCTAGCACCTCATCTTCCGATTGACCGGTGACAACTAATTTGAGCTCTTGTCCATACGATTGCTTTAAGTCTGTGGCAGGGACTTTAGGGCTGACCGTTAGCCAATCCCACTGAGCATTGACCCTGCGTGTGCCGCTAGTTTGTATATTGACCTTTCCGCCGAGACGTTGAATTGAAGAAACCAAAAATGAGAGCGCTTCGGGCTGGTCACAGGGTTCACCGCCAGTGACGCATACCCAGCCACTTGCGCCGACTGTATCAAGTGCTTCCTTAGCAAGCGCATCTATGGACTGTTCTCCAGTGAGCACGGTTGATACGCTCCAATCTGTATCGCATAAATTTCCTTGTGATGGGTGCAAAGGACACTCCTTAACAGCACAACCAGCAAATCGAATGAAAAACATCCGTTTACCAGTAAGGTGTCCTTCTCCTTGGATACTGCAAAATGTTTCTGCTAATGCCAACTTCACTTGATATTTATCTCTTTTGGTTAGGAGTATGCAGTATTGATTATTTCACACTTGTATGCCTGTTTAGACACACTTGTGTAACTACTCAGAGTACTATAATACATGTTGAATTTTTCCGGATGGAGCTAAGAAATGGTTGCAAGAGTTTTTATCCTCGTAGTTGCGATTTTAGCTATGATTCAACCTAGTTTAGGACATCACTCCCACGCTAATTATGACATAACAAAGTACCTGCAAGTATCGGGCACCGTGAGCGATATACTTTGGATTAATCCTCATATTTGGATTTTTCTTGAAATGGTCGATGAAGATGGACAGTTGGTTCAGTGGGCGATGGAAGGTGCTACGCCTGGGCAGTTAGCAACAAATGGTGTGACCCGCGATACGGTAAAATTAGGCGATACGATATCTGCTCGTTGTCATCAAATGCAAGATAGTTCGAATGGATGTCTTCTTGGATATCTCACGGGGACAGATGGTGTTGAAAGGCTTTGGGATTAGGGTTTTCTGATGATCTCAACAGAAAATAAGGAACTAAAAAAATGATACGCCTGAATCAGTCCGTTCCAGTGATTTTATTTGCAATGATTGCTATGCCATGCCTTGCCCAAGACTGGGTTGAGTATGTGCATAAAACTGACCGTTTTGCCGTGACGTTCCCATCAATGCCTCAAGTTGAGGAGACGATTCGTCAATCTGCACATGGCGTATCCTTTCCAGCTCGAATTTATTCGTCTCAGCGAGGCCCTAGTAGCTACTCACTGATGGTGATTGACTATACGGATGCTGAAGCGAGACACCGCGAGCGATCTGATCAGACTGATGCAAGCTCAGGCGCCATGTTCTGGGTTATGGATGTGCGGGCATCCTTGGCTTATGCCGCTCAGAGTATTCGTGAAAGGATTCATGAAGCGGGTGGCGAACTGACATATGAAGGTTGGGCTGATATTGACAAGGTAGAGGGGCATCAAATGCAACTTACTAATGCTGATCAGTCACGTACTTATATTGGAATGCACCTCAATAACAGTCGACTTTATGTTCTTGAGGCAACAGCACCTAAAAATTATCCTCCAGTTGCATGGTTTCAACAGTCCCTTCAATTTATTGACGAAGAAGGTAGGCGACTTCGTTACATGTTTGATGTTAATGGACAAAGAACGGATATCAGAATCATTCCGCTTGCAGAGGCGCTTGAGGGTACAGAGCGCGTGGTTGTGGAATAGAAAAAAAGAATGAATCAACTAGGTTGTAGTATCTAAGTAAAAAATTGAGAGAGAGTCATGAATGATCGAGTCTTAGTTTTTTTTATAGCTGTTCTAGTAACCTCAGTATCTTTTTCTCAAAGTCATCCAGAATTTGTATCATTGCGTCCAATAGTTGCCGCGGTATATACGCCAGATACTGTTCCTGAGCCACATATCGCATTTTTAGTGGCGCATCGAACAGGAAATAGTCTTGACAATATTGCGTGCACAGAGCTTGCAAGACGTGGGTTCATGGTGCTCTGTTTTAATACGCGATTTGTTAATAATGAAACTGAGATTCATTGGGAGTTGCTCGCTCTTGACGTCAAAATCGCCGTAGATTTTGCTCGTAATACACCTGGAATAGAAAAGGTGATTTTGCTTGGTCATAGTGGCGGTTCGCCCCTCATGTCTTTTTATCAAGCGGTTGCAGAGAATGGTTCGTCATTTTGTCAGGGACCGAATAAGCTGGTTGAGTGTGGTGAAGAGCTCGCTGACCTTATGCCTGCTGATGGAATGGTTTATCCAGATGCGCATCCTGGAAATGGCGTTCAAGCCTTGCATGGACTTAATCCGTCTCTTTCTATTATGGATGGGAAAGTTATCGTAGATAAGGCATTGGATCCGTTTGACTCGGATAATGGCTTTAACCCGAATGGAGCATCGAGATATTCGAAAGAATTTCGTAACCGATATTATCAGGCGCAGTCGCACGTTATGAACACAAAGATTGCAGAGGTGGAAGCTCTTCGGGACAGCATAAAAACAGGCTTACATGTCTATCCAGATGAAGATATTGTGCTCGTGCCCTTTGATGCGCAGGCAGGAGCAGCACGTTTAGATGCCTATGATCCCACTATAGAAGAAACAATGAGTACAGCAGAGCCTCGTAAGTTTCTAAAAAATGACGGTTCTATTGTGGTTCAAATTGCGCTTAGCGTTGCTTTATCAAAACCGCAACAGGCTAAAATTAATCTAACTTTTAATGGCGGCGTTAAGGTTCTGACTACCCAATCATTTCTTAGTGCTAATGCCGTGAGATCTGGCCATGCGATGGAAGACATCGATCATTGCTCTACCAATGCATCTACGAACTGCGCAGTTGCTGCTATCAAGGTTCCAACGCTGATTGCTGCAATGGGTGCATACAACCATATTCGTTTTCAGGAACTGATGTATGAGACTTCCCCAGCGCAGGATAAAGATTTTATCGTTATTGAGGGTGCCCGCCACGGCTATACTTCGTGCACAGCATGCGAATCAACTCCGGGGCAATACGCTAATTCATTAGAGAACCTGTTCGATTACATTGCTCAATGGGCAAACGAAAGGTTTTAACTGCATTAAGCCTAAATCAATTTGTTTTAGGAGATCAATATCTATTTTGATTAACGCGGTACCCGGGTCGTACCGCCATCCGGCTCAAGTTCGTATCGAATTCTTGCTCCATTTTCATCTAGAAATCTGAGCGACTGTTGAAATTGTCCTGGAGGCGGCATGTTTCTCGGTACTGTGCTTTCTAGAACATATAATCGACTGGCCTGGCCATGCAGATAGATAGCCACAAACGTGCGTGATCCGTCCAGGTTGCTAATTTGGAGTTGATGCCCTTCAACATTTTCAAGGTGTCCCCACGCGTCGTATGTAACTTCACCACCTCGTTGACGAAATTCTCGAGCAGCTTGAGCGACAGATGCCCGTTGATCAGTGATCCAACGATTACGACCTCGAATTTGCTCTGATTCACGTTCATTTTCTAATTTTTTAGCATGGATTTGTTGTGCCTGACGAAAATCTACGACAGTAACTATATAGAAGCTTTCTCGGTCAGTTACCCGGTAGACTCGGGAAGGAAATTCAGCCTCAAGCTCTGAATAATAGATTGTGTTCTGCACTTCAGGTGTGCCAGGTAGGTTTACGCTGAAACGATCTTCCTGATTTATATACTCAAACCATCCCTGAGCTTGGGTGACCGATCCTGATACAAAAAGAATGGCGATTAAAAACAGTTGAGTCAAGGACATCTTTTTGCCTTCATCAGTTTGAGGAATATAAGTAAATATTAAGAAAGGTATCATTACTATCTGATGCGAGTCCGTTCTCTTTCTGGAGAAAGTTTATAGCGAATTTGTACGCCCTCTGTATCGAGGAAAGAAAGAGACTGTTGGAATAAGCTTTGAGGAGGGGCTCCTGCAGGGACTGTAGCTTCCATCATGTAAAGTCGATTAGCATGCAAATATAGCCCTGCATAGGTGTTTGAGCCATCAGAGTTTTCGATGACGAGATTTAGGCCTTCGACCAGGTCGATGTGGTGCCAGTTGTCATAGAGAATCTTGCCACCTCGTTGACGGAGTTTGGATGCTTCGTAGGAAATCGATCCTAGTTGGTCATATAACCATAATGAAGTTACTGGGGCATCATCAGTTTGATCAGGTAACACCGCGTACTTTCCTTCGCCGTTTCTATAATCAACCACTGTCAACGAGAGAAGACCTCCATTTTCCCGAATGGAATATGTTCTAGCAGAATAAGTGGCTCCGTATTCAGATGTGTAATCGAAGTTTTGAATATCAGGATCACGCGTGAAGTTAATGCTAAATAGATGCTCCTGATCGGCATATAGAATCCAGCCCTGAGCAATGCTTGTTGCAGATACTGTGAAAATTAAAGCTGTTAAAATCGTTTTGAGGCGACGCATTATCATTCCCCTAACCAGTTGTGATGAAGACTTGTTTGTCTTGATACTTTGTTAGTCGTATTCACCTTCTGTTCCATCTTCAGTTTTTAAAAAACCGAACAGGCAGGCTGGTGTGCCTGCCTTCAATGGATGGCAACGCACAGAGATGTTGTCTCCTACCTTCACGCTATCCTCAGTCCAACCCTTTCTGGTGAGCCCGTTGATTCCACCGCCCTCTAGTGCCCAGATTGTTGAGGTGTCTCCTTCGCCAATCACTTCTATATAGACCCACGTATGTGGATTTATCCAATGGGCTTCAGTAACAGTGCCCTCCATGTCTATGTATTTTGTAAGGTCATAGTTCCCGTGTGAATGATGCGTATACACAGGTAAAGCCCAGGTAGTTATTCCGATGACCATCAAGCTGCGAATTATTGAAGAAAACATTGATGTTTCTCGCTAGGTACAGAACATTATTCTAGCTTTATTTTCAGGTAAACACCTTAACCAGAAGATGGCAGGGCGGTAACGAAGTCTTCCATACGTCGTAGCATGCTTGAATCTGGTAACCGTCCGGTGCCGCCCGCTAGGTTATCGATTAGATTGGCAGGTTTGGTCGTGGCGGGAGTTACTACAGTTACTGCTGGGTGTGCAATCACATACTTGAGAAAGAATTGTGCCCAACTATTAGCATCAAATTCCTGGGCCCATTCGGGCACTTGGTGCCCAGCTACGCGGCTCCATAGTCTTGTTCGTCCAAATGGTTGGTAGATAATAACAGCGATGCCACGGTCTTGGGCTAGCGGCAAAATTATCTCTGCTGCTGCTGGATTATCAACTGCATAATCAATTCCAATGAAATCTAAAGTCTCCTCATGCATAGCTTGAATGAGCTCATCGTTACGGTCGGGTGTGTCATAGGTAATTCCGATGTATCTAACGCGTCCCTCATCTTTTAATTGCCGGATCATTGGGAGCTGAGTTTTTAGGTCTCCAAGATTGTGAATCTGCATGAGATCAATTGGAGACTTTCCAATACGATTAAAGGAGTCCTGGATTTGCTGTTGAGTCACATCGGGATAAGATGGTCCCCACTCTGGTTTTGCTGAATTAACCTTTGTAGACCAGAAAAGTTGCTCTTCAATAGCTAACTCCTGGGCTAATTGTCCTGCGATTATTTCAGATGGGCCATAAGCTTCTGCTGTATCAAATGCTGTACCACCATTGGCAAGAAGTGCTCTCATGACCTCTCGAAGAGTATCAATGTCACCACTCCTAGCAAGCCGACCAAAACTGCCCGCACCTCCGAGTCCAATAATGGGGAGTGTTTCACCAGAGGAGGGAATTGCCCGGGTGATTAATGCAGTTTCCTGGCTATGAATCAATTGAAGAGGGCTGGTTATTGAGGCAGCAGCAGCAGCAGCACTTTTAATACAGTCGCGTCGTGTAAGCATTGTCGAGTAATTCACTACAGTAAAGTCTGGGTGCAGAGCTTACCAGAACGATACCTATCAAATAACAAAAGGTTGACAGAGAGTTTGGAATTACCCTCGAATTGAAGTTGACCGTGGCGGGTGCTACTTTGCTATTACCTAAGTGAATTAAGAAAAAGTCAGATGGTGCGTTTCTACCTTGTTTTATTGCTGTTATCGTTGATTGGTTTTGCGCAGGCACACCACGGTGCAGCACAGTCTTATGATGTAGATACCCTGATCACAATTGAGGGTGAAATTTTATCGATATCTTGGCGAAATCCTCACGTAACCATGGAACTTCAGCGAACGGTTGAGACGGGAGGCACAGAAGTCTGGGAGATTGAAGCTTCAACTGCTAATCGGCTGGAGCGTATTGGTATTAGCCAAGATGTTGTTTCAGTGGGCTCTAAAGTTGCATTTACTGGAGCGCCATCCCGACATGGGTTGAATGCTCTGGCTGCTTGGATAATGACTCTAGAGGATGGTTTAGAGGTGCCGATATGGCCGCAACGGGCCATACGTATGGGCCGAATAGTTAACCGTGTTCCAGTTGATACTGCAATAGTGGAGGCGAGTACGGCCAATGCGAATGGGATTTTTCGGGTTTGGAGCCGTCCAGATATAAGCGGACAGTTACTTGAGGGGGGATACCTGCCTTTTACTGAAGAAGCGCTATTGGCTCGAGAGGGTTGGGATTCTCTGGTTGATGATCTCGTATTGCGGTGCATTCCTCGCGGAATGCCATCTATTATGAATAATCCACAACCAATGGAATTCATTGATAATGGAAGCTCCATTGTGCTCAGACTAGAGGAATGGGACGCAGAGCGGGTCATTTATTTAGATCAAGCCGCGCCTCCAACGGATGAGTCTGACTCAGGTCTTGGTTACTCAATAGGTCGATGGGAAGACAATACACTGGTTGTAAATACGACACATATCAATGACCCATATTTTGATGATATAGGTACTCCTCAAGGGGATTTCTCTGCTGTTGAAGAGCGTTTTACGCTTGGTGAAGATGAAACCCGACTAGACTATGAGTCTGTTCATGTGGATTCTGACACTTTTACTGAACCTGCCAGACAAACAGGTTATTGGAATTGGCTCCCCGGCGAGCAAGTTAAGCCCTATAACTGTACCGTGAATTGAGGACTGCTGGTTTTGTAAGAACAAGGTAGCCACAATATATTAACGACTGTTTTATTGTTTTGTTTGCTACACAAAAATATCAACCTAATGTGAAGCTATCCTAATTTAGGTGACGAGCATGAATAAAAAAATAATTTTACTTGTAACCCTTATTTTTTTGGCTTTTTCTAATCCTGGTAGTTCGCAGGTCACAGCACCCAGGATGATGCTGCACAGTTTAGACAGCCTTGAAAGGCGTAATGCGGAGGATGGACGTGTGACTCGAAGAATTTCGGGTGACGCTATAGGTTTTATCCGGGTTGAATGGCCTGCTGGGACTATAACTACGCCTCACAATCATGCAAACGAGCTAATTGTGTTCTTGATTGAAGGACGTTTGAGAGCGTTAAGTGGGGAGACTGAGTTTATTCTCGTGCCTGGAGATCTTGTGGTTGTTCCTGCATACGTTGAACATGGCTATGAGGCGCTAGAAGATTCGGTCACGATAGAAGCCGCAGGGCCAGGATAGAATTTTAGTAGTAGGTTTTTGATTAAAGCATTCAGGTGAAATATGGCAGTTAGGTCGGGAGGGCAAATTTTAGTAGATCAACTGCGCGTACATGGTGCACAGCATGTGTATGGTGTTCCTGGTGAAAGCTATTTGGCTTTGCTTGATGCGCTTCATGATGTTCCTGAACTAAAGTTTTTTGTATGCCGCCAGGAAGGTGGTGCAGCCATGATGGCTGAGGCGGATGCTAAGCTCACTGGCCGTCCTGGGGTATGCATGGTGACCCGTGGTCCTGGCGCTACTAATGCTAGTGCTGGTATTCATATTGCTCATCAAGATTCAACACCTTTGGTTCTTTTGGTCGGTCAGGTAGCCCGTAGCATGATGGGTAGAGAGGCCTTTCAGGAAATCGATTTCAGACACATGTATGGCCCACTTTCGAAATGGGTCGCACAAATTGATGACCCAGCGAGAATTCCAGAAATGATGGCTCGAGCCTTTTCTATTGCTAGTTCAGGGCGTCCTGGACCTGTTGTTTTAGCGTTACCTGAGGACATGCTTGCCGAAACTTCTGACGTTATAGATGCTGTGCCAGTTCGAACTTCTCAGGCATATCCAGACCCTAAATCTATACGTGCGTTTTCAGAAAAACTACAAGCCTCTGAGCGTCCAATGCTTATAGTGGGCGGTGGTGGATGGGATACAACTGCTGTTGAAAATCTTAAGGTTTTTGCGGAGAGGACAAAAATTCCTATCGTAACTTCCTTCCGTCGCCAAGACTATTTCGATAATACTCACTCATCTTTTGCGGGCTATTTGGGGATTGGGGTTAACCCAAAACTTGCTCAACGTGTACAGGATGCTGATTTGCTGATTGTCCTTGGTGCTCGCCTTGGCGAGGTTCCCACAAGCGGTTACTCATTGCTTAAGATTCCAGTGCCTGATCAGAGTCTTGTACATGTTCATGCTGATCCGGAAGAACTTGGGCGTGTTTATCAGGCCCAGTTACCTATTAATGCAGATCCTCGTGCTATGGCTGCTGTTTTGCAAGACGTCTCTGTAGGTGATGGGGCTCGGCGTTGGGCAGATTGGTTGAAGGATGCTAACAATGACTGCCAAACCTATAGTAGACCAATAAAAACGCCAGGTAACCTGCAGATGAGCGAGGTGATGGCACACTTACAGAAAGTGCTTCCGGAAAATGCAATTATCACAAATGGCGCTGGAAATTATACTGCTTGGATTCATCGTTTTTATCGCTATCGTCAGTATGGAACACAACTGGCTCCAACTGCAGGATCTATGGGTTATGGAGTGCCAGCATCTGTTGCAGCAAAACTTAGAATGCCGGAGCGAGAAGTTATAGCCTTTGCAGGTGATGGTTGTTTCTTGATGAATGGGCAAGAGTTTGCGACGGCTGTGCAGTATGGGGCTAACATCGTATGCATTGTCGTAAATAATTCTATGCTCGGCACGATCCGCATGCATCAGGAAAGGCATTATCCGGGGAGAGTTAGTAATACAGGCCTTATAAATCCTGACTTTGCATCCTATGCTGAAGCTTTTGGAGGTTATGGAGAAGTTGTGGAGTGTACTGAGGAGTTTCCCGCTGCTCTACAACGTGCTCGTGATAGCGCTAAGCCAGCCATTCTTGAACTTCGGGTTGATCCTGAAGCGCTTACACCGGGAAAATCTTTGAGTGAGATACGTGGATCATCTCTATAGATGGGCTAAGTTACTTGGGCTTATTCAACATTAATGATTTATTTGGAGGTAAGTAAAGAGTGAATAGGAGCTACGTCGATGGAAGTTGGATTGAGGGTAAAGCTGCTCTAAAGAATATCAATCCCTCGGATATAACAGATTGCATTGGGGAGTTCGAATCTGTCGATCGGTCCCAGACAAATAAGGCAATTGAGGTTGCAAATCATTCGGCCACGGCCTGGCAAGAAATAGGCATCCACCGTAGGGCGGAAATTCTGGATAATATTGGTAACGAGATACTCAAAAGAAAACATGAGCTCGGGACGCTATTGTCCCGTGAAGAAGGAAAAGTATTGCCTGAGGGTGTCGGTGAGGTTGAGCGAGCTGGGCATGTATTTAAATTTTTCGCTGGTGAAGCGGTCCGTATCTCTGGGTCAAGCATGGAATCGGTCCGTCCTGGCGTCGATGTGGAAATTAGTCGTGAACCATTGGGTCTTGTGGGAATCATTACCCCATGGAATTTTCCAATTGCTATTCCAGCTTGGAAGATTGCACCCGCGCTTGCTTTTGGTAATACAGTAGTTTTTAAACCTGCTACGTTAGTTCCGGCATCTGCCCATGCGCTTACACAGATAATCGCTGACTCGGGTTTGCCTCCAGGTGTTTTTAATTTTGTGATGGGTTCTGGTAGTGAGGTGGGAGCGGCTATTGTCGAATCACCACTCGTTAATGCAGTTACTTTTACAGGTTCTGTAGAAACGGGACGTAATGTTCTAATAAAGACTGCTGAGCGTCAGGCCCGCGTACAGTTGGAGATGGGAGGTAAAAATCCACTAGTGGTGCTTGATGACGCTGATTTGGAGATAGCAGTGGAATGCGCTCTTAATGGAGCTTTTTACTCTACTGGACAACGATGTACGGCTTCCTCAAGACTGATTGTGACCCAGGGTATTCACGATCGTTTTGTTGCACGGTTAGTTGAGCGTATGGAAGATCTAAAGGTTGATCATGCGCTTAAGCCAGGAACGCAAATGGGTCCGGTAGTAGATGAGAAACAGCTACAACAAGATCTGCAGTATTTGGAGGTTGGGCGTTCTGAAGGAGCAAAACTTGTTACAGGTGGGATGCAACTTGAACGGAAAACCAAAGGTTACTATCTTGCTCCTACTCTTTTTGTCGAAACCAACAATAAGATGAGAGTTAATCAAGAGGAAATATTTGGTCCAATTGCAACAGTAGTAAGAGTTAAAGATTATGAGGAAGCGCTGAGTATCTCTAACGATACAAGTTTTGGTCTTTCGGCAGGTATTTGTACCACTTCGCTCAAGTTTTCAAGTCACTTTAAACGCAAATCTGAAGCAGGCATGGTAATGGTTAACCTTCCTACCGCTGGTGTTGATTATCATGTTCCTTTTGGTGGTCGTCGCAATTCCAGTTTTGGACCGCGAGAGCAGGGACAATCTGCTGTGGAATTTTATACTGCAACCAAGACTAGCTATATTAGCCCATAATTAAGTGTAGGAGATCAACAGATTTTCACACAATTCAAAATTGATAAAGCAATGGATATAAGCTTAGAAAATCTTAAACTTAACATTGAGAGAAATGTTCTTATGCCGTTAGTGCTTGGTTTGTTGGCAGTTGCCGTCCAATTTTCATCGACTGTGCAAGCACAAGAAAATTTTACGGGTGTTTGGCAGCTTTGGGTTGAGTCTGGATATCAGTTTCGACCTGCTTACGGCACTATTTCTATCGAGAAAAGTGGCCAGAGTTGGGAGTTGTATGTTGATGGCGGCCAAGCAAATCTTCTTATTTTAAACGATAAACGTATTAAATTTGAGCTGGACTGGCTTGATTTAAGAGATACGCCGCGTCTCAGTATATTCGATGGAGCCTTAGAGAACGGAGTTCTCCTGGGAATGGCGGAGGAAGACGGGGAAGGGAGAGGAAGTTGGCGAGCCACAAAAATAGATAAGCAAACTCCTAACGCTCCGCCCTCACCAGTTGATTTGACAGGGATATGGGGGCCACCTGATTACATCGGCAAGCAAATTTTTGACCTAACAGAAGCGGGGTGGGCCGCCCATGAAGCCTTTGATGAGACTTTGGACGACCCAATGCTACGCTGCATGTCTGATGGCATGATTCGAATGTCTCATGGCCCATTTGATGTTGAGGTTCTTGATGCTGATAATCGAATAGTGATGTTGTATGAGGATATGCATGAGGTTCGCCGTGTTTATCTAGACCGGGATTTTCCAGAAGGTGTTGAGACTTTGAATCAGTCCATGGGTTACTCCGTTGGACATTGGGAGGATTCCACGCTTGTGGTTGTAACACGAGGTCTTAAACGCTCGGTATGGGATGCGCCAGGCATGCCTATCTCCCCTGAGGCGGTCTTTACAGAGCGATGGTACTTAGATGAGGTAGGTATTCTTCACATTGAATTCAGTATGAATGATCCTGAGAATTATCATCGACCTGTACTGATGCATCAAATTCGAACAAAACAGTCAAATGATTCGGAAGTTGCACCGTATGCCTGTGACCCACACCCCTTCTACCGTGGTTTGGATATTGAGGGGCGTTTAGAAGAATATTGGGGCCGATCTGGCTATCGCTTGTAGAGATTTAAATATCCAGCTATTTTTAAAAGGAATCAACATGAAAATATTGCCTTGGTTTTTTATGTTCCTGGGGGCCTTTGGCTTGGGTAGTGAGCTAGCTATTGGACATCATGCTTATAACGCAAACTATGTCGATGAGCGTGGAAGCATAGAAGGAGTGGTTGTGGAGATTTTCTGGGGAAATCCACATGTCCACTATTATCTGGAGGTTGTCAGTGAAGATGGCACTAAGATTCTTTGGAATTTAGAATCTGAAAATTTAGGCATGATGGCGCGAGCAGGTTGGACTATTGATACGCTTCAAGTAGGTCATCATATAAGAGTTTCCGGAAATCTTGGACGAGAGAATAGGCCGCGATTGGCAATGGAACTGGAGTCAATCGAATTTTTTAATTAAAGCCAATTACTTCGATTATTTGGCATCTGATCAGCTGTGTTAATTAACTTTGATGCAATATCAAGGTGGTGATTACGTAAAAAGGCAAAAAAAATGGGCAATGAGCTTGTCAAATATGATCAGAAAGATGCGATTTCAATCATTACGATAAATCGTTTTGATGCAATGAACGCTTTCAATGCTGAACTTCGAAGCGAGCTTTATGCTGCCATTAAGCGTGCCGCCTCAGATCAATCTATAAAGGTAGTAGTTTTAACCGGTGAGGGGCGAAGTTTTAGTGCTGGTGCAGATCTCAAAGCTATAGAAGCTTCTGATGATGTTGAAGAGGTGCTGCAAAAAGAGTACCGCCCGATTTTTGAAATAATCACTAGCATGCGTCAACCCATCATTGCTGCGGTGGGTGGATCAGCAGCCGGTATAGGAATGTCTTGCGCACTGGCTTGTGATCTTTTAATTATGGCGGATGATGCGTTTCTTCTTTCCCCCTTTACAACTATATCTTTGGTGCCTGATGGGGGATTAAATTGGCTGCTTGTAAATCAATTGGGTTATAGGCGTGCTCTGCAGTTGAGTATTGAGTCAGAGAGAATTGATGCTGCTCGGTGTGTTGAGCTCGGTTTAGCTAATAAGTCAGTATCATCGGCATTGCTTCTAGAGGAGGCGTTGGAGTGGGCAGAACGTCTTGCGCAACGTGCGCCATTGTCTGTGTTTGCAACCAAGAAAGTGATGCGTTTTGCTGCCGCTAATGATTGGGCTCAGACGTATGATATGGAAGTTGCACTGAACATAGGTTTGCGTGCAAGTGCTGATCATGCTGAAGGTGTCGCAGCCTTTCTTGAAAAACGTAAAGCTAATTTTGAGGGGAAATAGATTTGTATGGTTCCAGTAGCAACTACAACAAGTTAGACGGAAGTGATTTTAACCGTTCCGACCTTTTAGCAGTTTTATTATGAAGAGTGTTCCTCAGATCTCTGCTCAGGAAGCCGCCTTGAAGATTAGTTCGGGCGACGTGCTCGTTGTAGGTGGTTTTGGTATGACAGGCACACCTATTCATCTGTTAGACGCAATTGCAGAGACTAGCGTAAAAGGCCTAACCATGATTAGTAACAACGTTGGTGAACCTGGTCTAGGTGGGGGCCGCATGTTACGTAATGGGCAGATCAGGAAAGCAATAGGCTCTTTTTTTACTACAAATCCTGAGGTTGTTTTAGCATATCAGTCAGGTCAGATTGAAGTTGAGTTGTTGCCACAAGGGAACCTTGCTGAGGCCATCAGAGCGGGAGGAGCAGGTCTTGGTGGGTTTCTGACTCCTACTGGGGTGGGTACGTCTTTTGCCGATGGCAGAGAGACTCTGATAAGCAATGGAAACGCATACATCGTGCAGCCTGCATTGAAAGCGGATGTTGCATTAATTCGTGCCTGGAAAGCTGACACGGCAGGCAATCTTATTTACCGTATGACCGAAAATAATTTTAATCAGTCTGCAGCTAGCGCGGCAAATCTTGTAATCGCTGAAGTGGAAACTATTGTGCCAGTAGGCGAGCTTGACCCAAATCAAATACATACTTCAGGGTGTTTTGTGGATTATTTGGTGCAGGCCCATACAACGGTAGAGGAGTTAGGCTCATCTGCCTCGGTTGAGGGTAGCCTGAAAAAAGTAGACGAGTCTCGAATGAATATGGCAAAGGCAGCGCTTCAAGAACTCAATCCGGGTGATATCGTTAATCTTGGAGTAGGGATACCTACTTTAGTAGCGGATCTTATTACCCCGGAGTTAGGCATTACTTTGCACAGTGAAAACGGCATGTTGGGTGTTGGCCCAGAGCCTAAGTCAGGGGGTGCTATGGACTATCCAGTGAACGCCGGAAAAATTCCGGTTACTGCATTACCTGGTAGCAGCTATTTTGATAGCGCTACTTCCTTTGCAATGATCCGTGGTGGCCATTTGGATGTGGCTATTCTCGGGGGGTTACAAGTTGACGAAAAAGGAAACATTGCTAATTGGGCTGTACCAGGAAAACCGCTTCTTGGCTTGGGTGGAGCAATGGATCTTGCAACTGGTGCAAAGAAGCTTATCGTTACAATGATGCATGTCGATCGAACTGGAGCCTCCAAGGTGGTTAAGGATTGTACGTTGCCATTGACGGCAACTGGTGCTGTAACGGTGTTAATTACAGAACTTGCAAAGTTTCGTTTTATTGATGGGAAACTCACTCTTGTTGCAGTAATGCCTGGCTCATCACTTAATGAGATTGCAGAAAAAACTACCGCAAGTTATGTGGTTTGTTTGCAAGAAAGCAAATAGCTTTAACAGTGTTTCTGTTAAGGCTTTAAGCGGTTCTAGTATTATCCAGTCTGCTTTTTTTATTACTAAAGTGTGACTCGTATTAGAGTAGCCTGCAACCAGTAGTCCAGGTAAGGATGGGTTCGTAAAACAATGAATTCGCTTGAGGGTTTTTTTGCAATTCAGCGTATGTGTGTTTCCTGGGTGTGTGGTGTAATCCATTGGCAGCTACTACCGTTACGCGCTCCTTTTTATTCTCAAGAACTGTTCTGCTGGCATATTTATAGATAAGGCTGTCAGCATTAAATTTCCTTAAAGATTTTAAATCAACATAAGGTTTTAGCGGTATAGTAAAGATTGTGAGTGGTTCTTCCTAAGGAGAGCCATTATTTAACTCTTCAAGAAATAACGGAATCCGTCATGGACTTAATTGAAATGAAAAACTCATTAGTCGTTGTGCTTTTTCTTTGTTTGGCCAGCGTTGGTCACACGCAGGATCGAATGCCTCCAATTCCGGTTGAGGATCTTACATCAGAGCAGGCAGCGGCAGTTGCAGAACTAGTGGCGGCAAGAGGTTATGGCCCGCAAGGTCCTTGGGTATCATTGCTCCGAAGCCCTGAAGTGCTTAATCGAGCCAGAGCCATGGGCGACTATATGCGTTATAACACTAGTTTAACTCCGAGGCTTAGTGAGTTCGTGATACTTATGACGGCTAGTGAGTGGGGGCAAGCATACGAATGGTATGCGCATCATCAAATCGCTCTTGATGCTGGCTTGGATAGAGATATTGTGATTGCTTTAGCTGAGGGACAAACCCCTGAAGGTCTAGCAGAAGATGAGGAGCTCTTATACGCATTTTTCGGCGAACTTAATAATGATCGATCAGTTAGTGATGATACCTATGCTCGTATGCTTAGTATGTTTGGAGAGAAAGGTGTTATTGATACGGTCGGGATTATTGGTTATTACACGCTTCTTGCTATGGCAATGAACACAGCTCAAACACCCGCACCAGGCCCATCTGATCCTGAATTAAAATAGCAACACTAGCTTTTTCATACTACGGTTTGTTTTATTCTACTACCCTAATCTCACTAGTTAGGGTGGATGCGCTGGATAGTCGATGTAAAACATAGGTGGGGTGCTGTTGGGAGTCGATATTATCCATATGTCGGCGAACATCCACGGCGATGCTTGGCATTGTGCTTGCACGTGAACCAGCCCAATCACATTCAAATAAACAGTGTACGTGGCCGCACAACATTCGCTTGACCTGAGGATGACGATTAACTATCTCGGCCAAAGCAACCGCTTCCTCTGGGCAACGATAGCCTCCGGTGTAATGCTCCTCTACGTCGAATGGAGGATGATGGATGAATAGAATGGTCGGATAACTGGGTTGTTCGCGTAGAACTGTGTCAAGCCATTGTTGCCGCGCAGAACAAAAGACCCCCTTGCGTTCTTCTGGCTCAGTAGAATCAAGGGCAATTAATCTTAATGGATACCCGTCTATTGTGTAATGAAGGAATGAGTCTTCTACGGGGATATAAGATTGATTTTTGAAAGCGGTTCTCAGAGCAGTCTTGTTGTCTCGGTTGCCAGGCACTAGATACAGTGGTGATTCCAACGGAGCAAGTAATTTCTGAAGGTGGGCGTACTCTTCCAGTTCTCCATTTTGCACGGTATCTCCAGTGAAAATGACAATATCTGGCTTTTGAAGGTTTATGTCCAAAATGCAACGGCTTAGGCATTCAGCTCTTAGCGATGCTGCAGCATGCTTCGACCCATGCTGCAAGATATGTGAATCGCTGATTTGAGCAATAAGCATAGGATCAGAACTGCGTAATTTTATGATGCCCAGATTTTTGTAGAACCATCTAAAATATCCTGGATACTTTAGTCAATGATGTGATGTACGGGGGCCTTCTCCATCTCCCACTCTCCGGATTCTCGGTCATACTTGGATAACGTAAAGCAATGCCAGTCGGTGTCATCAAGCTTAGGATGATCACCTCGATAGTAATACCCAGGCCAACGAGTTTCCTGACGAAACATTGTATGGTGGGTTACAGATTCCGACGCAATGACACGGTGGTGTAACTCCCATGCTCTCTGAAGTTGGTGAAAATCTTCAGCGCCCAGTTTATCAAGATCCTCTTTGAGCATGTCAAGAAGCTCAAGTCCGCGGGTCAGTAGTGGTTCATTGGTAATGTAGTTAGCACCGATGCCGCCAACATATTCATCCATAATTTTTTCGAGACGTTGAAGACCGTGCATGGGTAAAAGGTAGCTTGGCGAAACCGTTCCTGCGGTAATTTCATTACGCCCAATCTCATAATTTTCCATTGGCTTGAAGATTTCTTTTTTTAGATTCTCATATTCTTCTTCACTGACCTTAGGGTTATCTTTACCCAAATCTTTTATGTAATTGACTGCAGCTTTTGCGGCAATTCGGCCCTCGGTAAAGGAGCCTGAAGAAAACTTATGTGCTGCACCTCCAATAGTGTCTCCGGCGCCAAAAAGTCCGTCAACAGTCATCATTCGGTTATATCCCCACTGGTAATCATCAGGAGCACAATCCTCTGGCCCACTTGCCCAAGCCCCTGAGCAGGTAGCGTGAGATCCCATGACGTAAGGTTCTGATGTGGTTAGCTCCGGATTTGTGTGTTTGGGGTCGATATTCTGAGATGCCCAGACAACTGCTTGACCAATGGTCATGCCTAGGAAGTTCTCCCATCCGACGGTCTCCTTATGCGGGTCTTGGAAAGCTTCTTTCGTAACCATACGTATCGGGCCTCTGCCAGCTTTAAGTTCTTCTAGAAAAGCATGGTTTCTTAGGCAGGTTGGTACTGGTTGTCGGTCAATGTAATCGCCTACTAATGCTTTGGTATGGTCGTACCATTTAGATTCGTATTCTTCTCCGTTTCCATTTTCGGTGTAAGTTTTTAAATGAAGGAAATACGCTCCAACTGGTCCATAGCCATCTTTAAATCGTGCAAGAACTATCCGATTTTCCATTTGTGTCATTTTGGCGCCAACAAGAATTGGTAACGCGTAGGCGGAGCCGGTACTCCATGGCGCATACCAGGTGCGCCCCATTCCCTCGCCTACTGAGCGAGGTTTGTATATGTGTGACGCGCCGCCAGCGCAAATAATTACTGCCTTAGCTTGAAATACATAGAAATCGCCTGTTCGTACATTAAAACCTACGGCTCCCGAGACACGATTGGCCTTCGTCTTATCCATGAGCAGATGGGTTATCATTATTCGGTTATAGATTTCACTAGCCGCCTTGGTGGCTGCCTCAGCGACGATTGGCTTATAGCTTTCTCCATGAATCATGATTTGCCATTTACCTTCGCGCTGATACCGACCAGTTTCGGGATCCTTCATCATCGGAAGGCCCCATTCCTCAAATTTATGAACACATGAATCCACATGCCGAGCAATGTCATAGCCTAGATCTTCACGTACTAGACCCATCAGGTCATTGCGGGCATAGCGGACATGGTCTTCGGGCTTATTCTCATCCCATTGCATGCCCATGTAGGTATTTATTGCGTAGAGACCTTGAGCAACAGCACCACTGCGCTCTATGTTGGCTTTTTCAACGCATACAATTTTAAGATCGCGCCCCCAATATCTGGATTCATAAGTGGCTCCACACCCAGCCATGCCGCCTCCGATAATAAGAACATCGGAATCTACAAAGTGTGTTTTTCTGTTTGTGAAAAGGCCCATTATGTAGTCTCTTGATCAGGTGTTTTTACGACTAAATCAGGCAGCTTTGGAATGTTTAGAGCTTCTGGTTCGTGCGCAAGCTCCTGGTTTTTGAAGGCAGACTTAGCGGGTTCTTCATAGTCGGACGCAGACTTTATTGAGCCCCATTTTGTGGTTCGAATTGGAGAAACAAAGTTTTTTTCTTCGCCATTGCGAAACTTAACCTTCCACGAAACAGTTCCTTTTTCTTCTTCACGAAGCACTCGAACACTATGGCCTAATGGTGCGAAGTCGGCATATCCGCGTACATCTATAGCGTTTTGTGGGCAGGCTTTAACACAGGAGTAGCACTCCCAGCACATGTTGGGCTCTATGTTGTAGGCACGTCGATGTGTAGGATCAATATGCATGATGTCCGATGGGCAAATATCTACACAATGCCCACATCCATCACAGCGAGTCATATAAACAAAGGTCGGCATGGTATTCCGTTCTCCTTAGTACCAGGTTTTAATAATTACGGGCTTGTTCACGGGCGCTACCCAAAGTTTTTGGTTTGTCAGCAGGAGCAGGCAAATTATTTCTTGAGCCGTTTGCTTCCTCTACCCGTTTTTGAAGAGCCGCTGCAGGTTTAAAAAACATATGAGCAAATTTGGACCATGGGATAGATCCAAAAAGGATTGTTGTAGCGATGATGTGCACACCGAAGGCTAAGCCCGCCCATGAGTTTTCATTAGCCTGAAGATAACTCCACACTAGCCCAAAGGTTGCGCTGGCTAGAAGTGACAAAATGAACAGATCAGCTCGCATGATGCGAAAAGGGGAGTGTCCTTCAGCAGCAACATCAACTCGAATAAAAAACCAAAACCAATAGCCACCGACACAGACCATTAGTGCGCCTAAATGCCAAAGTTGGGACACGACAGCTGGAGTGGGAGTTTCGGGAGTAGGGTATCCAAAAATCATAATGGTGGTTGTAGCTACAAAAACTACAAATCCATACATTCCGAGAAGGTGAGCGACTCTTCGCCGGAGATTGCAGAACTCACCAGACAAGAGTGCATCTATTACAATCGTACGAATTGCGAGCGAGGCAAATTGTCCAGTGCTAACTTGTTGAGAAGCACGATCGTTTGAACGACGCCAATTCTGAAAAAAGTACTTCGCACTCTTTTTGTGAAGTGTGTCGTAGACTGTGCCGCCAATGACTAAAATTATCATGACTAAAATATAGCCTTGCATGACAAAGGGCGGTATGAACGCTGAAATCTCAGCGAACGGATTACTAGTTAACATTAAATGACCTCGGTTTTAGTCAGCTATCATTTAACCTATTAGTTTAGGGCTAGCTGATCATAAAAATTACTGCGAGTGCTGCATCGTTAGCGACAGTAATACCGTATTATACATTAGAGTCTGTGTTGATGCTGGAATTCTGGTTTCAATTTCTGGGTTTTTCGGTTTCTGATTCGTTGGTTTGAATTCTCTATTCTGTAAGATAGAATTCCTTCGTGAGCAACCTTAATGTTACGTGGTTTTCATAAGGAGCATGGCTTGGGCATGGTACGTTTGAATCAGGTATCTTATCCATTGATTCGCCGATTATTGTCTAATTAAGTTAATAGCTTAGGATAGATTTTTGTCTAACAAAAATAATACGTGGGGGAAGATATGACTGAGTCGAGCACATCAGACGAGCCACAGGGATCTGGGGAAAATCAAGTTGCCGAGAAGGTGTTTTCTTCTGAGAAACGTGAAGATATTTGGGCTATTGTTATAGCGTTAGGTATTTTTGTATTTAGCCTCGCCTTTCCAGAACAAGTCTATAATTTTTTCCGAGATACGCTATATCTATTTTAATAATGTACAGCACGGATTTGATCGTATTTTAATTTTCGTTTTTGTGAGGTTTCAGTGAATCAAATAAAACATCTTTTTGTGCCTGATTGCGGCAAATACGTCCCTGGATTTCTTTTCTGTTTGAGCTTTGCTTACATTGGGATGAACCTGGACCGTCTTATTGCCAGTTATCACAATGCTGGTGCTGATTGGGCTACCTTTCTTTACGAGAGCGCTCAGCTTAATTACGTGGCAATTTTATTATTAGGTGGAATAGTTATTCGTAACACTTTACCTATACCCAAAGCGTTGCTGCCTGGCATTAAAATTGCTCGTCCTATTATTAAACCTGGAATTATTATTTTAGGTGTGCACTACGTTTGGGCTGACGTTGTTAGAGTAGGGAGCGTTGGATTAGTCTTAACGGCTTTTTTTATCTTCGGTACTGCAATTATTGTCATGTGGTTTTGTAAGAGATGGGGGGTGTCTGACGGTCTAGGTGGAATCATGGGTGCAGGGACTGGGGTATGTGGTGTTTCGGCGATTATTGCTACTTCACCCGTAGTAAAAGCAAACCCGATAGAGATGGCCTATGCCATTGGCACAATCCTATTATTTGGAACCCTCATGCTTTTCACTATGCCTTACATAGGTAATAGCATTGGTTTGTCAGAATCTCAGTTTGGTGCATGGTCGGCACTAGCGATTTTAAATACGGCCCAGCTTGTGGCGGCAGCAGAATGGTACGGTACGGAAGCCCTGAATACGGCCGTTTTGATTAATGTGGCGCGCATAATGTTTTTACCCCTTGTCGTGCTTTTTGCGCTCTGGTTCTACGTTCTACGTACTGGAAAGCAGGACTCAAACCGCGAAATCAATAAATGGCATTTAGTAAGAGATAAGTTTCCAATTTTCATTATTGGTTTTTTTCTTTTAGTTCTTCTAAATAGCATGAATATTCAATCCCTTGGTGGTCCAAGGGTCGCAGGCTCACCCTTTTGGGCGATGAACGCAGTTTATACATGGTGTTTTGCTATTGGGTTTGCAGGGATTGGTCTTTCAATATCGATTGCAGATATGAAAAAGGCGGGAGGAACTGCGTTCACAATTGGCATGACCGCATCTCTAGTAAAAATGGTTTTGGGTCTCGTTGTGGTGCTTCTTATCGGTAGTCAATTACTACGTATAGCTGGGAGTTGATAGGCGATTTGTAATGAGGATTCTCGTTTGTGCGGATGGCGAGTTGCATAGCAAAAACGCTATAAAAAAAGCCATTTCTTTAGGCTTATTTGTGTCTGCTGAAGTAACGGCTTTGCATGTTATTGATCCTTGGTTAAAAACGTTTTATAACGAAATTTATGCGCAGGGCCGTAAGCAATATTTGGAGTATGTGGATAAATGCTTGCAGGAAAATGCAGAGCAAACACGTCGTGCCTTTAATCAGGAGTGTGTTGCAGAAAGACTGAATGCCACCTTTAAGGTAAGACACGGAGAACCACTAGTGGAGATTTTAGAAGAGATGAACGAGTTTCCCCCAGATGTTCTGATTACTGGTGGTAAATGTTTAAACGTGTGGAGCAGGTTCAAGTCTAGAAATTTGCCTTTACAGTTAAAGAAAAAAATAAACAAAGAAGTTTCAATGATCGTGGTAGATAACATTTGAATAATGGTCTTCTGGGTAAGCCCATGTTTTTTTTGCTTTGAGTTTTGGTTAAGCAGTATTTGGAGCAGTAGGGAGAAAGAAGACGTGAAAGTATTAAAAATTATTTTATGTGTAACATGCATGGCGTCATTTCACGCGCAGGGTCATCACAGCGATGCTGGGTATGACCGGGATACCTTAGTGGCATTCGAGGGTGTGGTTAATCGTTACGTTTTTCGAAATCCTCATATTATGATCTACGTGGAAACTCAAAATGGATCTGATGAGGTAGTAGAATGGGAAATAGAGACAGGTTCTGCTCCAATTATGACTCGAAGTGGTTGGACATCTTCGTTATTGAATCCAGGTGATACAGTTACGGTTCGAGCGCATCCAGAGCGTAGCGGAAGAAATCGCGCCATTCTGAATACCCTGGAAACTGCGGATGGTAATCTGTGGTCTCAGATAGAGGGTGACTTGGAAGCGACTGCAAGTGCCTCTAGCCTAGAGGGTGTTTGGAAGGGGCTTTCACATACCAACGTGCGAAGACAGTTTTCACAGATCGAATTGATGCCCACAGCAATTGCTGCGAAGGCTCAATACAATGATTTTACGGATGACCCCAACCTACTGTGCATACCTCACCCAACACCGTTCACTATCGCTAGTGTTAATTATCTTACTGGGATTGAGCTTTTCAATGATTATGTAATTTTGCGCAATGAATTTTTGGATGTTAATCGGACGGTTTATATGGATGGGAGAGATCATCCAGAAAATGGAGAACGTACAGTCGAAGGCCATTCCATAGGCAGGTGGGAAGGAGAGACATTGGTCGTGGATACTCGTTTATTTGATCAATTCAATTCTGGTAATGGAGTTGGAGTGCCTTCGGGTTTTCAGAAGCATGTAGTAGAGCGTTATTCGCTTGGTGATGATGGTACGCGAGCTATAGTAGAGATCTTCGTGGAAGACCCTGAGTTTCTGGCTGAACCATTCAATGGTCGGCAAGAAATGCTTTATACCCCCCATCTTCAACTTTATAATTACAACTGTATTCTCGAAGCTGTCAACGAGTAGTTAGCGTTAGAGGGCGGCGTGTACCGTAGTCTTAAACATAGGCACAACTGCTTGATTCGTTCCAGTTATTCCCTCTGATTTTTTGCTGCTCTTTTTTGTGGCCTGAAGGCAATAAAGGCAGACCAGCAAGAGCCGACTGTGCCTAAGCTTAGGATCATTAAATGCAGACGTTAATCGTCTCGCGCAATTCCTCTGTGACCATAGAATCGAGATCTGGTGGCCTGAAAAAATCTCGCGCATATTTAGCATACGCATAATTTTTTGAACGGCTTGTCGAAAATTATTCTTCAGCTATCTCATAAGCAGTGGATGGCCGCCATACAGCCAGCCACACCACTGCCAATTACAAGGGCACCCGTATTATTTAGGGCCCTTCAATGCATGAGTCCGTTGGCTATTCTTTCTTTAGGCGCTTCTATAAAGCTTTGTCATGACAAATTCTTTATGCCCCAGAGCCTCAGCTGCTGTTAGTCGACCGTTTGCTGTCTGAAGAATCATCTCCATTAAGGCGTCTCCTGCTTCAGGGATTGTCATTTCCCGTCTTACCACACCTGAGACATCTACATCTACATGTTCTGACATCGTGCGTACGGTGCGAGGGTTCCCGGTAATTTTTATTACAGGCATGATGGGATGGCCAATTATATTGCCTTGGCCTGTGGGGAAGCAGTGCACAACGTAGCCGGCTGCAGCTTGAAGAGTGTTGCACTCTGCGGCTGCAGATGATGTATCCATAAAATAAAGTCCAGGACCACTTGCAGGTGCTTCTGCAGGCTCTAACACATCAATGTAACTGACCTCTTTACCAATTTTTTCAAGGTTGCCTAATGCCTTTTCTTCAATGGTTGTTAGTCCTCCAAGGATATTGCCTTTTGTGGGCTGACTATCTGATAAATCTGAAGTTTTAAAAGGTTCGACAACTTCGTCCTGATAGGCCTGCCAGGTTTTCATGAACTTCTCTGCAATCTCTGGACTTGCAGCTCGAGCAGCACAAATATGCTCAGCCCCAGTAATTTCAGTGGTTTCTCCAAAACAGCCATAGAGCCCTTTGGGGATCCACTTGTCGTACATGTTGCCCACTGCAGGGCATGAGGCGAGACCGGTTGTTGTGTCCGACTCACCACATTTAGCTGCCACCCAAAGGTCTGAAATGCCGCACTCTTCACGCTGTAGGCCAGAGGTCATGTGCACGAACTCTTTGGCTTGGCGAGATGCTGTCGCTATGGTTTCAATATCGCCATGTTGCTCAATAGAAAAGCCAACCACTGGTTTGCCTGTTTTAGCAATGCCATCCACTATTTTTTGAGTCCATCCTGGTTCTATTCCTATTACAACGCAGGCGGCTACATTAGGGTTGGCACCGGTGCCTATCAGGGTTCTGAAGTGAAGCTCAAGATCCGCGCCAAACTGCAGTCGTCCGTACGCATGGGGTAAAGCGATTGTGCCTTGAATATTGTTAGCTACCGCTTCGCATGCGGCATTAGATATGTCATCTACAGGGAGTATTGCGACATAGTTGCGCACGCCAACACGGTTATTTTGTCTTCTGTAACCGAAGAATGTTCCATTGGTCATATGATTGCTGCCTACCACCGTTTTGTTTTGAGGTTATGAGTGTGAACGTGCTCGCCTTTTGTTGTGTCCTGTACGATTCGACCTATGTCCACGCCGTATTTGATTACTGTGTCGCCTTCAGAAAAATCTGTGAGGGCAACTTTATGTCCAATAGGAATATCGTGTTTTGTGGTGATAGTGAAGTCGCTGTTGTCTTCAGTAACGACTACGAATAGATCGTCGCCTTTTGCCACTCCCTCGACAACCACCACGCCGACATTGTCTCGCCGGTCATGTACTAATAGATGCGGAATGCTCACGCCTTTTCTCCTGCTTGTTAAGGTTACTTTGCAATTCTAATTTGTCTTTCGTTCGTTGTGTGCGATTTTTAACAAACGAGACACTTCTTGTCCTGCCTGTTTATCTTCCTCGATCATAAATCTCTCAGCAGCATCAGGATCTCTTCGTTTAGCCGCATCAACAAGCGCCTTAAGATTGCGCACGCTTTCTTTAGAACGTTCGCTAGAGCGGTGAGGGTGTCCAAGACCAATAGCCCGCCATCGAGCGACTCGTGCCTGCAACGCGCCAAGCATAACGCTTAATGACTCACTAAGCGTCCCGTTATAGAGCGCATCATAGAAAGATGTTTTTGCATCGAGTATCTGTTCGGAATCCTTATTTTCGTAGGCATTAATTACACACTCTAAAGCATTGTCAAGTTGTGCTAGATGTTGTTCATTAGCATTTTCCACGAATATTCTAGTGGCCAGCCCGTGAAGCACAGCACGAATTCTGTATAAGTCTTCAGCCTCATTGCTACTGAGTGCGCGCACAACTGGCCCTTTGTTGGGGATGACTTTCACTAGATGCTCAGCTTCGAGCTGTCGTAATGCTTCCCGGAGAACCGTGCGAGAGACGCCCATTTCTTCCGTTAATGTTCTTTCGATGAGCCTAGCACCAGGCGGAAGATGCCCTGACACGATGGCTTCACGCAATCGCTCCAGTACCTGCTGACGTAGTGATGCAGGAATTTTTTCAATCTTAAGTGACTGTGCTTGGTTCATAGAAGCATAGTGTAATACCATATTACGATTAACCCAACGTCTAGGGTTTTCTCAGGAGGCATGGGCATGAAATCGGAAAAGGTAAAAATAGGTATTGTAGGGCTTGGTCGCTGGGCAAAGGTGCTTACTGCAGCGGCGATGAGATCAGATAAGTTTGAAATCGTAGCCGGTTATAGCCGGTCCGAAGAAAAACGCCAAAGCTATCAGGATGAATTTGGCATTATGACGGTACCAGACATGCAAACGCTGCTTGGTGATCCGGAGATTAAAGGTATTGTACTTACGGTTCCAAATGAACAGCATCTTCCGGTTGCTGAACAGGTCGCTAAGGCAGGAAAGCAGGTATATACAGAAAAACCTATAGCTAATACTCTGGAATCAGGCCTTGCTATTGAGGCTCTTCAGAAGCGCTACGGTATTCAGGTGATGGTGGGGCATAGCGCGCGCCTGCTTAAGGGTGTGCGTATGATGCGTGAAGCGATGGATAGTGGCGAATTAGGACGTGTAGTCTTTATGGAAGCGAACTTTTCCAACGAACGGGCTCTTGAGATTACGCCGGATACTTGGCGCTGGTATCGAGACAAAGCACCAGGTGGTCCTTTATCTCAACTGGCGATTCACCAGTTCGACACATTACATTATCTAGGTGGTGAAATTGATTCTGTAGCCTCAATCGCCTCCAAGCTTTCTCCGGTTGGTGCCGAGGTGGATGATCAATCAATGACCACTTTGAAATTCTCGGATGGCAAGTTGGGGTATGTTGGTTCCAGTTGGACATCGCCAGGAATTTTTTGTGTCCGTGTATTCGGTCAGAAAGGATTAATGCACTATGAGCTTGATTTCAGCACATGGGATGCTCCTGATCGTCTGCATGAAACATCTTTGCTTTACATACAGCGAGGCAAGGACGGTTACGGTAAACGCGAGGTGTTAGCCTTACCTCCCGGTAATATGTTTCTTGATGAACTAAATATGTTTGCCGATGTTTGTACGACTGGAGAACCGCCTGAACTGGGTGCAAGTAGCGGTAATGTTGCGTTAGCAGTAGTTAATGCGGCGCTGCTTTCAGTTGAGCAGAATGGTCAGCTTGTCTCAGTCAATAGTGTGCTTGAGAAATCTCGTGCACAACTTAATACAGTTTGAAAAATTAATCAGACCAAAGAAAAACACATGAATAATCTCCCGACCCGCTACTTTATTGATCTAACACAGCCTGAAATTGCGGCGCAGTTAAAGCGTAACCCACTTGTGATTTTTCCTGCTGGAAGCGTTGAACAGCATGGCCCTCATCTTCCAACTGGTACGGATATTTTTGCATCTAATGTTATTGGTCATGCCGTGGCAGAACGTTTGGACGGCTTGGTTTTGCCAGGTGGTCCGCTAGGGGTTACCCCAATGCATATGCCTTTCGAAGGCACCATAACTCTCACGCCAGAAACCTACATGAATGTAGTGAAAGAGACATGCGTATCAATGGCGCAGCATGGTGCAAGACGTTGCCTTATTCTCAACTGGCATGAAGGCAATATTCCCTCACTGTCTATCGCAGCAGATCAGTTGCATCGTGATCATGGGATGTCCGTGGTCACCGTCCAAGCATGTTATATCGCTGCAGAACTTTATGGTCATGAGTGCGGGGGGCTTACGCACGGAGGCGAAATAGAAGCGTTAGCAATTCTTGCGCATAGACCAGAGCTTGTTCACCTTGATCGGATCGATTATTCCTCTGACGCAGAACATGGCAAGAAAATGGACAAACTTCGTCGAACCCGTACCTTTCAGCCGGTACTGACGGATATTCGTTCGATAGCAAAAACTGGCTGGTATGGAAGTCCCGAGCATGCAACGATCGAAAAGGCGCAACGGATGCTGAACGATATATCTGATGCAATTGCAGATGAAGCAGCGGAAATTTTTAATCAGCTCGAGGGTGCGCAAGGTGGGGTGGCAGAAGTTCGGCATTTGCAGGAAGCAGGCTAACTAGGAGCGCTGAAATTGGCTCGTGTTATTAAACCTGGCGATGCTAAAGACTTGGGTCTGAAAGGCCGGGTCTCCAAGGAAATAATTTCTGGATCCTTAGGATCTGATTCTGTAACTTTGCGTCTCGTTGAAATTCCGCCTGAGGTTGACGGCGAAATGGATAGGCAACCCCATTTTCATAGAGATACTGAGGAGTGCATTTACGTGCTTTCTGGAAAAGGTGCTTTCTGTACAGAGAACCAAGAGCTGTCTTTGGCAGCAGGTGATACTGTTCTGGTGCCAAAAATTGAGCCTCATTTTACTCGTAATACCGGTAAAGAGCCGCTAGTTTTGCTGTGTTTTTTTCCTGTATTTGAACTTCAGAGTCACGGTTAGAGCTCATGCCCAAAAAAATATATGACGTGGTCTGTCTGAGACCTGAAACAGATTTTTTAAAGGTTGGTGTAATACCACCGGAGGAACTATCGATAGTTTATCTCTCATCTGATGATGAAAATTTGCATGCGCTTGTGAAGCAAGCTGGCGCTGTTGTTATGCCTGCTGTTGGGCCCAAGCTTGAGGGCAAGATTTTTGAGGATAGCTCAGTTCGTTTGGTTCAAATAACCGGTGCTGGAGTGGATCGATTGGATGAGGTTGCGATGAAAGAGCACGGTATAGCTGTTGCCAATGTTGCTGGAGGTTCGAACAGTGCGCTTGCAGAGTATGCCGTTGCTTGCGCATTAACTTTACATAGGCGTATTGCCTGGGCTGATAGGGAGATTCGTTCGGGGAACTACGCCACTGTTCGTAAGAACATGCTTGCCAATAATCTTCAGGGTTTAGCGGGGTTAACAGTAGGGGTCGTTGGTCTCGGAAATATTGGATTGGCGGTAGCTAAAGCATTTAAAAGCATGAGATGCGAACTGGTTTATTTTGATCCGGCAGTCCCGTTTTCTTCTGATGCTAGTGACATTGGGGCGCTCTCTGTATCGTTAAGTACACTTCTTGAGATATCTGATGTGGTGACGTTACACGTGCCTTTGTTGCCGGGAACCCGAGGTCTAATCGGTACAGATGAACTCGGGCTAATGAAGAATGAAGCTGTATTAATCAATGCTTCACGTGGAGGTGTGGTGGATGAGGCTGCGTTAGCTGTTAGCTTGACTAGAGGAAAGCTTGGTGGTGTTGCGGTGGATGTGTATTCGGATGAGCCTCCAGCTATTTCCAATCCTCTATTTTCATTAGAGGGGGAG
>Ga0115002_10001453_pt1 | contig 32720 bp, 28 predicted proteins | sample ArcticOcean_MG_C_8_FD_89576 | JGI IMG/M metagenome (GOLD analysis project Ga0115002, IMG submission 89576) | Marine microbial communities from western Arctic Ocean - ArcticOcean_MG_CB11_86 | ecosystem: Environmental > Aquatic > Marine > Oceanic | place: Arctic Ocean: Canada Basin | collected... | reverse complement strand
GTGGTGGTGATGGGTGCGTTCGAGTAGCGGGTGAGTCGCACAAAAAAAGACCCCGGCGAACTTGCCGGGGTCTTTCTATAGATACGGGTCGTACAGGTCGAGGAATGCTATACGGGGTTGTCCTTGAACGAGATCTTGACGTTCTCCCGTGGCGCTTTCGCGATCTCCACGAGGGCGTCGGTGATCGCCTTCGCTACCTTGTCCTTCTGATCCTGTGTCCTGCCCGCGTTCCACTCTATCTTGACATCTGGCATGTGCAGCCTCCTATGAGTTCTGGCCACATTGTAGCAGCCCAGAGCAGGCTGCGGAAACATCCGATTGCGCGGGGAATATTGCCATTTCCGATGGATGAGGTGCGGTGCGTGGCGCGTGTCGATCGTGAAGTGGACAGGTGTCATGCGATTGGATAGCATGTGTCAATTCCTGAGCCCGCGTCTGGTCTGCCCCAGGCCCGCGACCCTGGCCAGCGACGAGATTCGGGTCGATGTTCGAAGCGGGACGCCCCGAGGAGAAGGCCAGCAGGAATCCGGTCGCATGCAAGTCTCGTAATTGAGGTTGAGGCAGACGCCTCAACCTTGAGTCTGCTGCGAAAAGCACAACTCGATAACTACTGTGTGTTCTGTACCATGGAGGCCCAATTGCTAGCAGTCGAATCAGCGAGGGATGAAGCCACCGGCATAGCGGAGAACGTCAAGAAGGTGATCATCGGCAAGGACTCCGCAGTGGAGCTGGCCGTGGTCGCGCTCATATGCCAGGGTCACATCCTTATAGAGGACGTGCCGGGCGTGGGCAAGACGATGTTGGCGCGGAGCCTGGCTCAGTCCACCAGTTGTATCTACCGACGGATACAGTTCACCCCCGACCTGCTGCCTAGCGATATCACGGGCGTGTCTATCTTCAACCAGAAAAACGGTGAATTTGAGTTTAAGCCAGGTCCGATCATCTCCCAACTGGTGTTGGCGGACGAGATCAACCGGGCGACCCCCAAGACCCAATCGGCGCTGCTGGAGGCGATGGACGAGAGGCAGGTCACGGTCGAGGGAGTCACTCACAAGCTACCGCGCCCGTTCACAGTGATGGCCACCCAGAACCCGATCGAGTACGAGGGGACATTCCCTCTGCCCGAAGCGCAGCTCGATCGCTTCTTCCTTAAGATCACGCTGGGCTATCCGACGATGGAGCAAGAGCTTGCCATCGTCAACAGCCAGGAGTCGGTGCACCCCATCGATTCCCTGGCTGCTGTGGCGACGGCCGAAGACATCGTTAACCTGCAGGAGTCGGTGAAGAACGTCCACGTGGACGAACTGATTCGGCAGTACATGGTCACTCTGGTAGGCGCGACGCGAGGCCACCCGGATATATCCCTGGGCAGCTCCCCGCGCGGGTCGTTGACTCTGTTCCGTGGCGCTCAGGCACTGGCCCTGATCCGGAGCAGGGACTACGTGCTCCCGGACGACGTGAAGGAGCTGGCGGTGCCTATGCTTGCTCATCGCATCATCGCCTCTGCTGCCGCACGAATGCGCGGCGACACGGCTGAGATCATCATTTCAGCCCTCGTGGACTCAATCGCCGTACCTGGTGCGCAGTCCAGGGGTTGGTTCAAAACGTGATCTGGCGCGCTCTCCGGGTCAGGCCCCAGGGTCGCTTCTACCTCGTGATGTTGCTGGCTTTGGTAACCCTGGGCACGGGCATGGCGACGGGTTTTGGGCTCTTCTACAGGCTCCTGTACGTCCTGGCGCTCACGGTCGTGGTCGGCTATGGATGGAACTGGGCCACCCTTCGAGGGCTGAACGCTGTAGCTCGAGGGCGCACTAGGCAGGCCCAGGTAGGGGAGGGTATTGAGGAGGCGATTACGATCACCAACTCGAGCATTCTCCCCAAGTACGCTCTGGAGATCCAGGACTTGACTGACCTACCGGGCTACTCCGGTGGGATCATAACCGGATTATTCGGAGGCAAGACCGGGACCTGGAATATGAAGATGTTGGCGCGCAAGCGGGGGCGTTACCAGCTTGGCCCACTGAGGGTCTCCAACCTCGACCCGTTTGGCCTGTTCCGGCGCGAGCGCGAGTTCGGTAGTGTCGAGCCTGTCCTAGTATTCCCTCGGACCCATGAGCTTCCAGAATTCAGGGTTCCTCCATCGGAGTTGTCAGGGGACAGCTCGGCGCGGCGACGGGCGCACAACGTCACTCCCCAGGTCTCGTCTATCAGAGACTACGCCCCCGGCGATAGCATGAGCCGTGTTCACTGGAATAGCTCCGCACGCCTGGGCAAGCTGATGTCCAAGGAATTCGACCTGGGCCGGGCAGCCGAGGTCTGGGTCGTAGTCGATCTCGACCGGAACGTACAGGCGGGTGAGTTGGAGGAGAGTACCGACGAGTACGGGGTGTCGATAGCGGCGTCCCTGGCCAAGCGCCATGTCGAGTCGGGGCTTCCTGTGGGCCTGTTGTCCGAGGGCGACAAGCGCTACTTCCTCACTGCGGAAACGGGTGTGGGGCAGTATCAGCGCATCATGCAGGTGCTCGCGCTGAGCAGAGCCGAAGGCACGAGGCCTCTGGAGTTGATGCTCGCAAACGAAGAGCCACTGTGGACCCACCTCAGCACTGTCATCGTAATCACGTCGTCGCCACGGCCTGCATGGGTGGCAGCCCTGCGGGAGCTAACGCGAAAGGGTGTGAGGGTCGTGGTGATACTAGTCGATGCAGCCAGTTTCGGCTCGGCCATCACTACATTGGACGCGTTGGAGGATGTCGTCGAGGCTGGGATGCCCGTCTACATCGTGGGCCAGGGCGACGATATCCCGTCTGCACTGGCACGTAGCCGGTCAGCGCGGGACTCGGCGGGAAGGGTGGTGGCTTGACCATGAGCACAGGCACTGCGGCAGTCTCGTTTACGGAGACGGGTAAACGCATACCCGATGATCTAGGCAATCTACGTCTGTTCCTCGTCAAGTACACGCCGAGACAGGGCTGGGACACGTTCCTGCTCATGCTTGCGTCTGTAGGTCTCGCGGCTTTCTCTGTATCCGAGGCCGACTGGGTTGAGACACCGGGGATGGTCTCCATGGTGGTCTGGTCAAGTCTCGTCGGACTGATTCTGGCAAAGGTCCGATTGCCTTGGCCCATCTTGATGCCAGCGGGATTCGCCCTGGGTGTAATCCCGTTGTCTGTACTGGCGGCGACGATGACCGAGGGATCGACGGTGTTTAGCAGGATAGGCCAGGCGTGGGACCGTATTGTCGGCTGGTATACCGCAGCATCATCTGGCGGCATCAGTACCGATCTCTTGCCATTCAGTATCGGGTTACTGGCGATGGCGTGGGGACTTGGGTTCCTCAGCGCCTGGTTTCTTTTCAGGAGATCCAATGTCTGGGTTGGGCTTGTTATCGGGGGGGTAGCCCTGCTCACCAATCTAAGCTTCACGTCAGGAGGCGAGACTCGTTTCTTTGTATTCATGCTGGCCGCGCTGCTACTCGTCGCCCGGATGGGTCTTTCCCAGAGAGAAGAGGGATGGAAGGCTGCCAACTTCGACCTGTCCTCCAACACGTGGCTGTCGGCTCAAACGACCGTATACATTAGTGTGTTGATTCTGGTGGCAGCCACGCTATTGCCTCTCAACGTCTACGTTTGGAGCAAGGCTGTCGACGTCTGGGATATCGGTCGCTCACCGATTTCGCGAATAGAGAATGACTTTGCGCGCCTGTTCTCCGGAATTGCCTCTCAGAAGGACCTTGCAGGACGCTACTTTGGGGACACGCTGCCTTTCCAGGGGAAGATATCGTTTAGCGGCGAAGTGGTGATTCAGGCTCAGTCGGAGTTTCCGTCGTACTGGCTGAGCAGGACATACAGCGAATACACGTCCCAGGGCTGGATATCTGGAGAGATCCGCGAGGTTCCTGCGGGTCCCGACGGTCCGCCTCCCCCGCCTCAAGAGACTGCCAAAAGGGTGCCGGTCGTACAGAATGTACAGGTCAATTTTGAAACAGACACTCTGTGGGTAGGCGGCAGCGTAGATTGGATCAGCCACGACGCAGTGGCTTTGACGCTGGCTCCGCAGGCGTACACCATCGATATCAGGACGGCCGGCAAAGATGAGGGTCTGCCCCAGGATATCCAGTCGGTGGCGGCCGAGCTAAGGGAGATACTGAATCCGTTGCGGACGGATTTTGCGGAGTCTGAGATCGCGAGGGCACTGCCCGACGACATGACGCTTGTAAACGTCAATCCGGACGCAGGCTACTCCGACAGGAAGAGCATCAATTCAGTACGTATCGCGTATAAGGAACCTGCCGTACCAGAAGTTGTCGGATGGCAATTTTCACGTACGCTACAGGAAGGCGAAGTCTATTCGATGCGATCATACGTCTCCCGAGCCAGTATTGAAGAGCTCAAAGAGGCGCCGACAGAGTACACCGGGAGCATAAAGTCTCGTTACCTCCAACTTCCGACCAGCCTGCCCCAGAGGGTCAGGGACCTGGCGGCCGAGGTAACCAATGGTGCAGAGACACCCATGGATAAGGCACTGAAGCTCCAAGAGTACCTGCGGGGCGACAGTTTCGAATACTCTCAAGACATCGATAAGCCGCCTCTAGGAGAGGACGGCGTAGATAATTTCTTGTTCGAAACCGGGGTCGGATACAGCGACTACTTCGCCTCGGCGATGACGGTGATGCTGCGAGCGGTAGGTGTGCCGTCCCGAATGGCGGCTGGTTATGCGCCCGGTGAGTCACAGGAAGGAACCCCTTTCCGAGCGGTCCGAGACTCCGACAGCCACGGCTGGACCCAGGCATACTTTCCTGGCCACGGCTGGATAGATTTCGAGCCCACGTCCGCGTGGCCACTAGCCTCCAGAGGCGAAGGTTCCGGGCTGTCAACTTTGCTGGCGGATAGCCTCGAGGTCCCGGAAGATCTCGAAGAATCTAAAGTGGGAATAGACGACCCCTGTCTTGGTGTCGACCCTTCCACAGAGCTTTTCACTGTCACCGACGAGGAGTGTATTGGCGAAGACTCTCAACTCCCCGGCGCTCTCGACGCCGATGAAACTCCGGCGTTCGTGGCTGCGGCTGGATTGATAGCCGCAGTTCTAGCGTTCGCAGCCATGGTAGCGGCATTGGGATGGTTGATATGGACCCGCGGCTTTTCGGCGGTTGGCTCTCCCGTTGGCGCATACGCCAAGATGGGGAGACTGGGCACGCTGGCTGGTGTGGGCAGGCGGCCATACCAGACTCCGTCCGAGTACGCCGTCTCCATAGCCACCGCTGTACCTGGGGTCGCGACGGGCGTCCTCGCTGTCTCATCGCTATTCGCCGCGAATTTGTATGGCAAACAGGAGGCCCTTACGGACGAGGACGTCGTTGAGTTAAAGCGACATTGGCGCGCTGTTAGGAGCGGCCTGTTCGGCAGGGCCCTCAGGCGGCTGATTCCGATTGGAGGATCTTCGCGGATATGACGACCTACCACGACGTTATCGAGACACGCTTTGGCTGGATGGGGCTGCTCAGGTCGGAGAAGGGATTGATGCGCACGACGCTCCCGCAGATATCGCCTGATCGCTGCATTCAAATACTGGGCGAGGAGGTGGCCGGTGCTGAACACGCACCTGAAAGGTTTACCTCCTTGACGGGGAGCCTGAGGCGCTACTTCGAGGGGGATAAACTCCAACTTGTCGAAGAGAAGTTGGATCTAGAGGGCGCGACCCCCTTTCACCGCCAGGCCTGGCAGGCCTGCATGACCATCCCATTTGGGGAGACACGGACATACAAGTGGTTGGCGACCCAGGTCGGCAAGCCGAAGGCGCCCAGGGCAGCCGGGCAGTCCATGGCCAGGAATCGGTTGCCGATAGTGGTCCCGTGTCACCGGGTCATCGCCGCTGACGGAGGCCTCCGAGGATTCGGCGCTGGAGCCACGCAGCTCGATCTCAAGCAGAGCCTGTTGTCCATGGAGGCCGACGTAAACCGGGCGGCCGAGGTGCAAGTGGGCGGCTAGTAGCGGGAACGCTTAGTGGCAGCCTAGGTCTCGTCCAGATCTACGCCCATCTGGTCTTCGAGAAGCTCTTGGGCACGCGCTAGCTCTTTGTCGGCGACTAGCACGCGGCAGGGGAGCAGGGTAACGCCCAGGAAGCTTGTCGTGTCTCCTGGTCGTAGCGTCGCGGGTACGCCCTCGGCAACTAGCATTTCGTGCCACATTTCAGCCACTATCTGGTCCGGCGCGGTTGCCAGTGTGACCCAGTTCACCGGTTGATTCTCCACGCTATGCACCGTCCTCGACCACGAAGTGTGCCTCGCCACGCAGGGTGTCTCCCAGCATGCTCTCCAGCTCCGGAGTGATACGCACGCGGACTACCGTCCAGTCCATCGTGAACACCTGCCCTTCGGAGGCTATTTCCAGACTGACCTCGTCATCCCCCTGGTGGTCCAAAAGCAGCCGGCTAATGTCTTCCAGCAGGCGACGGTCGTTCATGCTGTTCTCGGTCTCGCGCATCATGAGCTTCAGGCGGCGATGTGTGCCATTGCCGTTACCATTGGTAGTGGCGGCCCCACCATTGGGCCACGAGCCATTGGATGCGCCATTTGTGCCGAAGGGCGCCGGTGCCCGGGATGTGGTCGCTGGCGCCGCTGGCTCCTCACCTGGAACACGGTACGGGGTGGCGGTCAGGCATGAGATGCTCACACGGTCGTCTCTCGCCTTGATGGTCCCTGTGATTACCACAGTGGATCCGACCTCCCAGAGACCAGGTGTCTCGGTCATCACGTTATCCCAGACGAACACATCTATTTCGCCGTCCAGCAGGGCCAGTGTGGCAATTAAATACGGCTTGCCGGTCTTGGTCGAGCGCTCATTGGTAGAGGCGATTTGACCTGTCAGGGTGACCTTGCTGCCAGACATCGCTGCGGTGATCTGGCCACGAGACATGACGCCATTCGCCTTGCCTCCCGACGCGGCAATTTCGAGTCTCTTGGAACCGGAGAACGCGACGCCGAGCAGTTCAAGCTCCCAAGTCTTCTTTTCGGAGTCTGGGGTGGTCCCTTCGGGGAACTCGATACTGGCCAAAGGGGTCGGAACACTTTCGCCGAACAGGTCAAACATCGAGGTCTGATCCGAGTTCCGCAGAGTCGCTTCACTCTGCGCCAGTGAGTGTATGCGGTCGATGGATGAGATGATGCCGCCGCGATCTCCGAACCGATCGAACGCGCCGGCCTTGACCAGGCTCTCCAGGGTCTTGCGGGTCACGCCGCTCATGTCGGTCGCTCTGCAGAGTTCCTCTATGGTCGCGACCGGTCCGTCGACTTCGGCTCGCGACTCAATAAATTGGACTACAGAGCCGGCTCCGACGTTCTTGACGTTGGACAGGCCGAACCGGATGGTAGTCTTGCCGTCACGCTGTTTCTCCAAAGCGAACTGGGACTGGCTTCGTTGAATGTCAGGTGGCAAGACCGCAAAACCCATCCGCTTGCATTCGGCAATAGCCGACGCTGTCTTATCAATGTTGCCTGCGTACGCATTGAGCAGGCAGGCCATGTACTCCTCGGGGTAGTTTGCCTTCAGGTAGCCGGTCCAATATGAGATCAGGCCATAGCTCACGGCGTGGGCTTTAGGGAAGCCGTAGCCCGCGAAAGGCTCAATGAGCGTGAAGACCTTCTGGGCCAGGTCCAGGGGGTGTCCCTGGGCGAGGGCGCCTTTTATGAATTTCTCTTTCTCCTGGTCCATGATCGCCTGGACCTTCTTGCCCATCGCCTTGCGTAGTACATCGGCCTCTCCGAGAGAGTAACCCGCGAAGGCCTGAGCGATGAGGAGCACCTGGTCCTGATAGACGATGATCCCGTAGGTTTGGGCGAGGATACTTACCAGGCTAGGGTGAGGGTAAATCGCCTCTGCACGACCGTGCCGTGCCTCAATGAACGTTCCGATTTGTTCCATCGGGCCTGGACGGTAGAGCGCGATCATCGACGCCACGTCGACCATCGAGCTGGGCTTGAGGTTCTTTATGTGGTCGGTCATCCCGCCACCCTCAAGCTGGAACACCCCGACCGTATGTCCGTTGGATAGCATCTGGAGGGTCGGTTTGTCGTCCAAGGGGAGCGCCTTCAGGTCGATATCGATCCCGCGGTTCTCTAATATGAGGTTCTTCGCGCGGGCCAGTATAGTCAGGTTGGATAGGCCCAGGAAGTCCATCTTGAGAAGCCCGAGGGCCGCGACGGGTTCCTGGGCGTACTGGGTCGTCGAGACGCTCTGCTCGTCCCCCTTTGGAGGACGCTGTAAGGGCACCAAATTCTCAAGGGGTTCGGCTGAGATAACGACGCCCGCGGCGTGGATGCTGGAGTGCCGGGTAGTCCCCTCAAGACCTTGGGCGATTTCGAGAAGTTTCCCTATCCCCTCGTCGGTATCGGAGAGTTCCTGAAGTTCAGGGGTTTCGGCTATGGCCTCTTTGAGCTTGATGTTGAGGCGGGTCGGCACTAGTCGAGCGATGCGGTCGACCTGATCGTAAGGCATGGCGAGTGCGCGGCCTACGTCCCTGATCGAGGCCTTCGCGCCCAGTGTCCCGAATGTGATGATCTGGGCCACGTGGTCCTTGCCGTACTTGGAGACGACGTAGTTGAGCACCTCCACACGTCTGTCGTCCTGGAAGTCCATGTCGATATCGGGCATCTCCTTGCGCTCTACGTTCAAGAAGCGCTCGAAGACGATGTCGTATATGAGTGGGTTGACGTCTGTAATGCCTAGAGAGTAGAGGACCAGGCTGCCGGCCGCACTGCCCCTCACGGCGAAGTAAATGTCGTTTTCACGGACAAACCGCGCGATGTCCCATACCACCAGAAAGTAGTCGTCGTAGCTGGTTTGCCGGATGACATCTAGTTCGTATGCAAGCCTCTGCTTGTGCTGGTCGTCTGGCTGCCCGATCCGGCGCTGGAGCCCCTCTTCGCAGAGCTGTGCTAGATACTGCTCGGACGTGAGTCCATCGGGACAGGGGTACTTCGGCAGGTAGAGTTTAGTGAAGTCTAGTTCAAGGTCGCACATCTCGGCGATCTTCATTGTGTTGGCGATGGCTTCGGGGTTGTCCGTGTGCAGCGCAGCCATCTCTTCGTGGCTCTTGAGGTAGTACGAGTCCTCCGTCATCCTCATGCGTTTTTCATCGTTGACGTTGGTGTTGGTGTGGATGCAAACGAGGATGTCCTGGAGGTATGCGTCCTCCTGCCGAACATAGTGTGAGTCGTTGGTTGCAACCATGGGGATGCCGGTATCGGCGTTGAGCTGGACAAGCCCATCATTGATGGCCTGGAACTCGGGAACACCACCATGCTCCATCATTTCGAGATAGTAGTCCTCAAAGGTGTCTCGGTACCACTCTGCGGTTGCACGGGCCTCGTCTAGCTGGCCACTCGCAATGAGCTTGGGCACCTCTCCACTGGGACATCCTGACAGTACGATCAGGCCTTCGTGGTACTGCTCAAGAAGCTCGCGGTCGACCCTGGGGAAGTAGTAAAAGCCCTCCAGATGGGCCGCGCTAACCAGCTTCACCAGGTTGCGATAGCCTTCTATATTCTTGGCGAGCAGGGTCATGTGGTAGGGTTTTTTGTCGGCCTGATCGCGATCGTGGCGGCTCTTGGGGGCCACGTAGACCTCGCAGCCGATGATCGGGTTGATGCCAGCCGCTTTGCAAAGACGATAGAAGTCGATTGCGCCGTGCAGGTTGCCGTGGTCGGTGATGGCCAGGCTGGTCATCCCCTGTTCGGAAGCCCTGGCCACGAGCTTCTCAAGTCCGCTGAGGCCGTCGAGTAGGCTGTACTCGGTATGAACATGAAGGTGTGTGAACAAGCTAATCTCCAGGCGAGCCAGGACCGGATGAAACGGCGGAACCGGGTGGGCTCCGGTGTCCCGAGCCGATCTCCCAGGAACGTTGTCCCGGGGCTGAGTTTCGGGTGCCGCCGGTGCGCCATAACGACGCCGGGGCAGAGGTCATCATACGGTGAATCGAGGGGGTAATCAAGGGTTCCGAGAGCCAATTGTGGGAGGCTGTCACCACTATATATGGTGGGAATCCTGATGCGTACCTACAACCAGTAGCGCAGACAAAAACAGGCCCCGGTTCGCATCGCGAACCGGGGCCTGACTAAGTCGCTACAGTGCCTGTTGGCCTAGTAGTCCATGGGTGGCGGGACTGGGCCGGCCGGGATATCTTCCTTGATGTCGGTGATCAGGGACTCGGTGGTCAGCACCATGGCTGCAACACTAGCCGAGTTCTCGATGGCCGCACGGGTGACCTTGGCCGGGTCCATGATTCCGCGCTCTAGCAGGTGAGTGAACTCGCCTGTCTCGGCGTCGTAGCCCCAGTCGCCCTCGGACTTGTCGCTCTCGGCGAGGATCACGACGCCAGGGACGCCAGTGTTCTCGGAGATGAGCTTGAGGGGCGCCTCGAGGGCGGTCCTCAGGATCGTGATACCGGTATTCTCGTCGCCTTCGAGATTCAGGGAGTCAAGGGCGGTTCGGGACCGCAGCAGGGCTACCCCACCACCGGGGACGATGCCTTCCTCAACAGCCGCGCGAGTGGCGGACAGGGCGTCCTCCAGCCGCTGCTTCTTCTCTTTCAGCTCGACCTCGGTGGCCGCGCCGACCTGAATGATGGCAACTCCGCCGGAGAGCTTGGCGAGCCTCTCCTGCAGCTTCTCGCGGTCGAAGTCGGAGGTGGTCTCCTCGACCTGGGCCTTGATCTGCTTGATGCGGCCCTGTATTGCGTCGTCTTCGCCTGCGCCGTCGACGAAGGTGGTGTCATCCTTGGTGGACACGACACGCCGGGACCGACCGAGGTCTTCCGGTGTGACTGAGTCGAGCTTGCGCCCAACCTCCTCGCTGATGACCGTCGCGCCGGTCAGAATGGCCATGTCCTCGAGCATCGCCTTGCGGCGGTCGCCGAAGCCAGGGGCCTTGATGGCCAGAACGTTCAGGGTGCCACGAAGCTTGTTGACGACCAGCGTCGCCAGGGCCTCGCCCTCAATGTCCTCGGCAACTATGACCAGGTTCTTGCCAATCTGCAGGATTTTCTCCAGCGCAGGTAGCAGGTCTGAGACTGCACTGACCTTTTTGTCGGTGATCAGGATCAACGGGTCTTCGAGGTCTGTCTCCATCCGGTCCTGGTTGGTGACGAAGTACGGGGAGATGTAGCCGCGGTCGATCTGCATGCCCTCGACGAACTCCTGCTCGAAGGTGATGCCCTTGGACTCCTCGACCGTGATCACTCCATCCTTACCGACCTTCTCCATGACATCGGCGATCAGCCCGCCCATCTCATCGTCGTGGGCCGACAGGGACGCGACCTGGGCGATCTGGATCTTGCCCGAGACCGGGGTCGACATCTCTTTGATGGAATTGCGGAGGGCGACGACACCCTTGTCGATGCCGCGCTTAAGGGCCATGGAGTCGGCGCCTGCGGCGATGTTCCGGAAACCCTCGTGGATGATGGCCTGCGCGAGGACCGTAGCGGTCGTCGTGCCGTCACCGGCCACGTCGTTGGTCTTGCTGGCTGCTTCCTTGAGAAGCTGGGCGCCCATGTTCTCGAAGGGGTCTTCGAGCTCGATCTCCTTGGCGATCGTCACGCCGTCGCTGCATACCTGGGGCGGGCCGAACTTCTTGTCAAGCACGACGTTGCGTCCGCGCGGCCCGAGGGTCACGCCTACGGTGCTGCTCATTATGTCTATGCCGCGCTTCATTGCCGCGCGGGCGTCTTCACTAAACTTTAGATCTTTTGGCATTCATCCACTCCTTGAATTGCTTTGGCTTCGGCCTGGGACCGTGTTGTGACGATTACTTCTTGAACAGGATGTCGTCTTCACGCACGATCAGATACTCGATTCCATTTTCCTTGTACTCGGTGCCAGCGTACTTTGAGTACACCACCACATCGCCGACTGCGACTTCCATCGGGACTCGGTTGCCATCGTCTGTCAGCCGGCCTGGGCCGACCGCTACAATGGTGCCGTCCTGGGGCTTTTCCTTCGCCGTATCGGGGATGAATATGCCGCCCGAAGACATCTGGTCATCTCCCTCCAGAGGCTCAATCACAATTCTGTTGCCCAAGGGCTTAAACGCAGTTTTGGTTGCCATCCGTATTCGTCTCCTCCTATCGCTGATCTTGGTTGCGCCGCAGGGACCAAATTAGCAGTCAGTACGGAAGACTGCTAAGACATATTAAGGTAGTGGAAGAAGGCTTGTCAACAGCCTTGACAGCGAGGGCAGCGTAGTGGCAATCGTGCCAACGAGTATGGGTGTCTCCCACCACAAGGGGAGCAAGCCAGATGGCAGACGAGTCGGCCTCACAGGTTCTCTGCCGATGTTTCCTACGGTGATTGCGCCCGAAGGCTAAACGTTCCGTAAGGGCGCGTTGTGTCGAACGGGACGCGATACTCGGGGGGCATCCATCGTAGTACTGCCCAAGAACGCGGTCAGCGTCGGTCAATTCCAATTGACCTTTAAGGAAAGCGGCGCGTATCATCGGTCCATGGAGACCTCGTCCGATCGAAGCACGCCGATGATCGTGGCCCTCGTTATGGCCACTCGGCCCCGGCAGTGGACCAAAAACCTGCTCGTCTACTTCGCCCTGTTCTTCACCGCCCAGGCGACGTGGGACCTATCAGATCCCGGCCCTGCCCTCGAACTGTTCGGCAAGACTACGGTGGCCTTCCTGCTGTTTTCCATGCTCAGCGGCGCGGTCTACCTTGTCAACGACATCTTCGACGCGGACCGCGATCGGCTGCACCCGAAGAAGCGCTCAAGGCCCATCGCGTCCGGCGCTCTTTCCGTTCCCATTGCCTGGTCATCGGCTGCCATCCTGGCCACCGTGGCCATCGGATTTGCGGTGGTGCTGGAGCCTCAATTCGGCTGGGTCGCTATCGGATATTTAGCGACTATGGCGGCCTATTCCACGCTCTTGAAACGGCTTGTTATCGTGGACGTGTTTGCCATCAGCGGCGGATTTGTACTCCGGGCGGTCGGCGGAGCGGCGGTACTCCAGGTACCGGTTTCGCCCTGGCTATACATCTGCACGGGTCTGGGAGCGTTATTCATAGCACTGTCGAAAAGGCGCAGCGAGCTGGAGGCGGCCGGAGACGCGGCGGGCCTACAACGCGAGACGTTGCAGCGGTACACAAAGCCGTTGCTCGACCAGTTCATCGCCATCGTCGCGCCGTCTACCCTGGTCGCATACACCCTGTATACATTCACCGCGCCAAACCTGCCAGAAAACCACGCGATGATGCTAACGATCCCGTTCGTGGTCTATGGGTTGTTCCGCTATCTGTATCTGGTCCATGTCCGGAACCTCGGTGAGAGTCCCGAGGATATTTTCGTAACGGACGTGCCGCTCATCGTTTGCGTGGCTCTCTGGCTGGCAACTGCCGCCACGGTGCTGATGGTCTTGGGATAGGGGAGAGGTTTCGGTGCGAGTCTGGGACCCGCCCTGGCGCAACGGGCACCACGCGACTGGCCTTGATTCAGGCAGATCATCATTGGAACGCGGTGCGTCCGACGAGCCTGCCCGTACCCCCGACCCCTAGCACACAACCGTCAGCCCCTGTATCCTATTGTTATGGTCCCGCCAGATGATATTTTCGGCACTATTCCAACCTGGCTGGGCGTGTACGCCCTCGCAGGAATTGGCTTCTCGGCGGCGGCCTTCGTGCTGTATCGGCGGGTTGTAAGGCTAGTCCTCCTCGGAAAAGACGCGAACCGCTTCGATCGCCCCGTGCACAGGCTCATCGGCGCCATCCCTCTAATCCTGGGACAGTCCCGTGTAGTCCAGAGTGTTTCGCTCCGAGACCGCGCTGGACTGGCCCACTTCTTTATCTTTTGGGGCTTCCTCTCCTTCACGTTCAGCTACGTTGTTTTCATCTTCGGCGACTCCGCGTGGGATCAGTTCTCGAGCACGCTGTTCACAGACTCGGGCGTGAAAGTCTTTGCGGTATACATCGACGTGCTGGCAGTGGTCTTCCTGGGCGTCCTGGGATGGGCAGTGGTCCGCAGGTGGGTGGTCACGCCGCGCAGACTCTCGTTCGATCTTACCCAGAAATGGGAGTCGGCGATCATTCTGGCGCTCATTGCGCTGCTGATGATACTCACCGTCCTGAGCGAGGTGTTTTACGTAGCGGCCGGTGGCGACGGACCGACGACGGCTGCTCCCATCAGCTCCGCCATCGGAGAGGCCCTGCGGGATTCAGGGCTGGGTGAGGGTCTAGCCAATGCGCTCCGTGAACTCTCGTGGTGGGCGCACCTGGCGCTGATCCTCGGATTCGCCGTATACATACCGCTCTCAAAGCACATGCACCTCATCGGAGCGCCGGTCGCGTTTGTCATGCGAGACCTTTCGCCCATGGGGACGTTGTCGACGCCGATGGATCTGGAGACGGCGGAGACATTTGGTTCTGCCAGGGTCCGGGATTTCACGACGAAGGAGCTGCTGGACGGCTATGCCTGCGCCGTTTGCGGTCGATGTACGGATGCCTGTCCCGCCAACGTTTCCGGCAAAATATTGTCGCCGATGCACGTCGCCCAGGGTGTTAAAGACCATCTGGTCGAGGCGTCACCGGTCCTACTAAATGGCGACGGCGAGGAAGAGTCAGTCATCCCGGCAATTGGTGAGGAAGCGTTGTGGGACTGTCTCACCTGCGGCGCGTGTGAGCAGGTTTGCCCGGCGGGTGTCGAGCACATCGACCTGATTCTGGGCATGCGGCGCAATCTGGTGATGGAGCAGGCCAGCATGCCTGAATCGGCGGCCGGTGCGCTGATGAGCCTGGAACAGCGAGGCCATCCCTGGCGAGGCACGCAGTACACGCGGACAGACTGGGCTGAAGGGCTCGATGTTCCAACCATGGCGGACCACCCGGAGGCGGAGGTGCTGTTCTGGGTCGGGTGTACCGCAGCCCTGGAGAAGCGTAGCCAGAGTGTTGCGCGTTCGATGGTATCGGTTCTCAAGCGTGCGGGGGTGGACTTTGCCATCCTCGGTGCGGAGGAGACCTGCACCGGCGACCCTGCCCGACGCATGGGCAATGAGTACCTTTATCAGATCATGGCGCAGCAGAATATCGAGACCTTCAATCGGTACAACGTGAAAAAAATCGTCGCCATCTGCCCTCACTGCTTCAACAACATCAAGAACGAATATCCGCATCTGGGCGGAAACTACGAGGTCGTCCACTATACCCAGTTCGTGTCAGAGCTAATCGATCAGGGCAAAATCAAACCTGTGGTGGAGTTGGCGACAACCGTGGCCTACCACGACTCTTGTTACTTGGGCCGCCACAATGGCATCTACGATGAGCCCCGGAAGATCATAGAGGCGATCCCGGGAGCAAAACTGGCCGAGATGGAGCAGCGCCGAGAGCGCGGCTTCTGTTGTGGCGCAGGCGGCGGCCACCTGTGGACAGAGGAGAGCCGTGGTCGCCGCGTGAATCACCTTCGCACCGAGCAGTTCTTGGAGACGGGCGCGGACACGGTCGGCGTATCGTGCCCCTACTGCCTCCAGATGTTCGACGAGGGCATGGGTTCGGTCGAGGGCGCCGATGGCAAGGGCGCCAGGGACCTGCTGGAGATCCTGGACGAGAGCCTGGGTACTCCGTCATCGTAGATCCAGATACCGCCCCGCGTCGATCTACACTGCACACTAAGGCAGTTGGCGATACCGCATGACCGATAGCCCCCAACTGCATGCCCTCCTAAAATCCCGGTTCGGATATGATCTCTTTCTGCCTATGCAGGAGGAGGTGATCACGTCTGTGCTGGACGGGCGCGATTCTCTCGTCCTGATGCCGACGGGCGGCGGCAAGTCGCTCTGCTACCAGCTCCCGGCCTTGCTCATGGACGGCGTGACGCTGGTGGTCTCTCCTCTCATCGCCCTGATGAAGGACCAGGTCGACGCACTCCAGGCCAACGACATTTCCGCAGCTTTCATCAACAGTACCTTGCCCAACTATGAGATCGAGCGCGTTCAGGCGAAGGCGGCAGCCGGCCATACAAAACTCCTGTACGTCGCGCCTGAACGCCTTGCCGTGCCGCGCTTCCGTGAATTCTTGCGGGCTTTCAGGCCGTCACTGATTGCAGTGGATGAGGCCCACTGTATATCGGAGTGGGGCCACGACTTCAGGCCTGACTACCGCAATATGCGAGGGCTGCGCCACGACCTGCCCGGCGTCCCAGTTATTGCCCTGACCGCCACCGCCACAGAGCAGGTGAGGGCCGACATCGTCGAGCACCTGGGCTTCAGCGACGCAGGCAACTTTGTCGCCAGCTTCAACAGACCCAATCTGAAGTACATCGTGCGCCACAAGCGACAGGCATTCGACGGTCTGGTGGAGTTGCTCAGGGAACGCCCGGGTGAGTCAGCTATCATCTACTGCTTTTCACGCCAGGATACGGAGGACGTGGCGAGAGACCTGTCCCGCGTTGGTATCCCTGCCCTGCCGTACCATGCCGGACTCGATGCCGAACTTCGCCATTTAAACCAGGATCGCTTTATCGGCGGCGAGGCACCTATTGTCGTTGCTACCATCGCATTCGGCATGGGCATCGATAAGCCGGACGTGCGGTTGATTGTTCACTACGATATGCCTAAGACCCTTGAGGGCTACTACCAGGAGACGGGCCGCGCAGGTCGCGACGGTCTACCCAGCGACTGTGTGCTGTTTTATAGCTATGGCGACAAGATCAAACAGGATTACTTCGTAGAGCGGATCACGAATCCGGACGAGCGACGCCGTGCCGAGGCAAAACTTGCCACGATGGTGGAGTTCTCCGAGCTAAGAACCTGCCGACGGCGCCACCTGCTGAACTACTTCGGAGAGCAGTGGGAGTCGGATTCCTGTGGGGCGTGCGATATCTGTCTGGCCGTATCGGAGGAGTTTGACGCCACGGAGATTTCTCAGAAGTTGCTGTCAGCTGTCATCCGAACCGGTGAGCGGTTTGGCGCAGGCCATGTGATCCAGGTGCTTCGCGGTTCCAGGGCAGCCAAGGTTCTCGAATTCAGCCACGACGAGCTTTCGGTGTATGGCATCGCGGCTGACCAGTCGGCCGAGGACCTACGCGAGCTTTTTGGCCTCTTGCTCGATGCCGGAATGTTGGCCAAGCCGCCTGGTGAGTACCCGACATATGAGGTCACGGATCATGGCCGTGACTTCCTACAGCGTCGTGACAACCTGACGCTGCAAAGGCCAGTGCGTCTTGATGCCCCTGCACGCGGTCGATCGGGGCGGGGTCGGACTTCCACTCGTGGTATGGATGCCGCCCTGGAGTATGACCACGATCTGTACGAGCGCCTGCGGATGCTCCGTCGCGGCCTAGCGGACAAGAGTGGGGTTCCAGCGTTTGTGGTGTTCGGGGACACATCTCTCCAGCACATGGCTCATGCGATGCCCCAGAGCGTAGAGAGCTTCGCCGCGATTCCAGGGGTGGGACAGGCGAAGCTCTCCAAGTATGGCGAGGTATTTCTTGAGGTAATTCAGGCATACGCGAGCGAGAACGGTCTTGCGGAACGCTCCTTCATCGCAGCGAAGACGCCATCTCGACGTCCGTCCAGGGGGCCCAGCGCCACCCATAACGAGACGAAGCGGCTGCTTGAGTCGGGGCTGAACGTGGGCGAAATAGCCGGTGAGAGGGGCCTGACAGAGCAGACTGTTTTGAACCATCTTGAGAGGCTCGTTGCCGGAGGAGAGGATCTCGATCTCGCCTCGTTGATGCCGCCGTCAGAGCGGATGCAGCGTATCTCAGAGGCGTTCGACACGGTCGGTTCTGAAATGCTCACGCCGGTCTTGGAGGCTCTGGGCGCCGGACATACCTACGAGGAGCTAAGGCTCGTCAGGCTCTGGATAACCCAGTCCACTGGTCTGAAGGGCGGCTCTGACGAGTCAGCGATTCAAGCCCCGCAACCATTCCTGTAACTCGCTTGCCATCTTCGGTCGACGCAGGGCTTCCGTCACGGACGCCTGCAGAAGGCCCAGCGGCCTGCCAACATCGACGTGGTTGCCAGGGAACCGGTAGGCGTAGACACCGCCTAGGATCATCGAGGCGAGAGCGTCGGTGATCTGGACCTCACCTCCGGCCCCGGGGCGCGTCTGTTGTAGCGCCTCGAAGATATCTGCGCCGAGGACATAGCGCCCTATGATCGCGAGGTTGGACGGGGCCTCGTCGAGGGGCGGCTTCTCCACCATGCCAGAGATTGTGTAGACGCGATCTGCGACCTCCGTGGCATCTACGATGCCCAGGCTGGAGACGCGGTCATCTGGAACCTCTCGCACAGCAATGACCGGTCTGCCGCGCTCGGCAAACAGTGCGATCATCGCTCCGATTGTAGCCACTTCACTCCAGATGACATCGTCGGGCAGCAGTACCGCGAAGGGCTCGTCGCTTGTGGCGTCAGCGGCGCTCAGGATGGCGTCTCCAAGGCCGATCTGGCGTTTCTGTTCTACGTAGCTGAACTGCGCCAATTTCGGGATGGCGAGCATTCGCTCCAGTAATTTGGTATTCCCTTTGGCCTCTATTGCTCTTTCGAGGTCAGGCAGATGCTCGAAGTAGGCGCGAACGGCATCCTGGCCCTTTGAGACGACGAAAATGATGTGTTCGATGCCGGCCTCGACCGCCTCCAGGACCGCAAGATGGACTACAGGCGTGTCCAGGACGGGAAGCATCGGCTTGGGTACGGAGCGGGACGCGGGCAGCATCCGCGTGCCGAACCCGGCTACTGGGATGACTGCTGTGCGGACCTTCACGATAGTTCCTTTGGGAGGCATGCCCATTGCCTTGTGGCTGATGTGGGGACGGTCTCGCGGCCATTTCGTCTATGCCTAACTACGAAAGAAAGAGGGAAATATATAGTTTATATGCGAGGGGCACCCTCGCGCACCCGACAAATGGGCTACGCCCCTCTGCACACCCCATCTTACACCCGCGCAATACCACAGCAGGCGAAGTGCACCACCCTCGCCCCACTAAGCGCGCGCAGCGCCTGTTTGGCCGGTGCGGTATACGTTTCGCATGATGGGCTGGCCGACCGCTAGGCTCACCACCATTAAAACGAATAGTGCCCCGGTGGTGATCAGTACCGGTGGCGCAGTGAATATGTCTGCCATGAAGCCGTAGCCGAGGTTAGCGAACGCCATGATACCCCCGGCGTGCAGGACATACAGGCTGGATATTCGAGCCCGTAGACGGTCGGGCGCCATCACCTGGACGTAGGTGTTGGTCAGTGCCATGAATGTGGCCTGGGATGCCCCCATCGTTGCTGCGAAGATCAATGCGATCGGTATAGAGCCTGATACGGCTAGCAGGATTGGTGCGACGCCGCTGGCGACACCCGTGTACAGAAGGATTTGCCCTTTGCGCTTCTCGCTCCGCACACCGGCAACTACGGCCATGCCCGCAAGTGAGCCTGCCCCGAATCCCATCATCAGCAGGTTGAAGATCGACGGATCATCGGCTCCCAGACTACCTCGGGAAAAGGTCGGCATAATGGACTCGAAGGACATGACCAGTGCGCAGTGGAAGGCGACCATCAGCACGAACAGGGCCAGCGCCTGGTGACTGTAGATGAACACCAGGCCGTCCAGGAGGCTTCGGACGATGCCGTGCTCTGGTTCTGTCTCTCCGCTCGATGCGGTTCTAACACCAGCGATTGCGACGGCGGCGAGTAGCTGGAACACAACACTCAGCACCAGGACGGCGCTTACGCCAAGCTCGTCGAAGGTCAGCAGCGGCGCGGCCACGATCAGGCCGAAGAAACGCGCGCCGTGACGCGATGCGCCTTGCAGTATGAGCGCGTTGAGGAGGTCCTTCTTGGGTACCTGATTCGGGATGAGCGCCGACAGGGCCGGCTCTTGTATAGAGCGGATGATGCCGCCGACGAGCGCCAACAGGGCCACGTGCCAGAGCTGCAACGTGCCGGAGATTGAAAGGGCGGCTAGGGCCGAGATTACGGCCCCGTTGAAGAGAAACGAGAGGATCACGATTCGCCGGCGGTCGAACATATCGCCGAGGAGGCCGCCGATGGGTGCCACGAACAGGAAGGGGATCATGGCCGCGAAGGTTACGATGCCCACCCAGCCGGAGCCGGACGACCTCTCGAACACGATCCACGAAGTGGAGACGATGGTGGTCCACATGGCCGCGCTAGAGGCCATGCTCGCGAGCCAGGTGAACCTGAAGTCCCGGTGGCGGAGTGAGGCAAACTGAGGGAGACTGCCGAGCTCGTTGAGGCTCAACACAATGCGCTGCGGGTTTGTGGTGTATTAGTAGCTGAGCTCAAGGTAAAGCTCATTGTAGCACCACAGAGAGGGACTCTAGGAGGTTGTTTTCGAGAGTCCGGATATGATCTGTGTATTCGTGAGAACGTTGAACACCTGAGGCACAATCTTGACCTTCGAGGAGCGGCTCCCGGAGCCGAGGATAACGTAGTCGAGGGCTATCAGCTTGTCGTCGGCGTAGATTGGCAAGTCGGGAGGCAGCGCAAACGGTGTGACGCCGCCGATCATCATGCCCGTGAGTTCCACTGTCTGGTCGGGTGAAGCGAATGATACTTTAGGCACGCCCATCAGCTTGCGCACGGTCTTGTTGACGTCGAGCCGGGAGGTTCCCTTGACGATACACACGGCGAACTGCACCGGTTCGCGCTTGGAGGCTACCACGATCGCGTTACCACAGTTGTCTACGGGGTAACCGGACTTTTCGCAGAATGCGGCCGTATCGGCAAAGTCCGGATCGCACTCGATGATTTCGTATTCGACCCCGAGGGTATCGAGGACGGTCACGACCTGGGCTGTGATATCAGTGGCAGTCTCCACGTTAGCTCCTATTTGAGTTACTTTGCCGAGGTGAGATAAGTGGGTGAATCGGGGCCGGAGTTGGCTTACGCAGTTGCCGATACGCGTATAAAAAAAGAAGGCAGACCAATCAGTCTGCCTTCTTTACTTACTATCGCCCTTGCGAGGGTCTGGCCACCGGTCGCTTACCGCTTCATGATGGCTTTGGCGACCAGTCCCTCACCGGGCTAATGTATCGGTATGACTACCAGCTGCTCCCGCCGCCGCCAGCACCGTCGCCGCCAGTACCGCCGCCTCTGTCCTCTCTGGGCTTGGCTTCGTTAACCGTCAGGGGACGGCCGCTGAAGTCCTTGCCATTGAGGGCCACTATCGCGGCCTCGGCCTGGGTGTCGTCTGCCATCTCTACGAACCCAAAGCCCCTGGACCGGCCTGAAAACCTGTCCTGGATGACCCGGGCAGAGGATACCTCGCCAAATGGCGTAAAGGTCCTCTCTAGTTCTGTATCGTCTATCTCAAAGGGGAGATTGCCCACGTATATGTTCATGCGGCGCTCCTTGTTATCAAATTCTCCTCATCCATAGCAAGCATCGCACGCGTCTTTGATTCACGATCTCTAACGCTGGAAGCGGGACGTGACTGCAACTTGGCGGGAGTCAAATAAATTGTATCACAATGGCTAATATGCCCGTTGGCTGAGCACGGATTTCGTCAAAGTCTGGGACCGCCCAATGCTTCGGTGATCGGCTGGACCTGGCCCTCCACATCCCCCCCAGACCACCGGTAGGCGCGCGGGTATAGGCTGAGGGAACGGTCTTCCAGCGGAAGCTTCACAGGGACTGTACCCAATCTGGCGGATTCCCGTGCTGCTATCGCGACTTCGAGCGCTTGTCGTAGATCGTGGCCGGAGACCGCAAGCTCACTTCCAGTCTCGATTGCGGCGATAAACGACCGTATGGAGCCGGTCAGATAGCCGAATTGGTTCCAGTCGTATGGGGCGTATTCGTGGTGGAGACGCTTGCGGGTGCCGTCGTCCTCGAACCCACGGTACAGCTCCGGGGGGGCCCAGTTCCATCGGACCAGCGAGTCGGCGGTCCAGACATCGGCGCCCTGATATGGATTCGGCTCACTGAACACGCTACATTCCACTCCCGTGGTCATTCGAAAGTGTCCGTTGACGCGTAGGCCATCATCGCTGCCGCTGTCCAGGAGCTCTTCCGGGGTGGCCCATGCGACCACCTCCTCAACCTCCGCACCTGTGAGGAGCCTGAGCACGGAGACGTGCTGGCAGCCTCCCCCGGAAATCTCGCCGTTGCCCCATTGGTGGATAGTCGCCCCTACAATCTGACCAAACTCACCGGCCCGCAGCATCCTTGCCGCTTCTTGGAGCTCGGTCATAGCGCGCTGCAGGTTGCCTCCCGCGAATACGATGCCCTTGGAGGCGCAAATCTCGACCATCTCGTCGGCGTCGGAAAGGACGGCGGCAATAGGTTTGTCGCAGGATATGCCCTTCACACCGGCTTCTGCGCATGCGAAAACCGCGTCCTTGTAGAATCGGCTGGGGGTTATGATGGCCGCGATGTCCGGCACGATGTCGTTGAGAAGCGACGGTGCGTCCGGGTATAGGGCCTTTACACCGAATCGTCGGCCGACCGCCTCGCGGCGCTCGGGGTTGTGCTCTGCGATGGCGACAACTTCAGTGTCGGGAAATGCCGTATAGGCCTCGGCGTACTGCTGGCCCATTCTTCCGCATCCGATGATGGCAACTTTGTGCATGAGGTTCTCCGTTGGGCACTTAGGGCCTCGGTGGGGTATCCCCTATCCTCCGAACGCCAGAGTGACGCCAGTATAGGGGGAGCCGGTAACGACCGCTAGGCTTCATCGCGCGGAGTACATGGTAGAATAGCGTCGCCTTGTTTGGCGGGTGCGATGGATCGAAGGAGGAGCAGCGTGACCTGGTTGTGGGAAGTACATGACTTCGACTTGAGGTTGCGATTTGCTCGCATCCATAGCCCTGTGGATTTTGTGACTCAGCTTGTCAGGTGGGTGGTCAGTTCGGTCACGAGGATATTGTCGCTTGTCATGGCACCTGCGGATGCCGTTCTTCGAATCGCAGGCAAGGTACTTGACCGGCTGGTGTTGGGCATGGCCGTGCTGCTGGTATTCACCGGCATATGGTTCTTCGTGTGGTGGCTTCCTTTGATGGGGATGAGTCGGCTCTGGTACGCCTATCCGTGGACCCGCCCGATTCTGGCACTGCCCGGTATACTCCTCGCGATAACGGGGCACATGTACCTGATGCTCGTGCCGGACCCGAAGAAGCAACGGAAGTACCCGACGATGGTAGGTGAGTGGCCGCTGAGTTGGCAGCTCTACAACCCACCTGAGGCCTACTACGAAGCCGACACTCCGGTATAGCCGTCCTGCTATTCTTTGCCGAAGCGCTCTGCCCAGTAGTCGGGCCAGATAGACACTCCCGGATATTCGTCCTCTGGATGCCAGAAATCGTGGGTCTGACGTGTAAGCTGACGGCTGTTTGGCATGTCCAGGTGATCAGGCAGCGGCGAGATGCGTCCAGGGACTCCCACCACGAAGCTACGAGGCGGCACGTCCTTGTTTACCACCGCCCCCGCTGCGATGAAGCTGAGTTCACCGATGGTCACGCCGGGCAGAATAGTGCAGCCCCCGCCGATCATGACATCGTCTTCCACCGTCGAACCGCGAGGCTCCGGCGCCGGCTCTCTCCGACCCGGATAGCGGTCGTTTAGGAACTTGACGCCCGGCCCCACGAAGACGTTGTCGCCGAACCAGGTGCGTGAAGGTATGTACACATGGGACATAATCCGCACGCCGTTTCCCATCCGCACGATGCCCTCTATGGTCGAATGGTTGAGCAGCGTGCAGTAGTCGCCCATCTGGACCATAGCGCGGATGACGGCGTAGTGAGTGGAGTGGAAGTGGTCGCCGATGTTCACGTCGCCGTAGATGACCGTACCTTTTCGCAGAATGGCGTTCTTACCGATGCGGGCTGGTCCGCAATCCGGATGGTAGCGGTATCCGACCATCACATCGGGGTCGATCAGGGCGTCCTCGCCGATAACGGCATTGGTAAATTGACTCGTTTCGCTCGATAGCTCGGCCTGCTCATTGTCACCCATGTTTTGCCTCCGTATGCTCTCCTGCTTCCCGATAGAAAGAGGGAGATTATTTATGTGTGAGGGGCACCCTCACACACCCGGCAAAGGGACTACGCCCCCCTGCACATCCCATATCTGACCGGGGAATAGGTAATTTGTTACTCGAGTGACCTAGCGAGGGGAGATACCCTTTGCACACCCTAAACTCTGTCAGCCTGAGAGCATCCGAAAGGTCTGGTGACGAGGGGGTGTCTTCATAGCAAAAGTGTGTGTGGCCCCTAGCCCCCACTCTTCCCGACCGCCTCGATCAGTCCCTGAATGTAGCCGTTGGCAAAGGCGCGCCCGCGGTGGCCCCATTCAGTGTCCTGGTAGGTCTGGGGGACGTGATCGTCGATGAAGAAGCCGTCGAAGCCGAAGTCGCGGTAGATGGTCATGGCCTTATGCATGTCGACGTAGCCGGTATTGACAAACTCCTCGTGGAATTTCGGCACCTGCCCGGAAACGTTGCGGAAGTGGACGTACATGATCTTATGGTGCTCTCCGAAATACTGGATCATCTCGTAGATGTCATCACCCTCCATCTCCGAGAATGTGCCCTGGCAAAACTCAATGGCGTTCGAGTCCGACGGATATATTTCGATGAGTCGCTTGTACGAGGCGAATGAGCGGAGAATTTGCGGCACGCCCCCAAGTACGGGCACTGGCGGGTCACACGGGTGAATTCCGAGCCGAATCCCCTCTTCTTCCGCTATTGGGGTGATGATCTTGATCCAGTACTCGAGATTCTCCCAGACCTCCTCCTCGGTGTACTCTCGATCGTGGGTGAGCGGCATCTGCAATGCATGGTCATAGTCGAAGGCTGTTGCTATTGATCCGCCCCTGATGGTCTCCGGGGTGGTGCGCCACACCGACGACGGCATCCAGTTGTATCCGAAAATCGGTATCCCGGCCCGGGCGATGTTGCGGACGGTGAAGATCATATTCTCGATCTGCTCGTCGCGCTTCGGGCCTGCGAGCATGATGTGGTCATAGAAGGTAGTGGGCACGTTTTCCAGGGCAGATAGTTTCAGGCCGTGCTGCTCGACAGAGAGGCGCAATCGCACCAGGTCATGGAGCTGCCATCGGCCTCCAGCACCAGGCAGATTCGCGTTGTTGAACAGCACGTCGGTTGCACCGAATTGGGCGCTGAATCGCAGGTACTCCGGTGAGGCTTCCCTGAACTGTCCGAATCCGACTCTCATGGATAGCTCCTCCAAAGGGGCATATAGATTGTCGGGATTGTAATGTGCGTCGCCTGACGAACACAAGGGCGCTGCGCGAGATTGGTTGGGCGGGCGGAGTTACCTGCGGTGGGCCAGTTTGGAATGCTGGCCGTGTCTCATTCGTTAAAAAGGGCGGTAGTGGTATTGGCGCTGGAATTTGGTAGGTTGCGGAGCTTGTCCCGAAGCAAACACCCCTCCGGGCAGGTCACAGACCTGCCCGCCTGAGTTGCTGCGGGTTACCAGGCGGCTCACGGCAAATGGCCTAGTCCGACAGCGAAACTGAATGCAGGAGCCCAGAGGGTTCTAGGCGGTTAGGGGATTGCGGCCATACTTGTTCAGACCTTCGTGGCCGACTTTTGTCCACCAGACGATCAGGAAGATGGCTCCTATCAACGGTACGAACCCAATCAGCCACCACGAGCCTGATCGATCAATGTCGTGGAGACGCCTGATCTCGACCGCCATAGTGGGCACTAGGACTACCAGCGCAAAAACTGCGGTGAGACCGCCGCTAGTACCAAGTATCACGTCTACGATGATGAGGCCAACACCAGCAAGCAGTGTGAAAAGCAACCAAAACCAGAGTTCAGACCGGCTCGATCTACCTCCGAAGTCTGCGTACTTTCGAAAGCCCGAGCTGATGGACTCACTGAAACCCATGGCTGTCCTCCTAGACGCGAAGCCTGAGGCTGGTATGAGGGCCATTATGGATGTTCGTTAGGGGACTTGTAAATAATTCCCGAGGTACTTGGATTGGCCCACTTGACGGCACTGGTACGCCGGGAGGGGACTTCAGAGGATTGAGGTCGGGTAGGGGAGGGTGCAATTTTGTGCCAGGCCCATTATGGTTGCTGGACTTCCCCAAGGGCCAGCGCGATGGCGTCGGCAACCGCCACGCCGGTAGCCATTACTCTGGCTTTGCTCTGACGTTCCGCAAGGGTATGGCCCTCAAGATCCTTGGCCTTGGCTGGGTCAGATTCGGAGAGCTGCCGTCTAAACTCAGGGTCTTCCAACTTTCGTAGCACGGTCATCGACTCCGCCAGTGTCGATTCGTAGGTCATCATGAACCTCTCGACAATCTCCACCTTTTGAGCGTCAGTCAGCATATTTATTCCTCCAAACTCTCTATCCTTCACATCCCAACTAGGATACGCCACCGAGCCGTATTTTCGGAGGCAACAACTTGGTGTCTGCGCCAATTCCTATGGCGCGATGTAGCTATCCTTGCAACTGCCAGTATTCTATAAACGCAACGGACGCGCCCCTGACGAAATCGCCGTGAGCACGTCCGTTACATGGTTATCGATGGCGGGAGCGAGAGGGAGTCGAACCCACCGCCCCGACCGAAGGGCCGGGGCCAACGGATTTGAAGTCCGCAAAGCCCACCAGGACCCATCCGCTCCCGCATTCTACGAAGCCCGACCCGCTTCGGTGCAGGTCAGGCAGAATTATCGTGATGCCAGCTAGATTCCTTGCAGAGCGCCGGTCGGGCGTCCCACCGGATTCTGCACCGCTAGATTGTACACCCGGGGTGACTCCAGCCGAGTCCGGAACCGGCGTTTCCATGTCACTATCGGGTGTGACGTTCGGCGTGCGACTGGTCGGCTGGCGCTCCTCCGGCTCATCTCGTATGTGAGGTTAAATCTTTTATTTCGCCGGAAGACTACATACGTCCAGGGCCGTCAGCGCAAGTACCCGCGCAACCTGGGACATGTCGTCGATGCGGGAATACTCGTCCGGCACCGTCGCCGACTCGTTGGACCCCCAGGGCCCGTGGAGAAGGCACGGTACTCCGGCTCGCCAGAGGTGGCTGGTGTCGTCTCCGCTGTACGATCCGGGTGGCAGTGCGCCGACGTTGTCCGGCTCTCGTCCCGTCACAGTACGGTACTGGGCCAGAACCGATTCTAGGATGTACTCGTCCCTGGGCAGGTCGAAGGGCTCCATCGACATTGTGAAGGCCTTGAACTTCGGATTAGGCGGAATCTCGATCTCGTATTGGAAGTCGGGCTCGGTCTCTTTGAGCTTGTCGAGGGCTGCCTCGATGTCCTCGCGGACCGTCTCTGACGACATGCCCGGCATGAATCGTGCGTCCACCAGCACGGTGCAGAAGTCCGATATGAAATTTGGCCCGCGCAGGTCGTGGTCGCGGCCTCGCCCGCCGATTATCGCGCCGACGATGATCCTCGGCATGCCGGGAAGGTCCTCGCGCGGGGTATGTCTGAACTGCACACCCTTCAGCACGGGGACCGCCTTGGCCATCATTTCGATGGCATCAATGTACCCCTCTTCGAGGCGCGTGATATGCCGCGAGGTGCCGATTACGTTGACGGCCATCTCCAGGACGCCGGCGCTGACTGTGAGTATGTTATTCGCGCCGAAGGGTTCGGGCACCACTGCCATGTCGGTCAGCGGGCCATGTTCGCACAGGTAGCTCGTTCCGACGCCGCCTTGCAACTCTCCAACGACACATGCCAGGACTAGATCGCCTTTGAGCCTGGTGCCTGAGGTTCGCACCGCCTCGGCCGCGGCGATCATTGCGGCGAGCCCGCCCTTCATGTTGCGGGACCCCGCGCCGAAGAGTCGGTCGCCCTCGACGGAGGGCGTCCACGGATCGCGCCGCCAGCCCATCGCCAACGGGTCGATGTCCATGTGCCCGTTGAACATCAGCGACTTGCCCCCGCCGGTTCCAGTCAGAGTAGCGATCGTCTGGAAGCGGCCGGGTTCGACTTCCTGCATCTCAATGCGATATCCACGCTCCTGGAAATAGTCGCCAAGAAAGCGCGCGAGACCCGTCTCCTCGGTCTTGAAGCTAGGGATTTTTATCATATCCAGAGCCAGATCGACCATCGCGCTGTCGTCAACCGCATCTAGTAGTGCACGGGCATTTTGTGTAGCTATCGGCTGTCTCCTGTCGTCGTGAATATGACCCCTGTCTACGCTAGCACGCGATCAGAGTCTTGGTATACGTCCGATCGCGGAATAGTTCACGGAATCCGCACGACTCGTATAGACGGATTGCCGGCTCGTTGGTGCTCCACGGGTAGACAACTGCGGACTCTGCCCCGAGCGCCTTGAGCCTGCGTAGCCCTTCCGCAATCATCGCCTTGGACAGGCCCTTCCTGCGATAGTCGGGGTGGCAACCAACTGGTTCGAACTCCCCGACCTTGTTTTCGCTGTCGAGCCAGACTATGCACATAGCGACGTGCTCGTCAGAATCAGAGACCACTGCGAGGTCGAGTTCTTTTCGATATCCCGGTGTGCGCATGGCGTTCAGGTATATTTCGTGCCGGGAGTCGGACCTTGAAAAGGATTTGCCGAGCACGGCATCCCGGGCGAACGCGTCGGTCTCACCGCTGGACCCTCGGACCTGGAATCCCGCCGGGGGCATTGCGACCGGTACATCATCCAGCGACCGCGAGAAGTGAATGATCGATGTGTCGCCGAGTACGTAGCCCTGAGTCTCGATGTACGACTCCAATTGCGGGTCGACGTAGCCTCCCATTTCGAACTTCAGGTCGCGGCCCTCACGGGCATGCAGGGACTTGGCGCGCTCCTCCATCCAGAAGAGAATTTCCGACTCGATGGCGCTTCCTCGTCGATCGGGACTGACCAGAATGTCACCCTCGGGAGTACCATCTCTGGGAGGTTGCATCCACGCAAATCCTATGGCAACCCCCTCCTCATCCGTCCATAGTCGGATATCGGGGTCCGCCAGGCCGTGCCCACGATTTCGCAGCCACCAGTAGATGTCGCCCACGTGAAATCTGGTACGCGGTCCATTGTCACGCCAGCATGCCCTGACGAGATCGACCATGGCTTCCATATCGGCTGGCCCGGCGTAGGTGTGTGAGTCCACAGGATATGCCCCATCTAGTTTCGTGAATACGAATCGTCATGGGAGGTTATCAGACCCGATGTCAGATTTCACACGGCTGGAAGAGGAGGGAGAAATCCTAGCAGGGAATCCGTTCTGAGGACACGAGATCGTCCACTTCGCCGGTGCTTTCGTGGACGTGCCATACACGGGGAACATCACCGCCGTTGAATGCGGCTGTTACCTCCCACAACCCGTCACCCTGATACTGCTCCGACAGGTCGGTCCACCTTATCCTTGAGGCCCTGGACTCGTAGGAGATCGTGGAGCCCGGGGCGAGCTCACCCAGCCGGTCATCGACGTACTGCCTGACCATGTCGCTGGGTTCTCCGGGTGCGAGCGCAGGCGTATCAGGCGTCGCCGCCGGCGTTGGCGCGGGCTCGTCTGTGGCGCAGGCCGCCAGTACGAGCGCGGACGCTACGGCCAACCAGAACACGTTGGTAAATATGACACGGGACCCCGTCGATCGTCCGGCTAGTCCTATCTAGCCATCTCCATAGACGCGACGGTGCCTCCGCGCCCTTGGCCAGACGCGGAGGCACCGTATTATTCGTACGTCGCGGGTCTCGGTCCCCAAAAGGGGCACCGAACTACCTAGGCTATTGCCTTCTCTAGCCGGCCCTTCAGCACCGTCTTCGGCACCGCGCCAACCACCTGGTCGATGGGGCTGCCGCCGCTAAAAATCAGCAGTGTCGGGATGCCCCGAATCCCGTAGGTCGAGGCGACCTTGGGGTTGGCATCAACGTCTAGCTTGGCGAACTTAACCTTGCCGTCATATTCGCCGGCCAGCTCCTCGATGATGGGTGCGATGATCTTGCAGGGTCCGCACCAGTCGGCCCAGAAGTCCACGAGCACGGGTACATCTGACTGAAGTACCTCTGCGTCGAATGAGTCGTCAGTGATCGCTACCGGGTGTCCCATCAGGGCCTCCATATTCCAATTCATTAATCGACGGTCTGGCTGTCCAGTGTAATGTAAATGGCCATTCAATAAATAGGATGCAGTATCAGTTGTTCAGGTTCTACTATGCCTTTCGATCTGCGCGGCTCAGTTCGCGGATGACAGAGACGGCATCGCTCTTAGCTTCTCCAACAGGCCCACCAGCGTCGTCAACATGTACTGTACATGTTCTTCCGTATTGTCGGCGCCTACAGTGATCCTGAGACTTCCCCTGGCGAGTTCTGGCGACAATCCGATAGCCGTGAGAACGTGAGACGGCTCCAGAGAGGCCGAAGAGCAGGCACTCCCACTGGAGGCGTATATCCCCGCGAAATCGAGGCCCAGAAGTATGGGCTCGGCCTCAATAGACTCGAAAGAAAAATTGACGTTGTTTGCCAGGCGCGCTGTGGGGTGGCCGTTGAGGTGCGCGCCCTCAATCCTCTCCCGAACCCCTGCAACGATCATCTCGCGCAGACGGAGGCAGTGTTCGGCCAGGCCCGCTCGTTCTTCCTCCGCCAGCCGCAAAGCCTCCGCCAGCCCGACTATGAGAGGTACATTTTCGGTGCCAGAGCGGCGCTCCCTCTCCTGGCCTCCGCCCATCTGCTGGGGCTCGAAGGGTGTGCCGCGCTTGACGTATAGGACGCCTGCGCCCTTTGGTCCGTGGAATTTGTGGGCCGAGAGGCTCATCATGTCGACGCCGAGCTGTCCGACATCCAGGTCGAGGAATCCAGCGCCTTGCACCGCGTCGGTGTGAAGGACGATGGTTTGGCCACGGCGTTTTGCCTCGGCCTTTACTACGCGCGATATCTCGACTATTGGCTCGATCGTCCCGATCTCGTTGTTGGCCAGCATGACGCTGACGAGGGTCGTTCGGTCCGTGATCGCTCGCCCTACGTCATCGGGGTCGACGAGGCCGTGATTGTCCACGGGCAGGTAGGTGACCTCAAATCCGAGGCCCTCGAGCTGTTCGCAGGTGTTGAGCACGGCGTGGTGCTCGATGGCGGTCGTTACGATGTGGTTGCCTGCCTCGCGCTGGGCGTAGGCGGCCCCTTTGATGGCGGTGTTGTCCGACTCGGTTCCACCGCCAGTGAACACGATTGTGTTCATCCGGGCGCCTAGGACTCCGGCCACGATCTCCCGCGCATCGTCCAGGGCCTTTCGGCCCTCTTGAGCCAGGGTGTAGATGCTAGAGGGGTTGCCGTACTTCTCGCCGAAGTACGGCAGCATTGCGTCGAGGACCTCTGGCCGGACGGGGGTCGTCGCGGCGTGGTCCATATATATCAGTTGTTCGCTGGCAGTCATTTTGCCGTCCAAAAGCGCGGGTGTGGGGGTAGCTACGCGTCTGCCCATTATAGCATTCTGGGGCCCATGCGTGCCTTGGAATCGCTCGCTCTGGTCCTACCCTTTCAGCAACTTCGAGGCAGCCTCGGCTTGGATGGCACGGTAGACATCTTGAAGCGGGATCCCGGATTCCAGGGCGATTCGGCGGCAGTCCTCGTACTCGGGCGAGGCGGACACCGCGCTGCCGTCCAGCCGCTTGATCTTTACGCGTGCTGCGCCCAGCGTGGTCTCGAGGGTGACGGTCTCGCGCTCGGCCTCGTGGCGTGTTATGGGCCGGACCCGGATGCCCAGGGTCGTCGTTTCCCTCATCACGAGGGCCACACCCTCGTGCTCAAGGTCGCCTGGAAGGAGCACGCTCAGGAGAGTCCCAGGGCGGCCCTTTTTCATCTGGATTGGTGTGAGCCACACGTCGCGGGCGCCCAGTGCAAATAGTCGTTCTTGGACGAACCCGATCAGCTCCGGGCTCATGTCGTCGATGTTGGTTTCGAGCAGGGCGAGACCGCCTGAGGCTGGCGATTCCAGCTCTTCGCCGATCCGGAGCGCCACGATGTTGGGGTAGGCTTCTGGGTTGCGGGAGCCGAGCCCGTAGCCGACGCCGTCCAATGTCATTGTAGGTTGGCGAAATGTCGCGAGGGTAGTGACGATGGCAGCTCCAGTGGGGGTGACCATCTCGCCGGCGTTCTGGTTGCCGCCCGGCGGAGGCGCCATCGGAGCGTTGGCGAGCGCGACGAGGGCCGATGTGGCAGGGGATGGAGCGAGCAGCTTGCCGTGGGCGGACCTGAATATACCTGAGCCCGAGGGCAGGGGAGAGCAGGTCAGGTTCTGTATTTGAAGCATGTCCAGGGCTGCCACAGTGCCTACCACGTCGACGATGGTGTCCAGCGTGCCCAGCTCGTGCAGCTGCGTGGTGTCTCCGTGGTGGGTGCCGTGGACCTGAGCCTCGGCCTCACCCAGCCGCTCGAAAATCTTGCAGGCGGGCTCGATCATTGCCGCTGGCAGGCCCGACTCGCGTGTGATGCGTACGAAGTCCGCGATCGTGTGGGATACCTGAGACTCTTTGAGATTCACCGTTACGTGGGTTCCTGGCACGCCGCCCCGTTGGCCCTTTTGGGCGCTCAGCGAGACGCCATCCACACCCAGGCGGTCTATCACGGCGGAGATGTCGTCGAGGGGCACGCCGATGTCCACGAGAGACCCCAGGAGCATGTCCCCACTGACACCGCCGACACATTGCAGGTATGCAGTCTTCAAGATGGCGCGCCGTCGGTGTATAGCCACTGCCTGATGGAGGCGGTGTGCTCTGCGTAGTGGTCGAACGTGTAATCGTTGATCTGTTTCAGGATATCCTCGCGGGATCCGGACATTCTTGTTCTCCAATTAGC
>Ga0115002_10001451_pt1 | contig 32737 bp, 25 predicted proteins | sample ArcticOcean_MG_C_8_FD_89576 | JGI IMG/M metagenome (GOLD analysis project Ga0115002, IMG submission 89576) | Marine microbial communities from western Arctic Ocean - ArcticOcean_MG_CB11_86 | ecosystem: Environmental > Aquatic > Marine > Oceanic | place: Arctic Ocean: Canada Basin | collected... | reverse complement strand
GAAGTATAACTACATCCGAGCACACAGGTCCCTTGGCTACATCAGTCCAATAAAGTTCGCTCAACAAATAGCAGAAACACAAGAGGCTACTGAACAAGGCTCTCCCATCTATAAAACGATTCATTTAAGCCATGAACCTCAATCAGGTCACACTCCCCGTTAATAACATCCCGAAAGCTACAGCCTTCTACCAGGAACTAGGTTTTAATCAGATCGTTGATTCACCGCACTATGCTCGCTTTGAATGCCCAGAGAGTGAATCGACATTTTCCCTCTCGCTTGAGGAAGAGCCTTTCAAAAACGGATCCATCATTTATTTCGAACACAAGGAACTCGATACCCGTGTGGAGGAACTTCAGGCTAAGGGATTCGAATTCGATCAATTGCCAACAGAAATGAGCTGGCTCTGGCGAGAGGCCGTCCTTCATGATCCATCAGGAAACAAGATCAAACTCTACTGGGCCGGGGAAAATCGATTGTATCCACCCTGGCGGGTCAATTAAATGACTCAAACTTCTATCCTATGAATCGCAGAAATTTTCTAAAAACCACCACCACAGCGGTAGCAGGAGGAGCTTTGACTGGTTCCCTACCTGCTCAGCAAAACAAACCAAACGAAAAACAGCCAAACATTCTCTTCATCATGACCGACCAGCAGCACGCGGGCATGATGAGTTGCACTGGTAATCCCTGGCTAAAAACACCGGCACTAGACGAGCTTGCTGCAGGAGGCATTCGTTATCAAAAGGCTTACGCCTCGAATCCCGTGTGCGTCCCCAGTCGAATGGGTATGGCTACTGGAATGATGCCAGCCCGTTTGGGTGCACTAGACAATGGAGGCACTAAAGTGAAACGCTTACCCCCTGAAGCCAGTCGCTACTCCATGGGTAAATTAATGAAAGAGGCGAGCTACGATACATTTTATGGCGGAAAAGTTCACATGTCTCCTGAACTGACACCAAGTAAAGAATCCGGATACGATGAATACTTCCGCGATCAACGGGAAAACCTACCTCAGGCGACCGTAAAGTTTTTAAGCAAGAAACGAAAGAACCCATTCTTTGCCGTAGCGTCGTTTATTAATCCACATGATATCTGTTACGCGTACAACGCATACAAGAAACGGGAGAAAATGATGCCTGGCGTTAATAAGTTGTATGAGGAAGCCGCCAAGATTCCAACCAACGACCTACCTCCCCTACCCGACAATTTCGAAATCCCCAAACTCGAACCCGACGCCGTCAAAGCCAACGGGAAGACCACCGCCGTTACACCGAGTAAAACCATGCGGACGGAATACGATGAACGTGAGTGGCGCATATATCGTTGGATCTACTGCCGCCTCACTGAAAAGGTTGATGGTCACATAGGTCAAATTCTCGATGGATTGAAAAAGTCAGGTCAGGAAGATAACACCTTGGTCGTCTTTATTAGTGACCACGGCGACATGGACTCCAGTCACGGTCTGGCATCTAAAGGTGTCATGTACGAGGAGTCCGCCAACGTTCCGTTGATCATCCGTTACCCGAACTCGATCAAATCAGGAGGCGTAAGCAAACAATTAGTAAACATAGGCATAGATTTATTACCTACCTTTTGCGACTACGCAGAAATCAAAGCGCCTAGTCATCTACTGGGCGAGAGTCTGCGAACCATGGACAACCTTCGGCCATACGTTGCATCGGAAAATCATTGGTCGCGGATGATTCGAACCAGTCGATATAAATACTGCGCCTACAAAGAAGGAGAGTTACGAGAATCACTCGTCGACCTGGAAAATGATCCGGGCGAAATGAAGAATCTGGCTTTAGATAAACGATACCAAGCGGCCCTCGATCATCACCGTCAGTATCTCAAGGACTGGGTCAAACTCTCGGCGGACGAACATGGGAAGGAATACCTAATTCCAGCTTAAGCATTTTAGAAACTCTGGATCTAGAATTTGAAAGTGACCTGATTCTCAGATGAAATTTGTGATTTATCCCCAGTCATTTGCTTTAAAGCCTCTCATTTTGACAGGCTATCTTCTAATTCTAATTACGGCGTACATTGAAAGTAAACTATGGGCACAGACTTATTTCAGGACGTTATTCCAAAACACGAATAGTTCGAAAATGCTGGAATCTCTTTCTTTGGCATTTTTGTGTACCATTTTCACATCCTTGATCATCACTTACCTATTGGACCTTAATCTTAAGGCTCAATGGATAAGACCAAAAAACTACGATTTCTGGGGAATTGTAATTTTCATTACGACTGCGATCCTAGCAGTTTCAGGATTAACGATGAATGCTTTAGTCCCTGGATTCATCATTATTTCGACAAGCTCAATTGCTGGACTCTATTTTCAAAATTTATTTCAAACCCAAACTTCAGCTTTTGGGTTTTTAGTAGACTCGTGGATAATAAACGGTGTCGCTTTGTCTGGCCTCTTCATCCTTACACTTTTGTCATCGAAGAGAGCCGATCGCTTGAAGTTGTCAGACCGTCCGAATCATTGACTTCATTCTTGTCGATTCTGAGACACACATCCATTCTCACAAATTTCCAATCAGTAGAACTCATAAATACTTATAATGCTCACTCGATTAATCATTCTCACCTCCCTACTCGCTATGACTTTTGGTTGTTCTCCTTCATCTGAATCCGGATCTGACTCTCCGCTTCTTCGCCACGTTGTCCTTTTTAAGTTTAAGGACTCGGCTACGACTGCTGAGGTCAATGCGATCGTTGAAGCTTTTGCACAACTACCATCCAAAATTTCTTCAATTGTAGATTACCAATGGGGAACCGATGTGAGCATCGAAGGAAAAGCCAATCGATTCACCCATTGCTTTCTGGTAAGCTTCAAGGATGAAGCCGGACGGGAAGAATACCTGCCGCACCCTGCACATAAGGATTTTGTCGAATTACTACTTCCATCTTTAGACAAAGGAACCGTAGTCGACTTTTGGTCAACCGATTCGCAAGGCGCTTCCGACACCGATGGATTGCTGCGACATGTTGTGTTGTTTGATTTCAAGGATGGAACTACGGAAGACTCGCTTGAAGCTATCCAAACCAAATTCTCTTCGCTACCCAGTGACATCTCAGAAATCGCAGCCTATGAATGGGGCTCCAACAACAGCCCGGAAGGTTTGGATGATGGTTATTCTCATTGCTTCCTAGTCACCTTTGAAAACGAAGCAGGCCGCGCCGTTTATATTCCCCATCCTTCGCACAAGGAGTTCGGAGGAATTGTCCGACCGAATGTTGAGAAGGTGCTCGTTTTCGATTTCTTCAACGGAAAGTAATCTCAACTAAGGAAACCTCTTTTGAAGATCTTTTTAGTCCTGGCTAACTTGTTGGTTTTGACAAGTTGTTCACGCCCGATAGAAAACGCAAAATGGTCGTTTTGGGATAACCAGCGGAAGGGTGCAAACGGGGACGCCAACGAAGGAACCTTAGAGTGGTTTCAAGCGGCGGAGAATTTCGGGATCGAGTACATCCGGCTCTCACCTGCTCATATGAAGTCGGACAGCAAGGACTTCCTGATAGGTGATATCGACCACTATTCCGGAATTCCTGCAAACGACCTTAAGCAATTCAATGACGTTCTTGATCGAGCTGCAGAAACCAATGTCAAAGTCGTTATTACCTTCTTCGGGTTACCCGGCGCTCGTTGGCGGCAGCATAACAACTACGAGTTTGATTACCGGCTATGGGAAGACTTCGCATACCATGACCAGTGCGCTCAATTCTGGACGGACCTTGCAGTTGAGCTGAATGATCATCCGGCTGTCGTTGGCTACAATCTTTTAAATGAACCGCATCCAGAAAAAAAAGATGGTTTTCAAAGTGATCAAACGGAGGATTTCGAGCCCTGGTTGGAAGCAGCGAAGGGAAGCGCTGCTGACCTCAATCTGTTTTACCAAACAATGGTGGATGCCATCCGTAAGGTAGATTCTAAAACTCCTATCATGCTCGATGCTCGATTTCATGCCAACGCTCAGGGGTTCGATTACTTCCAACCTGTAAAAGGTGATGGAATTCTGTATGCCTTTCATTTTTACGACCCCTGGATTTTCTCAACATTTCGAATTAACAAGGGTCGCTTTTCATATCCTGATAAAATGCCAACTGGAAACGGCGACCAAACGGTTCCATGGACACGCGAAGATTTAGCAAACAAGTTTGAGCCCCTTCAGAATTGGGCGAAGCGGCATAAGATCCCGAACCACCATATCGTTTCAGCGGAAATTGGCTGTAACCGACAAGTCGAAGGCGCCCAACAATTCCTCGCAGATGTAATAGACTTGATGAACCAGAATCGATGGCATTGGGCTTTTTACAGTTTTCGTTCCGGTTCGTGGGACGGTATGGATTACGAACTAGGCACCTTAAAACTAAATTGGAAATACTGGCAAGGTATTGAGGCAGGTAAGTCTCACGAAGAATTGATAAACCGTGGAAGTAATCCACTTTGGAACACCATCCTTGAGGGATTGCAGGAGTGAGAAGCAAGAAGTCAGAATAACAGCTTGTTCAATCAACAATCTCGATTCAACTTACTTGCACACAATTTTCTCAAAATCTTTCAAATGAATATTCCCAATCGACCCTAACTTCTCACTCCTTGCTTCTCGCTCCTTCTATTAAATGAAACGCCCCAATATCATACTCATTATTACCGACCAGCAACGCTACGAAACGATAGCCGCTCTAGGATTCCCGCATGTTAATACGCCTCATCTGGACAAGCTTGTAAACGAAGGGGTCGCGTTTTCTCAATGTCACGTCACTGCACCTTCCTGTGGCCCATCCCGGGCCAGTTTATTTACGGGTTATTTCCCACACAATAGTGGCGCTTTGAAAAATAACGATGCTTGGCCGCGCACCTGGGTTCAGGATCTCAAGGACAACGGTTACTACTGCGTAAACATCGGCAAGATGCACGCTGACCCCTACAACGAGCTGCACGGCTTTCACGAACGGTTTGTGGTTGAGAATAAACAACGCCGCGAATCGGAGCTCATGTGGAAAGGTAATCCACACATCTTTGAAGATGAGTGGGACAAGGCTCTTGAGCTCCGAGGGTTTGACCGACCTGAAAAACCATTTTACCGAGACTGGCCTGACACCAAAGAACGCCAAGGAGCCTACGAATGGAAACTACCTGATGATTTGCATCCAGATGCTTTCGTGGGAGACATGGCCATACGATGGATAGACAAATCTCCCTACGCCACGGACAACTCCAAGCTGATGCAGTGGATCGATAAAGACAAACAACCATCGCTCGGCGAGGAACCTCTTTTCCTCGAAATCGGATTTCCCGGACCTCACCCACCATTCGATCCAGTGGAAAGCTACACCAAGGAATATATGGAGAAAGATCTTCCGATCCTTCCGGTGACCCAGGAAGAAATGGATGCCCAACCAGAGACTTTGCATTCTTTCCGTAAACGTCTGACTCAGCGGTTTGCCGACTCAATCGATTTTGATCCAAACGCTTCGGATGAAGCTCGAAAGCTACAACGCGCTTACTACCTCGCCAATGTAACCATGATCGATGAGAGCATTGGCAAGATCCTAAACCGTCTCGAAGAAACCGGTATTTTAGAGGACTCAGTTGTAATTTTTTCTTCTGACCACGGTGATTGCTTAGGCGACCATGGTTTGGTCGAAAAATGGACTATGTACGATTCGTCCGTTCGCGTCCCTCTAGTTGTCTGGAGTCCTGACCGATACAAAGGAGGCCGCAAGGTGGAATCACTCACGCAGTGGTTTGACATTGGTCCAACCATTCTTGAATTAGCCGGATTGGAGCCCCCAGCAAAAATGGAAGCTGAATCCTTAATACCCTTCCTTGAAGATGACCCCAATGCACAAGAGCGAGAATACGTGTTCTCTGAACATGCCCAGGATCTTATGCTTCAAGACCTAGATCACTCACTCATGGTGCGCAACAAACGTTACAAGCTTGTGGAGTATATTGGGAAAGACGCAGGGCAGCTGTTTGACCTGGAGCATGACCCGGATGAAGTAAAAGACGTTTGGAGTTCACCAGATTATTCAGACGTTAAAACCAACCTTCGGAAAGTGCTGCATGAATGGTTTGTAACAAGCACTACGAAAGCAACCGGCTGGTGGAAAGATCCTGCGGCGAAGCCAAAGGTTAAATAAGGCTACTACTTCTACTAAATACCGATTTTGCTCGGGGTCCTTCTGAAAGAGTCAAAGGCATTGCCTAACTATTAAAGCGTAGCTTCTATCTTTGTAACGACCGAGGGGAATACCGAGATATTTCCAGACGACAGTGAAGCGAAGAACTGACCTGACAAACGCTGATTTTGGATCGGGATTAGGATTTGGATGGGTGAGGAATTCGATTGTGGTTGCTTGATTCAGAACCAGATATCAAAGTTAGCCGAACTCTTTTCTTCGCCGCTTTAATCTGCGTGAAGGAAAGCTTCTGTAAACTTTATCCAATCAATTCTGTCATGCATTCTATCAATTTAAACGGTCAAACTTACGACCTCGACGTTCCTGATGACATGCCCCTACTCTGGGCAATCCGTGATGTCCTAGGCTTTACGGGCACCAAATTTGGATGCGGAATTGGACAATGCGGCACGTGCACCATGCACCTGGACGGTGATCCTGTTCGCGCTATTCGTTCCTGCATCACTCCCATTGCATCAGCCAAAGGGAGGAAACTAACAACGATCGAAGGAATTGGAGAAGACACTATTGGCAAAAAGGTCCAGCAAGCGTGGGTTGAGGAAGGCGTTGCGCAATGCGGCTATTGCCAGTGTGGCCAGGTGATGTCCGCTACAGCTCTACTTCACAAGCATTCCAAACCGGATGATGAAGCTATCGAGGCAGCCATGTTTGGCAACATTTGCCGTTGTGGTACTTATAACCGAATCAAGACGGCGATTCACAGCGCTTCTTCAAAACTCTAGGAGGGATATTAAAATGAAACAGTCATTTAAAGATTTCTCATTTACAAGTCGCCCACTCGACCGTCGGGATTTTATAAAAGGCCTCGGTGGAACCGGAGCAGTTATCCTCACGGCCAATTGGACTTGGGCTCAAGACGAAGAGAAAAAGTACGGAGGAGAAAGCATGCCGGGAGGCACCGCCAATGATCCCAAACTGTTCGTCAAGATTCACGAAGATGGGATCATCGACATCACGTGTACCCGATCTGAAATGGGTCAAGGAATCCGAACCAGTCTTGCCCTCGTAGTCGCTGATGAATTGGAAGCTAATTGGTATAAATGTCGAGTCGTTCAGGCCGTCGGTGATCAAGATGCTTATGGCAATCAAGATACAGACGGATCGCGAAGCATGCGTCACTGGTTTGAACCCATGCGTCGCTGCGGTGCTACGGCTAGGGCCATGCTGGAGCAAGCTGCGGCGAATCATTGGAATGTGCCTGTGAAGGAAGTGAGTTCCTCCAATCACAAAGTCCTTCACAAGAAAAGTAAAAGAGAGATCGGCTATGGAGATATGGCTAGCCACATCCATTCAATTGAGACTCCAGATACCGATTCGATTACATTAAAAACCGAGAAGGAATTTCGTTATATTGGCAAAGACCAAACGTTGAGCGCCGACGGAAGCGATATCATTTCAGGTAAGGCCACATACGGCGCCGATGTTCGTTTTGAAAACATGGTTTATGCGGTTATCGCCCGACCTCCCGTATTTGGCAGCAAGATGGTGTCGTATGACGATAGCGAAACTTTAAAAGTAACAGGTGTGATCAAGGTACTGACGATAGAAGGCACCATGGCTCCTTCCGAATTTAACCCTCTTGGAGGAATCGCAGTTGTTGCAGAAAATACCTGGTCTGCAATCAAAGGCCGCAATGCACTAAAGATCAAGTGGAGCAGTAGTCCGAACGATACCTACGATTCTGTAACGTACCACGAGAGTCTAGTAGAGGCTGCAAAGAAACCCGGCCAGGTATTGCGCGAAGAAGGCGATTTCGATCAAGCCTTCGCCGATGCACATTCAAAGCACGAAGCAACCTACTACCTTCCACACATTTCTCATGCGCCAATGGAACCACCGGTTGCCACAGCTCTTTTCAAAGATGGCTTCCTCGAAGTTTGGGCTCCTACGCAAGCTCCCCAGGCAGCCAGAAACCATATGGCGGCGAGAATGGGATTACCGCTCGAAAAAACTCGAATCAATGTGACACTCCTCGGAGGAGGTTTCGGCAGAAAGTCTAAAGCCGACTTTATTAATGAAGCTACCGAATTGACCAAATCGTTTCCGGATCGTGCCGTACGAGTCCAATGGACGCGGGAGGATGACATCCAGCACGATTACCTTCATACAGTTTCAGGCGAACATTTGGCGGCCAGCATGGACAAAAAAGGAAAAACTACCGGATGGTTGCATCGCTCGGTCGCACCAACAATCGTTTCCATCTTTGCACCCGATCCAAAACATCAAGCAGCCTTTGAAATAAACATGGGACTCAAAAACATCCCCTTTGATGTTCCAAATTTGCGAATAGAAAACCCTGCCATACCTGCACATACTCGCATCGGTTGGTTCAGGTCCGTCTCCAACATTCCGCATGGTTTTGCAGTGCAAAGCTTCATCCATGAATTGGCGGTTAAAGCAAACAAGGATCACCTCAAGTTCTATTTGGAACTGTTGGGTAAAAACCGTAAAGTCGATCCGGATGATATGAAGGACGATTGGAATCACGGTGAAAGCCCAAAACTATATCCAGTTGATACTGGCCGTATGCGCGCAGTCGCCCAAAAAGCCGCAAGAGAGGCTGGTTGGGGTAAAAAACTTCCCGAAGGCCAAGGTATGGGTTTCGCTGTTCACTACAGTTTCGTAAGCTACGTCGCTTGCATTCTGAGGATCGAAGTCGAAAGCAGTGGCAACCTGATAATCCATGAAGCCACGATGGCTATTGATTGTGGTCCTCAGGTGAATCCAGATCGGATTCGGTCCCAGATGGAAGGTTCCTGTATCATGGGACTCGGCATTGCAACCACGGGCGAAATCAGCTTCGAAAACGGTAGCCCAAAACAAAGCAATTTCCAGGATTACCAGGTCCCAAGAATTCCTTTGGCTCCAAAGTCTCTTTCCATTCATCTGGTCAAGCCGAAGAACGTTTCAGTTCTTGGCGGTGTGGGCGAACCCGGGGTTCCACCCATCGCCCCCGCCCTTTGCAACGCAATATTTGCCGCGACTGGAAAACGGATTCGAAAGCTGCCAATTGGATCACAGTTATCTTAGTCCAACAGTCTCACCGGATTAATTACCCTCATGGACATTACATGCCCTATTGCTGGGAGCACATAGATATCGAGGAGATCCATTACTCGGAAGTACCGGTTGAGCTAGTCCTGGATTGCGAGGTTTGCTGCCGCCCGATCGCAATTTCAGCAACTTGGGAGATGGAAGATGACCCACCTTACTTGGACGTGAGAGCGGAATCATAGAACTAGAATCGTCCCTACTGTTTCACTGCTAAATAAACGGTGTTGGTTGATTCCTTATCCTGAATTGGATTGTAGAAAGGAACAACAACAGCTTCGGCTGTAGAGAAAACAGTCAGAAGAAGTTCTTTGAATGCTGCATCCGGTGCAGCGTCGGACCAAAGACCAAAGACGCCCCCTGGCAGTAATTGCTCTGCCATTGAGCTCAATCCTGCCATCGAATAGAATCCGGCGTTCTCATGGTCCAACTGATGACTTGGAGTATGATCAATATCCAGCAGGACTGCATGGAATTGCTTACCTGGATTCAGAGGATTCATTCCTATAGTTTTATCAACAGCAGCTGCAAAAAAGTCCTGAGCAACCAACTGACACCGCGGGTCTCCGGATAAAACAGAGCCTACCGGAACCAATCCTTTTTCATGCCATTCAATAACTTGAGGAAACAGTTCCACCACTACCAAAGAAGCGACGTTAGGATTCTCCAAAGCAGCTGCGGCGGTATAGCCGAGACCCAAACCGCCGACCACAACATCCCAATCCTCGCCATTGAGTTTGGCTAATCCAAGATGGGCCAGTTGTTTTTCAGCCTCCGGGAAAAGGCTAGACATAAGAAACTCTTCACCGAGCTTTACTTCATAAATTTCCTCACCATCCAGTGCAGCAATCGATCGACGACGTAACACCAGGGCTCCTAGTTGGGTGTTTTGTGCATCGAGTATCTGAAAGCCTGGAATCATAAAGCATGAGACATTGCGCAAGGATATTCATGCTTACAATGCGGAATGCCAGTTATTTGAACTTGAAAGAGGCTCTATAAAAATCGACCATACTGTTATGCCTCTAAAAGCCCCGACTGCCCTACTGTTTATTTTCCTTGTCTCGACCTTATCTGCCCAAAACGGTTCCGAAAAAGATCCTTACGACAACTACACAGATTGGGCGATTAACAAAGGAGACAAAAAAGGGAATCAATACTCTGAACTCGCGTACATCCATGCAGCGAATGTGCACCAACTCGAACCCGCCTGGGAATATCACGCCGGAGATGCCAATGAACGCTCCAACATGCATAGTAATCCCATCATCATCGATGAGTTGATGTATTTCACAACTTCGACCCTGCGTGCGGTTGCCATTGACGCAGGCACAGGAGAAGAAACATGGGTGTTTAAGGCGGAGGATCACCATCCGAAGAAAACCGTGTTTCGAGGTCGCAGTCGTGGTATTGTGTATTGGGAATCAGGAGACAACAAACGGATCTTTCATTCGGTTAAAGATAGAATCTATGCTCTTGATGCAAAAACAGGAAAGCTCATCACTTCCTTTGGCAACGGAGGCCATATCGATTTGCGTCAACACCTGGACGTGGAGCCAAGGACAGCATCTATCGAAGTCACTAATCCAGGTATTGTTTATAAAAACTTCCTAATAGTAGTTTCCCGTGTTCCCGAGGGATACGATTCTACTCCAGGTCATATCCGGGCCTTTGACACCGTAACCGGTGAATTAAAATGGATCTTTCAACAGGAGAATTTGTCTGGCGGATTCCATTGGGAGAGTATCCCGAACTCGTTGATCGGGGTATTCGTAACACGGGTACCCTAACCTTTGGTGGAGCAGTGGCTACCGCTGGAGGACTTGTATTTATAGCATCTACCGCCGACGAAAAAATTCGAGCTTTTGAAAAGAGTCGCGGCAAGCTTTTATGGGAATACCAACTCCCTGCCGGTGGATATGCCACTCCTAGCGTGTATATGCACAATGGCAGACAATTCTTGGCGATCGTATGCGGAGGCGGTGGAAAAAACGCAACTAAGTCCGGGGACTCAGTCATGTCCTTTGCTCTTCCCCAGGACACATCTAAACGCACACCGCTCGTTTCAATTGGAATACCCAATAGTGAAGGCTGGATTGAACTCTTTGACGGAGACACACTCGATGGCTGGGTTCACATGAACGGGTCACACTCCTACACTGTTGAAAACGGCGCCATCGTCGGTCGAACTGTTGCAGGTAGTCAGAACTCTTTTCTCTGCTCACTTCAAGAATTTGACGACTTTGAATTTGAAGTGGAAACCACTGTAGATGATATCACCAATCAGGGAATTCAGTTCCGTTCTTCAGTTCGCCCGGTGACAGAGCGTGACAACCACAATTGGAGGGCTGGCCGTGTTTGGGGACCTCAACTGGAAATACGTCGCAACATGGGGGCCGGAAAAATCACTACCGGAGTTCTCTATGGAGAAGCTTTGGGTACGGGTTGGTTGTCAACGGAAGAAAAGAAGGCGGACAGTCACGATTTCTTTATTTCAGAAGGCTGGAATAAACTCCGAATCGTAGCGGAAGGTCCTCGCATGAGAACCTGGGTGAATGGACACTTGATTGAAGATATGATTCGAGAAGATGTTTATAAAACTCACCCCAAAGGTTTCATCGGTCTCCAGATCCACGGAATCGACGGCGAACGTCAGTTTGTTATGAAATGGCGGAACATCCGAATTCGAGAACTCTAGATAAAAACATAAAAAAGCCACACACCGAGAAGGCGTGTGGCTCTTGAAAGTAAAAACTAATTCTATTTTGCGGTTATGATTCCGCTCATCAATCCGAAGTGACCTGGGAATGAACAAATATAAGGATAGGAACCGGCTTCTGTCAGAGTGAAGGTTATGGTGTCTGTCTCTCCTGGACCGAGCAATTTGGTGTGAGCGATTACTAGAGCTTTATTCGCTTCGTCTTGAGGAATGTATTCATTTGCTGCAGCTGATATTGCTGCCATTCCAAATGCTGCCGGCTGCGTTCCTGGCTTCAAAATGACGACATTGTGCCCCATGGCCACTTTGGGAAGCGTTCCCAAATTCTTGAAAACAAGCGTTATTTCCTCTCCGACGGCTACTTCAAACGCTTTGCTACTGAATTGCATGGTGTCATTACCAGTGAGCTCAATGGTATTTCCGTGGTGATCAGCGAGTGCAATTCCTGCTGTTCCAAGTAGAAGGGCAATAAGTGTAAGGATTTTCGATTTCATAATAGTTTTCATGTAAGAGTATGTTACTACAAACAACGCAGTTTATGATTTTGAGAGATTTCGCAAGCAGATGTCCCGAAAATTTTCATTCGGGTGTTTCGTTCACATTATAACAATGGGACGTTTAAACTAAATTCTTTGGATAATTTCCGCCTTGGGATAGCGAACTTTGGGGAGAGTTGCGTATTTATCGGACTCCTGACGATAACCTAGTGCACATGCCACCATCGTACTAAATCCTGTTCCTTCGAGGCCCAGGGCTGCATCAAACCCAGGCGGATCGATCCCCTCCATTGGGCAGGCATCGACACCGAGAAAAGCTGCACTGGCCATCAATTGCCCCAGGGCGATATACACCTGATTTTTACTCCAATCATCAATGGTTGCACCTTCAATGGAACGCTGGATAAATCCAACCATCATACCCTTCAATCCTTCATGATCTGTTACATCTCCACCTCTGGCAGCAACCGTCGCATTCAGATAACGGTCTACTTCCTCCAACTCAAAGGAGTCGTTGTAAGTCAATACCACAAAGTGGGAACAATCACGGGTCTGTGGTTGATTCCATGAAAGAGGAAGTAGCTGATCTTTAACAGATTGGTCCTCAACAATAATAAATTTCCATGGCTGAAGTCCGAAAGAGGACGGAGCAAGCACCAAGGATTCCTCAAGCGCATCGATGGTACTGGAATCGATTTTACGGGTTGGATCGAATTCCTTGGTGGCATAGCGCCAGTTGAGTTGAGCGATGAGATCTTCGTTTGAAAATGTAGGCATAAAAACAATTTGAGTTAACTTCTAGTTTTATGTTGCGGACTCATTCTTGGTTTTTCTGGAATAAGGCGCGGTATTTAAATATCGATATTCTTTATCTACCTCCACTTGCAAATGTGAAATTCGTTTCTCACCATTTTCGTTTTTATCAAGGCGAAATGCATCATACAACAGTCCGTTGGTCATGTAGGTCAGACTTCGTCCGTTGACAGATTGCACTTGGAAGAATCGTTTTCGACGCTGCGATCGAGAACAACACTGTATGGCGCATAAACATCCCAGCCTGTTTCCATAAACTCAAACACCTTCGGACCACTGACCGAGTTGATGAATCATCACCTCCTTCTGATAACAATGCCCTAACTCAATGCTTTGATCCTAATAAATCAAAGCTCATTTTTTGAGACCGTTACGGAACCCGGTATGATTAGCTAACCCCGCATGACAAATACGAGAACTCGTTCACATTCATGGGACTCTCCCACCCGCGTTTCATAATTAAGTTTGAATGAAAACCCGGGCTGTGATTGATCTTTTGAACCCAATCTTCAATTATGATTTTATCAATTAAACGCCATTTTTTTCTGGGGCTGGTTCCCCTCCTGCTTTATGGCTTCTCCTTCTTAAACGCAGCACAAAGCGATAAACCGAATGTGTTATTGATTTTGGTCGACGATTTGAAACCCGCCCTGGGTTCATTTGGCGACCCCGTTGCAATCAGCCCTAGTATTGATCGCCTAGCGGCTCAAGGGATGCGCTTTGAAATGGCCTACTGTAATCAGTCTGTCTGCATGGCGTCGCGCTATAATCTCATGTTGGGCAGTCGATCATCTTCAACAGGCTTTTACAGTTTTGGAACGCAGTTTCGAGATGTGTATCCAGATGCGATTACCCTCCCGCAACATTTCATCAACAATGGATATGTGGCACATTCGATGGGTAAAGTATTTCATATCGGACATGGCAACACAAACGACGATGCATCCTGGAGCGTACCTCACCACCCGGATAAGGTAATCGATTATATTTTGCCGGAAAGTAATCACCGGGAGCTAACCCGCGAAGAAGGTCTTTTTACAAACGCGGGCAGAAATACAACGAATGGACAACGTCCCCGGGGTGCTGCATGGGAAGCGGCTGATGTCCTGGACGAAGCCTACGCCGACGGACGAGTCGCAGCGACTGCACTTGATCGCTTACGCTGGTTGAAGGAAAACGAAGAGAAACCATTCTTTATGGCAGTCGGGTTTGTTCGTCCCCATTTACCTTTCTCAGCTCCGAAAATGTATTGGGATATGTATGATAGAAACAAGCTTCCGATGCCCGAGTTTGTAGACGCTCCCAAAGATGCTCCCAGCTTCGCCGTGAAGCGTCGGGGAGAAATCATGGCTTTCAAACCCATTCCGACTTCGGAACCATTCCACGATGACCTCACTCGCCAGTTGATTCACGGTTACTACGCCAGCGTAAGCTACATGGATGCTCAGGTAGGGAAATTATTGGATGGATTAAAAACGCATGGTTTCGCTGACAATACCATTGTGGTTTTATGGGGGGATCATGGATGGCATCTGGGCGACCACGGATCTTGGACCAAGCATAGTAATTACGAACAAACCAACCGCATTCCAATTATTATTTCCGCACCAGGAGTCACGAAACCAGATTCAGTTACGCATCAACTGGCTGAGACAGTAGACCTTTACCCAACTATCGCATCCTTAGCCGGTCTTCCAATACCGAAAACTTCTCAACCGATAGATGGCTTGGACATGACGCCCGTTTTGAAAAACGGTAAAACACGAATTCGTGATTATGCATACCACGCCTATCCCAAAGGCGGCCATATTGGTCGAGCCATCCGCAACGAACGTTATAGAATCGTAGAATGGATGAATACGAGCACATCCGAGATCGTGTATGAGCTTTATGATTACCTGACAGATCCGCTAGAAAAACAGAATGTCGCTTCCACCGATTCCAAAGGCCTTGAACTTATGAAAGTATTGTTAGCTAAAGAGCCAAAAGCAGCGAAGCAGATCAGAAACCCCAGACGGTAATTCAATCCTTTTCAGTTGCTAGGCGAAAAGAATCAAACCCTTAAATAATCTACTAGGGCATCGGATTGGCCCGCTGACAGAGTTGCAACGAAATGCCGAATGGATCACGCAGCATAATAAGCCGCGTGTTTGGTTGAGGATTTAGCTCCTCTATGAATGTGCACCCAACAGCCATCAATCGTTCTCGCTCAGCGCCGGCATCGGTGACCGCAAATGCCAAATGATATATCAAATGGTTCATATTCGCGTAATCAGGAATAGTCGCTGTTAAATTCGAATAGATCTCAAGGAACACGCGTCCCGTATCATCGGCCAAGAATCGTGCAAAAGGAGCCTCCGACATAGCCACGGCAGCTGTAAGTCCACAATTCTCAATGTACCAATCGGCCACAGCGACCGAATCTTCAACGTTTATGGCGTAGTGTTCGAATTTCATTTTAAAGAACGTGAACCATTCGTTCTGCAGATTCAATCAGGCATTTGAATAAAGGAGTTGAACAGTTGACCCCGTGAATTCTTGATGAAGATATGAGATGCCTTCTTACAGTATTTTCCCTATTGCTTTCAATTTCGGCTTACGCAGCCGAGAGGAACATTATCTTTATCATCACCGATGACCAAAGCCCCACCTTAGGTTGCTATGGAGATGAAGTCGCATTTTCACCGGCTGTTGATAGCCTGGCTGTGGACGGGACGATGTTTAGTCGAGCTTATGCGACGACAGCCAGCTGTTCGGCCAGCCGATCGGTGGTTATGTCCGGCTTGCATAATCATCATAATGGTCAGTACGGTCACACGCATAACTACCACAAATTTGAATCCTATCGAAATGTAGTCAGCTTGGCTCTGCCGAGAGTATTAGCCAATGAAGGGTATAGAACAGCACAGATCGGTAAATATCACGTAGCTCCGGAGGAAGTCTTCCATTACGATACCTATCTGAAAGGGAACAGCCGAAATGCGGTACAAATGGCAAACGTATCGGAGGCATTTATTACGGCTGATGATGATCGTCCCTTTTTCCTATATTTTGCCACAAGCGACCCACACCGTGGGGGAGGAAAAGATGAAAACTTCGACGGCGATCTAAAACCCGACTTGTTTGGCAATCTTCCCAACGATGCAGCCTACGATGGAGTCGATGAAAAAATCTATGGATCGGACCATGTCCTCATCCCACCTTTTCTCCCGGACACAGCTGAATCAAGAAGCGAGCTCGCACAATATTACCAAAGCACAGCACGAGTGGACCAAGGAGTAGCGCGCTTGATTGAAATTCTGAAAGCAAATGATCTTTATGATAAAACCCTCTTAGTGTTCACTGCCGATCACGGCATGGCATTTGCAGGGGCCAAAACTACCATCTTTGAAGGTGGGTTACGGGTGCCCTTCGTCGTTCGCAATCCTTACGAGAACAATCGCGGCGTTGTGAGTGACGCCATGATCAGCCATATCGATATCACACCATCGCTCCTGGATTTCGTCGGTGGTTTAAATAAGAAAAAGAACTCCCCAAAGAAGCTGATTCCGGCAAAGGAATATTGGAAGAACAAGGACTACGTCTTTATGGGAAACATGGGCGGAAACGACTACGATACCTACCATGGAAAGTCGTGGATTAATATTCTTGGGAAACCCAAAGCCAGACACTGGGAAGTCGTGTTCGGATCCCATACCTTCCATGAAATACAAATGTATTACCCGATGCGTTCCGTAAACGACGGTAAGTATAAATTGATTTGGAATATCGCAGCAGGCCTCCCCTATCCTTTTGCCTCTGACCTCTGGGCCAGCTCTACTTGGCAAGCGCAGCTGGCCAAGGGATCTGATGCTGAGTATGGCATGATGACAGTAGATGAATACGTCAATCGCCCTACCTGGCAGCTTTACGATTTGAGCAAACTCGAATACGAAAATAAGAACCTGGCGGAAGATCCAAAGTACGCCAAAACACTGGCGAAACTGAAAACTAAGTTAAAAGAATATCAAGAGGTGATGGATGACCCATGGATTATGAAATGGAGTTATGAGTAAACGTTCGCTCCAATAAAACTCAACACCCTCAAAAACATGTCACAAAGCAGAAAACTCATAGCGATCCTGGATCCCATTGCGCAAAAATTGCATATATACTATGGGCGTTTAGCCGCCGAGCTACGTACCCTAGAAGAGAGTTACGATTTGATCGCGGTGGACAACATGGATATCTTGGAGTTTCTACCAGTCGATGGAGTTCTTTATCGCGACGAAATTGAATCAGATAGGACCATCCTCGAAAAATTGCAAAATAAAGGAATCATAAATTCGATTGTATTCTCATGGATGTCGGTATGCCATATATGAGCGGGCACGAGGCAACCAGACAAATAAGAACCTTCGAAATTGAAAACAAAAGGCCTCGAACACCTATCCTCGCTTTAACTGCCCACAGTATGCCCGAGGACAGGAAAGCCTGTATGGATGGGCTTTTATCGAAACCGTTTGATAGAGAAATACTCAAAGACACCGTCCTCGAGTTCTGCCAGAGAAACAGAAGAAATAATAAGGTTAGTTAACTCATTGACCGAATACTGTATCCATTTAGAATATTAAACCTATGAAGTTTTTCATCTTTTCTCTTTGCCTAATTGCAACCAACTCACTTTTTGGAAGCCACCATACTGTGATCATTAACAATAAGGAACTGTCCGTCACTCTTGCAAAAAAGGGTGCTGAACTCCAAAGCATCAAACACATTCCGACAGGGATCGAATACCTCTGGCAAGGAGACCCAGAATACTGGGCCGCCCGATCACCCAACATGTTTCCGGTCAATGTGCGCTTCAAAGATAATCGATTCACCTACAAAGGCAAAGAATTTGAAATGCTGCGAATGGGCCTCGCTGTAGTAGCCACCTTCGAAACCGCAAACTACACGGAAGAAAAGAAAAAGGATCGGACACCAAAAAACCTGAAAAAAGATCTTTCGGAAAGTAAGGTCGTGCAGGTCCTAAACTCCTCCGAAGAAACCTTGCAATACTATCCCTTCCCTTTTCAGCTCAAAATCACCTCTCAAGTAAAAGGGTTAACCTTGCTTCAAAAATACAAAGTCACCAATACCGGAGATGAAACACTTTACTTCGCGCTAGGCGGTCACCCAGGATTCAATGCTCCTCATACCAAGGGTAAAGACCGCTCGGATTACCAATACGTTTTTTCAGAGAAGATGCACGTAAAACGGAATGATAACATCGATAGCCTGATTCAGGAGAACAAGGTCGACTACTTGAATAATGAAGACCGACTCTGCCTCAGTGACGACCGTGTTCCCAACGGAGGCATGTTCTTGCTCGATACCCAATCCCGTACCATAGGTATCGCACTAAAAGGACGTAAGCCTTATGTAACGGTAGAACTAGGAGACTTCCCCAATACCAACTTATGGTCCCCACCGGGAATGCCTTACGCAGCTATTGAACCCATGGTTTCACATCATGACTTAGAGGATTCCGCGGAAGCCATTGAGGAAAAAGATTACCTTATTAAACTCCCGGCCGGTAAATCCCGTACCTATCAATACAGCATTTCCATCAACCCTAGAGAAGGCAAACGGGCACTCAGTCCATAAACTCAACCGTCGACTAAAATCTTTCAGGTCATATACTTGAAAACGAAAACTCAGGAACTATAACCAGTATCTTCCAGGAGTGGATCCAGCTTTAATCCACACATTCCTTACCAATAGATCGCAGCAAAAACACTTTCTATCTTCTTAAAAACGAAACACTATGTTTCCGAAAGACCTACACGATAAAATTAAACAATCCAAAGTGGTTGCCGTTCTCGTCATTGACGATGCCTTCCATGCCGTTCCTGTCGCACAGGCACTCTTACGAGGTGGTATAGGAGCCATGGAACTGACATTACGCACCGACGCAGCCCTTCCTGCCCTAAAAGCGATCAAGTCTGAAGTACCCGAAATGCTGGCCGGAATCGGGACCATACTAACAACGGACCAGGTAGATCAGGTTATGGATGCGGGCGCTGCTTTCGGCGTAGCCCCGGGGATGAACGCAAAGATTGTTAAATACGCTCAAGAACGCGGACTACCCTTTGGTCCCGGCATCATGACGCCAAGTGATATCGAGGCTGCCATCGAGCTCGGCTGCAGAACCATAAAGTTTTTCCCGGCTGAAACTTCTGGTGGACTAAAACATCTACAAGGTATGGTAGCACCCTATCAACATCTCGGGCTCGACTTTATTCCTCTGGGAGGGCTAAATTCACAAAACATGGTAGACTACCTGAAGTCCCCCCTCATCTCCGCCATTGGTGGATCGTGGCTTGCTAAAAAGGATGTCATCAATGCCGAAGACTGGGACACCATCGAAGCCAATGCTCGCGAAGCTCGAACCATAGCAGACTCTATTTAATATGAAAACTATAGTAACCTTTGGAGAAATCATGGGACGTCTGTGTCCCTTCGGTTTCAAACGTTTCCGTCAATCTCTTCCCGGCGACATCAACCTGACCTTTGCGGGTGCAGAGGCGAACGTCGCCGCATCACTCAGTATGCTCAGTGGCAAGACGCGTTTCATAACTGCCCTGCCAAAGCACGATATAACGGCTGCCTGTTTGGCAAACCTCAAAGGGTTGGGAATAGATACAGAAAGTATTGTATTAACAGATGTGGGACGCCTAGGCCTCTATTGGGTGGAAGCAGGAGCCAATCAACGACCGAGTCGAGTCATTTATGACCGCGACTACTCCTCCGTTAGCATGACACCTCCCGAAGCATACGATTGGAAGGCCATTTACGCAGATGCAGGCTGGATGCATACGACAGGCATCACCCCTGCCCTTTCAGCCCAATCTGCGGAATCTACACTCGCAGCCGTACAGCATGCCAAGGAGTCCGGACTCACCGTATCCTGCGATTTGAATTTCCGTAAGAAACTGTGGAATTGGGAACCTGGCACCTCAGCCAATGAGCTCGCTCAAAATACGATAAGAAAAATTTTGCCCTTCGTCGACGTTGTCATTGCGAATGAAGAAGATGCTTCCGACGTCCTTGGTATCCACCCGGAGAATACCGATGTTCATTCAGGAAAAATCGACGCGGCCAAATACACCCAAGTAGCTGAAGAAATTGTCAGTCAATTTCCCAATGTAAGCAAAGTTGCCATAACACTGCGCGAAAGCATCTCAGCTTCCCACAACAATTGGGGAGCGATGCTATACGACGCATCCTCTAAGCAATCAGTCTTTTCACCTGAAAATGGTGGCGAATACCAACCCTTCGAAATTCGAAACATAGTGGACCGCGTTGGTGGCGGTGACTCCTTCGGAGCTGGCCTTATTTTTGCGTTGAATACACCTGAACTTTCAGATCCTGCTACAGCCATCGATTTCGCAGTTGCCGCATCTTGCCTCGCCCACTCCATTTATGGGGATTACAACTTCTCTACAAGAGAGGAAGTGGAAGCATTAATAAAGTCAGGCGGATCAGGACGAGTAGTTCGATAGAGCTTAGGTTGGAACGAGCATCCGGTATTTTCTACTGCCCATCCCCTGCATGAATCCCAAACACCGCACGCTCTCGCCAGTTAGCATATTGAATTTCCTCGTTTTTTGGATGATTGTGCAAGCCAGCAACGTGGCTACAGCTGCGACTGAAGAGACCTTGGTGACTTTCGAAAACCATATTAAACCATTACTAGAAGAATATTGTTTTCGTTGTCACGGAGAAGAAAAGCAAAAGGGAGACGTGAAGCTTTCGAGTTTCCTTTCAAAGGAAATGTTGCTCAAAGACCACAAGCTCTGGCAGGAGGTAATCCACTTAGTGAAAACCGAAGAGATGCCCGACGAGGAACCTCTACCCACTCCACAAGAGCGAGCGGTCCTGGTGAATTGGTTGGAACAAACACTGGATGAAATTGACTGGTCGAAAGTCAAGAACCCCGGGCACATAACCATGCCACGTTTAACCAAAACGGAGTACAACAATACCATGCGCGATCTTCTGGGATATGATTTCAGTCCCGGCAATTTTTTCTCAGAAGATGGTCAAGGGCAGAGCGGCTTCACCAACGATCGAGACAGCCTATTCATTACGCCAGTCCAAATGGAAAAGTACTTCGATGCTGCAGAGCGATCGATCGATTCACTGTTGTCATTCAAAAAGCCCCCCATCAAATACCATTACGAGTCTGAAGACATGTTCATGACCGAAACGAGGGAAACACCCAAAGAATTCAAAGATGATTTTCTTGGATATGTTATAAACCGCGGTCAAATGACACTCTACGAATCAATCGACTTTCCGTATGATGGTTTTTACAAGTTTCAGATTCGAGCGCTCAGTACAGAAGGACCCACAGGAACCCGTCTGAGGATCAAAGATGAAACCAAAGGCGATATAGAAATCTACAGCGAAGAACCTGCCCTCTATGAGCTCACCATTTTCGTTTCCAAAGGAAGTCAACAAGTAGCCTGGAATATTCAAAAGCCAGCTGTTAATTATAAGGCCAAACTTCAACCGAAACAGCCCAAATACAAAGCTCTGCCAGTTGACGCCGGGAAGCTTGCGAAACAGGGAGCCGCTGAAAACGCACCCAGCTATCCGACAGCGCAGGAGGATTCAGAGTCACTTCGCCAATCCATCACTCGTTTTAACGAAATTGCGAGCTTGGTGCAGGAACACTATGAACATCTTCGCCTTCTCGGCACCAAGGGCGACCCGGAAGAAATCCTGAGATACAAGGACTACATTGGTCAAAGAATGCTAAGATTTGACGACGCTGCTGCTGAACTTGCCAGAAAACTAAATCTTTCGAACGAAGAATTTGAAATACGATTTCGGTCACTAAACGTTGAAAAGATTGCCTCTAACGATAAGATACTCGCTGCGACCGCAGAAATAAAACCAGTCGAAAAAGTCATACAACATAAACCCCAAAGCGTGGCAATTGACTGGGTCAAAGTAAGCGGGCCAGTGCGGCCTGATAATGCTCCACCGAATCCTTTGGTTTTCACCTCTTTGCCGGACAAACGAGTTTCTCCCAGAAAAGCAGCAGGAGCCATTTTGGATCAATTTACGGAACGCGCATTCCGGAGAAAGGTTTCGAAAAAAGAAGTTGCGCGCTACACCTCGCTCTACGAGGAAGCTGCTGAGTCGGGGCAATCATTTGAGGATTCTGTCAAACTGGCACTCACAGCGACTCTGGTCTCTCCTCATTTTCTCTATCGACCAGAACTAGCCCGATCGACAACGAGCAAAGAGTATCGGATTAATGACTACCAACTAGCTTCACGACTTTCGTATTTTCTTTGGATGTCTATGCCAGACGAAGAGCTGTTTCATTTGGCCAGAACGAATCGCCTCCACAATCCCAAGATTCTCAGGCAGCAGGTGAATCGCATGCTGCTGAATCCTAAAGCATCACAAGCCATGGAAACCTTTCTTGGACAATGGTTGGGCTTCGCCTCGCTGGGTGCTAGCGTGGGACCCGACCCACGTGCTTTTAGCGATTTTGATTCAGCGTTACTGGCTACTATGAAAGAAGAGACTTTTTTGACCTTTGAGACACTAGTTGAAAATAATGGAAACCTTCTCCAGCTTTTAGATTCGGACGAAACCTTCTTAAACGATACACTCGCTACACACTACGGAATCAAAGGGGTGAAAGGAAGTGAATTGCGTCTGATGAAACTGTCCGATCGCAATCGCGGAGGCCTCCTGGGAATGGGCGCCATTCTCACTGCTACCTCAAACCCAAATCGCACCAATCCTGTAAGCCGTGGCAAATGGGTGTTGGAAACGTTGCTCGGAAATCGCATTCCGGAACCACCGGCCGACGCGGGTATTCTCCCTGAAAATGCCGGACAGGTCAAAGGACAGACTCTGCGCGAAGAATTTGAAATGCACCGCAGAAACCCCAGCTGCATGGACTGCCATGAGAAAATTGATCCGATTGGTTTCGGTTTGGAAAATTTTGATGCCATTGGTCGCTTCCGTGATACAGAGAATGGCGAACCAATCGACAGTACGGGTGTTATGCCAGATGGCGTTAGTTTTTCCGGTCCGGCTGAACTTAAAGACTATCTGATGTCAGAAAAACAGGATCAGTTTATTCGCAACGTTACCGAAAGAATGTTAGCGTTTGCACTGGGTAGAGAACTAAAACACTACGACGAAGCGGCCATCTTAAAAATCATTGAAGTATTAAAGAAAAACAACTACAGTGCAAAAACCTTAATTACTGAAGTTGTATTGAGCTATCCCTTTCAATACCAACACCCCAACCCCGAACATGAATAACAATTGGCATATTTCACGAAGATCATTTCTTAGAGGTATAGGCGCCAGTCTGGCATTACCCTATCTCGATATCATGGGAAGCACTGCCTCATCGACAGCTGCCGCACCACCTACTCGCCTTGCGTGTATCTTTCAACCGAACGGTGTTTTTCCTGAAGCTTGGGATGTAACAGGCATCGGAAAACAATACCAGTTGTCTCCAATTCTGAAACCACTTCAAGGGCTGAAACGTGAGCTTACTATTTTATCCAACCTCGATAATACTGGGAAAGGACACGTTGAAATGACAGGGGCATTCCTGACTGGCACCAAGATTCAGGGAAGCAAGAATGCCGTTTCCCTCGATCAAATGGTCGCTCAAGCGATAGGTAAAGACACGCCTTTTCCATCTATTATCCTAGGAACAGAACCTCCACGCCAAGGACATGCAGGGCCACCCATTTCATTCGCCAACACCGTCTCCTGGAGCTCTGAAACAACTCGGGTTTCACCTGAGATAAATCCCCGTGTTGCATTTGACAGAATGTTTAGGAATCAATCCGGGCCAGAAGCGCAACAAAAGGCTGCCCGCCGAAAAAGCGTTGTTGATCTAGTACTGGATGACGCAAAAAGCTTACAACGCAAAGCCAGCCACCAGGACCAACAGAAAATCGGTGAGTACCTTGACAGTGTTCGATCAGTCGAAGTTCAAATCGAGAATACATTGAATCCTCAGGAACGTTCCTGGGAACCACTCACTCAACCTGACTTAACTCGACCTGAACCAGGTATCCCACAGGACCGAAGTGCTCATCTGAGAATGATGATGGATTTGATGGTGCTATCCTTTTGGACAGACACAACACGAGTGGGAACGTTAATGACTGCCCATGGATTTAGCCGTCAGAATTTTAGTTTCCTCGATGGAGTGACTTCTGACCACCACGGTATGTCTCACCACAAATTCCAGGAACAGGCAGTGGATGAATATACTAGAGTCAGCCGCTGGTATGTTGAGCAATTGGCCTACATGTTGGAACGGATGAGCAATATAGATGAAGGTAACGGGAGCTTATTGGATAACTCGACAGTTCTTTATGGCTCCAGCATGAAAGATGGAAACGGCCACAAAAAGGAGAACCTTCCTGTCATCCTCGCTGGCAGAGCAGGTGGCGCCTTGAAGCCCGGAGGTCATGTGGTATGCGAACAACACACTCCACTGGCAAACCTACACCTCACGCTTCTTCAAAAGTACGGAATTGAATCCGATCAATTCAATCATGCCAGCACAGGTACGATTGCACAGCTGAGTTAGACTTTGTAGCGAAAACTTATTAGGCCAAAATCGGCTTTACCACTTTTCCATGCACGTCCGTTAGACGGTAGTGACGCCCTTGAAACTTGTAGGTGAGTTTTTTGTGATTCACTCCAAGTTGATGGAGGATTGTGGCGTGTAAGTCGTGCACACTCACCGGGTTTTCTGTAATATTATAGCTAAATTCGTCAGTCTCACCGTAACTAATACCGGGTTTCATTCCACCACCTGCCATAAAAATAGAGAAACAACGTGGATGATGGTCACGACCATAGGCTTCAGGTGAAAGTTCACCTTGGCAATAAACGGTCCGTCCAAATTCACCGCCCCACACAATCAGAGTATCATCCAGCATACCGCGCTGTTTAAGATCTTGTATCAGTCCCGCTGTAGCCTGATCGGTATCATTACTCTGCCTACTCTCAACACGCGGCAGATTGTTGTGAGCGTCCCAGCCTCGATGGAAAAGTTGAATAAACCGCACGCCACGCTCAGCCAGACGACGAGCTAGAAGACAATTGTTCGCATAGCTCCCGGGCTTCTTGGCATCCTCACCATAAAGATCAAAAGTGCTTTCAGGTTCAGTAGCTACATCGGTAAGTTCAGGCACAGACGTCTGCATACGGAAAGCCATCTCATACTGAGCAATTCGGGTCTCAATCTCAGGATCGCCATAATCGTCGAATTTCATCTGATTCATAGCTGCGATGTGATCGAGCGTTTTCCTCCGCACTTCGCTACTCATACCGTCAGGATTATTCAAATACAGAACAGGCTCCTTCCCGCCGGCAAACTTCACTCCCTGGTGTTTTGAAGGCAGAAATCCAGATCCCCAGAGACGGTCATAAAGCGGCTGCCCCCCGCCACCAGTTCCATTAGAGGTCATCGCCACAAAAGCAGGTAGGTTTTCATTCACACTACCGAGCCCATAGGAAAGCCAGGCTCCAATACTAGGTCTCCCGGCAATTTGAAAACCAGACTGAAAAAAGGTGATGGCCGGGTCATGATTTATTGCCTCGGTATGCATCGACTTAATGATACACAGATCATCAGCAACTTTAGCCAAATGCGGCATCAGTTCGGTATTCATCCAGAGACCGTTTTTGCCTACTTGCTCAAAGTCATAGACCGATCTGGCTACAGGAAAAGACGATTGCCCCGCAGTCATTCCGGTAAGCCGCTGACCATTAAAAATCGAAGCAGGAACTTCCTGACCATGCAGTTTTTTCAAGGTGGGCTTGTAATCAAATAATTCCAACTGGGAGGGACCGCCCGATTGAAAGAGGTAGATAACCCGTTTTGCCTTAGGTGCGAAATGTGGAAGGCCGGGCAAACCGTTTCCCGCGGTGTTTGATGCGGCCAAAAGATTGTCGTTCAGCAAAGACGCCAATGCGACTCCTCCAAGCCCTTTCGCTGCTTTTCCAAGAAAAAAGCGACGAGTCATCGTTAAGGGATTCTCAGATAGCTGACCGTAGTTATGGCATTCGCCATCGCAAGGGACAGCATGGTTTTTAGATTCCGTATTCATTACTTACTCTTTCGTTACGACCTCATCTAAATTAAAAAGCATATTAGCGAATGTGGTGGCTGCGGCTAACTCTTTTGGATTTAAATTTTCGTTGAGTTTGGATTCACCAACCCCGATCAGCTTGCGGGCAGATTCTGCATCTTCAGCGTAAAACCCTCGATAGTCACGATAAGCCGCTTCCAGCAAGGATTGTTCGGTCTTTTTAGGAGAACGGCCGGCAACAGTTCGAAAAGCAAACACGACTCGATCTCGAATCGAGCTGCCCCCCTCCAACAAAATGCGTTGTCCAAAATTGCGAGCGGATTCCACGAACGCTTTTTCATTTAACAGGGTTAGGGCTTGAAGAGGTGTATTAGTACGCGTTGATGAAACCATGCAGGATTCGCGATCCGCGGCATCCATCACAGCCATGGAAGGAGGCGGCAACGTTCGTTTCCATATGGTGTATAAACTACGCCGATAGAGATCATCGCCATCGGATTGATCATACTTCATATTACTCAGGTCTTCCCAGTACCTATCTGGCTGATAGGGACTGACGGATGGCCCTCCAATTTCTTCGACCAACAATCCACTCATAGCCAAGGCTTGATCTCGGGATATATGAGCAGACAAACGTTGCCGAGGCCCATGAGTATATAAGACATTTTCAGGATCTTTCTCCAACATGGTGGGTGATATACGTGAAGACTGCCGGTAGGTGGCACTTGTCACAATCAGTTTTTGCATGGCTTTGATATCCCACCTGAGACGTACAAATTCATCAGCCAACCAATCCAACAATTCAGGGTGACTAGGACGATCTCCCTGAATACCAAAATCTTCAGCCGTTTTAACCAGTCCTCGACCAAAGTATTTCAACCAGTAACGATTGACTGTCACGCGCCCTGTTAATGGATGTTTACCACTAACCAACCACCGAGCCAACCCGAGCCTGTCTTGAGAAAAGCTATCGTTTGATAAAGAAAGAATTTTAGGCAGCTTACGCTCTACCTGCTCGCCGCGGTCATGATAAACACCACGTCGTCGAACATGGGTTTCCCGGGGCATCCCCAACTCTTCCATCACCATCGTCTTAGGTAATGAGTCGTGAAACTTCAAACGCTTCAACCGAGCATCAAACAGTGAATTGGCCAAAGCCTGATCTTCTTCCGACGCGTCGTTATTTAAATAGTAAGCCTGCAGTTTAGCAGAAGCAGCAGTTGATCGATATTTCTGCTTTGCCTCTGCTATTTCCTGAATTCGAGCTGGAACAGCTAACTGTGCAATTTCATCATCCCAAAGGGTTCGATCGTAAATGCGGAGTTCATCCACCTGCCCCTGATAATTGTTTCCAACTACGCCGCCACCGACGCGAAACTTTGCTCCCTTGGCAGACACGTCTTTATTGCTATTGGTATTATGTAACACCCGAGATTGAGCCTCTTGTCCGTCGAGAAAAATCTTCATCCCTTTTGCCCGATACGAACCATCATTCGTAAGGGTGACATGCCTCCACTCACCCGGAACAAGCTTCTCGTGCGTTTCGACGGCACCCACTCCAGCAATCCACCGAGTCATCACATAGAACTGTAAATGCCCATCCTTCAGCTCAACAGTTATACCTGGCCGGGTAGTACTAATTTCCTGTCGAGACATGATAACCGAATCTTCCACTGAATCAGGCTTCATCCAGAAGGAAATACTCCAACGATACTCAGTCACTAATATGGGATCACAATCCACTACAAAGTGACTATCGCCGTCTAATGTCGCAGCCGTACCGAACATTCCACTACTCAACCAGGGGTTCCCCTGCATGACGTTCACTCCGGAATCATTCCCATCAAAAGAATAATAACGTACCAAACCTTCATCCAAAAAACTGCGTTCAGTAGTATTTTTCGCCTCAGACTTCTCCCACTCCTTTTGGGCAGCTTTAATTTCTGATTGCTTTGAATGAAGCGAAACTTGTGACGAGGCGATACGCTCATCCTTTTTAAGTAACAATTCGAGTTGCTTGTCCGTCGGTGTTGTAATCCACGGCTCGGAGTTAGCAAATTTAACAGCCCTGCCCGATTCAGTAATACTATTAAAGTAAGAAATCAGCTGGTAATACTCCTTAGTAGAAAACGGATCGTATTTGTGGTCGTGGCAGCGCGCACATCCCATAGTAACACCCATCCAAACCGTGGAGGTCGTGTCGACACGATCCACTGCATTTTCCAACAAAAATTCCTCGGGAACCAACCCAGATTCTGAATTGTAGCGATGGTTCCTATTGAAACCCGTAGCGATAATCTGATCCATGGTAGGATCCGGCAGCAGATCTCCCGCCAGCTGCTCAATCGTAAATTGATCAAACGGCATATTCTGATTGTAGGCATTGATCACCCAATCGCGCCAACGCCACATATCACGCGGACCATCGTTTTGGTATCCGTCTGTATCCGCATAGCGAGCTGCGTCCAACCAGGGTAGTGCCATAGCTTCCCCATACCGCGGAGAAGCGAGTAGTCGGTCTACCAATCTCTCATAGGCGCCTGGCGCATTGTCAGCCAAAAATGCATCCACTTCAGCAGGCGTAGGTGGCAGACCTGTTAAGTCGAGAGTGACCCGGCGAATCAATGTCGTTTTATCTGCCTCAGGCGATGGCGAAAAGCCCTGCTCGGTCAATTTGGAGATAACAAAATGATCAATCCCATTTCGTGGCCAATTCTGGTAAGTTACTTCAGGTAACTCTGGACGGATAACCGGTTCAAACGACCAATGGCCTTTCCATTCAGCTCCCTCTTCGATCCATTGACGAAAAAGAGATTTTTCTTCTGAGGAAAGCGAAAGCTCCGATTCAATTGGTGGCATTAGGTCGTCCTCATCGTCTGTGGAGATGTGCCAGATAATTTCACTTTCGTCCGGTTTCCCAGGAACAATAGGAAAATAGCCGCCTCCCAAATCCCCAAATACACCTTCCCGAGTATCGAGCCGCATGTCCGTTTCGCGCGTATTTGCGTCCGGACCGTGACATTTAAAGCAATTATCAGAAATAATGGGGAGAATTTCCCTGCTAAAGTCGACTTTACCCGACATAGAAGTGCAAACGCACAGACTGATAGCTATTACAAGGACTCTTAGGGAATGTTTCACTGGGGATTACATGGTATAGACAGTCGCTCTCTAAAAGAGAGAATTCGAACAGTATCTATCTGAATCAGTTCAAATCAACTCTATTTGAAAGCATTGCTTTTAGTGGATATCGTGCCTACCATAGTCTTATTGAACACAGAATTGCCCATTATGAAACACTACCTCATTCTTCTTATATCCCTCATATTAACATCTCAACTATCCGCCCAATCAGATCAGCAGTTGAGCAGGTATCTAAAACAAAACCCAGCGGCGGACGCCAATGGCGACGGCAAGCTCACCTCGGAGGAGGCCCGCAAACACAGACAAACCAACCGCCGACCACAGAAGGCAGATCCTTCCGAAGGAGACAATCTTGCGGCCCAATCACACATTTCCGGAATCGATATCCCAGAATCTATTTCACCGGTAAAAGAAGTAAAACTCAAATCCTCGGACGGAGTTGATTTGAATAAAATAACAATCTAGGCTCAAATCTCAACTTCACCAGATAGACAGACCCAGTCTATCGAACAGCGGATAAATTTCGTAAAAGGGTCCGGGCTAAAATGGGAATTTCTTTTCAATATCGTCAATTAGCTATTTTCATTTTATCGGGGGTTAACTGAAATCAAACCTGCACTTTCTGAAGCTCTTCCTTTACCCGCAGCGCAACGGTTTCCAATTGCTCCGCTTTCAGCATCCAAGTGGTGATATTAAAACCGTCTTCCCTGGGCTTTGCAATTGCGACTGAAGGAGATCCATCGAGCAGGGCGGATTGAATTTCGAATCCGGTGGCAGAAATCTTTGCTGAATCAAAGCTAAGTTTCAAAGTAGGCACATTATTTGGGCGCTTGGGGATATAGGATTCTGTCCTAAGGCCTTCAATGGAATTAAGCGTTTCATCAAGCCAGGCCACCTGCATTTGCCACCGTTTGTATTCAGCATCCATATCCATTTCCATATAACGCTCCAGAGCAATCCACATGGAAACCAGCTCCTCCTTATTTACCTTCATACCCCGCCCTATCCTATCTGAGCTGGGAGGTGCATTGAAGCGGGCAGCCTCTATCAGGTCAGCCCTTCCCAACAGCAACCCCGTGCTTTGAGCCCCCCGAATAGCTTTACCTCCAGAAATAGCTACCAAGTCGAAACCCAAGTCGGTGTATTTTGATAAACTACCCCTCGGCGGAATGGAAGCGGCCGCATCATTTAGCATGGGTATTCCGTGCTCCTTTCCGATTCTAACAAACTCCTCGTCTTTAACCGATCCATCAAAATTGTGCTCGTCCGTAAAATAGAGCATCGCCGTGTTTTCATTAATAGCTTCGATCAGTTCGTTGCGCGAAGCAACGACGACCAATTTTACGCCACAATTGATAATAGCGTGGGTGTAACCGACGATGTGTTCTTTTTGCACGATCACCTCGTTTTTCATTCCACTCAGATCAACAGGAATTCGCTTCGCCTTATCTTCATCGGTCCCAGTCAACACCCCTGCAGTTGCCAGGGTCATGGCTGAAGCAGCTCCTGCAGATACCATGGCGGCTTCGCAACCAACCAGTCCTGCAATCTTCTTACCCACTGCATCGTGCAAATCATTTAAGGACACAAAATCCTTCGACACCTGGGTATAAGCCTCAACCACTTCTCGCGGCATGATACAACCCGTCATCGTCGTATACGCCCCAGCCGCATTGATAAAGGTTCGCACTCCTAGTTCTTTGAAATAATCCCTAGCGGGAGTGGCCGCTTGAGCAACGTTTCCAGTCAACAGACCGCCCGTAGCAAATCCTCCCAAAAATGGTAGACCAGAGAGACGTTTTAGTAATTTTCTTCTACTTAACATAATTTCATCAGGTTAAAATGGACCAGCTCGCCCTGGAATTCAGTTTATCTCAACTCTACGATCATTTCGATTTCCACCGCGATATTGTTCGGCAAAGATCCCATACCAACCGCTGCCCGGGAATGGTTTTACTACCAACGTATCCATAAACGAATACTCGACTAAATATCAAAGAGCCAATAGTTACTCAAATCAGAGGTTAAGAAGATAGGTCACGACGAAGTGCCGGACTATTGGTAATTATTGAACTTCAATTGCAAAATGCAAGAGTTCACTGACCCAGACCAACGTTTAGCAAGAAACAGGTTTGCCAGAACGAGAGTTTGATTGATACCTTGTTGGCTTTATTCAAAGATTGGACCCTACGACTAGACCCGTCCATTCGTTTTGAATTTTCAATTCCCCATCAACCGTTGTCGCAAACTCCCTGAAGCGTGCCGTCCTGACGTCGCGGAAGTATATGCCGCTCATTGTGCGGCCTGCCATGGTGTGAACAGGAAGAGCGGCGAAAGCTGGTGGAGTTCATACCCTAAACTACCCATGAAAGAACCAAAACAGAGCCCCATATCACGACGAGGATTCGTGCAGAAGTCGACAGCTCTGGTAGCCGCCTCCCTGGCAGGGAAATCAATGTCTCAAGCCGCTGATACATCTAATGTCTCGGCGAGCAAAAGCCAAACAGGCTCGGTGTGTCCTTTCCCTCATCTTACACCGGTGGAAGATTTCTACACGGTTGCTCGTGGGAATCCCAAGCCGCATACACTCACTGGACAGGCACTTAAAGATGCCCGCATGACTCCTGATACTTGGCGACTTGAAATGACTGCTGATCCTTACGTGGAGGATCCTATTATCAAGTTGCCGGCCAAGATAGATAAGCCACTCACCTTGGCTGATGGCACTGCACTCGATCTTCCGACGCTTCTAGAATTGGGTAAGACGCGGAGTGTAAAATATATCAAAGCGATGCAGTGCTTGAACATTCCTGCTCCATTGGGTCAAGGGCTCTGGGAAGGAGTGCCACTGCGCGACGTCCTGGAATTTTGCGGATCGATGCTAAATGTTCGCCGCATTTATTACTGGGGGTATCACAACAACGATCCCAAGCTAATCTTTCAATCGTCGGTCAGCTACACTCAGGCGATGGAAACACCCCCGGGTGAGCTGCCCGTTTTTCTAGCTTATAAGCTAAACAGCAAACCGATACCACCCATCCGTGGCGGACCCGTAAGAATGATCGTTCCATGGTCGCATGGATTCAAATCGGTTAAATGGATTCAACACATTTATCTGACGAACGACTACAGAACTAACGATACCTACGCATTTAAGAACAATG
>Ga0115002_10001449_pt1 | contig 32752 bp, 24 predicted proteins | sample ArcticOcean_MG_C_8_FD_89576 | JGI IMG/M metagenome (GOLD analysis project Ga0115002, IMG submission 89576) | Marine microbial communities from western Arctic Ocean - ArcticOcean_MG_CB11_86 | ecosystem: Environmental > Aquatic > Marine > Oceanic | place: Arctic Ocean: Canada Basin | collected... | reverse complement strand
TGGTAGATCGTGGCTGCCATGTTGTCCGGCTTTTGTGGGTCCGACGCGGGATAGCCACCAAGCTTGTCAGACGAGCCGATCACGGTACCGCCCCGGATCCCTCCACCTGCCATGAAAACAGTCTGTACCGCCCCCCAGTGGTCACGGCCGGGTTCAGTGAAACTATCGGTCAACGTCGACAGCTTGGGAGTCCGTCCGAATTCTCCACCCATCACGATCATCGTGCTATCGAGTAGTCCGGTGGAATCAAGGTCATCCAACAGGGCACACAAAGCTCGGTCCGTGGGCGGGAACAACTTGTTCTTCAGGCGGTGGAAAGCGTTGCCGTGCGTGTCCCAGGTCTCATTGTTACCCAGGTTAATCTGCACCAGGTTGACCCCTGCTTCCACCAGCCGATAGGCCATCAACAGCGACCAGCCGAAACTATTGGCGCCGTATCGTTCTTGTATTTTTGGACTGGCGTTGGTGACATCAAATGCCCGCCGCACCTTCGGATCGACCAGCATCGAAACCACTCGCTCTCGCTGGGCATCATAGCCCTGCACGTTAGCCGATCGTTCCAGGGCACGCCGTTGTTGGTCGATCGTCTCAAGCAGTCCCAGCCGACCATTCAGACGCCCGGTAGTAATACCATGCGGCAGCTTCAGGTTCGGTGCCTGGTAAGTCCTCGCATCGGCATCCTTGGGTGGCTTCTTGGCCTGGTTCGGGAATGTGTACTCAGGGTAGGCACCCCGCCACATCGGATCGCCGTAGGGGGACGCCTCAATGAAGAAGGGATCCCGATTTCGTCCCATCAGTCCGCCATAGGCACCGGGGATGACTCCGCCCGACCAGTGGACGAGTCGTTCCGGCAGCACAATCGCCGGGGGCAGATTATTGTTGCGAGACGGCACCTGGTCTCCCACGATCGAGGCGATCGAGGGCCAGTCGCTGGAACGCGCCATACGGTCGCCGCGAAAACCGGCTGGCGCCTCCGAGCGGCCGGTAAGCATGAAAAAATGTCCCAGCGTGTGTCCGTTAGTGGGATGTGTCAGGGATCGTACAATCGCCCACTTCTCACTGCGTTTGGCCAACTCAGGCAAATGTTCTGAGATCTGGATGCCAGGTGTAGCAGTCGGTGCTGGATTGAAGTCCCCACGGACCTCGGCAGGTGCGTCCGGTTTGAGGTCAAAACTCTCGTGCTGCGCCAGTCCGCCCGAGAGGAAAATATAGATGCAGGACTTGGCTTTTCCGCCCCCCGGGATAGCATTCGGGCTGGCCGCTGCCCGCAGCGAATCGAGGTGGTTCGTACCCATTCCCAGCATACCGATCGCGCCGGCCTGGATTGCCGTTCGCCGGGAAATCGACGGATGAAGCAGTTGTCGACGTGCCATTTGTGCGTCTCGCAGTGAGTCTCCCGCCATTGCCATTGAGCTATTGATTATATCGACCGGCCGATCGCGTACCAACAGATATGTCCCGCCGGGTGCCACAATACCGAAAAACCGGCCTATTATGGTCCAGCTGGCACGGCGGATTCAAAGCGAACCGGCACGCTGGTCAACGAGATCACAGGCCAGCGGTCATCTTGAAGAGCCCGCGCCCGTAATTGCAACTGCCAGTTACCGAGCAAGCGGGGATCGGCCTGGGTCGTGACCAGGATCTCCGCCTCGACCTGTTCCGCTCTCAACACAACTGGCTCAGCGGCCACCAGCCCCTGCAACTCAGCGGGGATATCCAGCGTGATCGTAGCCGCTACAGGCAGCTTCCTCGATCGAGCAACATTCACTGGAATACGAAACGAACTGCCCGGGTCGACTGTCAGTTCCTGCGCAGACTGACTTAACTTGAGCAATGCGCCCTCGAGGATCATCGTGACTCGCGCGTCGGCATTCTTGAACAGGAAGTGCACGTTGCCCGCCGCATCCTTAACCTGGCCAACGCCAACAACCACCATCCGCGTGGTGCGATCGGTCTCCAGCCATTCCGGCAGAAAAGTGGGATACAGTATTTCGCCGGCATCCGCAGGGACGGCAAGAATGGGCCCGTGTATCCCCTGTCGGCGACGGCCCTGAGTGGACGCCATCTGCAATTGGATCTGGCCATCAAAACCTTCGTCTCGCTTGATAATGAACGGCGCTGGATAGGTTGTTCCACGGTGCACCGCCCGCTGCCGATTCTTGTCCACCAACTCCACGCTAAACGGTGCGGTCATGGTTGGGACCAGGAGCATGTTCAAACCAAATTCGCGCGCCGGATCGTGCGCTGCCAGGTTGCCAGACCGCGGTACATAGACAGGCTGATTCAACTCGCCTTCACCGATCGTCGCCGTCGAGGACCATTGCAGCCACGACGGCGCAACCACAATCTCAGCGGTCGCTTCCAGCGAGACTTTGAGATCCACCTTGCCCTCAGCAAACGCCGTCACCTCGCCGAGTTTCACGCCCGCCGGCAGACCGGCCACGCTGACCGTCACCTCACCCTTGAAGTCGCCATAGCGAATCAATTTGAGCGGCACGTCAACTTTTCCAGCCACCGGCACCAGCACTGACTGGGGACCGGTGACGCGAAAACCGGCCATCCGCCTGGCCGCCGATAGCCTGTAGACCGATACCAGGTCGCGAGCCAGGCCGGAGACTTCTCGCACACAGAGCTGATAATCTCCGTCAGCTGGCACTGTGAACTCGAGCCCTGCATCCGTGGTGCCTGGCAAATCATCATTGTTGAGCAGATCCTTGCCTTCACTGTCGCGGACATAGATCGCCATATCGAGCGTGCCGGCAATCGCACGCGAGGACAGCTCCAGTCGCCAGCTCTCTCCCGCCTTGGCCGTCCAGCGATAACAGACTTCGTCGATGTCGGCCATCATCCTGCCAGTGATCGCGAATTCTCCCTCCAGTTGAGGCGGCGGGCCATCCAGGTGAACCTGTTCGATGACCTGCGACAGCGGAATCTCAATCGTCGGAGTTGTGCCAAACGGTGTCTCCAGCTGATATCGCAGCAGACCCCCGGGAGCATCCGCCGGTACCTCAATGGCCCGTACCACCGACTCCAGCTGCGGGGCGCCTGTTGCCACTCCGTAACCGAGCAATTGCACTTGTGTGGAAACGCCGGTCTGCAGCCTTGCTGGCAGTGATGTCACCACCTGCGGACCGGCCGTTATTACCAGCCGATAGACATAGGCTCGATTGCCACGAAAATCGACGTCGTGGAGGCTGATCGTATATTCTTCACCAGCGACTGCTGAAAATGTCACCGCCAGGTCGCGGCCTTCGGTGTCGGCTGCATTGACCAGGCTCGTGCCATCCGCTGTATGCACTTTGATAGCAGCGTTAAAATTCGATCCTAGTCGACGAGCAAACATCTGCAGCGTGACTGGACCATCCTTTGCCGCGACCAGCTGATAGCGATCGGTTTCACTGATCCGTTCAATCCGACCGGACACGGCCAGCGGCAAGGCCTGATTTAGCAGCTGAGGACTGTCGCGGAAGCGATCTTCCAGAATCTCTGTCCCATGGCTGACAAGAATCAGGGCCTGGGATGACGACCCGTTGGCGTTAGCAACCTGCCAGCGCACCAAGCCAGCCGGCATGTCGGCTGGCACATCAATCTGGGCGGCAATCTCTCGCGGAATCGGGCTGGCAGCTTCCCGACCACGGTTGCCAAACCAGTAAGGTGGCTGGAGCACAATAAAAGAACCAAGTTCGCCAGCCAGTTGCAGCCTGACTCGCTCGTCGGCCACCAGGAACACGCTGTCCGGCGTAAGATCGTAGCCCCCCAGCTGCACGCTTGTTTGCTGTCCGGCTCTGACCACTGGCGGGTAGATATAACCCAGCGAGGGGGCTGCAGCCATCGCGATCGATGGCAAGGAAAGGACAAGTAGTGACAGGACCAGGGACTTTCGCACTTGAAAACCCTCCCCTCGAGGACTTTTCAGGCAAGCAACTCACGGATGAGCTTGCCGCCGTTGACAATTGGTACCGGTCGGCCGAGCGGTGTTTGGTAGGTCTTGCTGGAATCGATTCCCATCAGGTAGAAGATCGTTCGCAACAGGTCCTGGATTCCGTACGGTTCGGTGGTTGGATTCGATGCGGTCTTGTCGCTGGCTCCGATCACGGTTCCTGCAGACGTTCCACCACCGGCAAAGATCACGGTCTGACAGGCAGACCAGTGGTCACGACCGGCGTTCGCATTGATGCGTGGTGTCCGCCCCATTTCGCCCATCATCACGATCAATGTTTCATCAAGCATCCCACGTTCATCAAGATCGTTGATCAGTGCACTCAGTGCCTGGTCGGTTGGTGGTACGAGAGCTTTCTTGTGGCCGCTGAAATTGTCGACGTGCGTATCCCAGCTGCCATGGTCAATCCCGACAAAACGACAGCCAGCTTCGACCAGCCGTCGGCCGAGTAGAGCACATTGGCCCAGCGAGGTGAGGCCGTATTGCTGTCGCAACTTCTCGGGCTCATCCTGGATTCGGAAGGCTCGCTTGGCAGCCGGCGAGGTGACCAGCTGCAGGGCCTTTTCATAATAGGTCGACATTGTCTGAGCTCGACCGGTACTGGTTCGGGCCGCACCCAGCTGTTCAACTCCGGCTAGCAGGTTACGTCGCAAGCGGAATCGTCGTTCATCCACTCCCTTGGCAACATTCAGATCACGGACCTGAAAACCTGGCTCGACTGGATCTGTTTCAATTGTGAAAGGTGAATAGGTCGCTCCGTAGAACCCTGGTCCGCCTGGTCCAAGTGGATTCGGCATCTCGATATAGGGTGGCACCGATCCCCCAATACCCAGCTCGCGGCTCACGATCGAACCAATCGAGGGGTAGAGTTCGTTAAACGGCATGCCCTTCGCCTGGCCATCGCCAAATCCTGGTGGATAGCCTGTCAGCACCCAGTGGCGGCCGGTCTGGTGTCCATTGTCCCCGTGGCTATGGGAACGCATGATCGTAAATTTATCCGCCAGGCTCGAGCAGCGCGGCAGCAACTCGCTGATCTGCGTACCTGGTACGCTGGTCGAAATCGGCTGAAATGGTCCACGAATTTCCTGCGGAGCATCCGGCTTGAGATCCCACATGTCGATGTGGCTGGGCCCACCTTCGAGCATGATGAAAATGCATGCCTTGGCCCGCGCCGCCCGACCGCTTGCAGCAGAGGCCTGCATCTGCATAAGCGCCGGTAATCCCAGGCCACCAAACAGGCCTGTCGCACCGAGTCGCAATGCCTGCCGCCGTGAGAGGCCGTCACAATAGCGTTGATTCTCACCGTAGATGATGTTTAGCATGATGCACTCTCCACTCAGATGCCGCTGCTAGTGATTGTATACGAATTCACGGGTGTTCAGCAAAACCCACATCACATCTTCGACCGCCTGCCGGCGCACGCTTTCGGGGCTGTTGAAAGCCTCCAGCAACAATATCACTTCCTCCGGCGACGGATATCGCGACAAAGCTGCCAGGTACAACTCCTCTATCAGTTTATCGGCAGCCAGCGAGGTTCTTGATAAACCTGCCGCCCGGCCATCTCGATGCCGTATTTTTCGCACCGACTCGGGTGAATTCATCAGGTGCAGCGCCTGGGCAATACTCGGTTCATTGCCCCGCTCGCACTCACAGACACTGACTCGCTGCGGCCGACCAAAGATCTGGAAAAAGTACGAGGGCAGCCGATTATCCCAGATTTGGATCGCCCGGTAGCCTTCCGGCCAGCCATTGAATTGCTCGGGCCTGCCGGAGACCTGGCAGATCGCATCCAACAGGACTTCTGCCGGCATAGGCTTCCAAATCGCGTGCGAAAAGTTCTGCTGGTCCAGTTCATTGGACTCGGTCGGCACATTGTCCAACTGGTAGACACGACTGTTGAGAATCAATCGTATCAGCGACTTGAGATCGTAGTCTGCGGCAACCAGCTGTTCCGCCAGGAACTCAAGCAGTGGCTCATTGGAGGCTGGATTGGTTGCCCGCATATCATCGATTGGCTCGACCAGGCCGCGACCCAGGTAATGCGCCCATAACCTGTTGGCGATCATCCGTGCCATCATCGGGTTGTCATCCGCGGCCATCCATTGAAACAGAGCCTGTCGTCGATCGGCAACACTGCTCAGATCGCTCGGCTCAGCACCCAGGCCTGCCGCAGCAACCGGTTCTCCGGAACGAGGATGATTGAGATCCTTGCCTGCCTGCAAGAGGATTTTTGTGCCGCCGCTGGGACCCCCCTTCTGGCTGACTCCCGTGAAGAAGCCGGCCAACGCGTAGTAGTCCTTCTGACCCCACTTTTCAAATGGGTGATGATGGCACTGGGCACATTCAATCCGCACGCCCAAGAAGAGCTGGCTGATCGAACGGGCCGCTTTCTCAGCAGTCTCATGGACCTGATAAAAAGCCGCTGGACTCTCAGCAAACGTATTACCCCGCGCCGTCACCACCTCCTGCACGAATTCGTCATAGGGCCGGTTCTGGGCAAACTGCTCGCGCAACCAGCGCGTCATCGCCACGGCACCCTGCGAGGTTACTCGCTCCTTATCGACTCGCAGCAGGTCTGCCCAGCGCAGTGCCCAGTAGTCGGCATACTCGTCACATTCAAGCAAATGGCTGATCAGCGCCCCACGCTTATCCGCGGATTTGTCTGTTAAGAACCGGCGTGCTTCGTCCACGGTCGGTAGCGTGCCAATCGTATCGAGGTAAACGCGCCGCAGGAAAGTTGCGTCGTCAGCCAGTTCACTGGGGGCAATCCCAAGTCGGGTCAACTTGTCCCAGACCAGGCCGTCAATAGCGTTGTTCTCAGCTGGGCGATTGAAAGCCACCCCCTGCTGTGGAATCGTGAGCCTGCAGACTGCCACGTGACCCATGTAGCGAACCAGAATCGCCGCTTCACCCGGCACCTCCGCCGTTCTCACGATCCCTTCATGATCGACCTGGCCAATCGCGATTGCATTGGATTGGAATTCCGCTTCGGCCGTCACGCAGCGTCGGTTTCCCTCGGCATCGAGAGCTGTTACCACAAGCTGGAATGAGTTATTGGGGCCAAGCAGTAATCGCTTAGGAAGGACCTCAATGCCGGCGGTCTGGCCCGGTGACGGCTGATCCAACTCGGCACCCTCCGAAATCCAACGCGTCATTCGCTGGTACCAGAGACTTCCAGTCAGCACTCGTTGGCCACCGCCATGCGGGACCACGGCTGCAGCCTTGGCCAGCAGCAGGCTCTCATGCGGCGCTGCCGTATTGACACGTCGACCTCGTGATTCGCGGCTGATCGAATCGTGATCTTCCTCGACTGCGAAACCAAAGACACTCAGCTTGAACCCGTTCTGGCCCTCCGCCTTGCCGTGGCAGCCCGATGAGTTGCATCCAGCCTTGCTGAGAATTGGAATGACCTGGTGTCGAAAGGAAATAGGTGCCGGATCGCTGACGCCGCTCACCTCCACAGCAACTTCGAGCAACTGGTCGTCAATCATCATGCGGACAATGGACTTACCATCTGCTTGTGCTATCAGACGGCCCTCGGGAGTGACGGTAACGATCGATTCGTCGGCGGAACGATATGTCGCGTCGCGAGTGCGATCGACATGACGAGCTTGATCCTGGCTGGTCAACAACAACTGCTGTGTCGACTCAGGGCCACGCAACTGGACCGCCTCCGGTGTGACCGTAATGGGAGCGGCCTGGGTCATACCAGTCACAAGCAACAACAGGCACGCTGCTGTCGTGAGCCGAATCATCTGAAGCGGGAATTGCATGTTTTCAGGCACGCCAAGCGTGCGTTTCCAAATGCGGAAGTCGTCTGCCGCCATTCTATCACAGAGCCAGCAGGAGACGGTAGCTGAGATCCTGGCGTTGGATCTGAATCTTCACTCTCAACCGACAACAACAACACGACGTGGCCCCTCTGCAGTCCGCCGGACGAAGCGCTGTTTGCCTGGTGGCACGAGGCACCGAAATCACTGCGACTACCACCGATTCCGGCTCAGAGCGGACATCCCTGGTGCTGTTAGGGCAATTCCCGAATCCTCAGGTTGCGGAATTCGATCGCAGAGCCTTCTGCTTCCAGGCAGAGGAATCCAGAACTGGGCTGGCAATCGGACCCGCCGGAAACTTCCTCGCCATTGACCCACAGCCGGACCTCGCCATTGATGGCCCGCACGTAGTAATGGTTCCACTCGCCCACCCCATTGCTGAGATCCTTGGTGGGGAAGCTGCGACGACCGTTAGGGGAGATCGGTGCAAACGGCTTCATTTTTGATGCCCCCACCGCAAATACGTCACCGTGGCAGGTGAACCAGTCCGGCTCCTTGCCATTTCGCTCGATGAATCGTTCTCGGTAGCCCAGGTCAAGCATCTGGACTTCGATCCCGGCGCCCGGCAGCTTGTTTGGAGGTAGATCCTTGAGAACCTCTTCGGGAACCCAGAGGAACGTTCCCGAGTTGCCAGCTTTTACGAGGTGACGCCATTCAACGACCATTTCCAGGTTCTTGTACTGCTTGGCCGTTCGTAGCACGCCGACCGGCTTGCCGGTGGAGTAGATCATGCCGTCTTTGAATTGCCAGGTATCTTCATCGCCATTGACGTCGGCAAAGTCCTCTTCGCCCAGCGACTTCCAGCCTGGTCCAACGCCATCAATAAACGCGCGTTTGGCCGCAGTCTCTTGACCCTCTTTTTCCGCCACCAGCACTCCGCCGATGATTCCGATCGTGCCACACAACAAAACCATTCTGGTCAACGCAATTCGCATCGAAATATCCTCACCTGAGTACTGTAACAATGTTCCGCAGTGATTGAAGCTCTCACTAGAGTTTAGCGATCTTTTACGGCCAGTGGTCTAATCGGTTAGAATATGGGGCTGGTTTATCGTCTCCCGCACTGACAAGCTCCGTTCTTCGCTGCAGTATCTGCCCTCATGCCTGACAAGATCAAGGTTGCCCTGCTGACTCATGCCGGTGGAGCTCACGTTTCGGCCTACCTCAATGCGCTGGCAGAATGTGAGGAATGCGAATCAGTGGTCGTCGCCGATCCGGACGCCCGCTTCAAGATGGAAGCGAACGAGGTGCTGGGAGACAAGCTCAAGGGCTTCTATACCAACTTTCTTGAGCTGCTCGCTGCGGAACAGCCAGCCATGGCGATCGTGACCCTGGAAGCGAGACTGGCGCCACCAGTGATTGATCGGGCGCTGGAAGCAGGCTGCCATGTGTTCGCCGAGAAGCCTGCATCGGTCAAACTCAGCGACTATGAGGAACTCGTCAAGAAAGCGGACAGCAAGCATCGGCTACTGATGCTGGCGCTGGCCAACCGTACGAATCCTGAAGTCATGGCGGCCAGGGAACTGGTGGAGTCCGGGAAACTCGGCAAGATCTACGGTGTCGATATGCACCTGGTGGCAGATCAAACACGACTGACGCGGGCCAGCTATCAACAACAGTGGTTTGCCGATCGAAATCGAGCCGGTGGCGGCCACTTGATCTGGCTCGGCATCCACTGGCTCGACCTGGCAATGTACATCACCCAGTCGAGTATCGTCGAAACCGAAGGCTACATAACGAACATTGGCGGACAGCCGGTCAACATCGAGGATTCCGCCACCGCGATTCTCAAGTTCGATAACGGCACGCTTGGCACGATGACTTCCGGCTACTACCTCGACAAGGGCTATCACACGCACCTGCAGGTGTGGGGTTCCACCGGTTGGCTGCGAGTCGACACGGTCGGCAGCTTGCCGCTGGAGTGGTATACGACGACCGGTGAAATGGCCGGCACGGTTCAACAGTTTGAAGGCGATCGTGAGCCGCGTGGTTACTCGCCGTTTATTCGGGCAGCAGTTCGTGCCGCCGCCGGTCTAGACGAACCGCCGATAAGCAACACGGATAGCCTGCGAGCATTGCAGGTAGTACACGCGATTTATGATTCCACCGACCGGAGCCGCAGACCCAAGCGTAATTCGTAGCGGTGCCGATTGCCGGCGATTGGCAGGCCCCGTCCAGTTCTCAACTGCTAGAGCGATCGCAAGCTATCTGCGACAATAGAACTGTCGCCAGCATGTCCGCGGGCGCATCAATATCGATCCTTGCTGCAGGTCAAATATCATGGCAACTCGTGCTCTCCTTCTGGCCCTCCTCGTCTCCATCCTGCCACTGAGCCCTGGCGCAGCAGAAAAACCGGCCGACGGCACCTGGATCCAGCTGTTTAACGGCAAGAACCTCGATGGCTGGACTCCAAAGATTACCGGTCATAAGCTAGGCGATAATTTTGGCAACACCTTCCGTGTCGAAGATGGCGTGATGAAAGTGGGCTATGCCAAGTACGAGAATTTTTCAGGCAAATTCGGACACATCTTCTACAAAAACAGCTACTCGCATTACCGGATGCGATTGGAATACCGTTTTATCGGCGACCAGGTCCCGGGCGGTCCCGGTTGGGCATTCCGTAATAGTGGCATCATGCTGCATTGCCAGGATCCCAAGTCGATGACCAAGGACCAGAAATTTCCAGTTTCGATCGAGGTCCAGCTGCTGGGTGGACGAGCCGACGGTAAGCGGACGACGGCGAATCTCTGTACGCCAGGTACGAACGTGGTGATGGCTGGCGAGCTGGTCACACGCCACTGTACGAGCAGCCAGTCAGTGACTTACCGTGGCGATGAGTGGGTGACGGTTGAAGTCGAGGTTCGTGGTGGCGAGGTGATCAAGCACATTATGGATGGCAAGGTTGTATTGCAGTACGACAAGCCACAACTGGATCCCCGTGATGCAGAGGCCAAAAAACTGATTCAGGGCAACAAGGTACTGCTCGAGAACGGCTATATTTCACTCCAGTCTGAAAGCCATCCGGTCGAATTCCGAAAAGTGGAATTGCAGGTGCTGGAGAAATAACCCTAGTTTCCACATCGTTGAAATATGGCAGTTAGAAGAGAGCTTGGACAGTATGGCGATTTCTTTTACGTGTCCACAGTGCGGCAAGGTCTACCAGTTCACTGCTGAGCTGGCAGGCAAGAAGGGGAAATGCGGCTGCGGTACCGTGTTCTCAATCCCCGCCGCACTCGAAATGGCGTGCCTGGGCAAACTAGGCCAGCATTTCCGTAGGGGATGATCCTTGTGATCGCGTTGCTGCCAACCACATTCTTCACTTGCGATGCATGCCTCCGCTACCGATAATTAATACATGCTCCAAATTCTGGGAAACAAGTCGACTGCCTGTGACGGTCTGAACCGGCGTGAGGCAATGCAGGTCGGCGGCCTGAGCCTCTTTTCCGGGCTGACTCTGCCCAACCTGCTCTCCGCCGACGATCGCGGTCTGGGCCGCGCCAAGAGCGTAATCCTGGTCAACCTGTTCGGGGGCCCGCCCCACATGGACATGTTCGACCTCAAGCCGAACGCCCCGGAAGAGACCCGCGGGGAAATGAAGTCGACCTCAACCTCCGTCCCGGGGCTGCAGATCTGCGACTTGATGCCCCAGATCGCCACGATCATGGATCGTGCCACGCTGATCCGGACATACTCACATCGCTATAACAGCCACAATCCGTACAACGTCCTGACCGGATTCGACGGCGGCAGTGACCGCGACAACTACTTTTCCAAGGTCACCGATCACCCTGGCATCGGCACGGTCTGCCAGTATTTCGGCATGGGCCGTGACGACATTGCTCCTTATGTGATGATGCCCGCCTTTCCTGGCTATTCCCAGGCGCTGCGCCGGGCCGGTCCATACGGTGGCTACCTCGGTCCCGGTTTCGACCCGCTGTTCACACAGATCGAACCAACGCTGGCCAATGAAGACCTGGAAGGCGATTACGAACCAACAATCGCCTCGGGCGTACCGACTCCGCCTTCCGTTGCCGAGTTGCCGGACCTGACAATCGACCGACTCAGTGAACGCAAGACGCTGCTTCAGCAAATCGACTCTGGACTCTCTGCGATTGAAAAACGTGGCCCAGTCCAGAGGATGGGCAAGTTCCGCGATCGAGCCTTCCAGCTGCTCACCTCCACCAAAACCAGGTCAGCTTTTGACATCGACCAGGAAGACACGGAGACGCGAGATCGTTACGGCAGCCATATCTGGGGAAACAGCGCCTTGATTGCCAGGCGACTGGTCGAAGCCGGCTCCATGCTGGTCACAATCCACTGGGAAGCCAAGGGCAACAACCACTGGGACCTGCACGGCAATAACTTCAATATGCTGCGCAGCCACCTGCCGCAACTGGACCAGTTCGTCTCGGCACTTGTACTGGACCTGGAACAGCGCGGTCTGCTTGATACCACGCTCGTGGTGGTGATGGGCGAAATGGGTCGCACACCGAAGATCAACGCCAAGGCAGGTCGCGACCACTGGCCCCAGTGCGGATTTTCGCTGCTATTTGGCGGCGGCACCAATCGGGGCTGCGTGATTGGATCCACCGACAAGACAGCGGCCTACCCCACAGATCGGCCTGTCTCGGCTGGTGATATGGCAGCCACCATCTACCACCTGCTGGGTGTCGACTACCGTCGTACAGTGCCGGACCTGGCAGATCGACCGGTGCACATTTCCCACGGCGGAAAGCCCGTCATGGAAGCGATTTCCTGATCCGCAGACTCGATCTGTCCTACAATCGAGACAGTCATAGGGTCATCTCTTGATTAAGCCATGATTACCGCAACCACTCTTGATCGCCGTGAGTTGCTTCGCTTTGGCACCGCCAGCATGCTGCTGGCTGCGCCACTCTGCCGGTCTGCCGCTGCCACGCCGACCTTTGAAGATCGGTCTGTCGGCTTTGGCAAGGCCAAGAGCGTGCTGATGATCTTTACGCATGGTGGTCAGAGTCAGATCGATATGTGGGATCCCAAGCCCGACGCGGCGGACCATGTGCGAGGCGAGTTCTCCCCTATTTCCACCCGCGTGCCCGGGCTCTTTTTCACCGAGCACATGCCGGGCATTGCCAACGTGGCAGATCGATTCACCGTACTTCGTTCGATGGCCCATGAGGATCTCGACCACGGATCAGCAGTCTACCTGGCACTCACAGGGCGGTACCACGCCAGGCTCTCGTCCAATCCACCACCCAGCTCCAGTGACATCCCCACGCTGGGATCGGTGCTGTCGCGGATACCCATCGGACAACGGTTTCCGTATCAAGCCATCCATGTCAACGGCCCTGCCCTGGTCCCCTTTGAACCATCGCCTGGTCAATATGGTGGTGTGCTCGGTACTGCTCACAATCCGCTGGTTATTGGTGACGTCACGCAAGGACCGTTGGCGATACCCGGACTGACGACCAATACCCGGCTCAGCGACGGACGCATGGCCAGCCGAATGGGACTTAAACAGCAACTGGATAAATCGCGTCTGCAGTTGTTGGCCAATCCTGCCGTGCAGGAAAACGAGAAGTTCTATAACCAGGCGATCTCGCTGCTCTCGTCCCGAAGTGTCCGTAACGCTTTTGACCTGGGCCGCGAGCCGGCACGAATTCGTGATCGCTACGGGCGACACCGTCCGGGCCAGGCCTGCTTGCTGGGACGCAAACTCATTGAGGCGGGAGTACCATTTGTAAACGTGATCTGGAATCACTCAAATCGTGGCCAAGATCGGGATCCCACGATGACCGACGCCTACGGTTGGGACACACACAACGATATTTTCAGTTCACTGAAAGACCAGCTGATCCCGAGGTTCGACAGGACATTCCCAGCCTTGATCGAGGACATGGACCAACGCGGACTGCTGGAAGAGACGCTCGTAATCTGCATGGGTGAATTTGGGCGAGCCCCGCTGGTTGCCAAGGAAAGCAATTTTGCTGGCAGCGAGCCAGGTCGTAAACACTGGGCCAGCGCTTACTCGATTGTTTTGGCCGGAGCCGGTGTAGGCCGCGGCCAGGTGATTGGGGCCACCGACCGGATTGGCGGCGAGGTGATCACCAATCGATATGGCCCCTGGGACGTGGCAGCCACAATCTTCCACGCGCTCGGAATTGACCCGGGCGGCCATTACACTGATCCACTCGACCGACCCTACCCAATCACAGTCGGTACGCCGATAACGGCAATTTACAGCTGACACACCCTCGACGACCCGGCCGTCAAGACCGTAAAACAAATGTTCTCACGCCGCCTGGCCTGAAACCGTCCGACCGGAACCCGACTATGAAACACCCGCTCTTTATTTCTGTTGTGCTGGCTACCATGACTGTCGTCTCTGGCTGTAAAACTCCGGCCGACCCGGCGGAGGGCTCGTCCGCTGCCACCAGCACCGACTCTGACTCCGGCAAGTCATCCGCTGACGGGCCGATTCTCGATGACCCGGAAAAACTCGCCGCTCTGGAGCAGGTCGCCGCAGAGATCAAGACCAATGGCAATGGGCAGGTTATTGAAGTCAGCTTCCGTGGCGTCCAGGTCACGGACAAAGACCTGGCCCAGCTGGACGGACTTCCCCACTTACGTTCCCTGCTGCTGAACGATTCTGGCATCAAGGAAGAGAGTCTGGCAGCGGTCGGTACACTGACAACGCTGGAGAATCTCGACCTGCGCGGATGTGATATCGGCAACGACGGCCTGGCCCACCTGCCACAGTTGACGCGGCTGAGGGCCCTGCGACTCTCCGGCAAGGACAATGCCAACATCATTGACGACCTGGGGATGATGCACCTGGCGGACATGAAAGAGCTGCGAGTCCTGGTGGCCGACAACACCTGGCTCTCGGACGACGGCCTGCAGCAGCTGGGACATCTCGATAAGCTCAAGGAACTCTATCTCAGCAATACACCGGTCGGCGATGAGACGATGCTCTTGTTGAAGGAATTTCCGGAGCTGAAGAAGCTGCGAATCTCACGCAACCAGATCTCCGATCAGGGGCTGAAGAACCTGGCTGAGTCGACCAGCCTGGAGATGCTCGACTTGAGCGAGAACAGCCTGGCCACCGATGCGGGAATGGAGCAGCTGGCCAGGATCACAACTCTCAAGGAGCTTAACCTCTGGCGGGTGACGATTACCGACCTGGGGATGGAACACCTGGCGGCCTTGGTCAACCTGGAGTCGCTCAATGTGGACAATACCCAGGTCTCGGACCTGGGGCTTGCACACCTGGCGGATATGAAGCAGCTCTCATTCCTGCATCTCGGCTCGACATTCATCACCGATGCAGGCCTTGTCCACCTGGAAGGGCTGAAGAATCTCAGCGACCTGCGGGTCACGCGAACGGCAGTCACGGAAGCGGGAGTGGCCACGCTCAGCACGAGCCTGCCGGACGCAAAAATCCAGCTGAAATATCTCGCCGACGAGTAGAGGCTAACCTCTGGCCACTGACTTCTACGCCACCTCCCAGCCTGCCCGGTATTCCTTCCGGATAAACTGTTGAGCCTCTGGGCAGTTGGTCGCCGTGAGGTTTTCGGCATCCCATTCGAGTGCCTTGCCAACTCGGTATGAAACGTTGCCCAGCAAGACCGACTCAGACAGGGCACCGGCATAGTCAAAGTTACACGTTGTCGGCGAGCCATCCTTACAGGCCTTGATCCATTCGGCGTGGTGGCCGATGGAACGCGGAATGGATGGCTTGGGAGCCTGGAAGTCCTTGAAGCTCTCGACCGGGAAGAGGCGATAGTTGCTATAGTCGGCAAACATCATGCCCTCGGTCCCGATGAACATCACACCGCTACCTGGCACACGCTGTCCCTCGATCTCACGAGGAATCAGGTTGCCGTCATACCATGTCAGGTTAACCGGCGTCTGTGTCCCACGTGCGGGGAACTTGAGACGAACGACCAGGCCAAGCGGGCATGTCTCGGGATGCACTTCAGCACCCTCGGTCTCACAATGCGTGGGATATTTCAGGTCGAGCGCCCAGAACGGCAAGTCCATATAATGACAGGCCATGTCACCCAGCGTACCGGTCCCAAAGGCCCACCATCGTCGCCATTGGGCAGGATGATAGCGGCCAGCCAGGAATGGTCGTTCCTCTGCCGGTCCAAGCCAGAGATCCCAGTTCAAATTGGCGGGTGGATCCTGGCCATCGCTGGGTAATTCGCCACCACCCCAGGCCTTGCCGACCCAGACGTGAACGTCGGTGACATCACCAATTGCACCGGACTTAATAACTTCAACGACTCGGCGATAATTCTCGCCGGCGTGAATCTGGATGCCCATCTGTGTTGCCACGCCATGTTTACGAGCCGCTTCGGTGATTACACGCGCCTCGTGGACGGTGTGCGTGAGCGGCTTTTCACAATAGACATGTTTACCAGCCTGGATGGCTCGCAGAGAAGCCGGGGCATGGTTGTGATCGGCTGTCGCCACGACCACGGCGTCAATGCCGCCATCTTCTGTATCGATCAGCTCACGATAGTCGACATACTTGTTCGCCTTGGGAAACATTCCTGCGGCACGATTCAGATAGTTTGAGTCGATGTCGCAGATGGCAACAATGTTCTCACCCTTCACGCCGTTAATATCCGCTGCGGCACGGTTCGCTGTGCCAATACAGGCGATGTTCAGCTGGGCGCTGGCCGCCGTCGACTCCTGTGCGGCCAGTTCACTGAAGACGCCACCAGCGGCAAGCGTCATTCCCGCGCCCGTCGTCTTGAGAAAGTCACGACGTTTGATATCAGATCGATGCGACATTATTGGTCTCCGTGGCATTCATCTCACATGTTTGAGCCCAGCGAGGGCACACTGTATTGTCTCCACAAGTATAACCCATTTTGGGCCCTCAGGACTGAGATAGATCTGCGTCCGAGGTTGACAATCGGTCCCGGTTCTCTGGATTCTCAACAGAAACTCGCGGCACCCGGTTACTTCGCCTTGGGTGGATACACCTTGTGAGGCGTATGACAGCCCTTACAGTTGGAGACTTTAACCAGTTGCTCGATTGCATTTGGCCGATCAGCCTGAACCGCCATCACGGCCTTGATCAAAGCACGTGTTTTCAGTCGCCAGCTCTTGGCATCACCCTTGGGTGGCTTGTTACTCGGCAGTGACTTGGCCAGCTCGAGCAGCAGCTGGATATCCTCGTCGGTCCCCGTGCCCTCGACGACCGTCTTCACCAGGCCCTCCTTGATATGTTTCATGACTTCCTTGGTTGTGTGGCTCGTCTTCTTCTCACGAGCATCCAAGGCCGCCATTGTCATCGCGGCAACACACACCATCGACACCATTAAGGTTGCAATTCTCTTCATTGACCTAATTCTCCAGGGTCACAATATGTCAGCTCGTACCGGTTGGTAGCATTGCCAGCGACGAGCAACTTGGCCGTTTCGAATAATACTAGTTTACTGCAAGCGGCTGTCTAGACGCGAGCGATCTCAAAACCCTTTCGCGGCTCACGTGCGACAAACGAGGCAGCCTGGTCGTCGCCGGTGATCTGCTCAGTTTTCGGATCCCACTTGATTGTGCGACGAAGTCGAGCGGCAATGGCCGCCAGGTGACATGTATTCAACGCCTGAACATGGCTATAGACGTCCGAAACTGGCAAGCCACCTTCACGGATACAGCGGTAAAAGTTGTTCTTGTGACCCTCAGCCGGCTTGTCCTTGTAAAGACGTACCAGATCGCTGCCGTCGAACTTACCCTCGTCCCACTTTTCCTCAATCGGCTGACCTTTGATTGTGCCGCGGCTGACAAAGATCCTGCCCTTGCTGCCCTCAAAGAGGATGCCGTTGTCACCACGACTGGTAACGATCATCTTAACGCCACTCTTGAAGTAACAATTGACCGCATAGTCATGCGCGGTGTTGTAGTGATCATCCGCAGTCGGCATGCCGTCCTTGAACTCGATCGGGTGCTTGGAATCTGTGCCGTCGATTTCGACCGGGCCCATCCCCAGCTTGTCCTCACCGATCGCCCATGTCGCGATGTCCACATGGTGAGCTCCCCAGTCGGTGAACTTGCCGCCTGAGTACTCGTACCACCAGCGAAACTGGTAATGGCCACGTTGCTTGATGTAGTCGACCTTGGGTGCCTGGCCGAGCCAGAAGTCCCAGTTAAGTTCCTTCGGCGGATCGCTCTTCGTGAATGGGCCACCCCGATCACCACCGCCGATTCCGACCGTGATCGTCTGGATGTCACCGAGCAGGCCCTTCTGGACCATGTTGATCGCTCGCAAGAAACGGTCCCGACTGCTGCGTTGCTGCGTTCCAATGAAAAAGATCTGCTTGCTGTACTTGTCACAGGCGTTCCGGATCAGCTGATTTTCTTCCAGCGTCAACGTCAGCGGTTTCTGGCAAAAAACGTGTTTGCCAGCCTGCAGGGCTTCGATCGCGATCTTGACGTGCCAGTGGTCAGGAGTCACGACGCTGACGGTGTCGATATCATTTCTGTCCAGCACCTTGCGGTAATCCGTATAGGAATCTGCCTTACCCTTGCCAATGTTCCCGTCCTGCCTGGCCTTCTCAGCACGTCCTGAATCGACATCGCAGACGGCAACAATATCACCAAAGTCCTTGTGACGTCTGGCATCGCCGCTTCCCATACTGCCCACACCAATACAGCCGATCACAGGTCGATCGTTCTTATCCTGGTTGGCAAAGGCTCGCTCATTCCAGGCGAAGTAGGGAGCCACGCCGCCTAGAGCAGCTGCTGCCGTGGTGGTCTTGAGAAAGTCACGACGATCTTGATTTCTGGCCATGGTCATGTGATCCTGTGCAGACAAGTTAGAAACCACTGTAGAATTATTAGCTTACGAACGGGGCATCCAACAGGACGTCCTACTCAGTGCTAGAGCTGATCGTAATACCGCCAGACTCCGACCGCAAGGAATGCAACCCACGTGGCCCCACTTCCTGCCTCCTCACCGATCCCGGCCATCGATGTCCACGCCCACTTCGGTGACTACCTGCGCGGCGATCAGCCACTGATCGATGACTGGCTCAGCTTGAGTCCCCAGCAAGTTGTTGCCAGGGCTGCCGAGTGCCATGTGGAGTGCACCATCGCCTCTCCGCTGGCTGGACTCCTGCCGCGAGGCCAATCCGACCCGGTCGCTGCAAATCAGCACGCGGCTCTGGTCGCGCACGAGACGCCCGGACTATTGCAATGGGTGATTGTGCACCCACTCGTCCCTGAGACATTTCGCCAGGCTGAACAACTTCTGCAAGAGCCGCACTGCGTTGGGATCAAGCTGCACCCGGAAGAGCACTGTTACCCAATCAGCGACCACGGACAGGCGCTGTTTGAGCTGGCGGCCCAGCATAACGCCGTGGTGCTGGTGCATAGTGGCGATCCACTCAGCTGGCCCGCCGACTTTCTACCCTGGGCCAATGAGTTCCCCAACCTCACGCTGCTGCTGGCACACCTCGGCAATGGCGGCGGCGCCGGCGGGGATCCGACGCTCCAGGTACGGGCGATCCAGCAGAGCCGACATGGCAACGTGTTTGTCGACACATCCAGCGCCCGCTCCATCCTGCCAGGACTTGTAGAATGGGCCGTGCAAGAAGTCGGAGCAGACAAGATCCTGTTTGGCAGCGACACGCCGCTCTATAGTACTGCCATGCAGCGAACGCGAATTGACTATGCTGAGATACCTGAGGAAGCAAAACGCGCTATCCTTTATATGAATGCCCAGCGCATTCTGCCGTTACCAACCGTCGCACACACTGACTAGCCATGACACACCTGACTCGTGAGAACTTCACCGGCCCCTGGGCCGGCCTGCCAGTCGCCTGGACAGATGATGACCAGCTGGACCTCGATGCCTATAGCACGGATGTCCAGAACTGCTGCCTGGCGGGTGTACCGGGAGTCTATACAGGCGGCACGACGGGCGAGTTCTACGCGATGGAATGGGATGAGTTCTGCCAGGTCGCGCGGACGACGGTCGACATCTGCCGTCAACACAAGGTCCCTGCCATGATCGGCTGCACCTCCACTTATACAGCCGGCGCCGTCCGGCGGGCGGCCTACGCAGCTGAAATTGGTGCCGATGCAGTGCAAATTGCACTTCCATTCTGGATGGAAATCGCCGAGGACCAAATTATTCCCTTCTTTCAAGCTGTCGGCCAGGCGGCTGGCCCGCTGGCCGTGTCTGTCTATGAAACGACTCGCTCCAAGCGGACGCTGACGCTCGATCAACACGAGTCCATCAAGGCAGTCTCAGCCAACTATCTGATGGTCAAAGCCAATGCAGGCACGCTGGGATACAGCGTCGAAGGCTGCCAACAGCTCAATCAGATTGTCAATGTATTCACGGGCGAGAGCCGCTGGGCCACGCTTGGTCCGCACGGGGTGAAGGGCTGCTGCAGTTCGATGGTCTACTGGAACCCCCAGGTCACGCTGGACTTCTGGGCCCAGGTGGCAGCTAGCAACTGGGAGGCGGTCGAGCGGATCGACCCGCAGGTGCAGTCGCTGTTCCAGTTTATCCACGACGAGTACGACGACCGTGGGTTTACCGACACGGCCTATGACCGCATGGGTGGACTGGCAACCGGCTTCCTGGCAACCAGCATGCGGAATCGTGCTCCCTATTGTTCACCCACGGCCGATGACGTGGCGATCCTGCGTCGCTGGCTGGAAGCACATTTTCCCGAGATGATCGTCTCCTGATGCAGACTTCAATATTCACATCGCAACTGCTTGCTGCCGGCAACCGTGGCCTCCACGGACTCGACTACGGCATTATTGTTGTCTACATGGCAGGCGTGCTGTTTGCGGGCTGGTGGTTCGGCCGCAATCAGAAGGAAGGGGAGGATTTCTTCGTGGCAGGTCGCCGCATGCCCTGGTTTGCAGTTGGCCTCAGCCTGGTGGCGACACTGCTTTCCACCTTGACCTACCTGGCGGCCCCCGGCGAGGTGATTCGACATGGGCTGGCGCTCTCGATTGGCTGGTTAGGTTTACCACTCGCCTTTGTGGTGGTGAATTTCGTCTGGGTCCCGTTCTTCATGCGACTGCGGGTGACCAGCATCTATGAATACCTGGAACGGCGATTCGGCCTGGTAGCTCGTTGGACGGCAGCAGGCTTATTCGTTTTTGTGCTGCGCCTGCTCTGGATGGCGGCCATCGTCTACACCGCATCTGTGGCAGTGGCACAGATTACTTACCCGACAATTGTTGATTTCTTGCCTGGCGAGATCACAGCGGGCGGCTGGACGCTGACCGTTCTTTTGTCTGTTGGCATCCTGGCGACGGTTTACACGATGATGGGCGGTATCACAGCGGTCATCTGGACGGACGTGATCCAGTTTGTCGTGCTGTTTGCCGGCCTTATCTTCACACTGATTTTTGTTGCCATTGATACAGGCAGCGGGCCAGCCGACTGGTGGCAGACCACCACAGCGAGTGCCGGCAAGGGCCACGAATTCCCAGCCTTGTTCAGCTGGGATTACACCGATCGAAACGTCGTCCTGTTTACGTTGCTCAGTATGGTCACATGGTATGCCTGCACGTTCATTGCTGACCAGGTGGCCGTACAACGGTACCTGACAATTCCTACAGTTCGTGAAGCGATTCTCGGCAACATTGTGCAGTTTGTCGCCGACTTCTTCATCATGATCATGCTGGCCGTCTGCGGCATGGCCCTGCTGCATTACTATCTGCAGCCAGATTTCCAGAGTGTGCTGCATATCAAGGATGGCATCTGGATCACGGACCCCCGGGACCCCAGCGTGGCCGACAAGGTCTTTCCACACTACATCGCCAATGGTCTCCCGATTGGTGTTTCAGGCCTGGTGGTGGCCGCCTTATTTGCCGTGGCCATGTCCAGTATCGATTCCGGTGTCAACTCGGTGGCCGCCGTTGTGACGATTGATTTCATCAAGCGAATGCGGCCTGGCATGACAGGTGCGGCTGAGCTGAAACTGGCCCGCGTAATCTCATTGATAGTCGGACTGTCCTGCACGGCGATGGCCGTGCTGATGTTGGCGATCCCGGAGAATTACAACATCATCGGGATCACGTTGCGGACTTTTAACTGTGCGCTAGGACCGATGGGCGGGCTCTTCATGATGGCAGTATTCCTGCCGCGAGTCAGTCAACGAGCAGCAGTGACTGCCACCTTCATGGGCCTGGCTTTTGCTGTCTGGTGGGCTTGGGCGTTGGAGATTCAGTGGCTGCTGGGAATCCTTGAGTATGCCTCGCTGCAAGAGATGAACAACGAGATGGTTGGCCCCAGCCCATTCTTGATCACACCATTGGCAACCTTGACGACCGTCCTGTCCGGCTGGTCACTCTCTTTCCTGCTGCCGAACCATGACCTGGAGGGTGCCAGGAAATTGACCTGGAAAGCGATTGTGCGTGGCGAGTGACCAGGCATCAGCACGACTGCAAGCGAATCAACTCGGCCCCGTTCAGCTAAACAGTTGCCAGATCGGTTGACCGTCGACGATCTGGCTTGGTCGGCCGAATTGGTCCTTCATGATCGACTCGGGTGCAATACCCAAGGCGTGGTAGATCGTGGCCAACATATCCTCGGGGGAGACGTGTCCATCGACGGGATATGCTGAATCGCGGTCGCTGCGTCCATGTACTTGGCCACCCTGGATACCACCACCAGCAAAAGCTGCACTCTGGATCGCTCCCCAGTGATCGCGGCCGGTCTTGTTGTTGATTTTAGGTGTGCGACCAAATTCACCGAACATTGCTACCAGGGTTTCATCCAACTGGCCGCTCCCTGAGAGGTCTTCCATCAGGGCATGGTAGCCGCGATCCAGCGATGGCAGACAGTATTCCTGCTGCAACATCTCGTAACCGGTCTTGCCTTCCAGACCACCGTGGTTATCCCAGACGTTGGAGACATTGCCACTTTTCTGGATATACATCCAGCTGATGGTCACCAGTCGCACGCCAGCTTCGACCAGTCGGCGAGCCATCAGGATACTCTCACCCCATTCGTTGCGACCGTAGCGATCGCGAATTGCGTCATCTTCCAGGTCGATATTCATTGCTCGCTTGGCTGCCGGCGAGGAGAGCATACTGAAGGCCTGCTCTCGAAAACCGTTTAAATCTCGCACATCCTGCAGATTCTGAAGGTAGCGATCACTGTTTTCGATGGTCTGCAGCAAACCCTGTCGAGCCAGCAAACGAGCCTCATCGATATCGGCGGGCAGCGTCAGCGGGTGAGTGGCGTCGCTGTTGGACTCTCCGGCTGGGGCAATCTCCATCGGATCGTGCCTGGCACCGAGGAAGCCAGCGTGCGTGCCGGAATAGGTAATCCCTTCATGACCGATGGGCCGGGGCAATGTAACCGTATTGGGGATCCCACTCTGGGGGCTGAAATAGGAGACGACAGATCCTGCTGTAGGTGCGTCCTTGCGAGTGCGGTCATTTCGGGGCACGCGAAGTGAGTTATTGATGCGGCCGGTCAGCGTGCGGTAAACGGACGGTTCATGGTTGTTGCTGTCGTGTGTCACCGATCGCACGATAGCGGTCTTATCCAGGTGGCCGGCGAAGAGCGGCATCTGGTCAGCGATCTGAACGCCGGGAATCGTGGTTTGAATCGGAGCAAACAGGCTGCGGACACCATCGGGTGCATCAGGATTCGGATCCCAGAGATCCATCTGTGGAGGACCGCCCCAGAGATAGATCAAAATGCACGACTTGGCTGTTCCGTCGGTTTTCTGTAACCCGGGTTGGGAGGCTGACGCGACCAGCGACTGCTCGGCTTGCAACAGCGTCGGCAAGGTCAGGCTTCCCAGCCCAACTCGTCCCAATCGGAGCATTGCGTCGCGGCGATTGAATTGCCTTCGTGCCATGCCCCGCAGGTTCCTTAAAGTGTGACTGTTATCAGCCAACTGAGGCTCCCAATCAGCTGCACCTATTATATACAGTCATCAGCCCAAACCGTCGGCGTATCCCAATTCAGAAACCACGAATCCGTCTACGACAGTTGGCCGTCCACACAAGGCGAGGACTGCAGCCACTGCCTACTAAGATTTTCTCGCTTCGCGCCTTCGGTCGGTTTCTTTCAGCAGGCGTTTCCGCAGGCGGATGATGGCCGGGGTCACTTCAACCAGTTCATCATCTTCGATGTACTCGAGTGCCGCTTCGAGCGAAAGTCGCCTGGGTGGTTTGAGCAGGACATTCTCATCGCTGCCGGCGGCACGGATATTAGTCAGCTTCTTCTCCTTCATCGGGTTCACGCCGAGGTCGTTATCCCGACAATTTTCGCCCACAATCATCCCTTCGTAGACGTCTTCACCTGGAGCCACGAACATCTCGGCGCGTTGCTGAAGACCAAACAGACCAAAGGGAACTGCGCTGCCCGTGCTGATCGACACCAGCACTCCGTTGGGACGGCGTGGCACCTCGCCTTCGATCGGCCGGTAGCTATCAAAACGATGGTGCATGATGACAGTCCCCTGAGTGGCATTCAGCAGACGAGTTCTCAGGCCGATCAACCCGCGGGCCGGGATGGAGAAACTGGCATAGGTGAACTCGCCACGGGCGGTCATTTCCAACATGGCGCCACGACGCTGCCCAATCAGTTCCATGATCGGGCCAAGCCGGTCATGGGGAACTTCGATATTGAGTGACTCGAACGGCTCCTCACTGGCGCCATTATTCTCACGAACGATCACGCGAGGCTTTCCGACGGAGAATTCATAGCCTTCTCGCCGCATCGTCTCAATCAGGACCGAAAGGTGCAATACACCGCGACCTGCCACAACAAACGCCTCGCTGCCTTTGAGTGGTTCAACGGTTAGAGCAACGTTGCTCTCTAGTTCCCGCATCAGCCGTTCTCGCAATTGGCGAGTCGTCACGTACTTGCCATCGTTACCAGCCAGCGGTGATGTATTGATGCTGAAGACCATCTCCAGGGTTGGCCGATCGACAGTCAGTCGGGGAAGCGGGTTCGGGTGTGCGGGCTGGCAGACTGTGTCGCCGATTTCAATCTGCTCAAGGCCGACGAGGGCAACAACATCTCCAGCCGTGGCTTGCTCGACTTCTTTCCGACCCAGGTTATCGAACACGAACAGCTGTCCAATCTTTCCGGCAGTGATGGTGTCGTCCTGTTGCATCAGTTCCACAGCCTGCGCCTGCTGGATGGTGCCGGCCTGGATCCGACCGATGGCGATGCGGCCGACGTACTCGGACCAATTGAGCGTGGTGACAAGCATTTGCAACGGCTCATCAGGCTGCACCTCGGGACCTGGAATCGTCTCTATAACGGTATCCAAGATCGGTTGCATGGACGTACCGATGGTATCCACATCCGTACTGGCATGACCGGCCAGTGATGAAGCGAATAGACAGGGGATGTCATCAAGTTGCTGGTCCATGCCGAGTTCCATCATCAGGGCATGGGTCTCATCCAGCACTTCAGCTGGCCGAGCATCCGACCGATCGATCTTGTTGATAACGATGATTGGCTTGAGGTCACATTCGAGTGCCTTGGAGAGGACATAACGGGTTTGTGGCATCGGACCCTCGGCCGCATCGACCAGTACGAGCGCACCGTCAGCCATGCGGACGACCCGTTCTACCTCACCGCCAAAATCAGCGTGACCTGGCGTGTCGATGATATTGATTTTCACGCCGCAGTGGTCCAGCGCGATATTCTTGGCAAGAATAGTGATGCCGCGTTCCTGTTCAAGATCCCCGGAATCAAGGATTCTTTCGCCTCGCAGCTCACTTTCGCGGAACTGGCCACTCTGGCGCAGCAGGCAATCGACCAGGGTGGTCTTCCCATGATCGACATGGGCGATGATGACAATGTTTCGAATATCGTCGCGACGCATGATTTACTGGGCAAATGGCGGGAACTGGTGCTGTGACCTTGCAGTTCACAGCTTTGGGAATCGCGTATTGTAGCAGCGCTAGTGGAAACGACTTAGTGGTCTTTCGCCTCGACAAGCAGCGTACTGCCAGTTGTCCAGTTGAAATACCAGTTACTGCGTGGCCTGTAGGGCAAAACAGGATCGTCCGATAAACTGGCACTAGGCTTGTCCCTGCAGATTTCAGCAGCCACTGCCTGCCTCCCACCAACTCAAATGATACCCTGATGTCTGACACTTTAACCTTGATTGCCACAACCGCATTCGGTCTGGAGGCGACTGCAAAATGGGAACTCAGCGATCTGGGCTATGAGGCCGATATTATTGCGCCGGGTTGGCTTCGATTTGAGGGAGATATGTCGGCGATCTGCCGAACCAACCTCTGGTTAAGGACTGCCGATCGCATCCTGATCCAGGTGGGGACTTTTCTGGCGGAAGATTTTGACGCTCTTTTCGAGACAACACGTCAGCTCCCCTGGCACTACTGGATCCCGGTCGATGGACAGTTTCCTGTGACCGGTCGATCGATCAAATCACAGCTATCAAGCGTGCCTGCCTGTCAGCGGGCCGTCAAGAAAGCCATCGTCGAGAGCCTGCTTGCCAGCCACCAGGCGACTCTGCTACCTGAAACCGGCCCCGAATACCGTTGCCAGATCGCGCTATTGAAGAACCAGGCGACGTTGACCATCGACACCACGGGGCCGAGTCTGCACAAGCGCGGCTATCGCCGTTATTCGACGCTGGCTCCGCTCAAAGAGACGATGGCAGCAGCTCTGGTTCAACTGAGTTTCTGGGACCGAGATCGGCCGCTGATTGACCCCTTTTGTGGCAGCGGGACGATACCGATCGAAGCGGCCTTGATCGGTCGCAACATGGCTCCGGGCATGAACCGTGAGTTTACAGCGGAGCAGTGGCCGCAGATCCCAAGCACGCATTGGGAAGAAGCTCGTAGCGAGGCGAGGGACTTGATGCAGCCCGCTTTCGATGAACTGTTGATCGGAACGGACATCGATCCGAGGTCGCTGCAGTCCGCTCGCCAGAATTCAGAGTTTGCCGGAGTGGCTAACCAGGTCCACTTTCAGCAGAAGGCCTTTCAGGACATGACCAGCAAGCGGGAGCATGGCTGCATAATCACCAATCCGCCCTATGGCGAACGACTGGCTGACGATGGTCAACTGAGAGACATCTATGAGTCGATTCCCGAGGTTCTGCGTCGCCTGCCGACCTGGTCCCACTTTATCCTGACCGCCTATCCGGGATTTGAGCGATTGTTACAGAAACAGTCGGATCGGCGGCGGAAACTTTACAACGGGCGGATTGAGTGCACTTATTTTCAGTTCCACGGCCCCGCGCCGCAGCGGCAGGCAAAGCCGGTCAAGACGGATGAGGGTCTTGAGGTCAGCGAGCCGGTTCCGGTATTTGGAGGGCTGACTGAAAAGTCGTTTGAGCAGGCTGAGTTGTTTGCCCGCAGGCTGCAGAATCGCTCGCGTCATCTGCGTCGTTGGCCGACGCGGCGCGGCATCACCAGTTATCGGCTCTATGATCGAGATGTACCAGAGATTCCGCTGGTGGTTGATCGGTACGAGGATCACCTGCACATTTCCGAGTATCAGCGGCCGCATGATCGGGACCGGGCCCAGCACCTGGACTGGCTGGAGTTAATGGCGAAGACGGCTGCGGAGACACTGGAGCTGGATCGCGGGCAGGTATTCCTCAAGCATCACCAGGATCACAGAGGGACTGGTCCAAAACCGCAGTTTTCGCAGGACGGGTATGAGATCACGGTGAGTGAGGGGGAGCTGCAGTTCCTGGTCAACTTATCGGACTTCAGCGACACGGGGTTGTCTCTGGATCATCGAATTACACGCTCGATGGTCAAAGAACAGTCGGCTGGCGGGAAATTTCTTAACCTGTTCGGCAGCACTGGCAGCTTCTCGGTATGTGCGGCGGCTGGTGGCGCTTCGGAAACCACCACGGTGGATCTTTCGGGCCAGAAACTTGCCTGGGCGCAGCGGAACATGGAGCTGAACGGATTTACGGAGTCGGAGCATGGCTATGTTGAATCCGACGCTATGACGTTTCTGGATCTGCTTCCTGCTGAACCCTGTTTCGATCTGGCAGTAGTGAATCCACCTGCATTCTCCAGCAGCAGGGATGCCGAGCGGGACTGGGTTTTGCAGGACGACTGGCACCGGTTACTTAACCAGTTGCTGGCTCTCATGTCCGCGGGCGGCCGGATCTACTTTTCCACGAGCCAGCGACGATTCAAGTTTGACGAGTCGTTATTGGATTCGGCTGGCGTACGGGAGATCAGTCGCCAAACGGTGCCGGAGGATTTTCGCAATCAGCGAGTTCACCGCTGTTGGCTGATCGAGTCGCAGTGATGCACGATTGAGGATGTTGTTTTCGATTGCACGAGTCAGAAGGAGCTAGTCGGATGAACGATGAACGCAGCTGTCCGAAGTGCGATGGAAACATGGAACTGGGTTTCACGCCGGAGTCCTATTCATCCTTTCTGGGCTTCGACTCTTAGACTTACCAGGAATACTGGGTACCGGGTCCGGCGGAATGGGCGAACGGCCGTCTGACGGTTCCCCAGGAACAGCTGGACGCGGCCATCGCGATCACGAAACTGCGTTGTCAGCAGTGTGGTTACCTGGAGTCTTACGCAACCGGCTAGGCAGGTGTCCGCGGCGCGCGGCTATTCTGCTTTTTCAACCTTGCCCGAACCGTCGGCAGAGACTGCCAGCTCGGGTGCCCCGCTATAGGTCACGTTGCCGGACCCTTCCAGCTCGACAACCAGCGAGTTGGTTACATTAACGTGGGCGTCGCCGGAACCACTGATACTAACATTGGCGGTTGTGCCAGTGAGCGCGGCGGCGTGAACGTCACCACTGTCGTCGATCCTGATGTTCTGGTTGGTGGCCTTTCCACCAAGGCTGACATCACCCGATCCAGCCACTTTGACGACCAGGTTATCTGCGGTGAGGTTAAGAATCGCGAGGTTGCCGGATCCATTGAGAGTCAGCTGTAGCAGCTGGGCCTGGAGGCTATCACAGTTAATCTCTGTACTGCCGTTGGAGGTAATCTGAGAGAGGTCGGTGACGGTGAGGCGAAAGACAATTGGCAAGGTGGGTGCGATGATGGTGGCCGAGTTATTTTCCAGGTCTGGCACGACGGGTCGACCGTCGAGCAGGATCTGGTCGTCATTGATCTGGATATTACTGCTGGCGGGCGCCACGTAGGTTTTCCCGTTGATGGTGATAACGGTCGTATTCTTATCTTCCCCGGATCCGACAGAAATGCCGTCAGGGCCACGATCCTCGGCCCTGAATCCCTGGGAGGCTTTCCATCGCAGGTAGAGTGTTTTGTCGTGAACGACCGTTTCCAGCTGGGGCAGCACATTTCCATCGGCTTCGATGGTAATCGAGTCCACGTCCCCCTGGACGATTTGCAGGCGATCGCCAACGGAGACATCGATCGCGGTGAACGGTTCGAGCTGGCGGGTTTCCTGGCCGGCCTCTCCGGACCCGGGGATTTGCTGGACCTGGATGACGGGTCCGTCTCCTGCTGGTTGGCCTGCCTTTTGGCAGCCACTGGCAATGAGTGTTATCAGCAGGCTGGTGACGACGGGGAGCAGGTATCGCATCTCAGCTTTTCCTTGGGGCAGGAGGCCGATTCGCCGGTGAGCGGTTCATCTTACCATCGGGCGGGGGGGCTGCAGCGGGACAGCCTGGCATCTCCGCGTTCGGTTCCATATTGGCGGACTGAGGCGCGTTGCCTAGAATAGGGAGCAGTTGGTGAGTTGAATCTCACCGTTACATGAAGAGTAGGGTTGACGCCCTCTCCAACCTGCCCGGTTCGGGCAAGGTGGACTTCCGCGAAGCGGACATGTGGCCGAGTTGGCAACGAAGCGGACCAATCTCACGCCTGCTGCGTCAATCCTCTGTGGTTCTTCCGCTGGAGGTTTCTCCTGATGTCAGGTACACGAAGCGAGACAGCTGTAAGGGCAACGCAGGGACCGCAGATGCAAATCTGCCGGACCTGTTACAAGGTTTTCGGACCCTGGTCGGAGTATGGCTCCGAGTTCGAACATGGTTGTGACTGCAACCGATGGGATCAGCCGCGTTGGGAGATTGGCGATTACAACGAGAGAACAACGCTTTGTTACGGCTGTGGGATCGAGTTGCTTAAGAGTGGTACCCGCTGGTCGATCTGGTTTTGCGAGTTCTGCAAGGCACGCACGATCAAGTTGAACGACTTGTGCGGCCGCTATGTGATCCCGGTCGGTCGTCACAGCATCATGGCCTGTCGTTGGCAGAAAGAGATGGCCCTTGGGCCGGATCTTTCTGGTCGGGCCGAGTTTCTGACAGGTCTGAAAAACTTCGTCGAGCGGATCGAGTTATTAGGTCTGCACAGGAAGTGGATTGTCCGGCAGAACTGTCTGGCTGCATCGCCAGGAGAGTCCGAGGTCTGGTTGACCGAGTATCTGCACGCGGCGGACGGGAGCGACGCTGGCAAAGCTCGGGGTTACCGACAGCTGCTCGATCGGTTTGAGGTTCCAGCATCGGTCATCATGCAGCTGGAAAAGGAGTTTGAGATCTGATGGGATCACCGCACAATTGCCAAACACCGCCCCTGTCCGCTCGCATAGAGTACTTCCGGCGACATGGAGTAATGGCCAAACACCCAGTATCCCCAAACTGTGTAAGCGGCATCGCAATTCGCTGGATTGATCTACATGGCAAATCAGTTAATTTGAACGTACTCGATGGAAAGAAGCACAGGTTGTGCACCCCGTACCAGGAGTTCTCATGAAGGCAATTACGATTCTCTGTTTGCTCAGTGTGGCACAAGTCGTCAGGGCGGAACCTGCTGAATTTCATATCGCACTCCAAGGTCAGTGGAGTGGGACTGCGATAGATGGAACGAAGGTATCGTATTCTTTCACGAAGGAAGGCAATGTCACCTGGTATGTGGACGACGACAACTTCACGCAAGCATTCCCAAAGGGCCTGGTTGCCAAGTACAAGATTTCCATTGCAAAACCATATTGGAAACTTGATATCCACAAATTCGAGCACCCGATGTTCAAAGATATTGAATTCAGGGGAATACTCGAAGTGCTAAGCGAAAAGAGCTTTCGCATGGAAGGGGCTCCAAGCAATCGCGGGGAACGCCCAGAGAGATTCACAAAAGACTCGGTCCTATTTCAAGCAGCCAAAGACTGACAACAATCGTTGTCCAAGATAACGACTGGGTTTACCCTGCTTGTTCCGCCCGTTATCCGCTTGGAGTCTTCTTGCACACGCACGGTCATCGCGCCACGTGACTTGATCGTCTATCCGGGCGGCCCGGTTGGCAACATCAAGCAAACAGTATGGGCCAGGTCGTGAGGAAACTCCGGCCACAGTCCAAACCCCGCATCCATTTCTCGGACGAAAACATGCCAGGAACCTGGACAGAGACTCCGCTCCCCCCTCGCCGGTGCCAGCAGAATGCACCTGGCACATACCGGGAGCATCGGATGAACATGACAGCTGGAACTTTGTGCCCCCTTTGTGGCTTTCCGGAAATCAAATCACTATACTGTCCGGCGCCGCACGTCGTCGATTGGCAGAACATGCCCGAACGGGAGATATCAGCTTACTGCCTTTCGGTCGCTTCCGTTTCATCGTTCATCTGCCTGCTCGCGGATCGCACTACACTCACGTCCGCCGGCAGGAGAAGACGTCCCTAAGAACCGATTCGCTTTTCGTAGATAATCTTGCACTCAGAGGGAGAGTAGTGTGACTCAAGAATGGCATTACCATTTAGGATCTGACCAGCATGGCCCTGTCTCCTTCGAAGAGCTTCAGGGGCTGGCGACATCGCGACAACTTACCCCATCGACGCTCGTCTGGAAGGACGGTATGGCCGAATGGGTGCAAGCTTCAACGATTGCCGGTTTGTTGCCTGCGACACCTCCTCCGCCCCCGGTTCCGGAAGCGATCGCACCTCCAGCCGCGCCGATCGCGCCTCCTGCCGCGCCAATCGCGCCTCCCGCCGCACCGATCGCCGCACCGATCACACCCCCCGCCGCACCGATCGCACCTCCCGCCGCACCGATCGCCGCACCGATCACACCCCCCCCCGTAGCAGGCGCGCCCCCCGCCGTGGCGCCGGTTTCCATCACAGCAGGCGGATCCGCGGTTCTCCGAGGATCCGTTGCACAGCTCAAGGCACGATTGTCATTGTTTCAACTGATCCAGTTGGGTGGCGCCGCGGTACTGGTCTTGTCGATGTTCCTTCCATACTGGAGCAAGACAATCTTCAATGAGGAATTTAACCGTTCAGAAGTTGAAGACTTCCAAGAGATTAGTAAGGATAACGATGACTGGTACGACGCCCACATTTCCAAGGCGAAAAGACGGGAGGCCACCAAGCAAACAATGGAATTGGATGAGGGGGACTCCGTATCGCTGACCATTTGGGGCTTTAGTACCGGGACGGGCTGGATCGGGTTCTTTTTCGGTCTACTCATCGTGAGCGGCGTGCTGTTACCTCTGTTCGTCGCGCCACTTCAAAACTGGGACTGGATACTGGCACTGGTTGCCGCCGGTCTTTCCTTGTTGGTATTAATCATGTCGCTGCTGTGGCTGCTTGGTAGTCCCGGCGCGGATGCACCACCGCTCATGTCGCAAGGAAATTCGTTGGGGCCTTATGTCGTGTTCCTCGCCTCGGCCGCGGTGATCACTGGCGCCACGATGCTGGCCCTGGAAAAGTTGAATTCGGCAAAGGCCACGACCGCGTAACTTGCCTTGCCGTTCGAGACCTTGACCCGCTACTGCCGGCGGGGGCTGTTGGCTCGCGCTACGACAAATACTGGCTGAGGGAATTTCGGCTCGAGCGTTGCTCGTTCCAAGGCTGCGCGGGGGATCTCAACTAACGAGCAAGCCTGCTTTTCGCATCACGACTGCCAACCTCTGAAGCTCATCTTCAGGCATCGGCGGCAGTAGGCTGCGTGTTTGCGTTCCATCAAAGCGGGGCAGCGGTTCCTGGAAATACGTGAGCACGTGGTCCGACTCCCTGGGAAACCGAAATCGTACCGTTTCCCCCTCAGCTTCAAGAGTCCGACTCTTTTT
>Ga0115002_10001445_pt1 | contig 32771 bp, 29 predicted proteins | sample ArcticOcean_MG_C_8_FD_89576 | JGI IMG/M metagenome (GOLD analysis project Ga0115002, IMG submission 89576) | Marine microbial communities from western Arctic Ocean - ArcticOcean_MG_CB11_86 | ecosystem: Environmental > Aquatic > Marine > Oceanic | place: Arctic Ocean: Canada Basin | collected... | reverse complement strand
CGTGAACGGAGAATGCACTGGTACCCACACCATCACCGCAGCTTCAGCGTCGTCAGACTGAAAAGCGCAAAAATCACCGACAGGATCAGAAAGCGCGTGTTGACCTTGGGCTCGCTCCATCCACTGAGCTCGAAGTGGTGGTGGAGGGGCGCCATCTTGAACACACGGCGGCCCCTGAGCTTGAAGCTCGTTACTTGGATAATCACCGAGAGCGCCTCGATGACGAAGACGCCGCCGACGATCGGCAACAGCAATTCCTGCTTGATGAGAATGGCCACTGTGCCGAGCGCGCCGCCGAGTGCTAGCGAGCCGACGTCACCCATGAACATTTCGGCGGGGTACGAGTTGTACCAAAGGAACCCCAGGCTGGCCCCGACGAGCGCGCCGCAGAACACCGTGAGCTCACCAGCGGGCGCGAACCGAACGAGGAGCAGATAGTCGGCCAGCACGGCGTGGCCGGTCACGTAGGCGAGCGCGGTGTATGCCGCCGCGGCGACGCCAAAAGTGCTGATCGCGAGGCCGTCAAGGCCGTCGGTCAGGTTGACGGCATTGGTGGCACCAACAAGCACCAGCACGGCGAAGGCGACGTAGAACCAACCCAGGTCCGGGATCAGGTCCTTGAAGAATGGAAAGATCAGGCGGGTGTTGTACAGATTTTTATCGGCCAGCGCCATCAATGCCAGGCCCACGGCAACGGCGACAAGTACCTGCAGTCCAAGCTTGTAGCGCGGACGCAGCCCGTGGTGCGAGCGCCGCGCGAGCTTCAGATAGTCATCCGCGAATCCGACGGCCCCGAACGCGCACGTCGCCAACACGGCGATCCAGACATAGAAGTTGGAGAGGTCCGCCCAGAGCAGCGTCGGCGCTATCGCCGCGACCAGGATCAGCAGACCACCCATCGTCGGCGTACCCGCCTTGGCCCGATGCGACTGAGGGCCTTCCTGGCGAATCACCTGTCCGATCTGAAAGGCGCGCAGTCTCGCGATCATCCACGGTCCGAGCAGCAGACTGATCGCCAGCGCTGTCAGGCTGGCTGCGGCGGTGCGGAAGGTGATGTAGCGCGTGACGTTCAACACACCGACCAGCGGCGCCAAGTCTGGTAGCAGGTAGTACAGCATCAGGCGAACTCCGCCGCGATACGGTCGGCCACGACGTCGGTCCGAACACCGCGAGACCCTTTGACAAGGACGAGGTCGCCGGGACGGACGGCTGCGGCAATGGTCGGTGCCGCCGACTCGCTGTCGTCGAACCACCGCACGGCGGATGCCGACATGCCGGCCGCGATGGCCGCGTCGGCCAGGACCCGTGCGGGTTCGCCGCCGATAGCGAAGAGCTGCTGCAAACCGGCAGCGGCCGCCACGGCACCGGAACGCCGGTGAAGCGCCTCTGCGTGCTCGCCGAGTTCGAGCATCTCGCCGATCACGGCCACCTTCCGGGCTACCCGTACCTCGGCGGCCACGACGTCAAGCGCAGTCGCCAACGCCGCTGGACTCGAATTATAGGAGTCGTCGATCAGGACCGTTCCGCCGCGCAGGTGCCGCACAGCTCCGCGACGGTCTTCCGGTTTCAGTCGTGCTGCGGCCGCAACGACGTCATCAATCGGCGTACCGAGGTCCAGCGCAACCGTGGCCGCCGCCAGCACGTTGGCAAGATTGCCGCGGCCAACTAGCGGCGTGCGAAACTGTCGTTCGCCGGCAGGGGTGACCATCCGGGCGCTCGTCCCATCGATGCCAAGACCTTCGACATCGCGGGCGCGCACGGTCGCGGGCGCCGATATCCCGAATGTCAGCGTCCGACCGGCGAACGCCCCGACGCGCGCCGTCACCCGCGCATCATCGGCATTGCACACCAGCACGGTGTCCGAGCTCGCACCTTCGAGGATTTCCGCCTTCGCGTCGGCAATGCCATCCGGTGAGGCGAAGAACCCCACGTGGGCGTCGCCGACATTGGTCCAGACACAAGTGTCAGGCTCGGCGATGGCGACTAGCCTGCTGATCTCTCCAGAATGGTTCATGCCTAGTTCCATGACGGCGACGTCGGGCCGCGCTCGTAGCTGCAACAGCGACAGCGGCAGCCCGATCTGGTTGTTCAGATTCCCCCTGTTTCTCACCACGCGACCGCGCCCGCTGAGAAACTCCGCGATTGCTTCCTTCGTGGTGGTTTTTCCGGCACTCCCGGTAATGGCCACCACCCGTGTCCCGCTCGCCCTTCGAACCGCATGCGCCAGGTCCTGCAGTGCCGTGGTGGTGTCGTCGACCGCAACGACACCGCCGCCGGCCGACGACCCCTCGGCACCGACACTCCCTCGCTCGACCAACGCACCACCGGCACCCTTCTGAAACGCCTCGGCGACGAAGCGGTGCGCGTCGAAACGCGGCCCCTTCAGCGCAACAAAGAAGTCACCGGTCCTCAGCGTGCGCGTATCGCTGACAACCTCGCCAATAGCGTCCGACGGCTCGCCCGACAGGACCTGACCGCCGACCGCCTCGGCCACCCATGCGAGCGTGAGGCGCAGTTCCTCACCCAACCCGCAACCTGAGGCGGCGTGTGTCCAGCGCCTCGCGAGCAACCACGACATCGTCAAAGGGCACGAGCTCGCCTGCGATCTCCTGATACTTTTCGTGGCCCCTGCCCGCGATCAGCACGACGTCGCCCGGCTCCGCCTGGCCTACGGCGCGACGAATTGCGTCTCTCCGATCGACGATCGTCAGCACCTGCGCACCGCGCTGGCGCCTTTCCGACTGCGCCCCGAGGTTCACCTCGTCGATAATGCGGAGCGGGTCCTCAGCGCGTGGGTTGTCCGACGTGATACACACGACATCGCTCAGGCGCGCGGCGACCATGCCCATGAGCGGTCGTTTCGAGTGATCGCGTCCACCGCCGGCACCAAAGACCGTGATCAGACGGCGCGGGGCGAGAGGGCGCGTCATCTCCAACAGGTTTCGCAAAGCGTCGTCGGTATGCGCATAGTCAACGACGACGGTGATGTCGTCATTTGGCGACGACGCCGGCTCAAACCGACCGGGCACGCCCGTGAGTCGCGACAGACCCTGCTCGATGGCGTGGAGCGGTACGCCAAGCGCCGCGGTGACACTCACGGCCGCAAGAATGTTGTACACATTGGGTCTGCCGACTAGCGCTGAGTGGACGTGCACGTTGCCTTGGGGCGTCCGCGCATCGAAGTCCAGGCCGTCGAACGAGAATGACAGTGGCCCTGGCGTCACGTCTGCCGCCCGGTCGACGGCATATGTCACGGGGTGCCGCGTCACCTCCATCACCGCAGCGGCCCGTGGATCATCTGTGTTGACCGCAGCCGGGGCGTCCGCGGGCAGCATCTCGAACAGGCGGCGCTTGGCACCGAAGTAGTGCTCCATGTCGCCATGGAAATCGAGATGGTCGCGCGTGAGATTCGTGAAGACAGCGGCCGACAGATGAATGCCGTCCGCGCGACGGAGCGCCAGCGCATGCGACGACACCTCCATCGCGCAGGCTCCGCAGCCGGCGTCGACCATGCGCCGCATCATCGCGTGCAGTTCGGGCGCCTCCGGCGTGGTTCTCGCGGCCGTAAACTCCTGCGTGCCTGTTCGATGCGCAACCGTTCCAATTAGTCCGCATCGCGTGCCCGTCGCCTCGAAAATCGATGCCACCAGATAGCTGGTCGTCGTCTTTCCGTTGGTGCCTGCGATGCCCACGACCCGCATCTCGTGGCTTGGATGGCCGAAGTACGACGCCGCAAGCCCAGCCAATGCCTGCCGCGCGTCCGACACGACCACCCATGGCACACCAGGTTCGCCCAGCTCCGAACGCTGGTCGCGCTCGGCCACGACCGCGGCTGCACCTGCGGCAATCGCCTGGTGCGCGAAGTCCACACCATCCGCCTTGAGGCCTCGAAGCGCTACAAACACCGACCCTGGTGTCACCTGCCGTGAATCGTGCGTCACACCGCGGCACGGCTCGCGGAGCGCGCTGGAATCGCCGTACGCCAGCGGTCGGTCTTCGGCCGGCGCCGCTCGAACCACGTCGCGCAACAGATCTCCAACGGTCATGGGGTGAGGTCAGCCATCGGGAAAGCGTCGGCCACTGGAGCGGGGGCCACCTCTACGATCACGTTCCGTTCAAGTGTGAGGGTAGCGACGTCGCCCGACTCGATCGGACTGCCCGCCGCCGGATCTTGCGCGACCACGATGCCGGCGCCGTGCATGCGCGGTGTCACGGCGAGTTCCGCGAGCACGCGCAACGCCTCACGGGCTCCAAGACCGCGTAGGTCTGGAATCACTGCCGCGGACCCGGCCGCTCGGCCGGCGACGGTCACGATCGCTGGAAAGTCGGCCGGGCCGGAGACGGGCCGTTCTCTGGGCGACTCGGCCCTTGGCACCAGCACCGGTGGCGCCGCGTTGAACGTCGGTGCCACGCCATAGTGACGCAGCGCCGCATCAGCGATCCGCCGAAATATCGGGCCCGCCACCCCACTCCCGTAGTAAAGGTTCTTTCCGTGCGGCGAATCGATCACCACGACGATCGTGAACATCGGCTGTCGTGAGGGAACGAAACCGACGAACGATGCGTTGTACTCGGACTTCGAGTACCGGCCGTCAACGACCTTCTGTGCCGTGCCTGTCTTTCCGGCTGTCGAAAATCCTGGAACTTTCGCGCGGGCACCTGTGCCCCGCTCGACGACCTGTTCCATGATCCCGGTCACGACCGCGGCCGTGCCACGGGAGACCACCCGACGGACGACCGTACGCTCAGTTGGCGTGCGAACGCCATCGGCGATCACCGCGCCCACGACGCGTGGTGTCAGCAGTTCGCCGCCATTGGCAATCGCACTGACGGCTGCGGCCATCTGCATCGGCGTCACGCCGACCTGATAGCCCATCGATACGGAGGCGAGGGCACTGTCGTTGAGCTTCGAGGAATCCCAGACGATGCCGCCGCTCTCTCCAGGAAAGTCGCGTGACGATCGCGTGCCGAAACCGAAGCGCGTGACGTACCGCCCCAGTCGCTCCGGCCCGACTTCGAGGCCCACCTTGATTGCGCCGACGTTGCTCGAATGCACGATCACATCAGTGAATGAGAGGATGCCGCTGCGGTGATCGTCGTGGATGACGCGACGACCGAATTGAATCTGGCCGGAACTGACGTCAATCGGATCGTCGGGCTCGACGACCTTCTCCTCAAGCGCCGCAGCTGCGGTGACGATCTTGAACGTTGAACCCGGCTCGTAGATGTCCTGCGTTGCGCGATTGCGCTGTGCGTCCGGCGTCGCGTCCCTGTACGCATTCGGGTTGAACGTAGGCCAGCTCGCAAGTGCCAGGACCTCCCCGGTGCGCGGGTCCATGACAACCGCGGTGCCACCCGCGGCGGCGTTTTCTTCGACGCCGGCACGAAGCTCCCGCTCGGCGATGTGCTGCAGATACTCGTCGATGGTGAGCTCAAGTGTTGCGCCGGTCGTAGGCGGTCGCTCCACTCGGCTGAACGCACGTCGTCGAGCGTCGGTCTGAATCAGCACGGCGCCGGGCCGGCCGCTGACGACCTTGTTGTATGCCGCTTCAATCCCACGCAGCCCGGTGTTGTCGATGCCCACGTATCCCAGAATCTGTGCCGCGAGCTCTCTGTTGGGATACAGCCGCCGGTTCTCCTTCATGAAACCAACGCCTTCGAGGTCGAGGGCCGCGACACGGCGCGCGTGGTCGGGCGACACCTGTCGGCGCACGTACGCAAACGCCCGGTCGCGGGTGAACCGCTCCGTCAGCGTCTGGCGCTCACCAGGGCCGCAATCGGTAAGTGCTGTGCAGAGCGCCGCAGCCGCGGCATCAGGGTCACTGATCTCTGTGGGCACTGCGTAGATGGAATCGGCCTCGACGCTGTATGCCAACACGCGACCGCCGCGATCCAGGATGTCTCCCCGCCTGGCAGTCGTCTCCACCGTACGGAGCTGCTGCCGTTCCGCACGCGCCGTGAGAACTGCATGCTGATCCACCTGCAGGTAGATGAGGCGTGCCTCGATGGCCGCCGACCAAATCGCAAGCACGGACACAGCGACGATGAGCCGCCGTTTAAGCGTGATACGCCAGGCGAACGCAGGCTTGTCGGCCACTGACTCGACCCCCTCTCACTTCACAGGTTTTACCAACGGGCAACCACCGAATTGGGCGGGGGCGCCGCAGGCACAACCCGTTCGATCACGGACGCGTCATCGGGACCTGGCGCCACCATGTGAAGCTGGTCGATCGCCAGACGCTCGATCCGAATCGGCGAGCGCAACGTGATCAGATCAAGTTGCAGGTGCCGGTTGATTTCGGCTTCAACCGCACGCTCGCGCTCCATCTGCTCGGAGCTGTACCCGTAGCGAAGCAGTTCAAAGTGCTGAAACGCCCAGAACAACAACACCGCAACCAGGAGCACGCCGGTCGCCGTCGCCTTCAGCATCTCGCGATGCCGATGACGGTCGACCTCGCGCACGATCGGGTTATTCCGAACATCCTTCCGAATCGCGTACTCAAAGCTCTCGCTGGTCATCTTGTCCGCCTCGCCTGTGTGAACCGAGTCACGCCGCCCGTTCCACTGCCCGCAGCTTCGCGCTTCGAGCTCGCGGATTACGATCCGCCTCGGCCTCCCCTGGCACGACAGGCCGCTTCGTGCGAACCGTCAGCCCAAGGTCGCCGGCCGCCTGCAAAGCGCGGAGCGTATGCTTCACCACGCGATCCTCCAGCGAGTGAAAACTGATGACCACCATCCGTCCGCCGGGCCGCAGTCGGCGGACTGCCTGCGTCAGAAAGGTGTCGAAGCCCTCCAGTTCGCGATTGACCCAGATCCGGATCGCCTGAAACGTCCGGGTAGCAGGATCGATGCGCGAGTACCCTTTTCGCGGGACCGCGCGGCGCACGATCTCCGCAAGCTGACCTGTCGTGCTCACGGGCGACCGAAGTTGGGCGCCGGCGATCGCGCGCGCGATTCGCCGCGAATGCCGCTCCTCGCCGAATTCATAGATCACGTCCGCGAGTGTCCGTTCGTCGGCATCACCGATCGCCTCCGCTGCCGTGGGACCTGTCGTCTGGTCCATTCGCATGTCGAGCGGTTCGTCGCGCCGGAAACTGAACCCACGCCCGGGCGTATCGAGTTGCATCGACGACATGCCAAGGTCCGCGAGCAGGCCGTCGACACCGTCAATACATTGCTCATCAAGCACGTCATCCAGACGTTTGTAGTTGGCGTGCAGCAGCGTCACGCGATTCCCGAACGCGCCCAGTGCGAGAGTGGCAGCCGCCAGCGCTGCAGGGTCGCGATCCAGCCCAATCAAGCTCGACGCACCTGCGTCAAGGACGGCGCGAGCGTGCCCGCCATACCCGACCGTGCAATCCACAAACACCCCGCCTCGGGCGGGTGCCAGATGCTCAAGCACTGCCTCGACCATCACCGGCTCGTGCATCAGGCACTCCTCGTGTCTAGGAGCCCGCGGTTAAACTCAGTCGGCATTCGTCCAGCGATGCAGGCTCTCGGCCAGCGTTGCCCCCTCCCTCAAAGACAGCCGATTACCTCAGTTCGCGCGCCCAGTCCGCACGGCGCCTCTGTCGTCTCACTGCCACGCCCGACTCTCACCACGGGCTGCTAGATGCCGTGTTCCGAGAGCCGCAAGCCGTCCTCATCGGTCCATGGTTCCCCCTTGAGCTTGTGAAGGAACCGCTCTTCGTTCCAGACTTCGAGGTGATTGATGCGCCCGAGTACCCGCACTTCGCCGACAATCGCGGCGCCCTCTCGAAGGTGCGCAGGGACGACGACCCGCCCCTGACCGTCAAGCTCCGCCGCCTGCCCGTAGTAATTCACGCGGTCGAGGAACTTGAGACGCGACGGATGATTACTTGGGACCTTGGACAGGTTCTGCTCGATGTCGAGCCACACCGTCATCGGGTAGATGCGCACACACTCCCCCGTGAGGCTCGTCACGAAGACGTCCGGTCCAGCTTGGTCGCGTATGACGCCCCGAAACATCGTGGGCACCTTCAAGCGGCCTTTGTCGTCAATCCGGGCTGAAGAGCTACCCCTGAGTCCCTGATGCTCCACTTTCATCCACAAAAATCCACTCGGATAGTAAAGCCGCACCAGTGCGATGTCAACGGGCAAACTACTCATCCGGCAGTAGTTAGGCGAAACAGGAAGGCTTTCGTCTCTTGTTCGCCGTGCTAGATCTAATGCGCAGCGTGTTAGTCTGCCCGTCGATAGCCTTGCTCCAGGTGGCGAGGAGCACGTGCCCTCGCCCCTAGCCGGTCAAGCTGTAGACAGCCTATGCGTCCACTGGTAATCGTTCCCACATACAACGAGCGCGACAACCTGCCGGTCGTTGTGGCGGCCCTACTGCGCATTCCTGAGGTCGCGGTACTCGTGGTGGACGATGGATCGCCGGACGGGACAGGCGACGTTGCGGACAGACTTGCCGCCGACAGCGGCGACCGAGTCTCCGTGCTACATCGATCGGGTCCGCAGGGTCTCGGTCTGTCGTATGTCGATGGGATGCAGCACGCTCTGCGCACCGACGCGAGGGTCGTCTGTCAGATGGATGCCGATCTATCGCATGACCCGACCGACGTTCCGAGGCTGTTGGCCGCCAGCGCAGATGCGGATCTCGTCATCGGGTCGCGCTATGTGCCGGGTGGACACACTGAGAACTGGCCGAAACATCGCGAACTGCTGAGTATGTTCGCGAACCGCTATGTCCGTGCCATCACAGGCCTGCGGATCGCCGACAGCACGAGCGGCTTTCGGTGCTGGCGCCGCGAACTCCTTCAGCGATTGCCCCTGCATCGGATCGTCTCGAATGGCTATGCGTTTCAGGTCGAGCTCGCATGGGAGGCGGCGTCCACCGGTTGCCGCATCGCGGAGGTGCCCATCACGTTTGTCGAACGACAGCGCGGCGCGTCAAAGCTCTCGGCGCGAGTCGTGATCGAATCCACACTCGTACCGTGGCGCCTCGCCGCACGTCGCCGGGCCTCGGCACGGCGACGGACATAGCAGCCTCGCAGCCCGTGGTGAAGGTCCGCCTGCATTCGACGAGCGACGCCGGACTTTTGCCACGGGCTACTAGCGTGCGGTTCGATTTCTTGCCGGCGGCGCCTTTCCAGACTAGATTTGAGACCCCGCATGCAGACTCCAGGAACATCGCGCCCGGCGAGCATCAGCATATTTTTTCCCGCGTATAACGACGGCGGAACGATTGCCAGCCTCGTGCTCCGCGCGGTCGACGTGGCGAAGCGCCTGACGCCAGATTTCGAGGTCATTATCGTCAACGACGGCAGCTCCGACTCGACGCGAGAGATCTCGGATGAGCTCACTCGCACCTATCCGCAAGTGCGCGCGGTGCATCATCCGCACAACCGTGGCTACGGCGGGGCGCTCCGCACCGGTTTCGCCTCGGCGACGAAGGACCTCATCGCGTATACGGATGGTGACGCCCAGTACGATCCGCGGGAGTTCGAACTCCTGTGGAAGCGGCTCACGCCAGACACCGACGTCGTCACCGGGTACAAGATCAGCCGCTCCGATCCCTGGTATCGCATCGTCATCGGGCGCGTGTACCACTTCACGGTGAAGGTCCTCTTTCGCCTGCAGGTGCGTGACGTCGACTGTGACTTCCGATTGATGCGACGCGAGGTGTTCGATCGCGTCAAGCTGGAGCGCGATACCGGCGTAATCTGTCTCGAAATGATGCGCAAGATCCAAGACGCGGGCTTGCGGATCGCCGAAGTCCCAGTCCACCACTATCACCGCACACACGGCCGCTCGCAGTTCTTTAACTTCCGCCGTGTCTTCCGTACCGGCGTCGACGTGCTAAAACTCTGGGTCACGCTCGTTATTCTGGGTCGCGGCCGGAACTCCTCGCCAGTCCTGTTCCGCAACCAGACGATCGGCGACACGGTTCCCCCGGAATCGACCAAGACGTGACCACGCACCCAACGGCACCCACCCGCGACTACCGGATGTTTTATCGCGATCGCCGCGTCATGATCACCGGCGGCCTCGGGTTCATTGGCAGCACGCTCGCCCACCAACTGGTCGCGCTCGGAGCGCGCGTGCTTATCGTCGACTCTCTTATTTCAGAGTACGGCGGCAACCCGTTCAACATTGCCGGCATCGAGGACCATGTACGCGTCAACGTCGCGGACGTGCGCCAGTCCAGCACGATGAACCACCTTGTCCGCGACCAAGAGGTCATCTTCAACCTCGCCGGCCAGGTCAGCCACATCGACAGCATGGAGGATCCCTACACGGATCTGGAGATCAACTGCCGCGCTCAGCTGTCGATCCTCGAAGCGTGCCGTCGCTTCAACCCAGCGGTGAAGATCGTGTTCGCAGGAACCCGTCAGGTCTACGGGCGCCCGCACGGCCTGCCCGTCACCGAACACCATCTTGTGAAGCCAACTGATATCAACGGGATCAACAAGGCAGCTGGCGAGTACTATCACCTCGTCTACAACGACGTCTTTCGGGTACGTGCCTGCTCGCTCCGCCTGACGAACGTGTATGGCCCTCGCCAGCTCATGAAGCACAACCGGCAGGGTTTTATTGCGTGGTTCCTTCGCCTGGCACTGGCGGACGAGGAGATCCAGATCTTCGGGGATGGCACGCAGCTCCGCGATTTCGTGTTCGTCGATGACGCCGCAGACGCGTTCTTGCGAGCAGGCGCCGACGACTCGGCGAACGGGAAGGTGTTCAACGTGGGCGGCCTTGAACCGATTTCACACCTCGATCTGGTGGAGCAGCTCGTGTCGATCGCCGGTAGCGGCCGCTACCGCTGTGTCGAGTGGCCACCCGAGAAGAAGGTGATCGATATCGGTGATTTCTACGCCGACTCCTCTCTTAGTGAGCGCACGTTCGGCTGGCGCCCGACAACGTCGCTTGCCGACGGCCTCGCGCGCACCCTGGACTACTATCGAGCACATCTGCACCACTATGTACCGACAGAACCATCCTGACTCCCGAGCCCCGACGTGGCCTCCGTGCCCCGCTGGGAGTTGCAACAGCAATGTGCCCCCCGGTCTGGCTACCGGGGGCGTATACTGAGCTGGTTATGGGTTTCCGGCTCCTGACGCTCGCCGTTGTCCTGTTCTCCTGGGCCCTGTCGCTCGAAGCTCAGCAATCCGTCGAGCTTGAGTTCAACAGCGGCCGGGTCACCCTCCGTACGCAAGAGGCGTCGGCCCGCGTGATTCTCTCGGAATTGGCACGACTGGGCGGCGCGACTATTGTCATCGGCGACGACGTGGTCGGCCCGGCGATGACACTCGAGTTGGTCGACATGCCCGAACGACAGGCCCTGGACATCATCCTGCGAAGCACGGCGGGCTATCTGCTCACGCCGGGCTGGAGCGAGCGCCATATCAGTATTCGACCGGGTCGTCATCCTGGCCACCAGTGCGGCCCCAAGAAGCCCACCCCCAGCGCCGGTCGCGGCTGGTGCGCCTCGACCGACTCTACGGCGTCCGCCGGTAATCGTTCGGCAGCCACCTGCAGATCCGAGTGGTCTTCTCGGGGGTGGTGCCGCCGCTGGCGTCAATCCGTTCGATCCATTCGGTGGGCAGGGGGCCGGTTCACCCGATCCGCAACAGCTCGGCAACCCGAATCTGATCCCACAGCCGTTGGTCGGCCAGAATCCAGACAGCCTGCTTGACCCGAACGACCCGACCGGTGCCGGAATGATCCAGGAAGAGGCCGTGCCGGCCGGCATTGCTCCAACACCGGGCAACCCGTTCGGCATTCCCTTCGGGTCGTCATCAACGCCAGGCATCGTGACTCCGGTACCCGACCCGCAGTAGTAGATGCTGCGGCCGGAGCCAGGCGGCCCGCAGCCATACCGCGTACAATAGCCCGCAGCTCTGTGTGTCCCGTGATGTCGGCGCTCCATTTTAGAGATCGATAGCGTTACATCCGACGACCGCAGCATTGTCGACATGCTCTTCTGAAGGGCGCGGCCGCGCCAGCCGTCCCAGTACGGCGGTCGCCAGCGCGAAGTGCTGGACTCGCGACAGCGACAACATCCACGCACGACCATGGACACGGTAGCGATCGCACGCGTTACACACACCGCATCAGGCACTTATGGCACTCACTGACACGATCAACAGCCAGATCACGACGGCGATGAAGGCAAAAGATACTCTCCGTCTGTCCACGCTCCGCATGCTGAAAGCGGCGTTGATGAACAAGGGAATTGAACTGGGCCGGGATCTTGAAGACACCGAAGTCATGCAGATCGTCTCATCGCTCGTCAAGCAGCGCCGCGACTCCGTCGAACAGTTCTCCAAGGCGGGTCGAACCGAACTGGCCGAGAAGGAGACGGCAGAGATCGCCGTCCTGGAGGCCTACCTCCCTCCCGCCGCCACGGCCGCGGAGATCGAGGCGGCGGTCGCCGCCGCCGTCGCCGAGACCGGTGCCACTTCGGCGAAAGATATGGGCAAGGTGATGAAAGCCGTCATGCCGAAACTCGCCGGCAAGAATGCGGACGGCCGGACAATCAGTGAGTCAGTCCGACGCACGCTTGGCGTCTAGCTCCAGCTCCTCTCATTCTCCTCCCCCCACGCTCGCGCGCTCCGCCGCGTCTGCGGGCGCAGCGACACTCACAAGTCGCATCCTGGGCGTGGTTCGCGAGCAGGTGCTCGCCGCGCTCTTCGGCGCGGGCAATGCCATGGACGCGTACAACGTCGCCTTTCGTGTTCCCAATCTCGTGCGCGACCTGTTTGCCGAGGGTGCCATGAGCAGCGCCTTCGTGCCTACGTTCACGCGCCATTTGACGACAGACGGCAAGGCATCCGCGTGGCGTCTCGGCAACAATGTCGTCAACGGACTGATACTGATCACGGGCACCCTCGTTGTCCTCGGGATCGTCTTCGCGGACTCGCTGGTCGGCCTGTTTGCGGCCGCCTACCGCGACGTGCCCGGAAAATTCGAGCTGACGGTGTTCCTCACGCGCCTGATGTTCCCATTCCTCACGTTCGTGGCACTGGCCGCGGCGTGCATGGGCATGCTCAACGCGCTGCATCGGTTTTTCATCCCAGCGCTGTCGCCCGCGATGTTCAACGTGGTGACGATCACCTGCACGCTGGTGCTCGTGCCATTCATGCCGAGCGTCGGTCTGCCGGCGATTGCGGCGGTGGCGATCGGATCGCTGCTCGGTGGCATGGCGCAACTGGTCGTACAGTGGCCCGCGCTTCGGCGCGAGGGCTTCAGTTACCGGCCGACGCTCGACTGGCGTGACGACAGTCTTCGTCGCGTGCTCGTCCTCATGGGACCTGGAACGCTCGGCCTCGCTGCCACACAAATCAATGTGTTCGTCAACACGGTACTGGCGACCGGCCAGGGCACTGGGGCCGTGTCCTGGCTGAACTACGCGTTCCGCCTGATGTATCTGCCGATCGGCCTGTTCGGCGTGTCGATCGCCACCGCCACACTGCCGGCGATCTCCCGTCACTGGGCGAGTAACGATGAGCACGCTACGCGCCGATCGGTCGCCGACGGCTTGTCGCTGATGCTGATGCTCAATGTCCCAGCCACCGTGGGACTCATGGTGCTGGCGACACCGATCGTGCGGGTGATTTTCGAGCGGAGCGCATTCACGCCGTCCGACACCGCAGCCACCGCGGCAGCGCTGCAGTTTTATGCGATAGGCCTTGTCGGCTACTCCGTTGTGCGCATCACCTCTCCGGTGTTTTACGCCCTGGGACAGAGCCGGACGCCGGTTGCAGTCAGCGTGGCGACAGTACTGCTCAATGCAGCCCTCAACCTCTGGCTCGTGCAAGTCATGGGCTACCGCGGACTCGCGCTTGGTACGTCGATCGCGGCACTCTTTAACGCGATGTTGCTGATGTTCTTGCTCGACAGGCGGCTCGACGGCATCGAAGGCCTCCGGGTAGCCGGGGCGATGGCGCGCATTGTCGTCGCGTCGGCGCTAATGGGCAGCGCGGCGATGGTGGCTGACTCTGTCCTCGGCGTGTGGCTACCTGGAAACGGGCTGGTCGTTCAGGTCCTCCGCCTCACAGCGACGATCGGCGCAGCACTCGGCGTCCTCTCAGCTGCCGCTTACATCCTGCGGATCAGAGAGTTTCTTGACGGCGTAGCCCTGGTGACCCGTAGATTGCGCCCTGGCCCTCGGTGACGTCGCGGCCCTTCGGCGTTCACCCGACCGTGGTGCTGCTGGCTGGCACGCATTTCCTGGTGGACGGCTTCACCAACATCTATGCCCCGCTCTTGCCACTGTTTATTCCGCAAATGGGCCTCTCTTTGGCGGCTGCCGGCACGCTCCAGATGTGTTTCATGCTTGCGAGCGCCGTCGCGCAGCTTGGATTCGGCCACGTTGCTGACCGCTGGCGCCCGCGCGCGTTGGTGATCCTCGGCCCGCTGGTCGCCGTCTCGATGCTCTCCCTGGTGGGACTGGCGTCGGGCCCATGGATGCTCGGCGTGATTCTGGTCATCGGAGGTCTTGGTGCCGCGGCGTTTCACCCCCCCGGTGCCGCGCTGGTACATCGACTTGGCCAGGCGCGCACGGGATTCGCGATGTCGTTCTACATCACCGGCGGATCCTTGGGGTTCGCGTTGGGACCGTTGCTGTTCGCGCCCTTCGCCGAGCGCTACGGGTTGCACTGGACGCCGGTGCTCATGGTGCCCGGGCTCGCGGTGCTCGCCCTCGTGCTGCCGAGAGTCCCCCTCATCGAGGTCGTCGGAGACCGTGGCGATCTCTCTGGGTTCCGCGCGCTACGACCGTACAGAAAGCCGCTGACGCTCCTGTACCTGATTGTCGTGACTCGCACCCTGGCCGCGCTGAGCTTCGCAACGTTCATGCCCGTGATGCTGACACGCCGCGGTTTGTCGCTCACGGACGCTGGCATCGCGGTCGGCGTCTATTTCTTCGCCAGCAGCGTCGGTGGGTTTTTCGGGGGCCCTGTCGCGGACCGTTGGGGCCCGCGCGTTGTCATCCTCTGGTCACTCGTGCTTGCGGTACCGTTTCTCGCACTCGCGCCGATGCACACCGGGTGGACGTTTTTGACACTGGTCTCGATCGGCGGCTTCCTGCTGCAATCGACGTTGCCGGTGAACGTGACCTTCGGTCAGCTGATCGCTCCCATCAGCGCCGCCACGGTCTCGTCGCTGATGATGGGTTTCGCGTGGGGAACGGGCGGCCTCAGCGTGCCGCTGGTGGGCATGCTGGCCGACCGCATCGGCATCGAGCGCACGCTGGTCGCCATGGCGTTCCTGCCGCTCATCTCGGCGCTGTTGGCCCTACCGCTACCGTCCGGGCGACTCGGGCGTCCAGCGGCCCCACCCTCCCCTGTCGGTCACGCGGGTTCCGCGGGTGAGGATGTTGCTCGGTAGCGCGAGTTGAAACAGACTGAATCGAATGCGTGCGCCCTATCGCTCCTCGTCCACCTTCTCTTCCTCTTTCGGCCCAGGCCCACTGACACCGGCAATCAAGGCTCTGGTGGTAACAAACGTCGCCGCCTTCCTTGTGTCGTCAGTTGTGCCGGCGATCACGCTTAGCTTCGGCCTGCGTCCAGCCGATGTGGTCGGAAGCCTCCAGATCTGGCAGCCCGCCACCTACATGTTCCTGCACGGTGGGGTGTTTCACCTGCTCTTCAACATGCTGGCATTGTGGATGTTTGGAGTAGAGCTCGAGCGGACGTGGGGCAGCCGGTTTTTCATGCGCTTCTACTTCATCGTTGGCGTAGGTGCAGCGGTCACGACCTTGCTGCTGTCGTTGATGCCGCTGGGCTTCGCCGATCAGTTGTACTACTCACTCACGATCGGAGCATCTGGCGCGGTCTATGGAGTCCTCCTTGCCTACGCGCTGTATTTTCCCCGCCGCCCGATCTATGTATATTTCTTCTTTCCAATTCCGGCGAAATACTTCGTGATGATCATCGGGGCGATTTCACTGCTGTCTGCGATGAATGGCCCCGGTGGCGGTGTCGCGCACACGACACATCTCGGGGGCCTGATCGTTGCGTATCTCTATCTGAAGGGCGGATCACGCACCCGCCTGGTGGCAGAGATCAAGTATCGCTATCTGAAGTGGCGCATCAACCAGACGCGCCGGCGGTTCGCGGTCCACGAGGGCGGTCGCTCCAAGCCCATCGACCGTGTGCACTGACCCCAGGGGCCCTGGCGCCGCGCGGATGGGAGACTAATCTCCGTCGCTGACCCAGTCCTGCCGTATCGGACTAAACACGTCCAGTTCCAGCGTGTCTTCTAGTGCCTCTGCCTGGTGGGGCACCCCAGACGGCACGTGCAACACCTCTCCCTCACGAACGGTGAGCACATCTCCGCCGACAACCACCTTCAGCGCCCCCTGCAGGATGTATGTCATCTGCTCGCTGTCATGCGAGTGCAGCGGCACGAGCGCGCCGCGCTTGAGATAAATCTGCGCCAGCATTTCACGCTCGCCTGAAACGATTTTCTGCGAGATCATTTCGGTAATTTTCTCAAGGGCGATTTCATCCCAGCGGTGGACTCGCGCGGTGGCCATGGCGTCTCGATAGTGCCATAATTCGGCTGACATGAAGGGCTCCAGCCTTGCTCAGGAAGCCGAAGCGACGACCGGCTCCGGTCGGACACGCAACGCGCACGAGGGGCTCACCCGCGACGATTTACTCACCGCCTACCGCACCATGCTCCTCTCGCGGCAAATCGACGACAAGGAGATTCAGCTCAGGCAGCAGAGTCAGGCGTACTTTCAGATCAGCTGTGCGGGGCACGAAGCTGTGCTCGTCGCGGCCGGCACCCATCTGCGCGGTGGTTACGACTGGTTCTTTCCGTACTATCGCGACCGTGCGCTGTGTCTCTCCATCGGTGTGACTCCGCTGGACATGTTCCTGGCTTCGGTGGGATCAAAGGACGATTCCGCATCCGGCGGACGCCAGATGCCGTCTCACTGGAGTAGCACCCGGCTCAATATCCCGTCCGGCAGCAGCGCTACTGGGACACAGTGTCTGCATGCTGTGGGCTGCGCAGAAGCCGGTGTCATCTACCAGCGCCTGACACCGATCCCCGATCGCGAGTCGCACTTCCACGACGACGAAGTGACCTATGTGTCGTTGGGCGACGGATCAACAAGTGAGGGCGAGTTCTGGGAATCGCTGAACACGTCCTGCACAAATCAACTGCCGATCCTCTACCTCGTCGAGGACAACGGCTACGCAATCTCGGTCCCCGTGGAGGCGCAAACACCAGGCGGAGACATCTCGAGACTCGTCGAGCATTTCCCCGGACTGCGCACGCTTCGCTGCGACGGCACCGACTTCCTGGCAAGCTACCGCACACTCGGCGACGCGGTCTCTCATGTGCGCAACCGAAAGGGCCCCGTCTTCGTCCATGCGTCGGTGACGCGCCCGTACTCGCACTCCCTCTCCGACGACGAAAAGCTCTACAAGACGGCGGCGGAGCGCGAAGCGGAGGCGAGACGAGATCCTCTGCTGCGGATGCGACATTTCCTCAAGGCACAGGGGCTGGCAACCGACGAGGACCTCGCGGACATCCTCACCTCCGTCGAGCGTGAGGTCAACGCCGCCGCAGATCTGGCATTGGCTGCCGCGAAACCGGAGCCGGACACCGCCGCGATGTACGTCTTCTCTGAAGACGTCGATCCGACGTCGTCCGACTTTGCGACGGATCCGGCACCTACGGGCACGCCGGAGACGATGGTCACCAACATCAATACGACGCTGCGCGACGAGATGGCCCACGACCCCAGAATCATCGTCTTCGGTGAAGACGTTGCGGACGCGAGCCACGAAGAAGCGCTGGAGACGGTCTCCGGCAAGGGTGGTGTGTTCAAGGTGACCCACGGCCTGCAGCGGATCTACGGGAGCGATCGCGTCTTCAATTCGCCGCTGGCCGAAGCCAACATCGTCGGCCGAGGCGTGGGTATGGCGCTTCGGCAGCTGAAGCCGATCGTCGAAATTCAGTTCTTCGACTACATCTGGCCGGCGTTCATGCAGATTCGAGACGAGATGGCGATGATGCGCTATCGCTCGGGTAACACATGGTCGTGTCCGATGGTGGTTCGCGTTCCCATCGGTGGCTATTTGCGCGGAGGGGCGCCGTACCACAGCCAGTCTGGCGTGTCGATCTTCGCGCACTCCCCGGGCATACGGATCGCGTTCCCGTCCAACGCCGAGGATGCCGCGGGGCTCCTTCGCACGGCGATCCGCTGCGATGACCCGGTCCTGTTCCTTGAGCACAAACACCTCTACCGTCAGACCTACAACAAAGCTCCGTATCCCGGTCCCGACTACATGATTCCGTTCGGTAAGGCCGCCGTCGCCAGGGAGGGCGCCGACGTGGTCGTCATTGCGTGGGGCGCGCTGGTGCAGCGTTCGCTGCTGGCCGCTCAGCAGGCGGAGCGCGACGGGATCAGCGTGGCCGTCATCGATCTCAGGACGATCATTCCGTACGACTGGGACACGATCGCTGCGTATACCAAGAAAACCAACCGGGTCATCGTCGTGCACGAGGACCAGTTGACATGCGGCTTCGGTGCCGAAATCGCCGCCAGAATTTCGCAGGATCTCTTCGAGCACCTGGACGCGCCAGTGACGCGCGTTGCGTCGCTCGACTGCCCCGTCGCCTATGCCCCGGTGCTGGAGGAAGCCATCCTGCCTGGATCGGCCGACGTGCTCAAGGCCATTCGTACACTCGCGGCGTACTGACCGTAACCCGTCGGACGTACGAGCCCTCTTCGTGCCCTCGGGGCACCGCAGCTCATCGAGCCTGCCGCTATCGCGACGACAGCGTTGCCGCGCACCGGGTCGACCGAGCGCTGACGCCCACCAACAACCTGCCGGCAGCGCTCGGCAGTCCACGTCCCAGCGCACATAATGGGGACATGGGACGCATCAATTCCGTCACCGTGCTCGGCGCCGGCACCATGGGAGCCCAGATCGCCGCGCATGTCGCCAACGCCGGTCTGCCCTGCCTGCTCCTCGACATCACGGCCGAAGCGGCCGCCGAGGGCCTCAACCGGGCTCGCCGGCTCAAGCCCGCGCCGGCTTTCATGCCTGATATCTGGGAGCTCATCACCACCGGCAGCTTCGACGCCGATCTCGAACGCGTGAATGACAGCGACTGGATCGTCGAGGCGGTGATCGAACGCCTCGACATCAAGCGCGGCCTGCTCGAGAAAGTTGATGCGGCGAGGCGGCCAGGATCGATCGTCAGCTCCAACACCTCTGGCATACCGATCGCCGAGCTCGCCAAGGGGCGCAGCGACGATTTTCGACAGCACTGGCTCGGGACGCACTTCTTCAACCCGCCGCGCTATCTGCACCTGCTCGAGATCATTCCGACGCCGGAGACAACCAAGGACGTCATCGACACGATCAGCCACTTCGCCGACCACCGTCTCGGCAAGGGCGTGGTCGTCGCGAAGGACTCACCGAACTTCATCGGCAATCACATCGGCCTCTACGGCATGATGCGGATTCTTGCGGCGGTTGCCAGCGGTCGCTACACAATCGACGAGGTCGACGCCATCACCGGCCCCGCGCTGGGCCGGCCCAAGAGCGCGACGTTCCGCACGCTTGATCTTACGGGCCTCGACATCCTCGGCCACGTCGTCAGCAACCTCGGCGACCAGACAGGACAAGCGCCTGGGAGAAACGTCTGGACGTTGCCGCCCTTCTTTCTCCAGATGCTTGAGAAGGGACTGACGGGTGAGAAGGCCGGCCAGGGGTTTTACAAACGGGTCAAGCAGGCCGACGGCTCGTCGACCATTCTGACGATCGACCTCGACACGCTCGAGTACCGCGAACGGCAGTCACACGGCCTCAAATCCCTGGAAGCCGCAGCATCGATCACGGACGTGCACGAACGTGTCCGTACCCTTTTCCTCGGACAGGATAAAGTAGGCAGCTTCCTGCGAGAGACGCTGGCGCCGACGCTGGTCTACACCGCCGCTGTGACTCCGTCCATCGCGCATTCTCCAGACGATGTCGACCGAGTGCTACGGTGGGGGTTCGCCTGGGATCTCGGGCCGTTTGAGCTGGTCGACGCCATCGGTATTCAGCACGTTATTGACGCAACGCGCGAGACCAGCCCAGACCTGCTCGAAGCTGGAGTTCCCCCGCTGCTGCAGGCGCCCGTGGACAAGGGGCTCGACGCGGTTCGTAATGGTGACGTCCCCCCAGCGTCGGCCGACTTCTTCATTCTTGGCGCGGCCAAGCAACGGTCCGCCGTCATCAAGCAGAATCCTGGCGCCAGCCTGGTCGACCTCGGCGACGGCGTGCTGTGTGTCGAGTTCCACACGAAGATGAATATCGTCGGCGGCGATACGATTGAGATGCTGCACGCTGGCGTGCAGGAGGCGTCACGCAACTTCTCAGCGCTCGTGGTCGGCAACGAGGCCCCGAATTTCTCCGCTGGCGCCAACCTGATGCTCGTGCTGCTCGAAGCCCAGGAAGAGAACTGGGAGGAGATCGAGCTGATGGTCTCCACCTTTCAGCAAGCCACCATGGCTCTGCGGTACTCAGATGTACCGGTGATCGTCGCGCCCGCTGGCCTCGCGCTGGGCGGAGGGTGCGAGGTGCTGCTGCATGCCGACCGGGTGCAGGCCGCCGCGGAGACCTACACAGGCCTGGTGGAGGTCGGGGTCGGCTTGATTCCAGGGGCAGGCGGCACCAAGGAGATGGTGGCGCGCGCGTCGGAGGGCATGCCCCAGGACGCGTCTGATTACCTCCCGCCTATCCAGCAGGCGTTCGAGACGATCGCCTTTGCGAAGGTCTCGGCCAGCGCGACGGATGCCGAACGCCTCGGCTATCTCAGGCCGATCGATGCCGTGACGATGAATCGAGAGCGATTACTTGCGGATGCAAAAGCGCGAGCCCTGAGCCGGGTCAAGGAGGGGTATTCCTCCCCCGCCCTGCGCAACGCCATTCGCGTCGGCGGCGATGCGGTGTCGGCGCCGCTGAAGCTCGGCATCCACCTGGCGTGGCGTGCCGGCCGCATCAGCGACCACGACGCGTTGATCGGTCGCACGCTCGCCACGGTCATGGCTGGCGGCGCGTTGCCACATCCGTCCACTGTCTCCGAGCAGGAAGTCCTGGACCTTGAGCGCGAAGCGTTTCTCAGCCTCGTAGGCGAAAAGAAGACGCTCGCACGCATTCAACACACGCTGAAGACCGGGAAACCGCTGCGCAACTGATCGTGGGCAGAGAACGAACGTGACATGAGCATCGTCGATCAGGGCCACGGAGCACCAATTGTCGTCATCCCCGGCATCCAGGGCCGGTGGGAGTGGATGAAGCCAGCAATCGACGCGCTCGCCGCGCGCTGCCGGGTCATCACGTTCTCGCTCGCGGACGAGCCGTCGTCTGGTGGACACTTTGACGAGGACCGGGGCTTCCTCAGCTACGTCGACCAGGTGCGAGACGCGCTCGACACGGCAGGCCTACAGCAGGCGACGATCTGCGGCATCTCCTACGGTGGGCTCATCGCGGCCGCGTTTGCCGCGCGGCATCCCGACCGGACCTCGTCAATCGTGCTGGTCTCGGCGCTGCCGCCGTCGTGGAGACCCGACGCCCGCGTCCGGTTCTATCTCCAGGCGCCGCGTGCACTGGCCCCAGTCTTCATGCTGGCCTCGATCCGGATATTTCGCGAGATAGCGGTCGCCAGCGGCGGACTCGCCGCTGGCCTGGTGACCACGGCGCAGCTTGGCTGGCTCAGCCTGACGCACATGTTTTCACCGTCGCGCATGGCTCGACGCGTGCGGCTCCTTGGGGCGATCGATGTCACGGTTCCACGCCCGCGCAAGATGGCCCGCCAGATGCCGGCGCTCATCGTCACTGGCGAGCCAGCCCTTGATCGCGTCGTGCCCGTACACATGACGCGCGAGTATCTTCAGCTCTGGCCTGAGGCGCGCGTGGCGACCCTTGCTCGAACCGGACATCTAGGCTCGATGACGCGTCCGACCGACTTCGCAGAACTGGTCGTGCCATTCGCCGAACGTACCGCCAATGAAAACGATGCCTGGAGGCAGGTTGGATAGGCACCCGCGAGAAATCCCAGGACCTTCCGGACCCCTTGAGGCCGTGTGGAATCTGCCGGCCGGATCTCCCAGGGCAGCCGTGATCCTGGCGCACCCGCTGCCAACGGCCGGAGGCACGATGCACACCAAGGTGGTGTTCCAGACTGCCAAGGCCCTGGCTCGCATCGGCTGCGTCGTGCTCCGGTTCAACTTTCGGGGTGTCGGATTGAGCGCGGGCGCGTGGGACGATGGTCGCGGAGAACGCGATGACTTCATAGCGGCCGTCGACTACGTAGCGACGGCGTACCCCGACCTGGAGCTGTGGGCCGCGGGGTTCTCGTTCGGCTCCTACGTCGCGCTGACGGTCGGCGCCGACGACGCGCGCATCTGTGCGCTTATCGCGATCGCGCCGCCGGTGGACAGGTACGAGTTTGCGTCCGTCCAATCGTCGCCAAAGCCGATTTTCATCCTTCACGGCGAGGACGACGAACTCATCTCTCTCAAACTCGTGCGGCATTTCTACGCGGGACTCGAGGAGCCCAAGGAGCTCATCGAGATTGATCGTGCAAACCATCTGTTCGAAGGACAGGCGAGCGAAGTTGGCGACGTGCTCGCGGATCTACTCGAGGACTTCACATGCAAGACGCAGTAATCGTGTCGGCCGTTCGCACAGCCGTCGGCAAGGCACCCAAGGGCGCGCTGAGAACAGTCCGTCCCGACGAGATGGCTGCCACGGTGATCACCGAGGCGCTCACACGCGCACCAGGCCTCGACCCATCGGACATCGACGATGTGATCTTCGGGTGTGCGATGCCGGAAGGCGAACAGGGTCTCAACGTCGCCCGTATCGCCAGTCTCCGGGCCGGCGTCCCGGTGTCTGCGTCGGCGGTCACGGTGAACCGCTTCTGCTCGTCTGGCCTCCAATCGATTGCGTACGGCGCCGAACGCATCATGTGCGGGTTCACCGAGGCCGTCCTGGCCGGCGGCACCGAGTCGATGAGCATGGTCCCGATGGGCGGCAACAAGCTCTCGCCCAATCCCGCGCTGGTGGATAGCTACCCCGACGTGTACCTGAGTACGGGACTGGTCGCGGAAAACCACGCGCGTGAAAGCAGTATCAGCCGTGAGGCGCAGGACGCGTTCGCCTTGCGCAGTCATCAGCGCGCGATCGCCGCCATCGATGCGGGCCGATTCGCCGACGAGATCACGCCGTTGACATTTCGCGTCTCGTCCCCCACCAACGGAGCCGGATCGCGTGACGCGCGGGAGGTCACGTTCACCGAAGACGAGGGACCCCGCCGCGACTCGTCGCCGGAGGCACTCGCCAAGCTTCGACCAGCGTTCCACGTTGCAGGCAGTGTGACTGCTGGCAACTCGTCGCAGATGAGTGACGGCGCGGCCGCTGTGGTTGTCACATCGGCAGCGTTTGCCAAGGCGCGTGGCCTGACACCGCTTGCCCGCTTCGTGGCCTTCGCCACGGCCGGCGTGGAGCCGGAGCGATTCGGGATCGGTCCGGTACCGGCGATCAGGAAGGTACTGAAGCTTGCCGGCCTGTCGCTTGATGACATCGGTCTCGTTGAACTGAACGAGGCCTTCGCCGCACAAGCCCTGGCCTGCCTACGCGAGATCCCGGTCGATCCGGATCGACTCAACGTCAACGGCGGCGCGATCGCATTGGGGCACCCGCTTGGCTGCACCGGCGCCAAGCTCACGACGACCCTGCTTGCCGAAATGCGGCGGCGCGACGTCCGATACGGGATGGTCACCATGTGCGTCGGCGGCGGCATGGGCGCCGCCGGCATTTTCGAAAAAATGTAGCGATCGCATGTAACGAGTAACGCCAGGAGCACCATATGGATTCGGCACGTGCAAAACAACAGGGCGGATCGTGGCTGCTGAATGATGAGCAGTCGACGACCTTCACGCCGGAGATGCTGTCGAACGAGCATCGCCTCATCGCGCAGACCACCGACGAATTCGTCGACACCGAGGTGCTGCCCAACCTCGACAAGCTCGAGGCTCACGATTGGCCACTCGCGCGGACGCTCGTTCGCAAGTGCGGCGAACTCGGGCTTCTCGGCACGACCGCGCCGGAACAATACGGCGGACTCGACATGGACAAGGTGTCGTCGCTCATCGTCTCCGAACGAATAGCGCGATCCGCCTCGTTCGCGACGACCTACGGGGGCCAGGCGAATTTGTGCATTCTGCCGATCGTCTGGTTCGGCACCGACATCCAGAAGCAGACCTACCTTCCGAAGCTCGTCGCCGGCGAACTCGTCGGCGCGTATGCCCTCAGTGAATCTGGTTCGGGTTCCGACGCATTTGCAGCCAAGACCAGGGCCACCCGGGAGTCCGACGGCACGTGGACGCTGAACGGCGAAAAGATGTGGATCAGCAACGGCGGATTCGCCGATGTGATCATCGTCTTCGCCCAGGTTGACGGCGAGCATTTCACGGCGTTTATCGTGGAAAAGCGTTTCCCTGGCGTGAGCGCCGGTCACGAAGAGCACAAGATGGGTCTGCACGGCTCTTCGACCACGCCGATTCTCCTGCAGGATGCGAAGGTTCCGGCGGAGAACGTCCTGGGAGAGATTGGCAAAGGTCACAAGGTCGCGCTGAATGCACTGAACTTCGGACGCTTCAAGCTCGGAGGCATGAGCGTGGGCGGTTGCCGGTCGGCCATCGGCGAAGCCGCACGGTATGCGGCCGAGCGCAAACAGTTCGGCCACCCCATAGCGGCCTTCGGCGCGATCAGGCACAAGCTTGGTGAGATGACGGCCCGCACCTACGCGATGGAGAGCCTGACCTACAGGACGGCTGGTCTGATTGACGACATGCTGGCCAACGGGACCCAAGACAGCATGCACGACGGAGCGGCCGCTGCCCGCGCTTTCGAGGAGTACGCCGTCGAGGCGTCGATCGCGAAGGTCGGGGGCACCGAGGCGCTCAACTTCGTGCTCGACGAAAATATTCAGATCCACGGCGCCAACGGATACGTGAAGGACTACCCGGCCGAGCGGCACTACCGAGATTCCCGTGTGAACCGCATCTTCGAAGGGACAAACGAGGTCAACCGCATGCTGATCCCGGGCATGCTGATCCGCCGCGCGCTCAAAGGAGAGTTTGCGCTGATTCCCGCTGCCAAGCGCTTGCAGGACGAAGTACTGTCACCGTCAGCACCGATCGCCAGGTCGGGCGACGACAGCGTCCTCGACGAAGCCCTGCGCATCGCAGCCGCGTTCAAGAAACTGGCGCTCATGGTGCTCGGCACGGCGATGCAGACCTACGGGCAGAAGCTCAACGACGAGCAAGAGGTGCTCACCTACGCGGCTGACATCATCATTGACGCCTATGCGGCCGAAAGCGCTGTGCTGCGCGCACGTGCCGCGGCCGCGAACGGGCATTCTCAGGCCGATCTGCACGAGGCCGCCGCCCGCGTGTTTGTCAACGACGCGGCGCAGCGCGTGGAGGCGGCTGCTCGTAACGCCCTGGCGGCGATGGCTGACGGCGACACGCTCCGGGTGCTCCTGGGAGCGCTGCGCCGGCTCCTCAAGGTTGCTCCGATCAACACCGTGACCCTGCGGCGGCGCCTCGCGGATGCGTCGGTTGCGCGGGGGCGGTATATTCTTGAATCGTGACCAATCGACTGAAGCTCGCCGTCGTCGCCTGCACAATCGCTCCGCTCGTCGCCTGCTCGTCTGGACCGTCCGCGCCTGACGAATCAGTGTATGTGGACGGGCTCGTGGAGGCTCGCGCGGACAAGGACACGTTCCTCCTCGAGGGCCCGGACTCGCCGGTGCCACCAGAAATGCGTGACACCCTCTTGCCGTTGCCGTACTACCCGGTCGACCAAGGCTACGCAGTGCCCGCGTCGCTCAGTCTGTCGGACGACCGCCCGGTCTTCGAGATGCCGACCTCAACCGGCGCGACCCGAAGGATGCAGCTCGTTGGCGTCCTCGAGTTCTCGCTCCTGGGCGATTCACGGAGCCTCGGTGCCTTCGTGCCGGAAGGCACCCAGCGAATCACCAGCCTGTTCGTGCCGTTTGCCGACCTCACGACGGGCGACAGCACATATAGCGCGGGCCGATACCTGGACATCGACACGACGACGACCGGGTACTACACGATTGATTTCAATCAGGCCTACAACCCGTACTGCGCGTACAACGACGCGTACGAGTGCCCCTATCCACCACCGCCCAACAGGTTGAATGCCTTGGTTCTCGCGGGTGAGCAGGCTCCGGAGGGATGACCGGGGCCCTGCAATCGATCGTCTTCGACTTTGACGGAGTCATCGCCGACAGCGAGCCGTTGCACTTCCGCGCGTTCCAGCAGACCCTCGCCGAAGAAGGCATCGCACTGAGTCCAGACGATTACTACAGCCGCTATCTTGGCTACGACGATGTCGGCCTGTTCCAGGCGCTGGCGACAGATCGCGGGATACCGCTTGATGCCTCCCGGATGTCTGCCCTCCTCGCTGCGAAAGGCAAGCGGCTCGAGGCCATGCTCGAGCATGGACACGTCTTGTTCCCAGGCGCCGCAGACTTTATCCGCAGTGCCGCCGCTGAAGTTCCGATCGCCATCGCATCAGGCGCGTTGAGACGGGAGATCGTGGAGATTACCGACGCTGCCGCGATTGGGAGCCTCTTCACCGTCATCGTGGCCGCGGGGGACACGCCGCAGAGCAAGCCGTCGCCGGCGCCCTATCTTCTGGCCTTCGAGCAACTGCAGCTACACACCGGACACGACCTGGACCCGCGCCGCTCGGTGGCCATTGAGGATTCGCAGTGGGGACTGGACTCCGCCCGTGGAGCCGGATTGCGATGCGTCGGGCTGACCAATAGCTACGAGGCCAATGCATTGCAGGGTGCCGAACTGACAGTGGCAGGCCTCGATGTGCTGACGCTGCCAGCGTTGAATCACCTGTGCGCGACCGACCCGCACGCTGCGGACCATACTCGCAATGCGTAAGGGACTCGCTGACGCTCTCACTGCCGCATCCAACGCGCCCGGCAAGGAACTGGCGGAGGCGGCGCTCATCATCGCCCAGATCGAGTATCCCCGGCTTGACGCGCCCGCGTACCTCAGTCAGCTGGATAGGATGGGCGACGCGGCCCGCCGACGCATCGACCAGCAGACCAGTGACACCGGCGACGCGTCGGCGCTGTCGTGCATCAAGGGCCTCAATGCGTATCTCTTCGACGACGAGCACTTTGTCGGCAACCGCGAACGCTACGAAGATCCCCGCAACAGTTGCCTGAACGAAGTACTCGACCGACGAACCGGCATCCCGATCACGCTGTCGGTGCTGTATCTGGAGATCGCCTGGCGTTCCGGCCTGCCGATCCATGGCGTCAATTTCCCCGGACACTTCCTCGTGTGCGTCCAGGAAGACACCGGCCGAGACCACGACCGCCTGATCGTCGACCCGTTTCATGCGGGCGCACTGCTGTCAGAACCCGATTGCCGACTGATGCTTCAGAAGCACGTCGGATCTGAAGTCGCCTTCAGCACGTCGCTGCTGGCCCCGGCCACCCGCCCGCAGATCATTGTCCGCATACTGCTCAACTTGAAGCGCATCTACGTGCACATGCGGTCGTTTCCGCAGGCGCGCGATGTGACAGAGCTGCTTCTGGCTATTACACCGTCGGCCATCAGCGAGCTTCGTGATCGCGGCCTGCTCGCCTATCACTTGAACGATTTCACCGGCGCGCTTCGCGATCTGGAGACCTATCTCAAGCTCGCGAGCATGGGAGAGATCGACGAGGAGGAGCGTGAGGAGCACCAACAGATCTGGGAGCACGTGAAGACGCTTCGCCGGCGAGTCGCGTCGCTGAACTAGATCGCGCCGGACTCCAGTAGCGTCTTCAGGGCCGCCAGATCCTTCCGGTTGGCACTTCGGACCGCTCGCGCCATAAAAGGGGCGACTAGTCTGGAGAAGCCCACCGGGATGCCTCGATTGCGCAGCGTCATCTTCGTACTACCGTCAGTCACCGTCTCCCAGGTGTACGTGGTCTCCATCGGGAACGGCCCCTCGGCGGTCCGCATCACAAACCGCTCACCAGGAACCAGTTCCACCACTTCGTAGGTGTAGGCCATGCGCCGCCCGAGAAAGTGCGCGACAAACGCCAGCTGTGACCCGAACTGCACAGGCGGTGCAGTCTTCCACTCGATGGACTTGATGTTCACGTACCAGGAAGGCGTGTGGTCGGGATTGGAGGCATACTCAGCCACCTCGTTGCGCGGCCGTTCGATGGTGATTTCGCTCGATACATCAACTGTCATGGTTGTCCGCCGCGGCTCGCCCGGCCCCTCCGCTCACCGCCGCTTCGCACGGGTCGATGACCCGCGCCGTGCCTAGAGGTTCGCGATCTCCTGATACAGATATGCAGACGCGATCACACCGTTGTGAAGGTTCGCCAGATCGAGCTTCTCGTCAGGCGCGTGTGCGTTCTCGTCGGGAAGCCCAACACCGAACAGCACGCTCGGCACCCCAAGCTCATCCTGGAACGTGGAGACAACCGGAATCGAACCACCCTCGCGACTGAAGACCGGCGTCTGTCCGAACCCTTGTTCGATCGCCCGGCCTGCCGCGCGCACGTACTTGTTGTCGAACTCCGTCATCCACGGCTTCCCACCGTGCATGCGCGTCACCGTGAGCGTCACTGTCGGGGGGCACAGCTTCTTGACGTAGGCCTCGAACAGATCAGCGACGGTATCCGGACTCTGGTCTGGCACCAGTCGCATGCTGACCTTCGCCATCGCCACGGCTGGCAGCACGGTCTTGGCTCCGTCGCCGGTGAACCCCGACAGCAGCCCGTTGACCTCGAGTGTGGGCCGCGCCCACACACGCTCGAGTGTCGAGTACCCCTTCTCTCCGAACAGACGCGGCGCCCCGAGTTCCTTGCGATACCTTGTCTCGCTGAACGGCAGCTTCTTCCACTCCTCGCGCTCCGCGTCGCTCAACGGTCGGACGTCGTCATAGAACCCTGGAATCTTCACCCGACCGCCCCGGTCCTTCATCTGCGCCAACATCTGCGTCAACACGAATGCCGGGTTCGCAACCGCGCCACCGAACGAGCCGGAATGCAGATCGCTCTTCGTTCCGCGAAGGTCGATCTGGAAGTACGCGAGACCGCGCAGCCCGTAGCAAATGGAGGGCACGCCCCGGTCGAACATCGGCGAATCCGAAATCACGACGACATCCGCCGCGAGCTCCTCCTTGTGGTCGCGGACGAAGTTGTCGAGGTTCGCGCTCCCGACCTCTTCCTCGCCCTCGATGCAGAACCGCATGTTGACGGGCAATCCTCCGGTCTGCTTCATGAACGCCTCGACCGCCTTGATGTGCATGAACACCTGGCCTTTGTCGTCCGCTGCGCCCCGCGCGTACAACTCACCGTCGCGCACGGTGGCCTCGAACGGTGGCGTTGTCCAGAGGTCAAGCGGATCGACCGGCTGTACATCGTAGTGGCCGTAGAACAGGATGGTCGGCTTACCCGGCGCACCGAGCCAGTCTCCGTACACCACCGGCTGGCCCGGTGTCTCGACGAGCCGCACATTCTGCATGCCCGCCGTGCGAAGTGCGTCGGCCGTCCACTCCGCGGCGCGTCGGACATCCGCGGCGTGCTCGGGCAGCGCGCTGATGCTGGGTATGGCGAGGTATTGCTTCAGCTCATCGACGTAGCTGTCGCGATGAACATTGATGAAGTCGAGTACGTCGTTCATGGTTCACATTCTCTGTGTCGTCTACAGTGCTTTTCACATAGCCCTTGTACGGACTGGCCGAGCATGTTACTTCTACACGCACCACTGCGACGCGTTGGTCCCACCGAATGCCGGAACCCTTTCGGCATTGCGGCTACTCGATCGCCACACGGTCATGAACAACGCTCTAGGCGTTGCGACGGCGTGTGACATCGAGGGCGATCGACAGCGTGAAGTAATAAAGCGGAAACACGAATGAGGCCCAGAGGACCGGCTGTGATACATCTGGAGACTGCTGCAGCATCGCGAACATCAGCAACGCCCAGATCGTGCCGAGCCCTATCGTTGGCGCCCGCCACGCTACGGTTCGTGATGGATCGACATACCGAACCGGCACGAACACCATCACCACGAGTGTCGCAAGGATTGCCGCGTTGACTTCAGGGCTCCATCCGGCCACATAGAGATAGAACACCACGATGTTCCAGTAGGACGGGAAGCCAGTAAAAAATCCATCAGCCGTCTTCGCGTCATTGCGGCTGAAGCCGTATGCGCTGGAGAGCAGCATCGCGGCGACAAGGGGCGTCGACCACCGATCGGGCACCAGAAGCGCGTGCCAGACGAAGAACGCCGGTACGAACACGTAGGTCAGGTAGTCAACGATATCGTCCAGTTTTTCGCCGTTGATTCGCGGGAGGCGCGAGGCGACATCCGTGCGGCGGGCCAGCAGACCATCGGTCGCATCGACGAATACGGCGAGAAAGAGCCAGAAGAAGGCATCCTGGTAGCGGTCGTAGAAGATCCGGTTCAGCGCGAGAAAGGCGAAGAGGGCGCCGCTCGCCGTGTAGAGATGGACGATCCAGGCAGTCAGCATGATAGCAACCGCTACAACCTTCTCACAACCGCGGGAAAGTCGCGCCAGACCGGCACGCCGCAGAAGTGCGACCCCTCGGTACATCTGGGAGCAATCAACCCGTTCCGAATGACGCACGGCGGCCCGATATGCCGACCAATGCGAGGGTGCACGCCGCGCACCTGTTCTACCTCGTCCATCGACGCCAGGTAGATTTCCTCCTGTGCGTTGAAACAGGTCCGCAGTGTCCATTTGTGTAGCAGCGCGAGCAGCGAACCAGACTCCACGAAACGAAGCGTCTTGGCGTTTGGCAGGACGTACAGTGCGAATTCCAACGGGACTCCGAGCTCAAGCAGACGGTTCTTCGCGGTCCACGCCTCCTGCATAGCACTGTCGTAGACCGCGCGCGCGCGCGCATTGGCCGCAATCAGTCTGGGCGTGATGTAGTCGGGCTGCGACGTGTCGGCAAACGTCATGAGCGGGCGCGAGGCCGGCACAAGACGATGCCTCTGGTCCTGCGAATCCGCGGTGTGGCTCAGGCGCTTCTCGAAGACGTAGTTGGCATGGTGCAGCGATCGCATCAACGGCGAGTGGTATGACACGTTGAGGATGTCCAGCCTGTAGGGATTCAGGGCGGGGTTCATCACCCGGTCCAGCGCCTCGTCATCCGACATGTCGTCCGAATCCAGTCCGAACACGGAACGCACCGACTCGGCCACGATCGCCTCGGCGTCGGGTGATGTGTCGCGCAGCCTCGACCATCGCGCCCCGAGTCGCGCGTCGAACGCGGCGGCATACCGGTCGCCGCTGCCTTTCGCCGAGGGAAATCCTGCCTCCGGCAGCGCATCCGGCTCGATCGGGCCGAGCCCGACCTTCTCGAAGAAGAGCGGGTCCCACTCCTTCACCAGGCGCACCATCTCGCCAATCACGACTCGCGCCTCGTACGGCGTGTCGCTCGTGTTCACCATGCGCTGCAGGCGGTGTAGCACGATGCCCGACACCGTGTGCACCATGGACGTGAACGCACCGATGGGAATCACATAGCGTGCTGTTTCGATCGCGCGCTTGTCCGCGTCGCGCTCGATCTTCTTCATGCGCTCAGGGTTTGAGTTCGGCTGGATGTACCGGAGTTCCTTCAGAATCGTGGCGGCGTCGTCCTTGAGCAGCGCCGACAGCTCGGCGTAGCGGTCCCACGCACGCACGATCGCGTCTTCGTACACGCCCAACGCTTCGCCCGATAGCGGCGGCACAAACGCTCGCGGCTCCTTCAGCTTGACGTAGCGTTGGCTGGACTGTTCGGAGTTGTAGAACGGATACGAATGCAGGAACGTCCAGACAAACTGGCGCGACACATTCTCGAGCCCGAACTCGAAGTGTGCGTGCTGATAGACCGTGTGGTGACCCGCGTCGAACGTCAGCCCGCCTATTGTGTCGCGCTGTTTCTCGGTAATCTCGTCCGTGCCGATGACCCTCGGGGAATAGCACGTGCGCGCCGCGGCGATAGCGCCATCAAACGGAACGGTCGGTGCAGTGCGAAGGGTGACGAGGGGCGGGGCGGTGACGAGCACGGAGCACGCATTATAAATCGCCCACCCGCCTCGACGTGACCTCAGTCCATCGACTGGCCGCCGCAGATGTTGTATGTCTGTCCGGTGATGGCCGCGGCGGCGGGTGATGCGACGAACCGCACGAGCTCGGCGACCTCCTCGGGCTCGATAATCCGCTGGATCGGCACGACCCCAAGTGCGCCGTCACGAAACTGCTCGAACGTCTGTCCGGTGGCCACGGCGCCCTGGCGCATGCCCTCGGCGGCCATCTCGGTATTCACCCAACCCGGGCACAGCGCGTTGACGGTGATCTGCCGAGGCGCCAGTTCCAGCGCCAGCGCGCGCGTGAAACCGATGACGGCATGTTTCGATGCGCAATAGGCCGTATACCCGGGCACGCCGAAGCGTCCGAGTACGGAGGCAATATTGACGATACGGCCACCGTCGCGCATCGCGCCGATTGCTTCGCGCGTCACGAGATACGTGCCTGTGACGTTCGTATCAATGACGCTACGCCAGCGGGGCACGTCAGACCCGGCTACCGGCTCCCCGCCGCCAATTCCTGCGTTGTTGACGAGCACGTCGAGGTGATCCGCCGTGGCCTCCAGCGTCCGCATGCCGGCGTGCACCGACTCCTCACTGGTCAGGTCCATCTCGATGGCGATCG
>Ga0115002_10001444_pt1 | contig 32778 bp, 25 predicted proteins | sample ArcticOcean_MG_C_8_FD_89576 | JGI IMG/M metagenome (GOLD analysis project Ga0115002, IMG submission 89576) | Marine microbial communities from western Arctic Ocean - ArcticOcean_MG_CB11_86 | ecosystem: Environmental > Aquatic > Marine > Oceanic | place: Arctic Ocean: Canada Basin | collected... | reverse complement strand
GGTCGCCGTGCCGACCCTCGAGCGACTCGTCCGCTTCGGTCTCTTTGAAGAGGGCAAACTTGTAGAAACGCGACGGACCAACGTTGAGCAGGCGGAAGCGATACTTGCGCCGCTTGACCTCGAAGTAGGGCTGTACGGCGCCGTTGACCGTGAGCTGCTCGCCGAGGAAGCCGTCGACGTTGAAGATGTCCATGAACAGCTGGTGGCTGGGGGTCGCGTCGAAGGTCTTGTCTGCAAACACCATGGGCACGTCGTACTCGCCACTCGGCAGACGAAGGGCCTTGCGGTGGCGATCGCGCTCGTTTCCCGAGTCGACCTTGTCATAGAGCCACCATTGTCCCACCAGCCCCTTGTAGGTGTTCTGGGCGGTAAAGTCGGCGCGGTGATCGTGGTACCAGAGGGTGTTGAGCGCTTCGCGGGGGTCGCCACCTGCCAGGATGTTCGTGTAGTGGTGGTCGTGATGCTCACCTACCGGGTAGAAGTCGCCGGGAAACCCGTCGCTCTCGGACGCGGTGTGGGCGTTGTGCAGGTGGGTGGTGACCTCCGGGATGCCGAACCCGTCGGGGGCGCCTTCCGGTGGCAGATCGTTGTACACCCGCGTCACGATTGGTTTGCCGTAGCGCTGCTTGAACAGCGGCCCCGGCGAAAAGGTGTTGCCGTCGATGTCGGGCCCCAGTCCGTAGCCCCAGATGGTGCTTTCGGCCAGATCCGGATGGAACCTGTGCTTGAAGGGCCGCGCGTGCATCTCGTAGAGCTTCTCGGGCGGAAACTCGTCGAAGCGCTGGTGTGGGCGCCCGACGGCCGAGTGCGGCATGCCGGGGAGATCGTTGACGCGCACGACGTCGTCGGCGTCGGGCATGATTGGCATCGCCTGGATGAACGGCGTCAGGTCCAGGCGCAGCTTGTGGCAGAAGTCGCCGGTCTGCTGCAGGCAATTGAACTGGTCGATGATGTCCGGGTCGACGGTGTCTACCAGGAATGTATCAGCTGCGATGGACCCCCCACGGGGGTCTACGTAAAGAGGTCAAACCACCCAGGGCTCTGCGCCCTCTCCTATGGGCCGCAGGTTGAACTCGACCAATCCCTGCTCTTCGAGCTCGAGGAGTACATGCATGCGCTTGACGATCGGCGTGCCATCTGTGTCGGTGCCGTTCTGGACGTGTAGTGGCGCGAGAATCGACAAACCGGGTTCTACGAAAGCCGCTGGGGTGTAGCTGACGAAGGTCAGCCTCCACAGCCCCAGGGGGTTTGCGCCGACGTATCCCTTCGTGGTCTCGAACATGTTGTCCTGGCGCCGGTTGGGCGGCGCCGGGCTCAATGGATCGCCGGCCGCCTTGGGGAAGATGAAGGCACGGAAATTGGCGAGCTCGCGCGCAACATCGCCGGCTGCGTTGTCCATGAATGCATCCTCACCGAAGAACACCGGCGGGCCCGGGTAGCAGAGGGGTTGTCCCGCGGCGTCGTAGCCGCAGTTTACCGGCAGAACGCGCGTGGTGCTGCGCGTCGGATCGTCGGTGTCCGTTTCCACGGCCTGTACGCCATTGGGCTCGCCGTTGATTTCGAAGCGCCGCCTGAAATCCGGGCTCGTCGGGTCGAGGCCATTCTGGACGTAGAACGTGTCGTTGAAATCGTGTGCCTGGTGGGTGCCCTGGCCGCGATTGATCTCGAGCTGGGCGTGCACCTGCGGCGCGACCGCGAGGGTCAGGGTGAGGGCGAGGGTGAGGGCGAGGCTCGTTTTGAACTCCAATTTGCTCTGCGTGAACGTACTCATCTCTCCTGCTCAGATGGCGACAGTACTTAGCTTAACGGTTAGTTTAACTATCAGCTAGTAATACGAACGCTGTTGCGTCAAGGAATTTTGCCCCCCCCAGGTGGGTATTTCGTCGAAAAATACGAGCAATGAAGGGTTCATGGGACGTGATTGAAGCGCACGGGGCGACCTACAGTGCCGCCTGCGTCGTTGGGGTCGTTACCGGGTCCGGTTCAGCCTACCGACAGCAGCAGCTTGCCCACGTGCAAACCTTCTTCCATGCGGGCGTGCGCGGCGGCGGCCTCGGCGAGGGGGAACACCGAGTCGACAACGGGTGCGACCGCACCCGATTCCAACAACGGCCACACCTCGCGGGCCAACGCCTCGGCGATGGCGGCCTTTTCTTCGTCACTTCGTATCCTGAGCGTTGAGCCGGTAATCACCTGCCGCTTGAGCATGAGCCTGAGCAGGTCCACCTCCACCCGCGATCCTCGCAGGAAGGCGATTATCGACACGCGGCCGCTCTCGGCCAGGCAGGCCAGGTTGCGCTCGACGTAATCGCCGCCGACCATGTCGAGTATCACGTTGACGCCCCGCCCGTCGGTGGCGTCTTTGATCTTCTCAACGAAGTCATCGTCGCGGTAGTTAACCGCCAGCTCGGCGCCGAGCTCGAGGCAGCGGACGCATTTCTCGTCGCTGCCGGCGGTGGTAAACACGCGGTGGCCGCGCGCGACGGCCAGCTGTATAGCCGTGGTGCCTATGCCGCTCGTGCCCCCGTGCACGAGCAGGCTCTCACCGGGGGCAAGGGCCGCGCGGTCGAAGACGTTGTACCAGACCGTGAACAGCGCTTCGGGCAGGCCGGCGCCGTTGACCGGGTCTATGGTGCTCGGCAAGGGCAGAACGCTGCCCTCGTGCGCCGTGGCGTACTCGGCGTAGCCGCCACCGTTGAGCAGGGCCACGACCTGTTCGCCGCCCTTGTAGCGACTCACGCCCTGTCCCACGGCTGCCACGCTTCCCGACACCTCCAAGCCAGGCCAGTCGGGAGCATCGGCGGGCGCAGGGTAAAGTCCCATTCGTTGCAGCGTGTCGGGACGGTTCACCCCGGCAGCCGTAACGCGGATGAGCACTTGGCCAGCGCCAGCCCGCGGCGTGGGTAGTTCGGCAGGCACCAGCACCTCGGGCCCGCCGGGCTCGCGGATGACCACGGCCTGCATCGTGTCGGGCAGCTGTTGATCGGTCGTGGTGGTGTTACTCGCCAAGGGCCGGTTGTCAGCCGAGAGCGACGGTGGCTTTTTCTATGAACAGCCGCTCGGTAGTCGCTCCGCTGCCGCTGCCGCGTTGTTCGAGCCCGGCCAGCGTGTTCATGCCATCTACGACTTCGCCAAAAATAGTATGGGCGTCGTCGAGGTGGGGAGTGGGTACAAAGGTGATGAAGAACTGGCTGCCGTCGGTGCCCGGTCCGGCGTTGGCCATGCTGAGAAGGCCCGGCCTGTCGTGACGCTCGTCGGTGGAGAACTCGCTGTCGTACTGGTAACCCGGGCCGCCGAAGCCTTCGCCCAGCGGGTCGCCGCCCTGGGCCATGAAGCCGCTTATCACCCGGTGAAAAACTACGTCGTCGTAAAAACCGAGGCGCGTGAGAAAGAGCGTACTCGACACGTGCATGGGTGCCACGTCGGGCATCAGCCGGATGACCAGCTCGCCGATGTTGGTCGCAAGCGTCCAGGTGAGCTGGCAACCGGGCTCGAATTGCAGGCAGTCGGGCCTGGATAGATTGGTTTTCCAGTCCGCCTGCGTGGTGTCGATTGATTGCGCCTCTATGTAGGCGTCGATGGCTGCGATGGGGTCGTTGCTGGGGGTGCTCACTTAATTGTTGCTCCTTATCTATGTGCGGATCCGGCTGTAAGCCGCGTATGCTGCCAGTGCCACGCGGAGAATGCACCCCGGGGGAGGGGTGCCGGTGCCGCCGGCCCCGCTCTTGACTCGGTCGCCCGTGGGCAGGAACTTTGCCCCCCACAGTGTCCTTACTGCGCAGCATTATAGCCCCCGGGGTGTCGGCCCTGCTCACCAGCGATCGTACGCAGCATTTCCTGCGCCGGCGGTCCGAGCTTGCACGGCGACTGTTTGGTCGCCCCCACCGTGTACATTATTTTCACCAGGTCGATGACCCTTACTCGGCCCTGACGGCCCAGCTGCTCGAGCAGCTGGGCGCGCGCTACCAGGTGGAACTCGCCTGTCACATCGTGCGGTCGCCCGGCGCGGCTGCGGCACCCGAGCCGCGAATGCTCCAGGACTACTCGTTGGCTGACGCCCAGCTAGTGGCCGGGGAGATGGGCCTGCGTTTCGACGCGCCTGCGGGTCGCCCTTCGGACACCTCGCTTCTCCTTGCCACGCGCGCCCTGGCGGCGGCTGTAGAAACAGGGGCGATGCCCGGCGTGGCAGCATCGATAAGTTCGGCCTTGTGGAGTGGCGACCGGCAGGCGCTGGAGCGGTCGACCTCTGTGCTGTTGCAGGCAGCGCCTGATGATCAGCGGGTGGAAAACCTGCTCGACGAGGGTGACCGCCTGCGCGGCAAACACGGGCATTACCTCGGAGCGACCTTCTACTACGCCGGAGAGTGGTACTGGGGTGTGGACAGGCTGCACTATCTTGAGCAGCGCCTCGGCGACCTGGGCCTGCGCCGGAGCTCGCCCGACGGCGGCGCTCCCGGCCGTCCGCTTGTAGAGCCAGGATTTGTCACCGCGCCGGCCGCCAGCGGTGAGGGGTTCGTGCTTGAATATTTCGCTTCGCTGCGTAGCCCCTACACAGCGATAGTTACGCCGAGGGTTTTTGAATTTGCCGAGCGCAGCGGGGTCGACCTGCTCGTGCGCCCGGTGCTACCCATGGTGATGCGCGGACTGGCCGTGCCCAGGGCCAAGCGCATGTACATACTGCTCGACACCGCGAGAGAGGCCAGGCGGGCAGGGGTACCGTTCGGCCGCGTGAGCGATCCACTTGGTCGTCCGGTCGAGAGAGCGCTGTCCTTACACGACTGGGCCCGCGGGCAGGGTCGTGAGCGAGAGTACCTGCTGGCCTTCTACGACCTGGTGTGGGCTCACGGGGTCGACGCCGGAAGCGACGCGGGCCTGCGGCGGATTGTGGAGCGGGCGGGCCTTCCGTGGCAAGGCGCGTGCAGCGTTGTCGACAACGATGACTGGCGCGGCGAGGTCGAGCAGAACCGGGTGGACATGATGGCAGCGGGCTGCTGGGGTGTGCCCAGCTTCAGGTTGTCGGGGCCGGGCCTGGCTGAGCCCTTTGCCACCTGGGGACAGGATCGGCTGTGGTTGATAGAGCGGGCGCTGACTGGTCTTTCCTAGGCGCCGTCGAGCAGCTCCTTGAAGCCCGAGGGATCGTGGCGTCCAAAGCAGATGGTCTCCAGCGTGCCTATGCCTTCTAGATTGCCCACGCGGGCACGGCAGATGTTGTGAACGTGGATGTGCTTGTAGTCGAGCAGGTCCATGTCGTCCAGGCTCCATGACTCGCCGGCGATTGCCTCTTCACCCTTCCAGGTGGCGTGTCCCCACTCGGGATGCTGGTAGCCGATGCCGAGCAGGTGCAGCCGTATCATGGGCTCGAGTTCTATGTGCAGGCTCTCGCCGCCGGGACGCAGGAGGTCGAACTCGGCTCGCTCCGGGCAGCGGGTGCCGGGCTTCCAGTGTATGCGGTGGCTAACGGTTTGTATGAGCTCGGTGCCGGGGTCATCGCCGCTGGGAATGTCATCGGGTGAATCGTAGACGGGTAGCAAGTGCGCGCTCAGCTGCGTGGGGGTGCCGTCGCGGTCTTCGAAGGTGCCGAACTGGCTTGAGAAATCATCGAACATCAACGGGCACCAGACCCAGTACACACCGGGCTCAGTGGTGAGCTTGCCGGGTGCGCCGGCCTCGGGCTCGCCCACCGGGCGCACGCCCCAGCTCCTGTCGCGGGTGCCCGGCCATCGCGCCGGGTCCACGTCCACGCGTGTGCCACTCGCCGAGACATGGCCCTTCCAGTTTCCCATCTGCGTGTAGCGGGTCGTGTTCATGATGAGCCGGCCGTCGTCGTACATCACGTTGCGCGGTTCCTGGTGGGGAGCCGTGCGAGCCACGAAAGTGAGGTCAGCCGAAATGCCGGTCTCGTTGTCGTCCAGCCGCACGCGCACTTGTCGCAGGGCTTCGACTATTTCGATGCTGAGCGGGCCTACGTTCATTTCCGCGCGCTCGTGCGGGGCGCGACGCGATGCGTGGAAGGCGTGCTGGCGGCCGTCGAGGACCACGGTAAGGTGCGCGTCCATCACCAGCCGGTTGGGGTACAGGCCGAAACCAACCTCGAAGGTGCAGTCGCCGTTGCGCGAGTAGCCGTTGAACCAGTATCGATCGTAGAAGTTGCGATCACTGGGGTCGGGCTGGGTCACCGGCTCGGCCGTCTGGTGGATCATGTACTCGTCGAACTGCGTGATCATGCCCCTTTGTACTACCGTGCTGTCCCCAATGGGAAGAGGCTCACGGCCGGGCGGCGGTATCGGGTGCTGGTTGACAGAGAACAGGGTTGGGCGCTAAGAAAATAACCATGAAAAACAACGTGGGGCTATTCCTGGCCAAGCGGGCCGAACTGGATTCCGATGTCGAAGCTTTCGTGGGCGTGGAGTCCGGGCTGCGATTGACCTACCGGGAGTTCAACGAGCGCTCCTGCCGGACGGCGAATGCGCTTGTCGATCTTGGGGTAAGCAAGGGCGACCGCGTGGCGTTACTCATGATGAACGGCGCCGAGTACATCGAGTCGTTTTTCGCTATCGCCAGGATAGGCGCCATCGTGGTGCCGCTCAACTGGCGGCTGGTGGCCGACGAGCTGTCCTTCATACTCTCGGACAGCGGTGCCACGGTGTTGTTGTTTGACGGTGAGTTTGCCGAGGTGGTGGTCGCGCTGCAGGGGCGACCCGACGCGACGGCGGTGACCACCTGGGTGCAGGCTGGCGACGACCAGCGACCCGACTGGGCCTTGTCTTACGACGAGCTGCAGCAGAAGGCCGACTCTGCTGCGCCCGAGACCGGGGCCTGCGACGAAGACGAACTCTACATAATGTACACCTCGGGGACGACTGGTTTACCCAAGGGCGCGGTACACACGCACGCGTCGGCCATGTGGGGGGCCTTGACGATAGCCGCTACCGCCGACATGCGTCACGCCGACCGTTACATGGTTACCCTGCCGTTGTTCCACGTCGGCGCGCTTACCCCGATGCTCGTCAATGTCTACAAGGGTGGCACGAACGTGGTAATGCGTGCGTTTGACCCGGTGCGAGCCTGGCAGATCCTGGAAGAAGAAAAGATTGACAACCTGCTGCTGGTGCCGGCGATGCTCAATTTCATGCTGCAGGTGCCCGACTTCGACAAGTACGACCGCAGCCGCCTGCGCTGGTGTATGAGCGGCGCCGCCCCTGTACCGGTCAATCTTATCGAGCGCTGCGCCGAACTGGATATAGAAATCCAGCAGGTCTACGGCATGACCGAGTCCTGCGGGCCGGCCTGCCTGTTGACCTCGGCTGATTCGTTGCGCAAAGCAGGGTCTACCGGCAAGGCTTTCTTTCACACCGACGTGCGCGTCGTCGACGAATCCGGCGACGACGTCGCGCCCGGAGAGGCCGGCGAGGTCTGGATTCGGGGCGCCCACGTGATGAAGGAGTACTGGAACCGGCCCGAGGCCACCGAGGAGACCCTGGCCGGCGGTTGGCTGCACTCGGGAGACATCGCGACGGTGGACGACGAGGGTTTCATCTACATACAGGATCGTATGAAGGACATGATCATTTCGGGCGGCGAGAACGTGTACCCCGCGGAGATAGAAAACGTGTTGCTCGACTGCGAGGGCGTGGCCGACGCGGCCGTCATCGGCCAGCCGAGCGAGAAGTGGGGCGAATCGCCGGTGGCCGTGCTGGTGGGTTCGGCCGGCGCGGTAGACCCCGGCGTAGTACTCGAGCACTGCAAGACCCGCCTGGCCGCCTTCAAGAGACCGGTGGCTGTTGAGATGGTCGACGAGATTCCTCGCAATCCGTCGGGCAAGATACTCAAGCGCATACTGCGCGAGCGCTACCCCGGGCCTGCGCCCGCCTGAGCTGCCCCCTCGGCGTTACTGCTAGTCACGACTCGAGCGGGCCGCTGCGAAAGCCCCGTAAACAGCGTGCATATGCACTTGTTTGTAAAAAGAGATTGACGCTTCCCCGTAGAACGTGTATATACACAGACATGGGAAGTGAAGGACACAAGGCCCTCGACGCCGCCGGCGCGAGCGAGGTCGCCCACGGCTGTGCGTGTTTCAATATACGCCGTGCGGCCAGGGCTGTTACCCGCCTTTACGACGACACCATCAGGTCCACAGGGCTAAAATCTTCGCAGGTCATGCTGCTCATGGGCGTGCGTGCCATGGGCCCGGTAAGCGTGGGCAACCTGGCCGAGGAAGCCGTGCTTGACCGCACTACGCTTACCCGAAATCTGCGCCCACTGGAGCGCGACGGACTGGTTCGCATAGAGCAGGGCGTGGACAGGCGCGAGCGGGTGGTAAGTCTTACCGCCAAGGGAGACAGCAGGCTCAAGGTGGCGATGCCGGTGATGCGCAAGGCGCAACAGAAGGTGGAGAAATTGGTGGGGGGCAACTGCGTTTCCCGGGTCATAGAGGATCTGGGGCGTTTGGTGGGTGCTACCAGGACGAGGGCGTAAAGGAAGTCCTTTTTTTTGCTTGACAAGGTGTATATGCACCTTATGTATGTACACGTAGATTGATTACGGAGAGGCCGGAAGGATGACTGGAACTGAGAACAACGGAGGCAATACGATGAATATCAACTCAAATGGATGCGCAGCAGCAAGCCTGGTCGAAGGGGCCTTCGCGGCCTGGGGCGAAGACAGCGAAGACCTGGTCGCGAGATCGGCCCGGACCGGTGCAGCCGTCGGGTCGGCGGAGGGTAGCGCGGTAGGAAGCGCGTTGCCGGCGTTGGTGGCCAGTGCAGGTTTCGCCCTGGCGGTCTTCCTGCCCCTGATCCTGGCCTTCGCATGAGCTGTAGGGAGGGCAGTAAAGAAACGGGCGGCGATCTCCAACCTCCTGCCAGGAGGAAAAGTAGAAACACGTTGCCCGCCCATGGCCAGGCTCGACGCGGCGCTGGGCAACAGCCAACAGGCACCCCCGGATTAATCCTTGCCGCTGCTTTTGCGCGCCGCCGGGGTTTCCTCGAGGTAGCGCTTCATGAGTTCCCGGTGCTCACCGGCCTCGCGCTCGCGCAGCTCCCAGAACCTGGGAGTGCGGCGGCCGTCCATGAAAGCCACGCCGCCTTCCTTGCCCTCGGGTGAGTCGAACCAGTCGGGGTACATTGACGAAGATATAGCCCCCATCTCCTGGTAGCCGTCCATCTCCTGGTCGAAGGCGGCCTTGAGCACCTCCAGGCAACCGGGGCTGAGCTCGAGCAGTTCCTCTGCCCAGCGATCAACCGCGGCCTCGAGATCACCGGCCGGCACCACCTCGTTGACCAGCCCCATGCGTTCGGCTTGCTCGGCCGTGTACTTGCGACAGAGCATCCACATTTCGCGTGCCTTCTTGGCGCCTATGACCTTGGTGAGGTAGGGGACAAAAAACCCATCGGCCGGGCTCGACACGCGCGGGCCCGCCTGGCCGAACTTTGCCGTGTCGGCCGCGATGGTGAAGTCGCAGCAGTAGGCCATGTGGTTGTGTCCGCCCAGGCAGTAGCCCTGTACCTGGGCCAGCACCGGTTTGCGTGAATTGCGCACCAGGCGGTTGTGGGGGTAGCGAAAATAGAAACCCTTGCGCAGCCCCCAGGTCTCCCACTCCACGTCGCCGCCGGTACCGAAGTTCTTGCCTGCGCCGGCCACCACGATCAGGCCGATCGATGTGTCGTGGTTGGCATCGTAAAACGCGCGGAACATCTGTTCCACGGTTTCCAGGGTCATCACGTTGTACTTGTCGGGCTTGTTCAGCGTGACCCGTGCAATGCCTCCGCCGAGTTTAGCGTGGTGTTTCTTCTCGTAGACGATTTCGTCAAAGACGAGCCCGTCGCCGTTTACCTGCTGCCAATCGCTCCAACTCATAGGCTTGCTCCCCGTGGGCCAGCATTAGCTCCCCCGCAGGGAGCAGGCAAGAAGGGGGCGGCTTGCCCCGCCTGCCGTCGAGAGGTAAATGGAACATGTTCTACCTGTGTCGCTGCAGGTGGGGTGTAGCGACACATGAAGCCACCAGCCTTTGAATACGCCTCTCCCGCTTCAGTGGCCGAGGCAGTCGGGTTGCTGGCCGAGCGCGGTTTTGACGCCAAGATCCTGGCCGGCGGGCAGAGCCTGATGGCCTTGCTTAACATGCGTCTTGCGCGGCCCGAGCTGCTCGTCGATATCGCCCGCGTGCCCGGTCTCGACAGCATTGATATATCAGGCGGCTGCCTGGGCGTGGGCGCGATGGCCCGCCAGCGTTCACTGGAATTTTTTCCCGGCCTCGCCGACAGCCATCCGCTCTTGCTGGCCGGGTTGCGCCACGTGGCCCACCCCCAGAACCGTAACCAGGGCACAGTGTGCGGCTCCCTGGCCCACGCTGATCCCGCCGCCGAGCTGCCGGCCCTGGCCGTGGCCACCGAGGCCGAGCTGGTTATAGAAGGTCCCAATGGGAGACGCAGCGAACGCGCCGAGGATTTTTTTGTCACCTACCTGACCACCACGCTCGAAGCGGACGAGCTGCTCGTAGAGGCTCGCTTTCCGTTGCCGGCAGAGGGCAGCGGCTGGTCGGTACAGGAGGTGACCCGTCGCCATGGCGATTTCGCGCTGGCCGGTGCGGTGGTGACCCTGCGCATCGCCGACGCGCGCGTGGCCGACCCCCACGTGGTGGTCTTCGGCGTGGGAGCTGTGCCATTGCGCTGCGCGGCGGCCGAGCAGTCGCTCGACGGAGCCGAGCCGGGACCGGCAGCATGGAAAGAAGCCGCCGCGCTGGTGGCCGAAGCGGTCGAAGACCCCCTGGACGATGTTCACGCCAGCGCTGCGCAGCGTCGCTCGGTGGCGGGCGTGATGGCATCGAGGGCGATGGAGGAAGCCGCGGCGCGGGCTTGAAGAGTCAACGCGAGTACCGAGTATGGGCGAAAATAAACCAGCCAAGGTAGCGGTAGCGCTAACGGTAAACGGCCGCAGCGTGTCGGCCGAGCTCGAGCCGCGCGTGACGCTCGCCGATTTTCTGCGCGTGGATCTGGCGCTCACCGGCACCCACCTGGGCTGTGAGCACGGCGTCTGCGGCGCCTGTACCGTGTTGCTCGACGGGCGCGCGGTGCGTAGCTGCATAATGCTGGCCGTGCAGGCCGCCGGACACGAGGTGACCACTATCGAGGCGCTGGCCAACGAGGGCGAGCTGCACCCCCTGCAGCAGGCCTTCGTCGACAAGCACGGGCTGCAGTGCGGCTTCTGTACGCCGGGCTTCATCATGGCCGCCGCCGAGTTGCTCGAGCGCGACCCCGACCCCTCCGAGCAGGCGCTGCTCGAAACACTGGGTGGGCAGGTGTGCCGTTGCACGGGTTACGAGGCCATCATCGAGTCGGTGCGCGACGCGGCTGAAAAATTACGCCAGCAAGGCGTGGGCCCGCTCGAGCTTCTGGCCGCGGCCCTCGAAAAGAAAGCGGCGCCCAGTGGCGACGATACTGGTGGCAACGGGGGCGGCGAGTGAGCAGTCGCATTCCCAACAGTCTCGAGGAGCTTCCGGTAAGCGAGATCCGCTGGATAGGCAAGGGTGTTGAGCGCCTCGAAGACCCGTCGCTTGTAACCGGCCGCACCGAGTTCATAGACAACGTGGTGCTGCCCGGCATGCTTCACTGCGCCATACTGCGCAGCCCCTACGCCCACGCACGAATCGTTTCGATCGACAGCTCGGCGGCCGAAGAGATGGAGGGCGTGTATGCGGTGATCACCGGCAGCGACGCTGCGCGCCTGACCAACCCGGCCACCACGGCACCGGAGGGCTGGGGTGGCTACTGCCTGGCCCACGAGAAGACCCGCTTCGTGGGTGAGCCCGTTGTGGCGGTGGCGGCAACGAGTCGCTACCTGGCCGAGGACGCCCTTGAACTCATCATCGTTGAGTACGAGGAGCTGCCGGTGGTGGCCAACGCGCAAGCCGCGCTGGCCGATGACGCTGCGCTGATCTTTGAAGAGCACGGCAGTAACGTGATGTTCGCTCGCAAGTTTACCTGGGGCGAGGTCGCCGCCGCGTTCGCCGATGCCGACCTCGTGGTCGCCGACGACTACCACTGGAACCGCCTGGGCGCCAATCCCATGGAGACCTTCGGCTGCGTAGTTGACTGGAACCCGGCCGACGACATGCTCACCTGCCGCGGCTCCTTCCAGTCGCAGTCGCACATGGGCCTGGCGCGTTCGCTGGTGCTCGGCCTGCCTTCGAACCGCGTGCGCATGATCAGCCACCCGCACGGCGGCAGCTTCGGTGGCAAGGGCGGGTTTCGCGGCGTGGACATCTGCGCGCTGCTGTCCAAGGCTGCCGACGGCCGACCCGTAAAGTGGATAGAGGACCGCCTGGAATACCTGCTCGCCGGGGCGGGGCAGAGCTGGGATCGCGAGTACACGCTGGAGCTGGCGCTCAAGAACGACGGCACTGTGACCGGCCTGCGCGTGAAACTGCTCGACGACATGGGTGGTACCGCCGAGGGTTTTGGTGCTGTATCGGCTGCCAAGCCGCTGGCCGCTTTTACCGGTTGTTACGCCATACGGGCGGCCGAGTACGATCTCGCGCTCGTGGCCACCAACAAGGTTCCGCAGAGTCCCTACCGCGGCATGGGGCCGCCGCCGCACAACTGGGTGCTCGAGCAGACCATGGACAAGGCCGCGCGCGAGCTGGGGCTGGACCCCGCCGAGATCCGCAGGCGCAACTACATTCCGGCCGACGCGTTTCCCTACACCATAGCCAGCGGCAACGAGTACGACTCGGGCAACTACGAGGCCGCGCTGGATGCGCTGCTCGACATGGCCGACTATCAAAAGCTCTGCGCCGAGCGCGACAGCGCCCGGGCCGACGGTCGCCTCGTGGGTCTCGGGCTCGTTAACACAGTAGAGCCGGGCGTGTTCGACTGGAACGCTTACGCCATCGTGGGAATGGAGAGCACCGGCGTGCCCGAGGGCATCACGGTGGCCGTCGATGTGATGGGTCGCATCACGGCACGGCTGGGATTCTCGCTCGAGGGACAGGGGCAGTACACGCTCGTGGCGCAGGTGCTGGCCGACTACTTTGCCGTCACGCCGGCCGACGTGAGCATCGTGTACCAGGACTCGCTGTCGGCACCACCGCACTTCGGGCCCGGCGGCTCGCGACTGGGTGTCGCCATAACCGGTGCCGCCCTGGGAGCCGCGCACCTGCTCGAGTGCAAGCTTGCCCGCGTTGCCGCGGTATTGCTGCAGTGTGAACCCGACGACGTTGAATTCATGGACGGTTTCCTGCGGTTACGCGCCATGCCCGAGGCCAAGGTGCACTTTGCCGAGGTGGCCGGCGTCATGCTGGCGCGCAGCGATCTGCTGCCCGAAGACAGCGACCCGCAGCCGCAGGCCACCTACGTGTGGACGGCTCCCGGTCGCACTCCGGCCGACGAACAGGGCCGCGCGAAGAGTTACCTCACGGCCGCCAACGCCTGCCACCTGGTGAAGGTCGAAGTCGATCCCGACACCGGCACCGTGGATATACTGGGCTACTGGTTGGTCGACGATTGCGGTACCCGCCTCAACCCGGTCACTGTTGAAGGTCAGACCATGGGCGGCATTGCACAGGGCGTGGGCGCGGCGCTGCTCGAGGAGTACGTCTACGACGAGTCTGCCCAGCCGTTGACCTCGTCGTTCATGGACTACCTGCTGCCAAGCGTCTACGAGGTTCCACGGGTAGAAAAAAAGGCACTGACCACTCCGTCGCCGTTTACACCCCTGGGCGCCAAGGGCTGCGGCGAGGGCGCCATGCACACCACGCCGGCGGCAATCATGTGCGCCATAAATGACGCGTTGTCGCCGCTGGGCCTGTCGGCCCGCGAAGTGCCGGCCAGCCCGCGCAGGCTGTGGAAGCTGTTACACGAGAATGCCGATTGAGAGAACGACCAACAGGATTAACGACTGAAAGGAGACGAAGTTATGCCCACAGATAAAGAATACTTCGTGGCGCTCTCGGAGTGCCACTTCATGAACCCCGAATCGATGGAAGAGATGTCGTACTACCCGGGTTACGAGCGCTGGTGGAAGAGCATCGACGGGGTCATGCGCGCCTGGGGTGGCGACCGCGACCTGTCGGGTGGCGAGGCCATGCCCGAGCCGCGCGCGCACGCGTTGATAGAGTGGATGGATAAGGCCGAGGTCGACGTCTGTTTTGCACTGCGCGAGTCGATGATGGACGTGGCCGACTACACCACCTGCATGTCGACCAACGCCTTCATGCTCAAGGAGATCGAACCCTACCCCGAGCGCATGTACCTTGAGTGCAACTGCGGCCCCATGCTCCGGCGCGGCGTCGACAAGGCGATCTGGGAACTGGAGTACCTGTTCAACGAGCGTAACGCGCGCCTGTGCAAGGTCTACGCGCCAGAGGACGGCCCTCTCAACGACAAGCGGCTATGGCCCTTTTACGAAAAGTGTTGCGAGCTGGGCATAGCCATCACCGTGCACACGGGTATGAGCTACGTCTGCCCGCAGCCGAGCAAGTACTCAATGCCTATATTGCTCGATGACGTGTGCCTGGACTTTCCGGAACTCAAGGTCATCGCCTACCACATGGGCTGGCCCAACACCGAGGAACTGATCGGATTGGCGGGCAAGCACGTCAACCTGTACCTGAGCCTGTCGGGCATCCTCGGCTGGCTGGCGCGCTCGCCCTACCGCGCCTATCACATGATAGGCACCGCGCTGCAGTGGGTCAGTGACGAGAAGATCGTCATGGGACTGGACCTCGCGTTTGACGACATGCCGTTGGTGGTCGACTTCATTCGTAACTTCCAGATTCCCGAGCAGCTGCGCGAGGAGTGGGGTTACAAGGAGATAACCGATCAGATGCGCGCCAACATACTGGGCCTCAACCTGGCAAAGCTGGCCGGCATAGAGCCGACCCGTCGCGTGGGTAAGGGCAAGGGTAAACCGGGGGCCCTGGCCTCCTGAGCCGGCCTTCCGGGCGAGCGGCGATGAAAGACAAGGCCTGCATCGTTGGCGTGGGCGCCACTGGGTTCTTCCGCGGCGAGGGCTCGGGCAAGAGCCTGCACGGGCTGCAACTCGAGGCCGCGCTGGCCGCGCTGGCCGACGCGGGCCTGCGGGCGGGGCAGGTGGACGGCATCATGCCGTTTCCCAACCTGGGCACGGCCGAGGGTTTTGCCGCCAGCCTCGGCTGCGAGAGCCTGAGGTTTGCCACCACGGTGAACATGGGCGGCGCGGCGCCGGTGGCGTCGCTGGGTGTCGCGGCCGCTGCCGTGAGCTCGGGGCTGGCCGACTACGTGCTCATGCCCGCGGGTTGGAACGGCTACTCGGGACCGCGGGCTGGCGCCATCGTGCAGGAGATGACGGCTTCGATTCCCGGCGGGGCGATCGCCCGCGACTTCTACCTGCCGCACGGGCTGGTGGCCCCTGCGCAGTGGTACGCGCTCATCGCCCGTCGCCACATGCACGAGTACGGCACCACGGCCGAGCAGCTGGGCGCGGTCGCACTGGCCATGCGCAAGCACGCGCAGCTCAACCCGGCCGCCGTCATGCACGATAAGTCGATGACCATGGAGCAGTACCTGGCCTCGCCGATGATCACCGATCCCTATCGCTTGTTCGACTGCTGTCTCGAGACCGACGGCGCGGCTGCCTTCGTGGTGACCTCTGCCGAGCGCGCGCGTGATCTTGCCCGCGCGCCGGTTTACATAAGCGGGGTGGCCTCGGCCCAGCCCTATCCGGCTGACGATATTACCGGCAGGGAAGACATCTTTCGCACCGGGCTCACGGTGGCGGCGCCCCAGGCCTTCGAGATGGCCGGCGTAAAACCGGCGGACGCCGACTTCGCCCAGGTGTACGACTGCTTCACCTTCGAGGTCGTCCAGCAGCTCGAAGAAGCCGGTTTCTGCGCGCGTGGCGAGGGCGGTGCTTTCGTGCAGGAGGGGCGGATAGAGCTCGGCGGCGAGCTGCCCGTCAACACCCACGGTGGCCTGTTGAGCGAGGCCCACGTGCTGGGCATGGGCCACGTGGTGGAGGCCGTGCGCCAATTGCGCGGCGAAGCAGCTGGGCGACAGGTGGCAGACGCCAGCCTGGGAGTGGTGACCGGCTGGGGCGATTTCGGCGACGGCTCTATTGCCGTGTTGAGGAACTGACAAGCGATGGCTGATGCTGGAAAGAAAAAGGCAGTGGGTTTGCCGCTGCCCTTGATGCAGGGATTGCACGGTGAGTTTTATCGGCACTGCGCCGCGGGACGATTGAGTTTTCAGCGCTGCTCGGACTGTGGCCGCTGGCGCCACGTGCCGCGCGAGATATGCCCGGCCTGCAGCTCGTGGAACTGGAGCTGGGAGCAGTCGAGCGGGCGTGGCACCGTGTTCAGCTACACCATCGCTGAGCGCCCCATGCACCCGGCCTTCGCCGAGCTGTGCCCCTACGCGGCGGTGGTAGTAGAGATGGAAGAGGGAGTGAGACTTCTCAGCCGGGTCGTTGATTGCCCGCCGTCCGAACTCGAGATCGGCGCGGGGGTGACCGTGGAGTACTTGAACGTTGAGCCCACTGGCTCCGGAGCCGGCGATGCGGAAGCTCCTGGCCAGGAAGAAATAGTGCTGCCGGTGTTCCGCCTGGCCTGAAGCAGTGCGCGCTCGTGTCGGAGTTCCCACAAGCGGGCTGCGCGCGTATCAGTAAATCTTAAGGTACACCGAGCCGTAGGCCGGTACGGTAACAGCCGGCAGCGTGCCACCGGCGGCCACGCTGAACGAATCCGTGGGAGTGCGTATGGCGTCCCACAAAAGGTCGCGCTTGCTTCGCCACCAGGATTCGCTCTGCGCTTCGAGCTGCTGGTCTAGTGTCGTGGTGCAGCTGTCCTCACCCTGCTGCGGGCCGTCACTTGAGTGCCACAGGGTTGCGGTGCTCGTGTCCTGGTCTATGCGGTGCAGGTCTACTCGCAGCGAAGAAGCGCAGGGTAGATTGTTGAGCGTGATACCCACGGTGGCCTCGGTTGATTCCAGTGGCTGGCGCTCTGCCGCCGCCGCCAGTCCCACGAGTACGGCCGCCCTGTGGGCTGCGTCCAAAGATGGGCAGGTGATAGACAGCGCCGCGTCGGGGTCGGGATCCGCGACCACTGAGGCCAACTTGCAGGCCATGCATTCCTTGTAGTCAGCGCAGGCGCCCGCCGTGCCCGAGCCACAACCACAGGCGGCAATATCGGGAGCCGTTCCGCAGCCACAGGCGGCGGGCAGGGCGGTGGGGTCGTATCCGGCGGCGGTATAACTACGCGCAAAGTGATCTTCAAAGTCGCTGTCCATCTGCCCGATGAGCAGGTGCACGACACCCTCGGGATCGGCGGTGGCAATCCATCCGAGGCTGCGGTCGCTCAACACTTCCTGGCCGCTACCGAGCAGGCGCCAGCCCATGTGTGAGGCTGCCCACAACACGCCGGCCTGTGGCTTGGGCAAGCCGTGCGCCGTGACCACGCCCATGCCGGTGTCGAACATGTCGCAGGGGGCAAGGTCGTCACGCTCGAGTAGTTCGAACTGCGAATGTCTCAGGTCGGTGGGCTCGCCCATGTAGCCCGCCAGCATGTAGGCCAGGTAACCCGCGCCGCGGTGGTCGCAACCGTTGCCCGCGCTGCCACCGGCAACCGGTGGCTGGATACCGGGGGTCGAGGGGTCGTCATCGTCACAGGTGGGTGTTCCAAGCGCCGTGGCCCACTCGTTGAGATCAAGCACCGGGGTGTCCCAACCCACCGGTACCATGGCGCGAAGTTGGCCGATGGTGTCGGCAGCAAACATCAGGCCCGGTTCCTGGCTGTAGTAGTGGGCTGACACGAAATCGAGGCTGCCGCCGTTGGTATCGACGGTGTTGAGCAGCGTCTCCAGTGTCGGTGGTCGCAGGGGGTCGTTGAAACCGACCTGCCCGTCTACCGATGACATGGCCGGGCCGCCGATTTTGATTTCGCCTTCAATGCCGGCAAGCAGGGGGTCGTTGCTACGCACGAATTCCAATACCCCGCGCAGGTTTTCAAAGTACTCGATGAACAGCGCCTCGGTGTCGGAGCCGGCAACCGACGGATCCCCGTTGAAGAGCTGGTCGGGCTCGTTGTAGATTTCGAAGCGTCGCACGCCCTTCAGGGCGTAGTGCTGCAGTACGCAAGCCCAGTGTTGTTGCCACTCGTTCGAATAAGAATCGGGTATGACGTGGGGCCAGAACGACTTCCCGGCCGTGCAGCTGCACTGGCCCGCGACTTCAAGCATCTTGTCGTTGGCCGTGCAGTCGGCGGCGCAGGCCTTGGAAAACGCGGCCGGTGTGCCGACCAGTGTCAGCAGTATATCGTCGCCGGCCTGGGCGAAGTGGTCCACGATGAAATCGAGCCTCGGCTGTGTATCGCCGGCCGGGTAAGCACACAGGCCCGTGACGGGGTCGAGTTCGAACAGGTTCTCGGGCCAGTGGACAGGGTTGTACCACAGTCGTAGCTGGCGACCTGAACCCTGGTCGCCGGGCGCGAATACCTGGTCGCTAAGGGTTGGGATGTCCGACGACACCACGGTCTGCTGTTGGACGTTGAAGGCCCGCAGGCGCTCGGGGAAGACCTGGCTGGCCGCCAGGTCAATGCTGATCTGGCGGTCCGTTGTGCCCGGCGCAGACAGCGACACAGGCTCGCAGCGGTCAGGGCATTTCACCTTGCGCTCACTGTTCGTTTTGCAGCCGCTGAAATTGGACTCCAGGCAGCGCCCCGACGAATCGGTAAGCCGCATCCGCAGTGGCCAAGCCAGCGGTGCGGTGAGCCCCGCGAGGTCGGCGCCGCGGCCCTTGAAGGCCAGTGACTTGTGGCTGCTCTTTATAGAGTCCACGCCGTCGCTGTTGGCCGGATCGTCCTTGCCGCGATACTTCCACTTGCGTACCGGGTTGCCCGAGCCCTTCCAGCCGGAGGCCGAGGCAGGCGCCAGGGTCGCTGACAGCAGCAGTCCGTCCTGGTCGAACAGCTCCAGGGTAGTGTCTCCGGCGGTGGGGTCGGCGATGAGCAGGTCGACCAGGCGTTCCTTGGACTTCCAGGCGAGCTTGTTTTTCTCGGGCCTGTCCGCGTCGTATTTGACCGTGAGCTTGCTGGCTTCAATGGCCTCGCACTGGGCATGGGCGCAGATGGGGGGCAGGAGCAGTGCGCTCGCCGCCAGGACGCTTGCAGGCAGGAGAGTTGCAGCACGGGGAAAGCGGCGGGTTACCGCTGCGGAAAGATCCGGAACCATGGCCACAAGCTTAACAGTCAGCCCGCAGCCATGTCCAGATAAATCACGGCGGCCGAATTGTTTTTTCGGTCATCCGTCAGCGGTCAGCGGTCAGCGGTTTCAGTCAGTCGGGGAATAGTATCCCCACCAACATGAAGCCGGCCATCAGCACCAGCATAGTATCCATAGCGTTTGCTCCTCACCCGGACCGGTTGCCAGTGGGCGGGTCCGGGCTGTCCTTGCATCCTTTGTCCACCCTCCGGGTGGGTATGGTCAAGGCACTTTTTTTGGGCTGGCTACGGCACTACGCCGACCGTATGGTCGCCTGCAACGGTTTTTGGCCGCGGCGACCCGACGAGGAGCGAAATGACAGTAAAACTTCCCGACACGTTTACCTACGAAAGACACGGCCAGGTGGCCGTGATGACCATCAACCGTCCCGAGGCCATGAACGCCTTTACGGCCGACATGCTGCGCGGCATGGACGCCTGCTTCGAGGATTTTAACGATGACCCTGAACTGAGGGTGGCCATTCTTACCGGGGTAGGAGACAAGGCTTTCTCCTCGGGTATGGATCTCAAGGAAGCCATCCCGATGTTGCAGTCCGGTGACGAGATGGGTTACGAGGACCACACCAAGCGGCCGTTCTCCGACGTGTTCAAGCCCATCATCGGGGCGGTCAACGGCTTCTGCATAGCCGGGGGCATGGAGTTTCTGCAGGGTACCGACCTGCGCATCGCTGCCGAGCACGCCACCTTTGGCCTGGGTGAAGTGCGCTGGGGAATCATCCCCACCGGCGGTTCGCACATAAGACTTCCCGTCCAGATTCCCTGGGCAGTGGCCATGGAGATGCTGCTCACAGGTAAGCCCATAAGTGCGGCGCGTGCCTACGACATAGGCCTGATCAACAAGGTGGTTCCGGCCGACCAGCTCATGGCCGAGGCCATGGAATTGGCCGAGACCATTTGTCGAAACGGCCCCCTGGCCGTGCGCACAGCGAAGGAGATAGCCGTGCGCGCGCTTAACCTGGAGCCTGGCTTCGTGATGGAAAAGGATCTTGGGCAGCGCGTGATGGACAGCGACGACGCGCGCGAAGGTCCGGCGGCCTTCGCCGAAAAGCGCGCGCCCGTATTCAAGGGACGCTGATTCGCGCCGCGCTGCCCCGCGCCGCTTCGTGTACATGTCCGGACGGATACTTCACCTGCTCTCGCAGCGGCCCCTGCTCACCGGCAGTGGCATCACCCTCGACGCCCTGGTCACTAACGCGACCGCGGCCGGCTGGAAGCAACGCGTGCTCGTGGGCGTGCCCGGCGATCGTATTCCGACTGGCGTCGGCGGCCTGTCGGGCGAGGCCGTGGCCTGCGTGACCTTTCAAGCGGTGGATGGGCAGGCGGCAGGCGCGGCCGCCGTCCCAGGCACGACCGATCTCGACTTCGCCCTGCCGGGCATGAGCGACGTGATGCCCTACGCGAGCTCGCGCTTCAGCGAACTCGCACCCGCGCAGCTGGTTGCTTACCGCGATGCCTGGCGTGAGGCCATACGAAAGCAGCTGGAAGATTTCAGCCCCGACCTCGTGCACGCGCACCACGCCTGGATAGTCGCCTCGCTGGTCAAGGACGTGGCTCCCTCGTTGCCGGTGGTCATGCACGCGCACGGCACCTGTCTCAGGCAGATGTCGCTCTGCCCCGGCCTGGCCGATTCCTTGCGTGACGATCTGGTGCGCAACGAGCGGTTGCTGGTGCTGCACCAGCAGCAGTCGGAGGATTACCAGCACGCGCTGGGCTTTGCGCCCGGGCGCGTGGGGGTGGTCGGTGCGGGTTACAACGGCGGCCTGTTTAATCGGCACGGGCGTGAGCCCGACCCCGGCCCAGTGTTGTTGTACGCCGGCAAACTGGCCGCTGCCAAGGGGCTACCGCAGTTGCTCGACGCGGTAGAGGTGTTGGCCGCGCGCGTGCCCGGTCTGCTGTTGGAGGTGGCCGGCGGCGGGCAGGGTGCTGAGGCCGACGGGCTGCGGCAGCGCATGAAAGAAATGTCGCCGCTGGTGAGTTTTCATGGTCGGCTTGATCAGGCCGAGCTTGCCGCGCTCATGCGGCGGGCTGCGGTGTTCGTGCTGCCGTCGTTCTACGAGGGGCTGCCCCTGGTGCTGGCCGAGGCGCTTGCCTGCGGCTGCCGCCTGGTCGCCACCGACCTGCCGGGCTTGCGCGAGGCTATGGCCGCACGGCTGGGCGAGGCCCTGGTGCTGCTGCCGGCCCCGGCCATGAAGGCGGTCGACACGCCACGCGAAGACGCCCTGCCGGCCTTCGTACGGGCGCTCACTGACACGCTGGAAACGGGGTTGGCTGCTGGCGGTCTGAAGTCTGAAACGCTGGCCGACAGCCTGGCGTCGTTCTCCTGGAAGGCGGTGTTTGAGCGGGTGCAGTCGGCCTGGCTCGAAGCGAGCGAGTCAGACGGGCGCTAGGGCTGGGCAGCCACTGCCTGGAGACCCCGCTGCCTATAGTACCGAGCCGTCTTTCTTACCCTCGGCGATCTCATCCCAGTCCATGCCCAGCTCGAGCAGCACCTGCTCGGTGTGCTCGCCGTGTTCGGGCGCGCGCGTGAGCGTAGGCGGGGTCTCGTCAAACTGCACCGGGTTGGCCACCAGTCGCACCTGCCGGCCGTTGACCTCGATCTCGGGCAGGTAGCCATTGGCCTCGGTCTGCGGGTCGGCCAGCACCTCGGGCGTGGTCTGGTAGGGTGCCCAGGCACCCTCGGCGTCGGCCAGGGCTTCGCGCCACTGGTCCAGCGTGCGCGAGGCAAAGATCGTGTCGAGTTCGGCCACGCAGGCTTCAGCGTTGTGGTAACGCGACGCTGCGTCTTTGAAACGCTCGTCGGTGATGAGGTCTTCGCGGTCCATGCGGCGGCAGAGGTCGGGCCACCAGCGGTCGGCCTGCAGGTAGTTGAACATGAGCCAGCGGCCGTCTTTCGTTCGGTAAGTGCCTACAACGGGGTTGGGACTGCTGCCGTGGTCAAACGAGGGCATGGCGCTGCCGGTGAGGTCGGCAGCCACGAGGTCGGCGCCCAGTGCCCACATGGCCGTGCCCATCAGCGACACGTCAACCACCGAGGGTTCGCCGCTGCGCTCACGCTTGAGCAGGGCCGCGGCTATACCGCCGGCTATGGTCATGGCGCCGATTGAATCCCCCAGCGCCGCACGTGGCATTACCGGGTACTCCATCCAGTCTCGAGTTATGGCTTGGCCCACGCCGCCCCGGCTCCAGAAAGCCGTGCCGTCGTAGCCAGCCTTTTCGGCATCAGGTCCACGCACTCCTTGTCCGCTGCCACGCACGTAGATGATGTTGGGGTTGACCGCGCGTATGTCGGCCAGGTCAATGGCCAGCTTGCGGCGCGCGGGGGTGAGGAAGTTGGTGAGAAACACATCGCTGCTTTTTGCCAGGCGATAGAGTATCTCGCGTCCGCGCTCTGTGGCGAGATCGAGACCGACGCTGCGCTTGCCGCGGTTGGACTGCTCCATCATGAAGCTAACGCCGCTGTTGTCGCCCGGTATCAGGCCCGAGGCCACAAGCCCGCGCTGTCCGTCGCCGCTCACCGGGTGCTCGATTTTGATGACGTCCGCGCCCCAGTCGGCCAGTACGGCGCCGGCGGCGGGCACGAACCACCACTGGGCTACTTCGAGCACGCGTATACCTTTGAGATGATCCTGCATGTGTCCGGTTTACTACCCTGCCAGCCGCTGAGCAAGGCCGGTGGCAGCTGGGAGTAGCGCGGCGTCGCCGCCAGGCAGCGCTTACTGCTCGCCGTCGTCCAGGTAGCCCAGCGCTCGCAAGCCCTCGCGCTGGCGGTCGCTCAGGGGGAGCGGGGCGTTGTCGCGCGAGCCACCGCCGGCCTGATCGCCGGCGGTGGTCGCCAGGGCCTCGCGTAGTTTGTGCGATTCGTCGAGCCGTCGCTGCATCCGATCGCGTAGCAGCAGGGTTAACGCGGCTTGTCCCCGTGAGACGTCGTGCTGCTCCAGCGGGTCGGCCGCCAGGTTGTAAAGGCTTGTCTGGCCACTGCGGTGGTCGACGATGAGTTTCCACGGGGGGGTGCGCAGCGCTTTGAGCGGTCGGTAACCCCAGGCGGCCACGGCGTCGAGATTGGGGTCGGCGCCGCCGCGCGCGAGCTTCAGCAGTGAGTGGCCCTGCAACAGCCCGGAGGGCTCAAGACCCATGAGCTCGAGGAGGCTTGGTAGCACATCCACCAGGCGCACCTGGGCGGTCACCCGCACGCCCTCCTTCAGCCTTCCCGGTGCGCGCACGATCAGCGGCACGTGCAATTGGTCGTCAAACAGGGTCAGGCCGTGGTGCCGGTCGAGCGCCCCGTGCTCGCCGAAGGCTTCGCCGTGATCGGAGGTGAGCAGCACGATGGTGTTGTCTTCCAGGCCGGCCGCGGCCAGCGAATCGAGTACCCGGCCCACGGCTGAATCAACGTAGTGAATCTCACCGTCGTAAAGCGGCAGGTCACGTCTCACCTCGGGGTAGGGGCTGTCGTAGTCTGCCGACGCGAACAGTTGCGCGTGTTCGGCGGGGGGCGTGTAGGGCTCGTGCGGGTCGAGGTAGTGCAGGTAGAGAAAGAACGGTGAGCGGGCACGGCCACGCTCGGCCAGCCAGGCCAGGGCCCTGTCGGTGACGTCACGGGTGGTTGTGTCCTCCCACTTAAAGCTGCTCCAGTCGGCGCGGGCCTGCATGTCGTGGGTGAGATCGGGAAACACGCTGGCGAATTCGTCGTAGCCCTGGGCGAAGCCGAACAGCGAGTCCACCTGTATGTTGGCCACCACGGCCGCCGTGTCGTAGCCGGCCGCCGCCAGGCGCTCGGCCAGTGTCAGGGCGCCCGCGGGCAGCACGTCGCAGCCCTTTCGTGGCAGGTTGTGGCTGGCGCAGGTAAGCCCGAGGGTTTCGGGCAGCAGCCCGGTCAACAGGGTTGCGGCCGATGGCCTGGTCCAGGGCGCGGGCGCGATGGCCTGCTCAAAGAGCACGCCCTGCTCGGCCAGCGCGTCGATTGCCGGGCTGGTCGCAAGGGGGTAGCCATAGCTCCCGAGGTGGTCGGCGCGCAGGGTGTCGACCACGATCAGCAACAGGTTCGGCTGAGAGGGTTCCGACCGCGTGCAGCCCACGGTTGAGAGCGCGACCAGTAACAACGCCAGGCAGGGTGCCGCAAAGAATTCAGGCCTTCTCATCCCTGACAGGTGTTACCCGGCGGCACGGTGGGAGCAAGAACGGGTAGGGCGACGGCGCAACAGGGGGGGGGGGAGCGCGAAAATAACGCGCTGGCGGGCTGGCAGGTAATTTTTACCCACATGAGGGGTATCCTGGACAGGAGAGCAGGCTATATTACCCCTTATGTTGTCGCAGGTCAGGGGAGGGGGTCGGGTACGCGCTTTCTTGTGTGTACTCGGGGTGTCGTTGTTTGTTCCTGACATGGCAAAGGCGCAGGTCCTGCCCTGGCCGGGAGACGCCGGTATCGAGATAGGCGCCTTGGGCGATGTGGGCGGCCTGGCGGGTGATTACGAACCCAGCGGCGCGGTCTGGCACACGCGCCTGAACGCATTGTTCGTGGTCGGCGATGGCGGAGACCTGAGCCGTCTCGACGGCAACGGTGGCAACCTGACCACCTGGGCGCCCGGTGGTGACCTCGAGGCAGTTACCGTGGCTGATCCGGCGAGTGACCTGCTTTATCTCGGCCGCGAAAACCCCGACGCCATACTCGAGTTTGATCTCGCCACGGGCACGCTCACGGGTAACCAGTGGGACCTGACCCCGTGGATGACGGGCGCCGCCAACCAGGGCCTGGAGGCACTCACCTGGGTCGAAGGCCTGTTCTACGCGGGCCACCAGGGCGAGGGCAACGTGTACGTGTTCGAGTTGTCGGCCGGCGGTGTGGTCCAGCTGGTAAGCCTTTTTCCGGCACCCGGCGGCAGGACCGATCTGGCGGGCATGCACTACGACGCCGACACCCAGATTCTTTACGGCATACACGACGGTGATAACGTGCTGGTCGAAATGGAGCGGCACGGGGCCCTGCTGCGCGAAACCTTTCTGCCCGGCAACACCCAGGAAGGCATAGCCCTGTTACCCGACTGCGCGACCGGCCTGTCGACCGTATTTATCAGTGAGGACGCTGGCCCGGTGTTTCGCTACGAGGGGTTCCCGGTCACCTGTGTTGACCCGGCGGTGACGCTCTCGCCTTGCGGTGACGTAAACGGAGATCTGACCATCAATGTTGTCGACGCGATGCTGGCCGCCCAGTTCCAGGTGGGCCTGCGTGTCTGCCAGTCGGTGTCGCGCTTTGATCTCTGCGACGTTACGCCGGTGCCCGGCGATGGCCTGTGCAACGTGGTCGACGCCATGCGAATGGCCCAGTGCAGTGTCGGCCTGATTTCCTGTAACTTTACCTGCGCGGTACTTGGCTGTCCCTGAACGTCCAGCGTTCCAGCGCTGGTGCGCCCGGTCGTGTGCCGGCAGTTATCGAGGGCCGGTGCTGCCCACCCGTACTGTCCGAGCGCGCCTTCCTACTTGCGCAGGCGGGCCCAGGCGTCGCGCAGCGTGACCGTGCGGTTGAACACCGGCAGGTCTGCCGTGGAGTCGGGGTCGAGGCAGAAGTAGCCCTTGCGCTCGAACTGGCAGGTCACGCCGGCTTTGAGGTCGGCGGCCGATGGTTCCAGTCGGCTTTGGCTGAGTTCCAGCAGCGAGTCGGGGTTGATGGCGTCGCCAATGTTGTTGCCGTCTTTGCCGCTGTCAGCGACTTCAGCCAGCGGGTTTTCGGCCGTGAACAGCCGGTCGTACAGGCGCACCCGGGCCGACACCGACTGCTCGGCTGACACCCAGTGCAGGGTGGCCTTCACCTTGCGGCCATCGGACGAATCGCCGCCCCTGGTAGCCGGGTCGTAGCTGCACAGCAACTCGATGACCTCGCCCTCGTCGTTCTTGACGACCTCGTTGCAAGTAACAAAGTAGGCGTAGCGAAGGCGTACTTCGCGGCCGGGCGATAGGCGAAAAAACTTGCGCGGCGGGTCTTCCATGAAGTCCTCGCGTTCGACGTAGAGGCTGCCGCTGAAGGGCACCTCACGCGTGCCCGCCGACTCGTCCTCGGGGTTGTTGATGGCCGTGAGTTGCTCGACCTTACCCTCGGGCCAGTTGGTGATAGTGAGCTTCAAGGGGTCGAGCACGCCCATCAGTCGAGTAGCGCTGCTGTTGAGCTCCTGCCGCAGCTCGTGCTCGAGTTGCTCGTACTGCACCGTGTTGTCGCTGCGGGTCACTCCAACGCCGAGGCAGAAGTTACGTATGGCCGCCGGCGGGTAGCCGCGCCTGCGCATGCCCGAAAGCGTGGGCATACGAGGGTCGTCCCAGCCCGACACCTTGCCCTCTTCTACCAGGCCGCGCAGTACGCGCTTGCTCATCACGGTGTGGGTCAGGTTGAGGCGCGCAAACTCGATCTGTTGCGGGTGACACTCGCTGTCAAGAGCGTCGAGTACCCAGTCGTACAGCGCCTTGTTGTCGGCAAATTCGAGCGTGCACAGAGAGTGGGTGATGCCTTCAAAGGAGTCACTCAGGCAGTGGGCCAGGTCGTACATGGGGTACACGCACCAGTCGTCGCCGGTGCGGTGGTGAGTGGCGCGCTGTATGCGGTAGAGCACCGGGTCGCGCATGACGATGCGCGGGCTGGCCATGTCGATGCGTGCTCGGAGAGTGTGGCTACCCGCTTCGAATTCGCCTGCGCGCATACGTCGGAAAAGATCGAGGCTTTCTTCGGCCGAGCGCTCGCGCCAGGGACTGTCACTGCCCGGACGGGTGAGCGTGCCGCGCTGCTCTCTTACCTGTTCGGCCGACAGCTCGCACACGTAGGCTCGGCCTCGGCGCACGAGCTCCTCGGCGCAGTCGTACAGGCGCTGGTAGTAGTCCGAGGCAAAATACAGGTGTTGGCCCCAGTCGAAGCCCAGCCAGGCGATGTCGGCCTTGATGGAATCAACGTACTCCGTGTCCTCGGCGCTCGGGTTGGTGTCGTCGAATCTGAGATGGCAACGGCCACTGAACTCGCCGGCCACGCCGAAATTGAGGCAGATGGATTTCGCGTGGCCGATGTGGAGATAGCCGTTTGGTTCGGGCGGAAAACGCGTGACGATTTCGTCGTGCCTGCCTTCGGCGAGATCCTTGTCTATGAGCTTGCGGACAAAGTCGCGCGGCTTATCGGCCTTGTCTTCGCTGCTACCCATCGGCCCATTAAAGGGGGATACGTTCCTATTAGCAAAAAAGTAAGGAAGAGGTTTGGAGCCTCGCTGCCTTTGCGCCCGGCGCTCGCCTATCCCGCTTGGAGGGTATCGAGGATCCTGCGGGCACGCTGTTCGTAGTACACAGCACCGCTGACACGAAAGCGCTCTGCGGCCAGCTCCAGCAGTTCGGTCGGCTCGCGCACGCGCCCTTGTTTAATTTTCAACTCGGCCAGGGCCACGGCAGCGTGGGATTCTATGAGCGGGGCGCTCATGCTCAAGGCTGAGTCCAGGGCGCGTCGCAGGTAGTCCTCGGCCGCTTCGAAGTCACCGGTCGTCGTTGCCAGCCGTCCCAGCCTGAGCGTCACCGGCCCGGAGTAGTCTACGCCCACCCCCGTGCAGACGTGGCTTTCGGCCCAGGGCTCCAGGATGGCGGCGATTCTGCGGGCTCCGTCGCTGTCTTCGAGCGCCGAAGCGAGGTCGGCCATTGCTGCGATGGAAGCCAGCCACACCATGTCCACGGGCAGCTCGTTTATACTGTCCATCAGCTCGCGGTAGTAGGGCTCGGCCTCCGCGGCGCGGTCGAGTTCAACGAGCAAAAGCGCGAGGCTGGATTTGGCGGGGGCCAGCTTGGGCCTGGTTGCGAGGATATCGCGCAGCGGTTGTTCGAGCTCGGCCTGTCGTCCCTGGCAGCGCCAGGTGCTGAACACGTGCACCTGGTACTTGAGCGTGGACGTCGAGGCATCCACCTTCAGGCCGTACTCCAGCTCGGACTCGGCCCAACGCAGGGCCTGCTCGAGGTCACCGTCGAGCCCCGCGCGCAGGGCCCGGGCACTGTCGGCACGCCAGCGTGCCCAGGGCTGGGTGGTCCTTCGTGCCAGCTCCTCGATAGTTTCCATCTCGGTTTCGGCTTTCTCGCGGTCGCCCATTTCCACCAAAACGCCGCCGCGGGCCGTACGGCCAACTACTTCCATCATCCAGTCTTCGCTCCGCGTCGCGAGAAGGATGAGCCGTTCGGCGGTGTCCAGTCGCGCGGAGGAGTTGGCCGGGCCCCACAACACCCACAGCCTCGAAGCCAGTGCCTGCACGAGCACCTCTGTGTTTCCCAGTGCCTCGGCTTCGGCCACAGCGGTTTCGCTCAGCTTCCTGCCATCAGGGTCGCCGGCGGCACCCAGCATCAGGGCCAATCGCGATATCACCGTAACCCTGATCTTTGACGAGCGTTGGTCCAGTGCTTCGAGCGCTTCGCGCAGCAGGGCCAGGGCCAGCGGGTTGCCACCCGAAGGGGCTTGCCAGGAGGCGGTGTAGCCGTAGCCCAGGGACGCGCGGGCGAGCGAGAGGGTGTCGCCGTTCTCGCGTGCGGCGGCCACCGTCTCGAGAAAAAGCGCGTCGGCCTTTTCCGATTCGCCCATGAGGCGATAGCATTCGGCCTGGGCCAGTACGAATAAAAGGTTGCCCCTATCGTCGGCGTCGATGGCGGACTGCAGAAAGGATATCGCGTTTTCGTAGGCAGTCGACGCCACGGCTTCGCGTGCCGCCTGCTCCAGGCTCCACAGGAGCTTGTTTCGGTCGGCCAGGCTACCGCTCTCCTTGAACTGGCTGGCGATCTCGGCTGCGCTGACCGGCTCGCCGGCGGTGGTGCGCTCGTAAAGAGTGGTCGCCACCGCCAGGTGTAACTTGCGGCGGAGCTCCTTGTCTATGTCGTCGTAGAAGGCGTCGCGCATTATCGCGTGGGAAAAACTCCAGCCCGGCGACTCCGCTTCGTCGGGCACGACAAGGTCGGCCTCGGTGGCCTTGGCGAGAGCCTCGGCCACCACTACGGGGGCATCGCTGCCCTTCAGCAGCCCCGAGGCCTTGCAGGCCGAGACCAGTATTTCGCGGTTAAACCCCGGGCCAATTACAGCGGCTGTCCTGAGTATCTCGCGATCCAGTTCGCTGCTCCCTCCCATGCGCGACACGAGTATGCGCCGCAGGCTCACCGGGGTCTTGAGGTCCAGGGAGGTTAAGCGATCAACCCTCTGCGCCTGCCCTGATCCGGGCTTGAGCAGTTCGGTAATATAAAGGGGATTGCCGCCGGTGTAGCGGTCGAGCAGTTCCACCTCGGCCGGCTCGGCGTGCCGCCCGGTCAGCGATGAGATCAGAAAGCCAATTTCCTGTTTGCCCAGGCCCCCCAATTGGAGATCCACCAGCGGGTTGGGAAGCACGACTCGCCATGGGCTGTCCGCGGTGCGCGCTCGGCCCACCAGCAGTACCAGCAGTTGGCCGGGGATCTGTGCACGCAGCAGGTGCCGCAGCAGGTAGCCCGATGCGGGGTCGGCTCCGTGGGCATCGTCAATGACCACGAGCAGGGGGGAGTGTTGCAGCAGGTCGGTGAGCAGGTCGGTCACGGCATCGAACAGCGCCTGGCGGGCTTCCGCCGTGGTGGCGGGGGTAGCGCGGGAGGGCTTGGCCGATCCGCCTATCCAGCCAGGGGCGATGAGTTCGATCGGCGAGTCGGGCCCGCGGTGCTTCGCGCCCAGCTCCTCGAGCCCGGGCGGAAGCGAAGAAAGCAGGCGATTCCATACGAGAAAAGGCGGCCCGTTCTGACTTTCCCAGCAGCAGGCGCGCCAGACCTTTATGCCGCGGTCGTTGGCGCCGTTGGCAAAGCGCGCCGCGAGCGAGGTCTTGCCCATACCCGCGGGGCCGACCAGGTAGCCCACGCCGACGCCGTTGTTATTGGCCAGGGTTTCATTGAGTTGCGCCAGCTCCCTGCCGCGGCCCACGAAGACCGTGCCGTTTCCCACCGAAGCGGCTGGAGATTGTATGCTGTTGTAGGCCATCGGTCAGAGCTCTTCGCCCGATTGTACCGCCGAGGCAGGGCTGTTGGTAATAACCACCGGCGCTGGCAGGGAACTGGCGCTCACTGTCCCGCGATCAGTTGTACCGACACGCGGCGCAGTTGCCTCGGGCCGTCCAATTCTACCAGCATCAGGGCCTGCCAGGTGCCAAGCAGCAGCTCGCCGTCTACGACCGGCACGGTTTCGGATGGGCCCAGCATAGAGGCGAGGATGTGCGACTGGGCGTTGTTGTCTATGCGGTCGTGCAGCCAGTTGTCGTGCTCGGGCACGGCCGTGTCGAGTGCGCGCAACAGGTCGACTCCGATGTTGGGGTCGTCGTTTTCGTTGACGATGACGGCCGCGGTGGCGCCCAGCACCATCACGTGACACAGCCCGTTCGTTACCTCGCTGTCGCGCACTGCCTGCCGCACCGCACCGGTCAGGTCCAGGCATTCTTTCTCGGCGTTTGTCGAAATGTTGAGTACTACCGCGGGCATGAGCTGCCAGTTTGCGCCGATTGGCGCCCGGGTCCAAGTGGCGCGCGTCAGTCCCCTGTTTCGCCGGTGGCTACGCGCAAAGCCCAGCGGTAGTCGGGCTTGCCGCTGGGCGCCCGCTCCACGGTGTCCACCAGGTGCAGTTCGCGCGGCAGCTTGTAGCCGGCGATGCGGGTGCGACAGTGCTTCTGCAGCGACTCGAGGGTGGGCTCACGATTTTCGCGGGCTTGCACGACCGCGGCCACGCGGTTGCCCCAGCGTTCATCGGGTACGCCCACCACCACGCAGTCAAAAGCGTCGGGGTGCGACTTGATCGCCGCCTCGACTTCCTCGGGGTAGATTTTTTCGCCACCCGAGTTGATCGACACCGAACCTCTACCGAGCAGCGTGATGGTCCCGTCTTCTTCGAGCATGGCCCAGTCGCCGGGCATTGAGTAACGCTGGCCGTCGGCGCCGGTGATGAAGGTCTCGGCCGACTTGGCCGGGTCCTTGTAATACTCCAGCGGGATGTCGCCACTGCGCGCCACCTTGCCGACCTCTCCCGAACCCGCCGTCACCGGCTCGAGCGTTTCGGGGTTGAGCACGGTCGCGTCGCGGCCGGCCTGCACGGTGGGGCCGCCGCCCTTCATGGCGGTATTGCCCTTGGTGATCATGGCCATGCCGTTGTTGCCCGATTCGGACGAGCCGATGCTGTCTATGATTATGAGGTCAGGAAAGCGTTCGAAGAACTCGTCCTTCACCGTGGGCGAAAACACCGCGGCCGTGCTCACCAGCACGAACAGCGACGAACTGTCGTGGCGGGCGACCTCGGGCTGCTCGAGCGCTTCGACCAGCGGGCGGCCCATGGCGTCGCCGGTGATCATTATGGTGTCCACCTTCTGCTCGGCTACCAGTCTCCAGACCTCGGCCGGGTCGAAGCGTGCCATCAGCACCACCTTGCGGCCCAGGAAGGACCCCCCCATGACCGACCATTGCGTGGCCCCGTGCATTAGCGGCGCGATGGGTAGTTGCACCGAGCGGCCGGCGTCGGCCTGGGCGCGCTTGACCATGTCGCCCGGGTGGGTAGCCCGTACGCCGGTCTGCGGGTCGTTGCCGCCGCCCAGTGCGAAGAACACGTCCTCGTGTCGCCACACCACGCCCTTGGGCATTCCCGTGGTGCCGCCGGTGTAAAGAATATAGTGATCGTCGGCCGACCTCGGGCCGAAGTCGCGTTCGGGCGAACCGCTGAGGATGGCCGCTTCGTAGTCCACCGGGGGAGGCGACAGCAGCGCGGTGTTGGCGTCGGATCCGTCGTCGACAACGACCGTGAATCGCAGGTCGGGCAGCGAGTCGAGTACCGCGGCTACCCGGGGCGCAAACTCGCGAGCGAACACAAGTCCCACGAGATCGGCGTTCTTGAACAGGTAGGCCAGCTCGTCTTCGACGTAGCGGTAGTTGATGTTGATCCACACCGCGCGGACCTTGAACACCGCCCACAGTGATTCGACCCACTCCAGCGAGTTGTAGGCGTATATGCCCACGTGGTCGCCGGGCTTCACTCCCTGCGCGATGAGGAAGTGCGCCAGGCGGTTAGCGCGTTTCTCCATCTCGGCGTAGCTGCAACTGCGGCCGTCTACCTGCAGGTAGTCGCTGTCGCCGAAGTGGTCGACTGTGTTCTCAAAAAGATCGGCCAGGTTGAATTGCATGGTTCGTGTTCCCCGGCGCCCGGCGCCGATCAGTAGATTACCTTTTCTTTGACGAGCCGGGAGTACCCGGCCTCGTCCATGCCCAGGGTGTCGACAAACACGCGGTGGTTGTCCTGGCCCATCGCCGGCCCGGGCTTGACCACTACCTGGCTGGCGCTCATCTTTACGTAGCTGCCGTAGATGGTTTCGTTGAAGCCCAGCGGGTGGGTGACCTCGATGAAGGTGTCGCGCGCTTTCCAGTGTGGGTCGGTGAGCAGGTCGCCCACGTTGAGTACCGGGGTGGCGGCTACTCCAGCCGCCTGCAGGCGCTCAACGAGCTCGCGGTCGCCGAAGCCGGCCGTCCAGGCACCCAGCTGTTCGTGCAGCTTGTCTATG
>Ga0115002_10001441_pt1 | contig 32820 bp, 20 predicted proteins | sample ArcticOcean_MG_C_8_FD_89576 | JGI IMG/M metagenome (GOLD analysis project Ga0115002, IMG submission 89576) | Marine microbial communities from western Arctic Ocean - ArcticOcean_MG_CB11_86 | ecosystem: Environmental > Aquatic > Marine > Oceanic | place: Arctic Ocean: Canada Basin | collected... | reverse complement strand
CCTTGTTCTCTCGTAAATACTACTGAGAGGCACAATCAGACTGACAGAGCATGCACGCTATCTCGTTTTCAAAGAACCTGCGTTTTCTTCGCAGCCGGGACAAGATACACTACTGAATACTCAATGTCAATAGATTTAATTAAAAACCGCCCTGCAAAAACAAAAAAGATGCAAAAACCACCTATAAACGCCTTTAAAACTAATAAATTCAGATGGTTATATAAAAAAATTCATCTAAGGAGAGACGGACTCTATCGACAATAGTGTTGGGGGAGGCATACCACAAACCCTGTCCACTTGTTTCACCTGGTCTGCTGCATGATAAGAACTTCGAACCAACGGACCAGACTCTACATGCGGGATGCCAAGTTTTTCGCCTGTATCTTTGAATTGTGCAAACACCTCCGGATGATACTGCCGATTCACGACAAGATGTTTTCGGGTCGGCTGAAGATATTGTCCTATGGTAAGAATATCACATTTTGATCGAGCAACATCCTGCATTAACGCTAATATCTCTTCTTCCGATTCACCAAGTCCTACCATGATCCCCGTCTTGGCCATCGCCCCGTATTTCTTAACCCGCCGAAGCAACTCCAGAGATTGTTCGTATTTCGCTTGAGGACGGACTGTACGATATAAGCGAGGGACTGTTTCCAGGTTGTGATTCAGAATATCAGGTTTTGCATCCAATACACTGAATAAGGCGGACTCTGATCCTTTAAAGTCCGGAATGAGTACCTCTACTCCTACTTGTGGACAATGGCGGCGGATAGCCCGAATCGTTTCTGCAAAGATTGGTGCGCCTCCATCCAACCGCTCGTCACGATTTACAGAGGTAATCACAGCAAACTTCAACCCCAACATCTTAACCGCTTTAGCCACACGCTCGGGCTCATCCCAGTCCAGCTCGCCGCCAGGGCGACCGGTCTTCACGGCACAAAATCCACAACTTCGGGTGCATATGTCTCCCAAAATCATGAAGGTGGCCGTCCTTTGTTCCCAACACTCCCATATATTAGGACATTGAGCACTCTCACAGATTGTATGCAACCTGTTGTCGTGAACCAATTGTTTCAGTTCACGAAAATTCGGGCCTTGCTTAAGTCTAACCTTCAGCCATGGAGGCTTTGAGTGTCGGGTATTTGTTTCTTCATTCATTGATTAAGCCATCCAGTATCAAATTTGAAATGAAAAAGGCGTCTGTCCGCCATGGTAAATTAACAAATATGGTGTCGGTCGGACGCCTTTGAATCAATGTGTCTCTTTATTACGGTCGAGGCTCGACCGCCTGTTCAGAGCCTCACTCAGGTTTCAGGTCTCGTGCACCATCATCCGCTGAAGAAATAACAACGGCTTTTTAACCTAGATGCCCAGCCACCGTATCCGACATTGTATATAGATCCTCACGGCTGAAGCCGACACAGCTATGAAGGATCATACCAGCCCTATTAATAAGAAATAGCGTTGGAACATTCGTGAGGCCATAGTCTGTGGATGTCCAATACGTTTCATCAAGCAAGTTCGGAAATGAAGCGCCATGTTCCTCCATGTAAGCGTTGGTATCCTCTGCCGTATCCTGCGAAACACCTATGAACTGAAATCCTGGTTTTCCTTTATAGCTTGATAGAATTTTTCACAACAAGGGGCATTGAATTTGCATTTTCCGCACCCAACTTTGAAAAAACTGTCAAAAGCAACCCATCCTGCTTTAAAGAATTAAGCGAATGAGCATGGCCATCTAAATCTTTCAATGTGAAATCGGGTGCATTAACACCAGCGTCTAAAGCAGCAATACCGGTTCCTTTCTTAATTAAGACTAAGAAGGTCAAAATCCGATCATTTGATTCGGCCAATATAACAGGCTGATAATTATTTGTCAACGTTGTGATCATTATCCTTAAAGCAACAATTATGATGATATTATATTCAGGTCTAAATGGTTCATTAAAAGATTATTGCCAAAATATCTTCGTGTTATTAAATTGATCCAGTGAAAGAGATGAAACATCGCTCTACATGGTACAATTGCCTTACTTTATCGAACTATCGTCAGGAGGGTTTTATGGGACGTCGCAGAATCGGTGAAATTATGGTAGACGAAGGGTTTATCACGGACGAGCAGCTCGAACAAGCGTTGAAGGATCAGAAAAAAGACATTGAACGTTTGGGTGAAACGGTAATACGTCTGAATTTCATCACCCGTATACAACGCGATGAAATCGTCAAAATCCAAATGGAAGAGATGGCAGGATAACTTTATAGAAAGGTTGGTCGTTTCCCCTGTCGTAGGTTTCACACCTCCTAATTCCTCCCTCCGGGTACCCTCCTTGTTTCCAAAACAGGCTTGGACGCAACATTCAAACCTGTAATCCAGTCTATTTACATACGTGGGGCAGATTCACTATCGGCTGTCCCAACAAAGCGTAAATAAATGACGAGATTTCATTGTATGGTAAGGACTATAACAATACAGAAGGGTTTATCAATTGCATCAAACCGAGGTAGAGGCGATGACTCAATCAACTAAAGAAGATAATCTGATATCAGTACAGAATCTGGAAAAGACCTATCAAATGGGTATGGAACAGGTTCGTGCGCTTCGGGGCGTATCAGTAAAAATAGTACGGGGTGAGTACGTTTCTATTATGGGACAGTCCGGTTCAGGAAAATCAACTCTAATGAATATTCTCGGCTGCCTGGACACGCCATCAAATGGTACTTACGAACTCAATGGTAAACGGGTAAGTGAGATGTCAGATGATGAGCTGGCCTTTATACGTAATCGGGAAATCGGGTTTGTATTTCAAACCTTTAACTTGTTACCCCGTGCCGATGCCCTTCACAATGTGGAGTTGCCATTGATCTACCGGGGCATTGGAAGCAAAGAACGGCGAGAGCGTTCCATGGGCGCACTGGCATCGGTCGGTCTTGAAGATCGGGTCCATCACAAACCGAACGAAATGTCCGGGGGACAACGCCAGCGGGTCGCCATTGCGCGGGCGCTGGTCAATAACCCCTCCATTATTCTTGCAGATGAACCTACGGGGAATCTGGACAGCAAAACAGGCGATGAAATCATGGAGGTTTTCGACCGTCTTAACGAGAAAGGCCACACCATTATTCTGGTCACGCATGAAGAACATGTCGCCAAACACAGCCGCCGTGTTGTGCGATTACGAGATGGGCAAGTTGAAGAGGATATCAGCCTCTCAAAGAATGGCCATGATATAGAGCCTGATACAAATCCATCTACTGAATAAAATGAAGCGCACCCGATTTCCTTCAGTAAACCCAAGACATACGAGTATTCGTGGGCGATTAATATCAAATCTGAAATATTTCAACAAGCCGGCCTGATCTATAGTCGGCTTGTTTTGCATCCCCGCCTTAAAAATCACCTGCCTGATGCATGATATCGAACTATTATTCGACATTTTTCCGTCCATTTCGACTATAGTAAATATCCGAAGTTGACCTTTTCCATGGACCTGAATGCTGGTGCATTCGTATGAGAAACGGTATGGGGTATTGTCGTCATGCGACGGCCTATTTTATTTATTGCTTTCTGCTTTCTTGTCGGACTTCTGGCGGGACATTATATCCCGATACCGCCTGCTGTATTCGGCTTCGGACAGATCATCTGTCTTCTTATCGGATACGGGTTATTCCGGACTCGAAACATAACGGTATATCACACGATTCTGGCTGGCCTTTTTATCATTTCTTCGGGCGCTTTCTGGTATGTCCTTCGTACCCAGATGATCTCGGCCAATGATCTTAGACGTCTCGGCGATCATACTACCCCGTTGACTATTTACGGGACGATCATTCGTGATCCAGATTTGCGATCACGGTATACCCTGGTCACGCTTGAAACGGATTCCGTTCAAATTGCTGATTCAAGCCTGCCCATGCCGTTCACAGGACGAATGCTTGTCCGGTTGCAACAAGGCATTGGTCCTGGGGCATATGGTGATCATATGCGTGTAACGGGTTGGCTGCGCAGTCCGCAGCCAGCACGTAATCCAGGTGGATTTGATGCTTGGACCTATTATACGAGCCGCGGTGTGTACGGCCTGATGAGCATCCGGAACAGTAATGATTACACCCTGGTAGCTCGCCGATCCTCGCCCACGTTCTATACCGCCCTGATTCGTCCTGTAAAAAACAGCATCACCGATTCTATCGAGGCTACATTGCAAGGGCCGTCTGCAGCCCTTCTGAAAGGCATCCTCCTTGGACAGCGTCAACAATTACCTGATGAACTTCTCAACACGTTTTCCACAATCGGCCTGACGCATATTCTGGCAGTTTCCGGGCTTCATGTAGGCCTTATCGCTTTGATCACAATCACGTGTTTTTCTGTCCTCAGAGTTCCGAGAGCAGCGGCGACTACCGCTACGATAGGCGTGCTCATCCTATACGCCTGCATTACCAACATGACCTCATCGGTTGTCAGGGCTTCGATCATGGCTAGCTTATTCCTGATAGGCCAACGGCTCGAGCGCCAGACGGATGCCATTAATATCCTGGCAACGGCAGGGCTTATCATTCTCATCATCTGGCCATCGGCTTTATTTGATCTGAGCTTTCAACTTTCTTTTATTGCGACCCTGATTATTATAGCCGGTTATCCGAAACTCAAATCGTTGTTGCCTGAACGGTGGGGACGTTCCCAGGTATGGTGGGCTCAATGGCTTCGTGACGGGCTGCTGGTTTCTCTGGCCGCGCAACTTGGTACGGCCCCGGTGCTGACCGCCACTTTCTATCAGGTCTCCTGGGTAGCACCACTGGCCAATTTATTTCTCGGGCCACTCGTCTTTCTTACCACGACCCTCGGTGTCCTTACAGCATTAACCAATCCCATATTTTTTGGCATTGCGCGTTTGTTCAGTGCGACCAATGCACTCGTTTTACAGGGCATGATCTATCTGTCGACACAATTTTCTAATATCCCCTTCGCGCTGCTACCCATAGCGGCACCGTCATATCTGGCAATCGCAGGATATTATACCATTACGCTCCTTTTGCTCTGGCCCCCATTGGGCTCTACATGGAAACGTGTCCGGCCAGCACTGGCAGGAGCGATTATTATCCTGCTGTGTTGGCAGAACTACAATTCATCACGGCCGTTAGAGATTACTATACTCGACGTCGGCCAGGGTGATGCCATATTTATTGTCTGCCCAAACGGCAAAAAAATCCTGATTGACGGCGGCCACCGAACACCGAGTTACGATGCCGGGACACGGGTCGTCGTACCGTTTCTTCGGTCCAAAGGGTACCATCACATCGATACAATGATCATTTCACATCCCCATGCAGATCACTACGGCGGACTAATTTCGGTGCTTGATGCAGTGACCGTCGGCGAAATTGTTACCAGTGGCAGGACCTCGAATTCGAATTCCTATAAGGCCTGGCGAAAAGCGATTGTACAACATGGGGTTCGATACAGGTCGGTGACCACAGGAGATACCCTACGAGGCCTAGGCCATGTGCAGGGCGTTATCCTTAATCCAACACGATCCATGATGGAACAGAAGGACCGCATTCACACGAATGATGTATCGGTTGTAACGCGTCTGACCTATGGAACCTTTAGTGCTCTTTTCACTGGGGATATCGAACAAGATGCAGAAGAAGCGATGCTCAGTCGACATTTGACTATAAAAAGTACGATTATAAAAGCCCCTCATCACGGTAGTGAAACCTCCAGCAGTCTTTTATTTCTGCGTGCGGTTGACCCCGAGGCCGCCGTAATCTCTGTAGGACAACGCAATAAGTTCCGGCACCCTTCCAAACAGGTTCTTGAACGATATGATCAATTGGGCACAGCGGTGTATCGAACCGACGCGGGGGGGGGCGATCATCATACGAAGTGACGGACAAACATGGCAAATACACCCCTTTATTTCCCTTCTGCCACTTTGGTTTTCACCGCACCAGTTCTTAGAGAGTATTCACTTGACAGAGTTTCTTAATGGATCTATATTTCGGTGAGAGTATAATTCATAAGTTATTATTAATTATGATGTTACCATCATACAGATTAGATATTTTCTAATTGAACAAAAGCGGGTTCCGCCATGAAACGTCCTCTCTTTTTCCTCCCTTTTTTAGCGCTCGTCACGATTGTATGGAGTTGTACCGCTCACGGTCAACGGAGCGATGAGCAGGAAGCCGAAGTACAAGCCCAAGTTGAAGACGCACAGCAGCAGTACCAGAGCAAAATCGATCGACAACAACTGGAAATCTTTCAGAAACCAGGGCAGGCTGAACCTTATCTGGCGTTAAGCGGTCTGTTTCGTATCATCGGTCAGTATGATCAGGCCATTGAGCAAATACACAAAGCAGTAGAAATCGATCCGACTTCAGGTACAGCCTACCAGATGCACGGTGAACTGCATCTGGTTCAGGGTAACTATGAAGCAGCCGAAGCCCAGTTAACCAAAGCCCGGGCTCAGACAGATGCCCCCCTGATGGCCACACTTCACCTGGGCATGACCTACCTCGAAACCGGTCGAAAGACTGAAGCACAACAGTTGTTTCAAGAATTAATCAGAGGGTACCAGCAAGGCCGAGCCGGTACAGCAGAAGACCTGATGGCTGTGGCCTTAGCTTCCAAACAAATGGAGCGTTTTCACGAAGCGAGCAATCTACTTTCTGAAGCAACCCAGGCAGATCCTTCCCTTATTGATGCGTATGTAGTCTGGGGCAATCTGTTTCTTGAAAAATACAATCGGGCAGAAGCTGTTTCAATTTTTCAGGATGCGTTGAATATCGACCCGGCTTATCCGCCCGCTCTGCTCGGAATGGCAGACGCCCTGTCGGACAAGCGCGCCGCCCAGTCCGAAGCCAGTGTACGTAAAGCCCTGGCAATAAATCCCAATTTGATTGAAGGACGACTTTTCCTGGCTGGTCTGTTTTTGACCGATGAAGCCTATGATCAGGCCGTGGAGCAAATACAGAGCGCACTGGAAGTCAATCCCATCTCGCCGGCGACCCAGGCGCTGTTGGCCGCCTGTTATCATGCTATGGGTAATCAGTCGGGATATGAGGCCGCCTGCCAACAGGTGTTGGATGTAAACCCCGGCTATGGGCAGCTCTACGCCACCATCGCCGATAATCTTTCGCGGCGATATCGGTTCCGTGAGGCGATTGGGATGAGACGAAAGGCCATAGAGCTCGACCCCGCGCTCTGGTCGGCATATGCAAGCCTGGGCATCAACCTGTCCCGGGTAGCCGAGGAAGAGGAAGGACGTCGCTTCCTTGATCAGGCCTTTGCCCGTGATGGATTTAATACCTGGACGTTCAATACGCTGGAATTGTTTGATTCTTTCGAGGCGTACACGACCCACACGAGTGCACATTTTATTCTCAAGCTGCATCAGGATGAAGATCCCGTCTATGGCAAACTGGCGCTGGACCTGCTTGAGGAGGCCTATCAAACCATGTCACCTCGTTATGGTTTTGAGGCGGAAAGGCCTATTCTGGTAGAACTATTCCCTAAACATGATGACTTTGCGGTACGTATCTCGGGCCTGCCAGGCGCAGGTGCCCTCCTTGGCGTTTGCTTCGGAGAAGTCGTCGTAGCGGACTCCCCAAAAGCACGGCCAGCCGGCTCCTTTAATTGGGGACAAACCCTCTGGCATGAATTCGCCCATGTCATCCACCTTCAGCAAACCCGCAACCGAATTCCTCGTTGGCTCGCCGAAGGGATCGCCGTTTATGAAGCACGTATTGCCAAGCCGGAATGGGATATCGACATGGAAGCAGATTTTGCCATTGCCGTCTCCCATGACGATCTACTGAAGGTAAGCGATCTTAACAGCGGTTTTACCCGGCCTAAATCGGCAGGTCAGGTAATTATGTCATACTATCAAGCGTCTATTGTCGTGGAATATATTGTAGACACCTATGGTTTTGACGCTATCCGCCGCATGTTGACTTTGTTAAATGAGGATCGTACCACCGATGAAATTATAGAGACCGTCTTCGAGGTTTCCTTTGATGAATTTGACGAAGGCTTTATGTCATTTGCCAAAGCGCGTACGGAAAAAATGCGTGAGGTCCTTCAGTTTACGCCAACACAAAAAAAGACACTGACGCAGGCTGACCTTGAGACAGCTATAGCTGATAATCCTGAAAGTTTTTATGCCCATCTGTTTTTAGGCCGCATACTTCATGCCCAAGGTAAAGACGATGAAGCGATTGAATTGTTAACTAAGGCCAAAACTCTGTTTCCGCACTACGTCAATTCGGATAATCCCTATCAGCTTCTGTCAGACATTTATTTAAAGCAGAATAATGATGAAGCCGCCATGGAAGAATTAGAGGCGCTGACAGCCATTGACGAAGATGATATTGAATCATGTAAAAAACTGGCGCTACTCTATGAGCGTTATCAAAGATCTGATGAACTTATCCGGGTATTAACGCGGGCAGTCATGATCAATCCCTTCGATTCGAAAGTCCGCAATATGCGCGGCATGGCGTACGAATGGCAAAATCGGTATGAGGAGGCTATTCTGGAATATCAGGCAGCCCTGGCGGTCGAAACCACGGATCTGGCATTGGCGCACTATAACTTGGCCCGTGTTTACCTGGCGACCAACAGGCAACCTGAGGCCAAGCAGGCGGCTCTGAAAGCGCTTGAGATCGCGCCGAATTACGAGGCAGCGCAGGAAATTTTGCTGAAGTCGTTATAGTGACCTCTTACTTTATCTCGGAGGACACGGCGTTGTTGTAATAATACCCATGGCCATATAATTGACCGTGGATGATCATATATTTTTCAATCACCTATTGTCCGTCACATTGGTATTATTATATCTATATGAAAAACATCGATTTGTGATTATTATTCATGTACATACAGTTTAAAACTGTCCGCAGTGATGAGATATACAAAAGACGAATAGATGGTGATAGATTTATGATTGCCTATTTATTCGTCTTTTTATATATTTGTTCGATTTGAATTATTCGACCGACACACTTTTTACATCCTGGATCGCTCACCAGTTGAGGGAGTTCAACTTTGCCGAAACGCACCGACATTGAATCTATTTTGATCATCGGGTCAGGACCTATTGTTATCGGTCAGGCCTGTGAATTTGACTATTCTGGAAGCCAGGCCTGCCGAGCGCTCAGAGAAGAGGGGTACCGGGTTATTTTAATCAACAGCAATCCGGCAACGATCATGACAGACCCGGATATGGCCCATCGGACCTATATAGAGCCCATCACGGCTGAATATGTCGAGAAGGTGATTGAGCGTGAAAAACCGGATGTGCTGTTGCCAACCCTGGGTGGCCAAACGGCCCTGAATGTCGCCGTGGAGCTCGCAGAAAATGGTGTATTGGATCGACATGGGGTCGAACTCATCGGGGCTAAACTGGGTGCCATCAAGATGGCAGAAGATCGGGAATTATTCCAGAAAGCGATGGGACGTATTGATCTGGAGGTGCCACGGGGCGGGTTTGCCCGTACGGTCGAGGAAGCGGAGACCATTGTAAAAGACACCGGTTTTCCAGCCATCATCCGTCCGGCGTTCACAATGGGGGGCACAGGCGGCAGTATAGCCTATGAACCATCGGAGTTTGAAGCGGCTGTTAAGTGGGGCCTGGCTGCCAGCCCGATTACTGAAATATTGATCGAAGAATCCGTCATTGGCTGGAAAGAATATGAGCTGGAAGTGATGCGAGATATGGCCGATAATGTGGTTATTATCTGCTCGATTGAAAACTTCGATCCTATGGGTATCCATACAGGCGATAGCATCACCGTCGCCCCGGCACAAACACTCACGGACAAAGAATACCAAGCTTTGCGAGATGCCTCGATTAAAGTCATCCGTGAAATCGGCGTTGAGACCGGTGGCTCGAACATACAGTTTGCTGTCAGTCCCGAGAATGGGCGTGTCCTGGCGATTGAAATGAATCCGCGTGTATCCCGCAGCTCGGCGCTGGCCTCCAAAGCGACCGGGTTTCCCATCGCCAAAATCGCCGCAAAATTAGCCGTCGGATATACCCTGGACGAGATTCCCAACGACATCACCCGTGAAACGCCGGCCTCCTTCGAGCCGACCATCGACTATGTCGTCGTTAAAATTCCGCGCTTTGCGTTTGAGAAATTCCCGAATGCAGACGAACAGCTGGGCACTCAGATGAAATCCGTCGGTGAAACTATGGCCATCGGGCGTACGTTCAAAGAAGCGCTTCAGAAAGGGTTACGCGGCCTTGAGATCGACCGGCACGGCCTTGGGGCGGATGGCAAGGACACGATAGATGTCAGGACACTTACCGCAGAGCAAAAAGCAGATGTTATTGACGAGCTTAAATCCCAGATGAGCCGGGGAACCGCCGAACGTATTTTTCAGATCAAGACCGCCCTCCACCTCGGCGTATCGATAGATGAAACCTACCGAATAACCGGCATCGATCCCTGGTTCCTGCACAACATGAAGGATATTATTGATATTGAGGATGATATTTACGCTCATCGAAACGGCACGCTACCACGGTCTCTGCTCTGGAAGGCCAAACAGGCCGGCTTTTCCGACTTTCAAATCGCCTATCTGACTTCCAGTAATGAACAGGATATACGTGCCATGCGGCTCGAACAACAGATCGGTGCCGTGTATAAAACCGTTGATACCTGTGCGGCAGAATTCGAAGCCATGACGCCGTATTATTATTCAACGTACGAATCAGAAAGCGAGACGCGTCCCAAAGAACGCAAAACCATCATGATTCTGGGCGGTGGTCCGAATCGTATTGGCCAGGGCATTGAGTTCGACTATTGCTGTGTGCAAGCAGTCATGGCTTTAAAAGAAGACGGCTATGAAACCATTATGGTCAATAGCAATCCGGAGACGGTTAGTACAGATTACGATACCGCTGACCGGCTGTTCTTTGAGCCTCTTACGTTCGAAGATGTGATGAATATCGTCGAGGCAGAGCAACCGGACGGGGTGATTGTTCAATTCGGGGGCCAGACGCCTCTTAAACTCGCTCTGAGCCTCGAACGCGCCGGTGTACCGATCATCGGCACCTCGCCTGACAACATCGACCTTGCAGAAGATAGAAAACGATTTGGGGCATTAACAACAGAGTTAGGTATTCCACATCCCGACCACGGTACGGTGTACTCGTTCGAAGAAGCGGTTGTCGTTGCTGATAAGGTCGGCTATCCGGTCCTGGTACGCCCCTCTTATGTGCTTGGCGGTCGTAATATGGCGATTGTATACGATAATGAGTCCTTGGCCATATACATGCGTACAGCCGTTCAGGTTTCTCCCGATCATCCCATTCTGGTCGACAAATTTCTGGAAGACGCGTTTGAATACGATGTGGACGCCATCTCCGACGGTAGGGATGTGGTGGTCGGCGGTATTATGGAACATATAGAAGAAGCAGGGATTCATTCCGGTGATAGCGCGTGTGTCCTGCCGCCATATATGGTCAAACCGGTCCACATCGATACCATGCGAACCTACACCCATGCGCTAGCAAAGGGGCTCGACGTTATCGGGCTGATCAACGTACAGTATGCGATCAGAAACGATGTGGTCTATGTGCTTGAAGTGAACCCTCGCGCGTCGCGGACCATTCCATTTGTCTCTAAAGCGATCGGGGTACCACTTGCTAAACTGGCTGCGAAGGTGATGGCGGGGAGGTCCCTGCGTGAACTCGGCTTTACCAAAGAGATTATCCCACACTACGCGTCCGTCAAAGAGGTGGTGCTGCCCTTCGTCAAATTTGCCGGTACTGACAGCTTGCTTGGACCTGAGATGAAGTCGACCGGTGAGGTTATGGGCATTTTTGAACAGCCGGGCATTGCCTTTGCCAAGAGTCAAAGTGCCGCGAGTGATCCGTTGCCCTTGTCGGGTACCGTGCTTATAAGCGTCAATGAATATGATCATAACAACGCGGTAGATATCGCCCGAGAACTGACGGACCTCGGTTTTATACTTATGGCCACAAACGGTACCGGCAACACATTGAGCGAAGCGGGCTTAGCCTTTACCCGTGTCAATAAGGTGTGGGAAGGCCAACCGCATATTGTAGACCATATCAAACAAGATCAGATTCACCTAATTATCAATACTCCATTGGGAAAGAATGCCCGTGATGACGACTACGCCATACGCCGTGCCGCGATAGAGCAGAATGTTCCCTGTATCACCACCCTGTCGGGTGCCTGGGCTGCGGTAAAAGCCATACGGGCGCTTCGCGATGAAGGGATCTCCGTCAAGAGTCTACAAGAATGGCATGCGGAGCTGAAGTAGACATTTCTTTTAACCAAAGGCCGCACAAGCAACGTACAGAGCGGACAGATCTTTTAATGTCAAATTCAGAGGATAAGATCAAAATAACCGCAGTCATATTCAAATAACCTCTGTGTCCTCCGCGCACTCCGTGGTTAAAAAAGCACCTGGAAAGGAAACTATGCAATCAATAGAAGGTGACCTATTAGCGCCGAAAGGTTTTACGGCAGGTACCGTAAGTTGCGGTATCAACAGTCCCAAGGGGTCTCGCAAAGATCTGATCGTCATTAATGCCGGGGTTTCAGCCTCAGCGGCGGCCGTGTTTACCACCAATAAAGTACAGGCGGCCCCGGTTATATTGTCCAGGCAGCATATTCAAACCGGTATGGCGCAGGCCATTGTGGTCAATAGCGGCAATGCCAATGCCTGTAACGGCGAGGTCGGGATGGGGGATGCTCAGGAGATGAGTCGCCTGGTAGCCCATGGTATGGGTATTCCTACCGAACAGGTCCTTATCGCTTCTACAGGGGTCATCGGACGGCCGATGCCGATGGATGTCATCCGCACCGGTATCCAAGAGGCCATGACACGACTCGATCCGGGGACGGACCAGGATTCGGCAGAAGCGATTATGACGACGGATACAGTACCCAAATCCAGCGCCGTCCAATGTGATATACACGGCAAGGCAGCAACCATTGGCGGTATCGCCAAAGGTTCGGGTATGATTTGTCCAAACATGGCCACGATGATTGCCATTCTGACGACGGATGTGACCATTGCCCCCGGTGCATTGAAGGCGGCCCTGAAGACGGCCGTCGGAAAATCCTTCAACTGCATCACGGTGGACGGCGATATGAGTACGAATGACACGGTATTTATTCTGGCCAACGGCGCATCCGGCCATCCGATGATTACAAAACCCTCGGGGACGGACTACAAAGCTTTTGTCAAAGCGCTTGAGTTCGTATGCGCCGATCTGGCCAAAAAGATCGCTCGAGATGGCGAAGGGGCGACCAAGCTGGTAGAAATTCAGGTGAACGGCGCTCAGTCGGACGAAGAAGCCCGAACGATCGGTATGAGTGTGGCCAACTCGGCCCTGGTGAAAACGGCGATCTATGGCCATGACCCCAATTGGGGCCGGATAATTTGCGCGGTCGGCTATGCGGATGCCGAATCTAATCCAGATACGATCGACCTGTTTTTATGCGGACATCCGTTGGCCAGAGATGGGCAGGGGCTTCCTTTGGATGAACCGATGATGCGAAAAGAGCTTGAAGCCGATGAAATACCTGTGGTTATCGACCTTAAAATAGGCGAGGGGACCGCAACGATATGGACCTGCGACATGTCTCACGAGTATGTGACGATTAATGCGGAGTATACGACTTAAACGGCGCTATACCTAGAAAGGTCTCTGCATTCTTTTATATTGACAATCCGACGCCGTTGCCTTGTCTTTTTAGACAATCAAATAAAATCATGACCGTACTTTACAAGATTCCTATGGTAACTTATGCTATTGGATAACCTATCTAAGACCAAATCACTTTGTCTGATTTTTTTAGTCAGCTATCTGTTCATTATCGGCAGTACGGCATTGCACCACGCTCATGACGGTGATGCGGCGGCCGGGTACGATGAGCATTGTTTTTCCTGCCAATGGAACCATCATACCTCCGACATGCCCGAATCGGACTGCCAGGTCCGATCTTCTCAGCCGTTGGCGGTGAATCTTCCACTTCCACAAAATCATTATTCCAACCAGCTACTTCTCAATCGCCCTAGAGAACAGTCTCCTCCACATACTCACCTGTATATTCTCAAAATTATCTGATTCATACCACAGATTGATACCGACGTATAATCAAAAATGCCCTCATTTTCGGTTATATCGGCGTATATAAATATATTGAATAATCAGGAGTGTGTCATGAGACGAATACTCGGCTTAGCCGGGTTGGTTCTTGTTGCTCTTATATGGCCTCATACGACGTCGGCGCAGACATCAGCGGATGCTGTTGAAGATTCGCTGATCCACCTGACGGCACGCATGGATAGTCTTTCGGCGCAACTGGGACAAACCAGAGAAATCATACAACAGCAACAACAAATGATAGACGTCCTCATGCAACAACAGGCGGCCCGATCAACGGCCGGGATTTCCAGGTCCGCCGCAGCGCCGCAACAGGCTTCTAATCGTTTAAACCCAAACATCAGCCTGGTTAGTGACTTTCGTGGGCGGATGGGGCGGGATTTTTCCTCTGATGTACGGGCTTTTACGCTTCAAGAGACGGAAATAGGGATTCAGGCACCTGTAGATCCGTTTGCCCGCGCGGATGCATTTCTTTCGCTTTCACCAGAGGGCATTGAAGTGGAAGAAGGATATATCACCTTTCAGGCCCTTCCATTGGGATTACAAGCCAAAGTGGGAAAATTCCGATCCAAGTTTGGTAAATTCAATCAAACCCATGGACCGGAGACTATATTCAGCGATCGTCCGCTGGCAAGTGAGGCATTTTTCGGAGAAGAAGGTTTAGCCGGCGTAGGCACCTCATTAAGTCTGTTGATATCTAACCCCTGGATTTATCTGAATCTGGATGCGGAGATTACCGCCCTCCCCGAAGAAGCCCCTGTCTTTTCAGATGTTGATCCGACAAGTGGTGAATACATCGCTGGCGGTCGACGGCAGGATTTGATGTATCTGACGCGCCTTGAAACTTATGTTGATTTAAATGAAAGTTCGAATCTTCTGTTTGGCGGGACCTATGCCACCGGTGTGCATGATGCGGCAGGTGATTTGAGAACGCATCTTGAAAGCGGTGATATGACTTTTCGTTGGAGGCCTCTTCGCCGGGCGGTTTATCATTCCCTACTGTGGCGTACCGAGGTGATGTTCGGCCAGCTGAAACAACCAGACGGAGGAACTGTCAACCGTGTAGGGCTTTTCTCCTATATCGACCTGCAATTTAAACGCCGCTGGCATCTCGGCGAACGATATGACTATACCCAATTTTCAGATGTTCCGGGCCCTGATGAGCAGGGCATTTTAGGCTTGCTGACTTTTACGCCATCAGAATTCAGCCTTCTTACAGTACAGGCCAGAGGTGTAAGACGGGCAGACGGATCTTGGCATGGCGTTGGCATGATGAAAATAACATTTAATATTGGACCACACGGGACGCATCCGTTCTAAGTTCATATTATAAAAAGGAGAGACCATATGGCTGTCAAGCATCTCTGGATTCTGATTATAGGTCTTTTTTACCTTATCGGGTTCGCCGCACCGGCCACCGCCCGGCTTCAGGTCGTTACGACCACAGAAGACCTGGCTTCGTTAACACACGAGGTGGGTGGAGACAAGGTGGAAGTTAACGCCATAGCCAAGGGGTATCAAGACCCACATTTTGTAGACCCTAAACCAATTTATTTAATAAAGTTACACAAAGCGGACCTTCTTATCGCCGTAGGGTTGGACATGGAAGCTGGCTGGTTGCCTTCTTTGGTTCAACAGAGTAGAAATTCCAGTCTGTTCGGACAAGGAGACGGATACCTGGATGCTTCCGTCGGTTGTATGATTCTTGAGCGTCTTACGGGTCAGGTCACACGGGCCATGGGTGATGAGCATCCGCTCGGAAATCCGCATTACTGGCTTGATCCGCTGAACGGTCGTATCATAGCCGCCCGCATCGCCGCGAAACTGTCTGCCCTGGACCCCTCTTCCTCCGACTATTTTCAGTCGCGTCTCACAGACTTTAACCAGCGATTGCAGACCGCCCTCCAGCGTTGGGGCAAACAGATGGCCCCTTATAGAGGCGTTAAAATCGTGACCTATCATAATTCATGGCCCAATTTTGTTCAACGATACGGCTCTCAGGTGGTGGGCTATGTGGAACCCAAACCCGGTATCCCTCCATCTCCTTCTCATACACTGGATCTGATCCAACAGGTGAAGGCGCAGGTTATAAAGATTATCCTTGTAGAGCCTTACTTTGAACTCAGGATCCCTCAGAAAGTTGCTCGGGACAGTGGCGCTCAGGTGGTACTCCTGATGCCGTCGGTCGGTGGTAATAAACAGGTGGAAGATTATTTTTCGCTCTTCGATTATAATCTAGCCACTCTGGAACAAGCATTTCGGGATACGGGAGTCACGCCACCGGCAGAGGGCCAATAATGGATATGGAAATCTTACAATTTCTGGCCCCTCCGTTTGTGGCCAGCCTGGTCCTGACCGGTATTCATGCCTATCTGGGTGTGCATGTGGTTGCTCGCGGTGTCATTTTCGTCGATTTATCTCTCGCTCAGATTGCAGCCTTGGGCACCACCATCGGTTTTCTCATGGGGGCGGACCTTCATGGGGACGGAGCGTATCTATGGTCGTTGGGGTTTACATTTATCGGTGCCGCCGCTTTTTCCTTCACGAGGATGCATAGCGGTCGCATTCCTCAGGAAGCCATTATCGGTATCGTCTATGCGGTGAGTGCTGCGGCGGCTATCGCGGTTATGAGTCAGGCCCCCGAAGGGGCTGAACACATTAAAGATATGTTGGTCGGAAGTATTCTGGTCGTGTCCTGGGAAGACATAGGCAAGACCGCGATACTTTACGGGATCGTGGGTGTGTTTCACTGGATATATCGTGCTCGTTTTCTTCAGATCTCCTTCGATCCTGAAGGCGTACGCGCAGCTGGCATTTCACTTCGCTGGTGGGATTTTATTTTTTACGTGTCCTTCGGATTTGTGGTGACCTCTTCGGTTGCTATTGCCGGGGTGCTGCTTGTTTTTTCATATCTTATTGTACCCTCCGTTTGCGCCATGATGTTTTCGGATAAAATCGGGACCAGATTGGCCATCGGCTGGTCTATGGGTACGTTTGTCAGCGCCCTCGGTGTGTATTTATCTTTTGCCCTTGATTTGCCTACAGGTGCTACGATCGTATGCACATTCGGCTTGGTCTTTGTCGCGGCCTCGCTCTTGCGACTGATTATCGACGATGATCTGTGATCCCAACGGACGTTATGCCCAGTACATTTTCAGTCTATCTCTATAATTAGCTATTTAATAATCAACTCTTTACCTCCTAAAAATTGGACCAAGAATCAGTTGATCCATTCTCTTCATCAGGTTATATTGTATTACTTTCTACCCACGACCTTCTGGTGTGAAACCTTCCACAACCTATCCCTTCATCTGATTTGAGGACCGATCGGACATCGGGACAATTTAGGAGTTGGCTTTGAGCCGACGCGTCTTATATTTCACCCTTTCTCTCATCTTGTCGGGTTTCCTTTTCAATTCAGACCTCTATGGCGGTCCCGCTGATACGCTTCTTAACGAGGCCTCGAACACACGGATTAGGGCGGAGGAGTTATCCCGACGTCGCGAGCAGGCGCTTTTTAAAATGGGGCCTGGCTTGATGATTTTGTTCAGCAACGAACCTAAAAACTTCAGTCATGATGTATACTATCCGTTTAGACAGGAAAACAACTTGTATTACCTGACGGGCATTAACCAGGCCGGCATTACGCTGGTCCTATTGCCGGAGAATTATGATCAACGGGCTATTTTATTTCTACCCAAACGTGATCCATCGAGAGAAGTGTGGACAGGCCACATGCTAAGTCATGAAGAGGCACAGCGGATGTCCAATATATCTCATATTTGGGATGCCTATGAATTTGAGCCTTTTCTCAATGCGGTGTTGCGTGGGAAGACGTATGATAAAAGGCAGGCAGACGATGACCGAGATTACCAGGCGTTGTCAAAGGCTGTCGCCGGTGATCATGCAGATGTGTGGCTGATGGGCAATCAATCGTCTGAAATGGCTGAATACCCCCTTGCGCATGCATTTAAGAATACACTTTCTCGGTTCCCTGGCGTTCATCCTAAGGATACCATGCCTATTTTTACGGATTTGAGGATCGCGAAGTCGGCCTATGAGATCAAACAATTACGCCGAGCTATTGATATTACCTCTGAATCACATCGAAATGTAATGAGGGCCGTAGCCCAACATCGCCGCCCTCCCGGTTTGAACGAATCTGTTCTGGATGGAATTATACTCTCAACATACCGTCAACACGGGGCGCATTGGGGCTTTCCTTCAATTGTAGCCTCGGGCCCGAATGCAACGACCCTACACTACGAAGAAAACAATCGTGAGATCATACATGAAAACGAGCTTGTGCTTCTTGATATCGGGGCATCCGTAGATCATTACTCAGCGGACGTCACTCGAACCATCCCTGTTAGCGGCACATTCACGACGGACCAGCGCGCCATATATGAGATTGTGTTGAAAGCTCAGGAAACGGCTATCTCTGCCGTCAAACCAGGTCTGTCCATCCGAAAAATTCATACTATTGCGCGGGATATTATTAAAGATGGCCTTAAAGATCTTGGGCTCATCACCCAGATGGACGGCAAACAATACAGATTGTGGTTCATGCATGGCACCAGTCATTGGATAGGCCTGGATGTGCATGATGTAGGTGGTCGTGATACACCATTTGAGCCGGGCATGGTGCTTACGGTCGAACCGGGCATTTATATTCGAGAAGATGCATTAGACTATCTGGAGGATACGCCTGAGAATCAAGCCTTGATCGAAGCCATTCAGCCCACCTTTGAACGATACAAAAACATCGGCATCCGTATTGAAGACGACGTCCTTGTTACCCCGGAAGGGTATGAATTGCTATCTGGATCGGCCCCGCGGACGATTGAAGATATTGAAACCTATATGGCGAAACATCGGCCAGAATAAGATTGGTTAACCAGCCCCTATGAAATGATTATACATGGAGGTTTATAAAAGCTATGGCAACAGATAGGATGCTCCTGGTAGAAGAAGCCCAGAAGATCGTTCTGGATTCGGTCTCTGCGCTCGGGATTGAACGTATTTCCCTGTCGCAGACTCTGGGCCGTGTCCTTGCCGAAAATGTGGCTCCGAATTATGATATTCCGCCACATAACAATTCTTCTGTCGACGGCTATGCCGTCCAGGCTGAAGATACGCAACATGCATCTGAACAAATGCCCTGCCGTCTTACGGTTCTTGAAGAGATTCCGGCCGGTGCGGTTCCCATTCACCAGGTTGTGCAGGGTAAATCCTCCCGAATTATGACGGGCGCAATACTTCCTGATGGAGCGGACGCCGTTGTTATGGTTGAAAACACGGTCCAGGAAGATGGTTTCGTTCAAATTCTCAAACCTGTGCGCCCCAGTCAGAATGTGCGATATCAGGGTGAAGATGTAAAAAAGGGACAAATGGTCTTGTCAACCGGCACAGAACTTGGACCGGGAGAAATCGGTTTACTGGCCTCTTTTCAGCGATCATTTGTTTCCGTCAGGCGGCAACCCACGGTTTCTATTTTATCAACCGGCGATGAGGTTGTAGATGTAGACGACGTGCTGACGCCCGGTAAAATTGTCAACAGCAACAGTTATTCCCTTGCTGCACTGGTGAGGGAAGCCGGTGGTCGCCCCGTAAGCCTGGGTATTGCGCGTGATACGGAGGACGATATTCGGTCGGCGATCCAATCTGCTCTACACGCCGATGTTATTCTCTCTACCGGCGGGGTCTCTGTTGGGGACTATGACTTTGTAAAGAAAGTCATCCAGGATTTGGGTGCTGAGATGAAACTCTGGCGTGTCCAGATGAAACCGGGAAAGCCTCTTGCCTTCGGACTGTTACAAGGCAAACCGTTTTTTGGTCTTCCTGGTAACCCCGTCTCATGTATGGTCTCTTTTTTATTATTTGCGCGGACAGCGATCCGTAAAATGACGGGATTTGCTCCATCTCAATGGCCCTTGCCCACAATCACTGCGATCCTAACAAACGACCTTACCGGTGGTGGGGACCGACGTCAATATCTTCGCGCCCGCATAATTTACCAAAACGGACAATTTCTGGCCTCCACCGTCTCTGGTCAGGGATCTGGCATGCTAAGTTCCATGTCTGGTACAAACGGCCTTGTCGTTGTTGAAACAGGCCTTACCTCTATTGCTGAAGGAAGTCCGGTATCGGTCTTGTTAATGCGGCCGGCTTGGTAATTGAATTGTCATTTAAATCTATAAGGTAGACCATGTATGATTTCTGTAATTGAAGCGCGTGATGCGATTTTAGATCAAGTTCGTCCTCTTGGCACTGAGCGGGTCGACTTATTTTCAGCTATGGATCGCGTTCTGGCCGAAGATGTTTATGCCACACGGAATCAACCGCCATGGGATAATTCCGCCATGGATGGCTTTGCGGTTCGGGCTGCTGACACCCGCTCTGCCTCTCCAACTCATCCTGTTACGCTTCAAATCATTGAAGACTTACCTGCTGGCTATAGGGCAAAAAACAAAGTGGAATCCGGGCAAGCCATTCATATTATGACAGGTGCACCAGTCCCTGAGGGGGCCGATGCCATCTTACGGTCTGAAATTACCGAGCGGCTCGATACGCATCATGTTCAAGTTTTCCAACCTACCTCAACCGGTGTGGATCTTCGAAGGGTTGGCGAAGATATTACAGATGGGGATTTATTGTTTCCCGCTGGTACATTAATTCGCCCTGCTGAGATCGGTCTATTAGCATCTACCAATAGAGCCTATATATCCGTATATCGACGACCGCGGGTTGCGGTCTTATCTACCGGTGATGAAATAATTGATATCGATGACGAGATGGAAGATGGAAAGATTGTCGATAGTAATGGCTATACGCTTTCTGCCCTGGTTCTGGATGCTGGCGCTGAAGTTATTCGGCTTGGGATTTGCCATGACACCCAGGAAGCCCTTGAACAAAAATTACGGGAAGGGCTTTCTTCGGATGTCATCATCACCTCAGGCGGCGTTTCTGTTGGTGAATATGATTTCGTAAAATCGGCATTGGAGGCATTGGGTACGACGATGGAATTCTGGAAAGTGGCTATGACTCCTGGCCGGCCCCTCGCGTTCGGGATGATTCAGGATACGCTGGCATTTGGATTACCAGGCAACCCTGTTGCATCTATGGTAACCTTCGAATTGTTCACTCGGCCGGTTCTTCTTAAGATGCAGGGATATACCCATCTCTACCGCCCATCCGTTCGAGCTATTTTACTTGAAGACATCAAGAAGGTCTCTGGCCGAAAGCAATTTATTCGCATGCAACTTCAACGGCGAGAAAATCTGATCTATGCCTCACGGACTGGTGCCCAGGGTTCTGGTATTCTCCGATCCATGTCTCTTGCAGATGGGTTGGCTATCACACATGAGGATCAAGAGTTTCTTAAAGCTGGTGATGAAATTGAAGTGATGTTGCTTGGTGGTCTTGGGGATCTATCGAGACAACGAAACTGCTAATTTTAAAACCTATTGTATCTAACTCTAAAACAAATACTTAACTGCCAGTTTTATTATGTAAACCCGTTTTCCCCATATCTTAGCTATAAAAATCCAAAGTCATATCAAATATCGTTAAAAATGGGGTTCTATTTTACTCTTCATGCTCAATTTTTCGTTTATACGTGCAAAACGTGTAAACGATTTTCAATATAACCATCTGAAATCCTTATTCAATTATTCCACAAAACGGTCATGAACGCTACCCGATCTTTTCCAGTATATATTTAATCAACGGCTCTATCAATTCGACAGACGATCAATGTTTGTAAAACGGACCGCAGGAATAGGTTTTGTATTTAGGCAACAAATTTAAAAGTACCATGGAAAGATACTTGAGGAATTCTCGTCCAGTAGCAAAGCAGCCTAGATGTAGGGGGAACCAAAGATACGATTAATGACCATGGGCACATTAACATCCAACTCTTTTAATCACCACCAGACTCATATTACTCATTTCGTCCAAGTCTTTTACATAAAACACATTTTCAATTCTACATTGATTCATCGCGGCAACCTCTCCAGCTTGATCAATTTCAGATTCAGGTGCAGGACCTTTAAAACAAACCAGCAGGCCATTTTCCTTTAACAACGGCGTGGCCCACACAACCAGTTTTTCAATTGAAGTAACAGCCCTGGCCACACAGACATCGAAACTATTTTCGAACTCAGGATTGTCCAGTAAATTTTCAATACGGTCCGTCAATACAGACACGTGGTTTAAGGACAAGGTTCTCACCACATGACGAACAAAGGTCATTTTTTTTCGATTTGAATCGACTAGGGTATATGTTGATTTTGGATAGCAAATCGCGAGAGGAAGTCCAGGTAGACCGCCACCACTTCCTATATCCAAAACTTTACCTTCCTGAGGAATCAGACCAAACAATATAGGTGCAATCGAATCAAAAAAATGACGCATCGGCATTCGACTCAAGTCGTTTGAAGACACTAATTGAACCCATTTGTTGCCCCGCTCGAATTCATTCCAGAGCCTGCGAAACAAATCAATTTGATTTTCACTTAGTTCGAATTGATTTACATGTGCTGTTTCAATAAAATGATCAAAAGTAGACATGATTTAAACAGATGTTCCACGTGAAACATTTTTACGTTTCGAGGATAGGGAGGAATTATACCGTTCAATATGTACGATGAGAATGGATATATCGGAGGGATCAACGCCAGGTATTCGCGAAGCTTGACCAATCGTTTCAGGTTTCATCTTATCTAATTTTTCACGAGCTTCGTGCGAAAGTCCGTGTAAGGTCTCAAATATGATTCCATTAGGAATTGCGCGAGACTCCCATCGTCGCATCCTTTGGATCTCCTGATCCTGACGATCGAGATAACCGGCATATTTAATACCAATCTGTATTTGTTTTATGGTAAATTCATCATAATTCGGACGGGATAAATCAACCGATCCAAGATCTTGATAATCAATTTCAGGCCGAGATATTAATTGGTATAGAGACGCAGGTTCAGATATCGGAGAGGATTTCTTTAAGGACAACGCATGATTTACATCACCGGGCTGTACATATGTGTGCTTTAAACGATTGATTTCCAATTTTATATGTTCGATCCGGTCCCTTACCGTATTGATTCGTTCATATGATATTAAACCAATCTCATATGATCTTTCTGCCAATCTCAAATCTGCGTTGTCATGTCTTAGGAAAAGTCGATATTCAGCACGGGATGTAAACATACGATAGGGTTCTTCCGCCCCTTTGGTAATTAGATCATCTATCATTACACCGATATAAGCCTCTCCGCGATCAAGAATAAATGCATTATCTCCTCGAACAGCTAAGGCAGCATTGATCCCGGCAATAAGCCCTTGTGATGCCGCCTCTTCATATCCTGTTGTACCATTTATCTGCCCGGCTAAATATAATCCTCGAAGCAGCTTTGTTTCCAAGGTTCGTGTAATTTGATCTGGTGGAACAAAGTCGTATTCGACAGCATAACCATATTGTAAGATATCGGCGTTTTCAAGACCCTTAATCGTATGTAATGCCAGATCCTGGATTGGCTCGGGGAGGCTGGTTGAAAACCCATTTATATATACCTCGGAGGTATGCCTGCCCTCAGGTTCGATAATGATTTGATGGCTATCTTTATCATGAAAACGAACAATTTTATCTTCAACAGAGGGACAATATCTCGGCCCCTGTCCGGTGATTCTACCTGTATACATTGGGGATTGATCCAAGGCGGACCGAATGATATCGTGCGTTCTTTTGTTGGTTGCAGTCATATAACAGGGTAGTTGTTCATCGTCCGGCGTAAATCTATCCCAGGAAAAGAAATCAGGACTGGTATCACCATCCATCACCTCAAGATCATCGTAATTTATGGTATCCCCATCCAGCCTTGGCGGTGTGCCTGTTTTGAGGCGGCCAATGTTAAAACCCAAAGCTTTTAATGCGTCTGAAAATCCCACAGATCGACTTTCACCAAATCGGCCTCCGGGTGTATTTTCTAAACCTATATGCATTACGCCATTTAAAAAAGTCCCCGTAGCTACAATTATAGCCGTACATTTTATTACTTCACCATTTCCAACAATGATGCCCTGTAGAATATCACCCTCGATTTTTAGGCCCTTTGCCTCGGCCTCTATAACCTCGAGATTGGCGGTGTCTTCGATTACAGTTTGCATATACACCCGGTAGGCTACCCGATCATTCTGAGACCTAAGTGATTGAACAGCAGGTCCTTTTCGAGTATTTAACATTTTAACCTGCACGGAGGTCGCATCAGCGGCTTTCCCCATCTCGCCACCCAAAGCATCAATCTCCCTGACCAATTGACCTTTACCCAATCCACCAATAGAAGGATTACAAGACATCTGACCGATTTTAGATGAATCGAGGGTAACCATTGCAGTTTTTACCCCCAAACGTGCAGATGCCAATGCGGCTTCACACCCTGCATGCCCACCACCTACCACTATAACATCAAAGTTAGCCATCAGGCCACCCCAAGAGAATGTTCCACGTGGAACATTATTTCCCAATACAAAACTGTGAAAAGACAAGGTCGAGAACCTGGTCACCGATATCAAGACCGATAATTGATCCCAAGTGAACCGCAACATCACGAATTTCAATTGCAGCGACCTCAGACCCCTCATCTATCGTCATGATATGGACAGCTTGTGCCAATTTATTCTGAGCCAATAATAATTGTTCGTGGTGCCTTGAATTCATGAGGACATCTGATTCAAAGATGATATCATCCGAAATTACAGATTCAAATATAAGCATCTTTAATGCATCAATCCCCGCGCCATTAAGGGCAGAAGTATATATAGATTTATACTCATATTGAGTTTTATGAGGTTGAATCTGAGCCATAATTTCTAAATCAGACTTATTAAGAACCATACAAACACGTTCATGTGGAATTGAATTCAGAATAAAATAATCATCTTGAATGAGAGGTAAAGACGCATCAATTATTACAAGAACAAGATCTGCCTCTCGTATTTCATTCTGAGCCCTTGAAATTCCTTGATTTTCAATAGGATCCTGGGATTTATGTATCCCAGCCGTATCAACAAAAGTAACGGGAAGACCATTAAGATCTATGGTTTCTTCAATAGTGTCCCGAGTTGTACCAGGATTGGCATCAACAATAGCACGATTTCGATCGAGAAGATGATTGAGAAGGCTAGATTTGCCTACATTCGGCTTACCCACTAAAGCGACCCGAACGCCGTCTTTTAGCACACGATATTTAACAGCACGATTAAAAACTTCAACTAAATCATCTTGTATTCCATTCAGCAGCTGTAAAATATGGCCTTGCTCTATCTCTTTAAGGCCTTCTTCTGTAAAATCGAGCCCAACCTCGATAAGGGCGAGAACAGATAAAATCCGATGGCGCAAATCACCAATCGTCGATGAAAATTGACCGCCAAGTTGCCTAACGGCAGAGCGGGCGCATGCATCGGTCCGAGCTCTAATCAACTCAGCAACGGCCTCTGCCTGTACTAGATCAATTCTACCATTAATAAACGCACGTTTAGTAAACTCACCAGGATCAGCGAGCCGAACACCACTATTAATTAGAACTTCAAGAATCCGCCTGCTGGAAATCGTCCCACCATGGCCACTGATCTCAACGACATCTTCTCTCGTATAGGTTCTGGGCGCTCGCAAGATGGTCAAGAGCACTTCATCAATGATAAAATGGGTTGCTGGATCGATGACATTCCCATACAAAACAGTGTGTGATTTAGACTCAGAAGGAACAGAAGAACCTCTAAACACGCGATCGGCTATTTTATATGAGGATGGACCACTCATACGAATAACGCAAAGGCCACCTTCACCAGGCGGAGTGGCAACAGCTGCAATAGTATCATCGAACCGAATTTTCATGATTGATGAGAGAAAATAACCATCAAAATAGATGATAAGGTAATTTGAAATCAGGTTGTAGCAGGAGAGATTGGAAGAAATCGGTTTTGAATATACTGTTGAATAATGGTCAGAATATTAACCATCGTCCAATAGAGAATAAGGCCGGAGGGTAAATCTTTCATAATGAAGAATAAAACAATAGGCATCACGTATATAAACATCGCCTGCCGTGGATCTTTCATAGTCATTTTGGACTGGAGAAGCATCGTTAAACCCATTAAAACAGGCAGGACGTAGATCGGATCCTTTAGAGATAGATCATTGATCCAGGCGTCTATAAAGGGGGCGTCGCGTAATTCAATGGTACTGCTGAAAACCGTATATAGTGAAAAGAGAATGGGCATTTGTAAAACCATAGGCAGGCACCCCCCCAAAGGATTTACACCACCCTCCTTATATAACTTCATCATCTCCTTATTCAATTTCTGAGAATCATTCTTATGTTTCTCTCTCAAAGCTTCCATTTGGGGTTGTATCTGCTGCATACCTTGAGTGGCTTTCATGCTTTTGTAGGTTAGCGGAAAAAGTATAATCTTAACAAATACTGAGAGGATAATGATAACGATTCCGTAATTAGAAATAAACTGATGTAACCAAACCAGCATTGATAGTGTGATTTTGCTTACCGGACTGATGATCGACCATCCTAAGTCAACAGCATTCTCAAGTCCAAATCCGTAAGATTCGAGTGTTTCGTAATGCACGGGGCCTAAATATATTAAGAACTTGTCGTTTATAGAGGAGGAGAGGGTCATGGATATCTCAGCGGATATTTGCCTGTCCTGAATTTCCCCCGTATTGACAGGCCGACCATTTAACCGATACCCTTTACCGGGGTTGTCCTGAGGAATAAAAGCAGCAAGAAAGTATTTACTCCGAACACCAGTCCAGAGAAGTTCACCCGTTGTTTCCGCCCGTGGATCTTCAATCTCTGTACCAAGACCATCTTCATCAATGAATGTGTCTCCGAGTTGTGCAAACCCACGAAAAGCGAGCAGATCCTGACTGGCATCTTGTTCAGTAACCCGGATACCACCTCCCCATCTCAGGTAGTATTTACTTCCTAAGGGAAGATTCCCACCCCCATTCATACCTACTTTTATCTCAAAAGCATAATTGTCATTATTAAAAGTATATTGCTTTGTAATGGTTAAACCATTTTGAGTTGTACCAGTAAAAACCAAAGTACCCTGTTTTTTACTTTCACTAAGATTTAAACGATCTCGATTAGAATCGAACATGACATTCTGTAAACTGTAAGGCCCTTCTTCGGAGGTGAGAATAATATCAGGACCATATTCTCGTCCCTGTGGAATCAACTCCACCCAGGGGCCATCGATGCCACGATATTTTTTTAATTGCCAACTGGTTATGTTAGCACCTTGAGTAGAAATGATGCCGCGAAAATATTCACTTTCGATAAGCACGTCTTGAGGATTTTCATCGCTGGGTGCAGAGAATAAAAAAGTCACCTGTTCAGATCGGTCCCAACTATCGGCCACTCGATTCCTATTCTGATCTATCCTGGTTGGAATTTGATCCGAAGAAAAAGGCGAGACGTTCTCACCGCCTTCATTTACACGGGCTTCTCGAAACGATTTTACAGGAGGATCAACCGGAGGGAATGTATTATTGGGAGACGTATTATTATTCGGTTGAGAGGAAATATCGTTTGGATTGCCGCTTCCTTCGGTAAAAACCGGCTCAGATGTTGGGACATACATCGGAATGACAAAATAATAATATCCGATCCATATCATAATAATTAATACAAAAGCAAGTACTGCACGTTTTTCCATAATGAACAATTCCAGAGACCGCAAATCAATATAGCCGGATTCGATCTCATTAAGAAAAAAAACTATTTTACAGGATCATAGCCACCGGAGTGAAACGGATGGCACTTTAAGAGACGTTTTAAACCATAGTACAGACCGATACGCAAGCCATATCGGTCTAAAGCCTCAAGCGTATAATTTGAACATGAAGGGGTGAACCGACATTGTGGAGGAAAGAAGGGGGAGAAAAATAATTGATATCCCTTAATAATACAGATACACAGCCGGGTTGAAATAAAGCTTATGTTGAGTCCCATAATGAACCATGTGCTAATTGGTATAGATTCAAAAACTCTTTATCAAATTCCCGGTAAGATGCTCTCGAAGCTGATGGCCTTGCAATAATAACAATGGAAATACCGGATGTAAGAGAATGATGATGTGACCGATATATCTCACGTAATCTACGTCGAATCTTGTTTCGAATAACAGCGGACCCGATTCGTCTTGTAATAATATATCCAATCCGTCGTCTGTTAAGATTGTGCTTTAAGAACGACAAGACGATAAACTTACCGGCGAAAGACTGGCCCTGTTTCTTTACTTGGTCGAATTCCCATTTATATTGCATGCGTTCACAACGAGGATATCTTTTACCGCCTCGAGACATGCTGACCGTCCATCCTCATCACACAGAAATACGAACCCGCGACCTGGCTCGGCGTCGATTTAAAATCAGACGACCTGCGCGTGTGCTCATTCTACGTCGAAAGCCATGACGGCGATGACGCTTTAAATTACTCGGTTGAAAAGTGCGTTTCACAATGAATCTCCTCTGGAAATAAACCGTATTCCCATAAAATGTATAGTTAGATATTCATCTCTGTAAAATGGAGAGGTTAAGAGTAAAGTCAGAAACCATCGAATATTACTATTGTGAAATGTAAACAATAGCCTCGAAGAATAGTCAATTATTGCCTTTTTGTCAAGACATTTTTGTCTGTTGAATTGCAGGTATACTTATAAGGAAAGCCCTTGACTTAAGCGAGACTGTATCATATCATTTGTTCTGTTCAGGGAGATATCCACATCCATACTTACAACATTGTGGATAACTACAATACGTTTTCAAACTTTAGACTTAAGTTTAATATTTTCAATAGTAAAAAATATGTCGGGCTGTGTGGATAACTGTGTGGATAACTAATTAAATATCGTAGCATTACAGCTTTTTCATGTAGAAGGTATAACGTATGTCACAAGAAGATCCCGATCAAATCTGGTTACAATGTCTTTCGGTTATAAAAGAAATGATTCATCATCGTACCTTTGATACCTGGTTTAAACCGACCAATGGATATAGCCTTACCCAGGACAGATTCATAATTCAGGTCCCCAGTCAGTTTTTTTTAGATTGGTTGGAAGAACACTATCACGATCGAATCAAACAAGTTCTGGTGCGTCAACTTGGTCGTGAGGTGTTAATTGATTTCCGGATATCTGAAGACGAGCAGACCATCACGCCAGTGCAAACCAGGCGGCCCGTAACCTATACGCCTACCGTGACACGTTCGGAACCTCAAGAAGACAAAACGCAAGACAATTTGTATGGCCATTACACCTTCGATCATTTTGTAGTCGGTGAATGTAACGAATATGCCCATGCAGCGTCACTTGCCGTTGTGAAGTCTCCCGGCCAGTACACCTTTAATCCCCTGGTCATTTATGGCGGGGTAGGATTAGGTAAAACTCATTTGGCACAAGCGATTGCCCACGAATCATTGGAACAGGGAACCATAGATAGGTTCAGATACGTATCCTCTGAGAAATTCTACAACGAATTTATTGAATCTATCCAGGAACAGAAGACAAAACAATTTGCCCAGACGTACCGAAATGTAGATATGCTTATTGTTGATGACATTCAATTTTTTTCCAGAGGGAATAAAAACCGAACCCAGGAAGAGTTTTTTCACACTTTTGACGTACTCAGACAGAATGGAAAGCAGATTGTTCTGACAAGCGATCGTGTTCCCAAAGAATTAGCAGGTCTGGAGGAGAGATTGATCTCTCGATTTGAGTGGGGACTACTTGCAGATATCAGGCCACCAGATTATGAGACGCGGGTAGCCATACTACAGAAAAAAGCAGAAAAGGATGGTCTGACCATAGATACTGATGTCATTGCATTTGTCGCTGACCAGGTCACCTCAAATATTCGAGAGTTGGAAGGTGCTGTGTTGAGTTTGTTGGCGTATTCTTCCTTGAGTCAATGCGACATATCGATTGATGTTGCTCGAGAAGTGTTGAATAACAAGATTCAGAGACAAAAAAGAGTCATCGATATTGAAGACATACAACAGAGTGTAGCAAAATATTATAATTTACGGGTCGATATTCTTTCAGCGAAAACCCGTCGGAAAGAAGTGGTTTTAGCGAGACAGGTTGCGATGTATCTTAGTCGACAGATGCTGGGGGAATCATTGAAAGAAATAGGATTGAGATTTGGCGGTCGGGACCATACAACCGTTATACACTCATGCCAGGCTATCGAAGATCTGATTGGTCGAGATAAAGAAATTCAAAGTTCACTTGACCAAATAAAGAAGTCTGTGGAATAGATTAATACTGTGGATAACTATGTGGATAACTATGTGGATAACATTTTGACGGAATCAAATTGAACACGGGTGTGAATAACATGTGAGATATCCACATAGTTATCCACACCCTTTTTATTTATGTATTTTCATATTTTAAAGCTGTTTACACATATGAAAATAAGAGTTATCCACATATCCACACCCTGTACTAGTAGTACTCTTTGTAATTACATAATATAAAATATAGATAAAGAGCAGTTGTAAATGGGGATAACTCAAAAATACGAACCAAAAATCAGTTACTACTGATGATTTTATAAAGTCTCCAATTCCAATACTGTTTTATTCCGTATCGATGGATGCAACACATACTCCCCCAATTTACCCCGTTCTTATATTCGGTCTGGGCAAATACAGGGAAGCTTCAAGGCATGGTTCTCTGCGCCGGGTAAAAACACGAGATTCATAGTGTAATATACAATAGAAATTGCTTGCCTTTTTATTAAAATCGCGTAGTATACACGCACACAATAAATTAAAGAAAAAGACTATCTATTTTAGCTTGAAATTGATTAACGCGGTACTTACCTAATAAGCTATACTAAATGCAGTATATTCACATCCCACAATATCTAACATTCATAGTGATTTACCAGCATGACAATGTAGGCTGTAAAAGATTTGATACCACGCTCATAAGGAGACGCTTGTGAAAGTAACAGTCCCGGCAAGTTCCATGTTATTGAGTGGCATTCAGACTGTCCTCAATGTGGTTCCACCGAAAACTACATTGCCGATTTTGTCTAATATTTTATTGGAAACAGAAGATGGGCACCTTCGAATCGGGGCGACCGATTTGGATTTATCTATTATGACCATGGTGCCAGCCCAAATATCTGAGCCGGGTTCCATTACTGTTCCGGCACGAAAGTTTGCAGAAATGATACGCGAATTACCCGACACACCGGTTGATATTGAGGTTGACGAAGTAAAAGTTGTCATTCGTTGTGATCGTGGTGTGTTTCGCCTGATCGGCATAGACAAAGAAGAATTTCCAACGTTACCCGATATACAATCAGAGCAAAGTGTGTCGGTGCCGGCATCTGTCCTGCAACGACTGATACGAAAAACCATATTTGCCGTATCTACGGATGAAACGCGACCTGGGCTTGGGGGAGCGTTCTGCCAAATTGAGCAAGGCTCGATACTTATGGCTGCCACGGACGGGCATCGATTGGCGAAGACAAAGGTGCCATGTGAGATATCAGAAACCGTTACAGACGGGATTATTATTCCGCCGAAAGCGTTAAATAACCTGGCCCGCCTAATAGGTGATTCTGAAATCCCACCACAAATAACAATTGGGGAAAATCATATTGTTTTTGAGTTGGAAAATACAACTTTATATTCCCGGTTGATAGAAGCAACATATCCGGATTATAATAAGGTCATACCAACAAATAATAATAAAGACGTGACAATAAACCGGGAAGTTTTACAAAGTGCTGTACGACGTGTATCGGTCCTTTCGAATGCCACAACGCGTCAAATCCGATTTTCAGCAAGACCGGGATTTGTAGAATTATCGGCCTCAAGTCACGATATCGGGGGAGAAGCAAAAGAGGAAGTCCCCGCAGAATATGACGGGGATACGCTCGACACGGCGTATGACTATCGTTATATCCTTGATGTGGTCGAGCGGATTGAGAGTGAAAATGTTGTCTTTAAGCTTGATACGCCGATCAGCGCAGGCTTGATTATGCCTTCGGAAGAAACAGACGGCGAAGAGTACCTGTGTTTAATCATGCCCTTACGTTTAACGGACTAACACGTACCGGAAAGTAACGAAGGTGCATATTCAAGCCCTATCCCTTACAAATTTCAGGAACTATGGATCATTAAATTTGACCTGTGATCCTACCGCCAACCTTTTTGTAGGCATAAACGGTCAAGGTAAAACAAATATATTAGAGTCTATCTATTATCTATGCGTTGCCCGATCTTGCCGGGACGCCTCAGATAAAGAGCTCGTTAATTTGAATGAGGATTTTTTTAAGATTAATGGCACAGGTATTTCTTCGGCTGGAAGAGAAGTAGAGTTGGATATACGTTACACCCGGTACTCAGGTAAGAAAGTTTATATTAATCAACAGCCCCAAAGAAGCTTGTCAGAATTATATGGACTTCTTGCCGCCGTTGTTATGGCTCCCGATGACCGGCAATTGGTCCAGGGCAGTCCGAGTTTTCGCAGACGATTCCTTGATATTGCCATATCACAATCCAATCCGGGCTATCTGGCCACTTTACAGGATTACCGACGTGTTGTTCGACAGCGCAATGAGGCGTTGAGAATG
>Ga0115002_10001439_pt1 | contig 32843 bp, 30 predicted proteins | sample ArcticOcean_MG_C_8_FD_89576 | JGI IMG/M metagenome (GOLD analysis project Ga0115002, IMG submission 89576) | Marine microbial communities from western Arctic Ocean - ArcticOcean_MG_CB11_86 | ecosystem: Environmental > Aquatic > Marine > Oceanic | place: Arctic Ocean: Canada Basin | collected... | reverse complement strand
CGGGGCGTTTCGAAGCCGCCCGGACGAGGTCCGGGACACGATCGATGTGGCCACAGAGCTGGATCTGATCCAGGCCCGAGCCCGTTTCTCGAATCTCGTGGGTGGTATCGAGCCGGCGATGTCCGACGATGGCACAATCGAGCTACGCGGGGCGCGGCATCCCCTGCTGATGCGCGCGGTCAACGAACGGCTGGATGGCGACCGGCCCTCCCCCACTCCCGATCCGATACCAGTCGACATTCTGCTCCTGCCGCCGGCGCACGTGCTCGTGATCGCCGGGCCCAATACGGGCGGCAAGACCGTCGCGCTCAAGACCGCGGGGCTGTTAGCGACGATGGCGCAGGCGGGCCTCCACATTCCGGTCGAGCCTGGCTCACGCTTGCCCGCGTTCCGCTCCGTGTTCGCCGACATCGGCGACGAGCAGTCGATCTCCGCGAGCCTCAGCACCTTTTCGGCACACATCGCGAACGTGGTCTCGATGGACCGTACTCTTGCGCTACCCGCCCTCGTGCTGCTCGATGAAGTTGGCGCGGGCACCGACCCCGCTGAGGGCGGCGCACTCGGCATCGCCATCATCGATCACTTCCGCGGGCGCGGCGCGCATCTAATCGCAACAACGCACTACGACTCGCTGAAGTCATACGCCTCGGCGACGGCGGAGGTGACCGGGGCCGCCTTTGGCTTCAATCCCGACACCTTCGCGCCCACGTACCAGATCGTCTACGGATCGCCAGGCCGGAGCCTGGCTATCGAGATCGCCGCGCGGCTGGGCATGCCACCGTCGGTCATCGCGACAGCTCGCGACAACCTGACCGAACCCGAAAAGCAACTTGCCGAGCACCTGGCGCGCATCGACACCGAGTTGAGCGCGATCGAGCAGGAGCGGCGGACCCTTGCGAAGGAACGCGTGGCGGTGGCCAGTGCGGAGAGCAAGCTGCGCCGGCGCGAAGACGTCGTGCATGACCGTGAAGACAAGGTACGTCGGCGGATCGACGCCAAGCTGGACGACCACCTACGCGACGCACGACGCGAGATCGACACCGTGATTGATGGTCTGAAAACACGCGCAGCCGCCCTTTCGGAACAGGCGGCTGTACGGCTGAATAGCGGCGATCGGCTGCGTGCGGCCGGACTGAGCACCGGTGACACCGGAGCGTCGCGCGCCGCCGCGCGCGCCGAGCTGGATGAGATCGCCGATCGGCTGAAGGGCGCGGTGTCGGCCCGGACACCCCCCGCTGAAGCGGAGGGTACGGTGCCGGCCGGGTCTATCGCGGTTGGATCTCGCGTGACGGTCGGCGGGCTGGGCGTCGAAGGCACGGTCATCGAGCTGCACGGCGCACGCGCCGAGGTCGAGGTGCGTGGAAAGCGGCTACGCTCCGCCCTGGCTGACCTCCGAGCCATCGCTGGGGCACCGGCGCCAAGAGTGATCAGTGTCAACGTCGATCTGCAGCCACGTGAGGGGCTGCTGTCGGAGATAAATGTGATCGGCTCAACGGCAGACGACGCCGTGACCCGACTCGAGAAGTTCCTGGACGAAGCCATGTCGACCGATCTGCTTGAGCTGCGGATCGTGCACGGCCACGGCACCGGGACGCTCCGACGAGCCGTGGCCCAGTTCCTGAAGCAACATCCGGTTGTGGAACGCTTCGAGCCGGCTCCACAGAACCAGGGCGGAAGCGGCGCGACGATCGCCTACTTGAAGGACTGACGATTGGGCTTGTTTCCGCAGCAGTTCATCGACGACCTGAAACATCACGCCGACATCGTCGCCGTGATTCAGGACTACGTCTCGCTGAAGAAGACAGGGGCCAGCTACAAGGGCCTCTGCCCGTTTCATGGTGAGAAGACGCCCTCCTTTCATGTCAACAGGGACAAGGGGTTCTTTCACTGCTTCGGCTGCGGCGTCGGCGGGGACGTTTTTAAGTTCCTTGAACTGCACGACAAAGTGGGCTTCCAGGACGCGGTCAAGCAGCTCGCGCAGCGCTTCGGGATTACGCCGCCAGAAATGGAGCAAAACGACGAGCAGCGGGCCAACTCGGCCGAGCGAGAGGGGTTGCTCAAGGTACACGAAGCAGCAGCCTCCTGGTTTCACCAACAGCTAGCGTCCACGGCCGGCGCGCGAATCCGGCGTCAGATTTCGGACCGAGGCGTCTCCGATGCCACGAATGACGCGCTCGGCTTGGGCTTTGCGCCGCCCGCGCGAGAGGGCCTGAAGCAGGCACTCATCTCGCAGGGTTTCTCCCAGGGCCTTCTGCTCCGAGCCGGCCTGCTCGTCCAGCGCGACGACGGCAACGTTATCGATCGCTTCCGGAATCGGCTCATGATTCCAATCAGCCGCGATACCGGCTCCGTGATCGCGTTCGGCGGCCGCGCGGTCGACGCCGACCAGCAGCCGAAGTACCTAAACTCGCCAGAAACTCCAATTTATTCGAAGAGCCGGACCCTGTACGGGCTCAATCTCAGTAAGGCGGCCGTCAGAACGGGTGGAGTGGCGATTCTGGTGGAGGGCTATTTCGACTTTGCCCAGGTATACCAGGCCGGGTTCCAGGCCGTCGTGGCCTCCTGCGGCACCGCCCTCACATCGGCCCAGATGCAACAATTACGCCGCTTTACGGGAAAAGTTGTGATCAGCTTCGACCCCGACGCCGCCGGACAGGGCGCCGCCGCGAAATCCTGTGAACTGCTGGTTGCGGAAGGGTTTGAGGTCAACGTCGCCATACTCCCAGCGGGCGAAGATCCCGATACATATATCCGAAGGCATACGCCTGAGGGCTACCGAGAGCGCCTCAGCCAGTCACGCCCGTATCTGGAATATCTGCTGGACCGGGCGGCGGCGGGCCACAACCTTAACACCGACGAGGGACGGGTCAAATTTCTGTCTGAAATGCTACCGATTGCGGGCCGAATCCCCGATCTCACCGTGCGCGACCGCTTCGCCGATCGGCTCGCCCATAAGGCCCGGGTGACGGATGAAGTGGTCAGGGCCGAGATCAGGCGGGCGGCTACCCAGGGGCAAACCGCACTCACCTCTCGACAGTTGCCAAACTTCGGAAAGGTCACAAAGGCGGAAAAAGGCCTGATCTGGCTGCTCCTGCACGACCCGGAGCGTGCGTTGCCCGCGCTCGACGCCCTGGAGGCCGACGACTTGGAGGGTCTGACCGCCCGTTCAGTACTGGATCTTGCGCGGAAACTGAACGAAAATAGAGGTTTCTTACCAGCAGTGCTTCTTGAGCATCTCAGCACAGTGGACGCCCAGCTCGTGACCGCCATCGCGAGCGAGTCGGAGGCCCACGTGACGGATGCAGATGGGTGCGCGCGAAGCATCAAGCAGCTGCGGTGTGAACGTGAGCATACGGCCATTCAGCGTGAAATCGATCGCCTGCAGGAACTCGGCGCATCCGAGCACAGCGACCGTATCAACGCGCTGTGGGCACAAAAACTTGATCTACTGAAGCGGATCGAAGAGCTGATCCAGTGAGACGAAAGACCGTGGTGGTAGAACTATGAGCCTGTCGATCGAAGAAAGATATGACGAAGTACGCCAGCTGATCACTACCGGTAAGAAGAAGGGCTACCTCCTCTACGACGAGGTGAACGAGATTCTTCCCTCGGAGATCATCTCCGCCGAGGACATCGACGAACTCTTCAGCGCCTTCGGCAGCGCCGGCATCGAGATCGTTGATTCCGACAAGGCGTACCGCGGCGACAAGGATTTTGACCGCGATGGCTCGAGCGACGGGCAGGAGCTGGATCTCACCCCTGGCACACTCGACAAGACAAACGACCCGGTTCGCATGTACCTGCGCGAAATGGGCACGGTGCCGTTGCTGACCCGCGAGGGTGAAGTGGCCATCGCTAAGCGCATCGAGCGCGGCAAGCTGGCCGTCATCAAGTCAATTTCGCGAACGCCGACAATCGCCAAGCGCATCCTCACCACGGGCGACCAGCTTCAAGCGGGCGCGCGGACCATCCGCGAGCTGGTCATCTTCAGCGACGAGGAAATCACCGAAGAGGTGATCGAGGGGCGCAAGCAGGCCGTGCTCGTTCAGATCGACGCCGTGCGCAAGGCCCGCGCCGTCTTCGTCAAGCTCACGGACAAGATGGAGGCAACGCCGAAAAAGGATAAGAAGAAGTTCAGGCGTGCGCGCGGGAAATCCCTGCGCAGCCGCATCCAGGTGTCCCGACTGATCCGCCGGATCGAATTCACCGAGAACATCAAGCGCCGCCTGATTGAAGAGGTCAAGGACGCCGTGGATGCCGTGCAGCGCGTCCAGTGGAAAGCCGACTCGTACGACCGGCAGCTCAATCCCAAGGTCAAGACCAAGGGTCCCAGACTGAAAGAGGACGCGAAGAAGTTACTCACCAAGCAGTTGCGAGACACCCGGGCGCACGTCCGGGCGATGATCGCCGATCTGGAGGAGACGCCCGAGCGCCTCACCCGAACGATCGAGGTCATTCAACGCGGCGAGGCCGAGGCTGAAATCGCCAAAAGTGAACTCGTGGAGGCCAACCTCCGGCTGGTAGTGTCCATCGCGAAGAAATACACGAATCGCGGCCTCCAGTTCCTCGACCTGATTCAGGAAGGCAACATCGGCCTCATGAAGGCCGTCGACAAGTTCGAGTACCGCCGCGGCTATAAGTTCTCGACCTATGCCACGTGGTGGATTCGTCAGGCGATCACGCGCGCGATCGCCGACCAGGCCCGCACGATCCGCATCCCGGTCCACATGATCGAGACCATCAACAAGCTCATCCGCACATCGCGCGCGCTCGTCCAAGAACTCGGTCGCGAGCCGAGCTCGGAGGAGATTGCCAAGCGCATGGACATCCCCGTGTCGAAGGTCCGGAAGGTGCTGAAGATCGCGCAGGAGCCGATCTCGCTTGAGACTCCGATCGGCGAAGAGGAGGATTCGCATCTTGGCGACTTCATCGAAGACCGCAACATCGTGTCGCCCTCGGAAGCCGTGATCAATCTGAACCTCAAGGAGCAGACAGACTCGGTGCTCAGGTCGCTGACGCCTCGCGAGGAGAAGGTCATCAAGATGCGCTTTGGCGTCGGCGACGGCAGCGAGCACACGCTGGAAGAAGTGGGCCAGAACTTTGCCGTCACCCGTGAGCGTATCCGACAGATCGAGGCCAAGGCGCTCCGCAAGCTGCGCCATCCGTCAAGGTCGCGTAAGCTAAAGGCGTTCTTGGAAGGTCGTACCTAGATAGTGGTAGCTGAACAGCGCACGCAAAGTCTTGACCGGGCACTTTGCCGCGTCCTGTTCGATCTGAGCTTTCAACGCGTCAGTCCAGCGCCAGGGCCCGTAGCTCAGCGGTTAGAGCGGCCGGCTCATAATCGGTTGGTCCCAGGTTCGAATCCTGGCGGGCCCACCAGCCTTCGCCCGCCAAAATGTGTGGCGACGCGGGCTTCGGCTGACAGGCCCCGTGAAGGCTGTCCGCCGGAGCCGCAGGCGACGGCGGACCAACGCTGAATGTTCCCAGAACTCGAACGCCTCATCCAGCTTCAGCAATTCGCTAGCACCATCGAGGAGGCGCGACAGCGGATCGACGCGCACCCCGAGCGGCTGGCCGACGCCGATGCGCGTCTGGCTGAAGCCACGCGGCAGGTCGATGCCGCGAAGGAGCGCCTCAAGGCCAGCCAGGACGCGCGCCGCGAGCTGGAGAAAGAAGCGGCCGTCTTCCAGGGTCGCGTCAGTAAGTTCAAAGGCCAGCTCTCCGCCGTGAAGACCAACCGCGAATACCAGGCGATGCAGCACGAGACCGCGACTGCCGAGCAGGAGCTGAGTGCGGTGGAGGAAAAGGTGCTGGAACAGATGATGGACGCCGACGCCATCACTGCCGACATCACCGTAGCGGAAGCTGCCTTCGCGACGCAGACAGCGGAGATAGCGGCCGAGAAAGCAGCCCTCGAGCAAGAGCTCGTGGTGGTGCAAGCGTCGCTGGTAGAGGCCTCCCAGTCACGCGAGACGCTCCTGGCAGAGATGGAACCGCGCCTGGTGGCCTTATTCGAGCAGGTGGCCAATGTCCGAAAAGGCATCGCCATCTGCTCCACGCGCGACGGCCTCTGCTCGGTGTGCCACGTGCGCCTGCGGCCTCAGGTCTTTCAACAGGTTCGCGCGAACGACCATATCGTGCAGTGCGACTACTGCAATCGCATCCTCTACTACATCCCTCCGCCGCCCCCGGCGGAACCCGTCGCGACACCCGCTACGTGAGCCAGCCGTCGCTGTTCGGTGGGCCGAGCGGCGACTCGGCCGTCGCACACATCGATGGCGGATCGCGCGGCAATCCAGGCCCGGCAGCCTACGGGGTGCATATCGCACGCGCCGACGGCACGATCGTCGAGCTCAAGGAATCGGTCGGTGTGGCGACCAACAACGTCGCCGAGTATCGCGGCCTGCTAGCCGCGCTCTCGTGGGCGACGAGCCACGGCCTCGACCGGCTCCACGTGCGATCGGATTCTCTGCTGCTGATCAAACAGATGCGCGGGGAATATCGCGTAAAACATGCTGGCCTGATCCCGCTCTGGCAGGAAGCGCGGGACCTCACACGGCAGATCCGCGAGGTGCAGTTTGAGCACGTGCGTCGCGAGTTCAACAAAGAGGCTGACCGGCTTGCGAACGAGGCGATGGACGGTGCGGCTGCGTCGAAGGTCATCTGACGTGATCTAATCATGACGACAACAGAAGACGTCACAACATTTCCGTCCACAGCATTCCGGCGACTTGTCGTCACCAGACCACGTAGAGAGCTTTGATCGACCTGCTTCAACGCGTCTTATCCATCGTCGTCGCCGCGGGTCTCCTTCTCACCGGCTGCATCGATGCCGCACAGCCTTCTCAGGACGCCAGAGGCACCACGCAGGCAGCGTCGCTGGACGCCACGCTGTCTGCGGCCATCGCTCGCGGCGACGTGCCCGGCCTCCTGGTCATGGCCGCTACGCGCGACGCCATCCTGTACCAAGGAGCATTCGGAAAGGCGGACGTCGGACGCGAGCGGCCGATGACTGCGGATGCGATTTTTCGGATCGCTTCCATGACCAAGGCCGTGACCTCGGTCGCCGCGATGCAGATGTACGAACAGGGCCGCTTCGCCCTCGACGATCCAGCTGAGCAGTACCTGCCCGAGCTCGCGAATCTGATGGTGTTCGAGTCGTTCGACAACGCTACAGGCAGATATCGAGTGCGGCCGGCGGCGACGAAGGTCACGATTCGGCATCTCCTTACCCACACATCCGGGCTCGGATATGGTTTCACCAGTCCGATCACTCGCGACTTCAAGCCGCGGGACGACGAGTCGTATGAGGCGGGTCCGCTGCTGTTCGAACCGGGGACGGCGTGGATCTATGGGACGAGCGTCGACTGGATCGGGCGGCTGGTTGAGACGCTCTCCGGCGAGACCCTGGAGGAGTATTTCCGCGAGCGCATCTTCACGCCGCTCGGAATGTCCGACACCTTCTTCAACGTTCCCGAAGCCAAACAGGCGCGCCTCGTGACGGTCCACCAGCGTCACGACGGCCGTGCCGATGCCCAACTCACCGAGCGGCCCAATCAGCCGCAGCGTCCCACGACGACCTTCAACGGCGGTGGTGGACTCTCATCGACGGCGGGCGACTACATCCGCTTCGAGCAAATGGTGTTGAACGACGGTACGCTCGATGGCGAGCGCATTCTCTCCGCCGATACGATCGCGCTGATGACAAGGAATCAGATTGGCGAGATTGGCGTGCACGCCGTGAAGACCGCACAGCCGGAGCGAAGCATGGACTTCACGTTCGTCAACGACGAACAGGACAAGTGGGGACTCGGATTCCTCCTCACGACAGATCACGTGCCTGGCAGGCGGTCGGCGGGGAGCCTGAGCTGGGGCGGCATCAACAACACTTACTTCTGGATCGATCGTGCGCGAGGCATCGCGGGCGTGGCCATGATGCAGTTGCTTCCCTTTGCCGACACCCAAGCGCTCGCGATCTTCGACACCTTTGAGCGTGGCGTGTATCAACTGGCAGACGCGCGGCCTGAACCGGGCCCGTAGCGTCGAGCGCGATCCGTATACGGTCGTGCCAGACACCTGTGCCCCGGCGTTGTACGTAGCCCCAGACGGACGGGGCGGCAACTCTGCTAGACTCGCCTCGCGCTGAGTGGTTCCTGCGATGTGGGCGCGCTCTTGCGCGACGTTGGTCACCATCGTCCGAGACGCGTGCGAGTAGTGCCTGATCTACCTGCGACAGGAGCAAGATGATGAATCGAGTCTTCCCCACCGGTCTCGTCGTGCTGGCGTTGACGCAAGCGACGTGGACACAACAGCCTCGCACGCACGACCTCTCGCTGGCGCCTGAGCGCGTCCATTGGGGCTACTACGATTCGGGTGTGCAGCCGGTGCTGCAGATTGGCTCTGGCGACCGCGTCCAAGTCGAGACGATGCTCGCAGGCGGACTGCAGCGACTCCGGCTGGCCGGTGCCGCAGAGTCCGAGATTCCGGATTCCTTGAAAGCCGTCGAGCTCGGTGTCACGGAGCGAGGCCCGGGGCCCCATCCCATGACTGGGCCGATCTTCGTTGAGGGCGCCGAGCCAGGAGACGTGCTGGAGATACGTATTCTGGACATCGACTTCCTCCATCCGTTCGGCGTTGTCCTGTTCAGTCCCGGCGGCGGGACGATTCCGGAGGACTTTCCTCACGCGTATTTCCGGATGCTACGCTGGCAGCCAGGCGCCGAGCGAGCGGAGTTCACCCCTGGGATCTCGCTCACGCTTGCCCCTTTCTTCGGCTCGATAGGCGTCGCGCCCCCACCTATCGCCGGGAGAATCTCGAGCCGCCCGCCTGGGTGGCACGGCGGCAATCTCGACAATAAGGATCTTGTGTCGGGATCGACGTTGTATCTACCGGTGCATGTGCCAGGCGCCCTCCTGTCAGTCGGCGATGGCCACGCCATGCAGGGCGATGGCGAAGTCACGGGCACGGCTCTCGAGACGTCGCTTCGAGGCACATTGGAGGTGCACGTGCGTAAGGGCATGCGGCTGGGCTGGCCCCGCGCGGAAACGCCGACACACTACATCAGCATGGGACTTCACGAAGACCTCGATGAAGCCACACGGCTCGCGACCCGCGAGATGATCGATTTTCTCGTCGACGAAAAGGGCCTGTCTCGAGACGACGCATATGCCTGGTGTTCGCTGGCGGCCGATCTGCACGTGACCCAGTTTGTCGACCTCACGAAAGGTGTGCACGCAACGCTCGCGAAATCCATTTTCGAATAGGCACCGTGGCTTTGACATCGTTCATCGCGAAGGGAGCCTGCTCATGAGCCATTGCGTCGTCTGGGTCGACATCCCCGTTCATGATCTTGAGCGTGCGATGAAGTTCTACTCGGCAGTGCTCGGGAGTCCGGTCAGCAAGGAGGGGGGCCTGGTTTCGTGTTCGGCCTCCTGCCCCACTCCGACACCGGAGTAGGTGGATGCTTGTATTCGCCGGGCGAAGGCAACGCGCCGTCAACGGCAGGCCCGCTCATCTATCTCAGCGCTGAAGGACGTCTTCCTGACGCCGTACTAGCGGTCACGGCAAACAATGGTCAGGTGCTGCAGGACGTGCATCCGATCGGGCCGCATGGCTTTCGCGCGATCGTGCTCGACAGTGAGGGCAACAGAATCGCACTGCATGCTCCCGCGGCATGACCGTTCCATCGGGCCGGCCGCGACCCGATGTCATCAACGTCCCACAGAGGTCGAAGCATGAGCAACTCGATTGATCCGAACGTCGAGTGGGTGGTCGCCGCAACGCCCACCTGGCTCCACGAAGCACTGTTCCTTAAATCGGTGCTGGAGTCAGCCGGGATCGAAGCGATGATCCCCAACGAGTACACCCTCGGTGTGCAACCGCTCTACTCCAACTTACTCGGCGGGGCGCAGGTAATGGTGCGCGCCTCGGACAAAGCTCGCGCCGAGGAACTGCTGGAATCCGTGGAGCCTCAGCCTGAATCCGACCCCGGCGACGATCGAGCCCAATGACGACGCTCGGTATTCGTCCCTTCGCCCACGGAGACACGGACCGATTGGTCGAGACGCCGCTGGTCGAGACCCTTTGTCGCAACGGACTGTACGACTACGCGGATGTTGAATGGCCAGCACCAATGCCCCGTTTGGGCGAACGCGAAGCGACGGTTTTCCTGGCTGCCGCATCAGGGGGACAGGTGGGTGGCCCTATTCGAGCTGTCTATGAGCGGTTGCCTGATTACGCCGTGACACCTCTTTCGATCGATCCTGAAGTTGCGCTGGTCCAGCATAGTTCGCCATGGAGGATTCACAAATGAAGGTCATATCGGTGCTGGCCATCAGCATGCTTTTCGCGCCCGGTGTTGCGCTCGCCCAGTCGAGCACGAGCGTGCTGTTCGTCGGTAACAGCTTCACCTATGGCGCAGGCTCCCCGGCCAGATTCTATCGCGCCGACTCGGTCACCGATCTCAACAACGCGGGCATCGGCGGTGTGCCGGCGCTGTTCAAGGCCTTCACCGCGCAGGCTGGCCTGGACTACGACGTGTATGTCGAGACGCAACCGGGCAGTGGGCTGGATTTCCACATCGAGAACCGGCTCGGATTGATCGGCCGGCGCCCCTGGGACAAGGTCGTGATGCACGGCCAGAGCACGTTGGATTTTGAGAAGCCCGGCGATCCGGCCAAGCTCATCGCTACAAGCCGGCAACTCTCTGACACGTTCCAGGCGCGGAATCCGTCCGTGCAGGTCTATCTGATGGCCACATGGTCGCGCGCCGACGAGACGTACCGGCCTGAAGGTAACTGGGCGGACAAGCCCATCGAGGCCATGGCCCTGGATGTGCGGGCTGCCAGCGACAAGGCGGCGGCCGACGCGCCCGCCATTACGTCAGTGATTCCGGTCGGTGAGGCGTGGACGCGCGCCATGAGGACCGGCGTCGCCGATCCCAATCCGTACGACGGCATCGCGTTCGAGAAGGTCGACCTCTGGACCCACGACCACTACCATGCCAGCGTCTACGGCTACTATCTCGAAGCGCTGACAGTCTTCGGCAGTCTGACCGGGCTCGATCCTCGCTCGCTCGGCGACCATGAATGCGCGGCCTTCGAACTGGGTATGTCCCGACGGCAGATTCATGCACTCCAACAGGTGGCGTTCGACCAGCTCCTCGCTGAGAACGCGGTCACCCCTGCACCGTTGCTCCTGCCCAAGCCGGCCGCTCTGGGCCGCTGCGTCCACGGACGATGATCTGGCCGCTGACACATGGCTGACGTGGCGTGGCGTGGCGTGCGGCCGATGGTAATTGGCGATCGCACGCCGCATCGGCGCAGCCCTGCCCGCTCGACTGCGCTCAAACGAGGCAGTGAACGATGTGTTGGGACATCTCGCTGAACGGGCAGCCAGTCCCCTCGCGAAGTATCGGACTGTCTGCCGCGGGCGTCAGCACTCCCAGCCGCTCGCCGCAAACGTCTGTCGCGCAGACGGCGCCCCGATGACGTGAACGAATGCACGCGCAGCCTCAGGCGCCTGCGACCGGGACATCACTACGGCGTCATAGGTCGTGTAGCGCTGTACAGCGGCGGGGAGTGGACCGACCAGCGAACCGCCCTGGGCTTCTCCGAGCCTGATCTCGCTGACCATCGTGAACCCGATCTCGTTGCCGAGGCTGGCACCGAGTCGCTCCATAACCGCGGCGCCGCTTGGCAGATGAACAGTCGTTGCCGAGATCCGGTCAGCGACACCGATGTCGCGCAGCATCTGCTCGACGTGTACACCCGACGCTCCCCCGCTACAGACCACCGCGTCGGCCTCCAGCAGCGCTGCCGTCAACGCCTCGGTCGTAGAGATATCCGGGCGTGTCCCCCCGCGGCTCATCGCGATGCCGACGCCGATCTTTCCGATGGGTGTGCGGCTGTCACCGAACGCACGACCATCGGCCATCAGCTGACCGACGGTCGTCGCCTGCGCGATGAGGATGTCGGCGGTCTCACCGGCCGCCAGCCGGCGCGTGATATTCGGCGAGGTATCGACCTGCACGTGCACCTGGTTCCCGGACTGCTGGGCGAACGCCTCGGTCAGCGTGCGCAGTGGCGCGTCCACGGCCATCGTGGCCAGCGCGGTGAGGTTCATTTCACGCTCGGGTCAGCGCGGCGCTGACGACGCCGCCCTTGATGATCGCCTCCCCGTCAAGCAAGAGCGTCGGCTCGAACATCATGCCATCGAGGTGCATGGGCGACTGCGTGCTCCCGCCAAGGGCGGCGCTGGTGCCGATACCGATGTGCACGGTCCCGTTGGCACCGTGGTCGTTCAGGAAGACGCCGGTGAACGCCGTGCACTCGGGATTCAATCCGACGGCCAGTTGGGCGATGTTGTACACGCTCGCGTCCGCCTGCCGCTCCCAGATCGCTCTCAGGATCGCGGCCTGCCTGCCGCCGGTAATATTTCCGATGCTGCCGTCGCGAACCTCGATTGTCACGGGCGCATCGACGACACCCATGCGAAGGTTGGGAATACTGCCGTCGAACACGATCACGCCTTCGGCGTCCACCGGCGAGATGTTCGCTTCGATATTGGGTATCGCCGTGTACGTCCCTGGTTGATCGACGACACAGGAGTGTGAGTTTCCTGGTCGCCCCGCCAGATTCAACTGCACGTCGGTTCCGGCCGGTGTGGTCAAGGCTGCCTTCTGGGCCTTGCCCATCGCCGCTGCCACCGCGTCACAGACCGGGCGCAGCGCCGGGAAATCTGCTTCGATGCCGCCCCGCACCATCATCTCTTCGGTGAACCCGGAGAGAGCCGCTATCCGGGTTCCGCTCGCGAGCGCCTCACGCATGCCTTCGCTATGGCTGATGGAATAACTGACAGGCATGATCGCCACATCCGCAGCCTTCATCGCCTCGACGACGGCGCGCGGTGGCTCGGCGCCATCAACCCGTGCCGGCGCCATCACCGTGATCACGACTTCGGCATTGCGCTCGTGGGCCGCCGCCGCCAGCACGTCCGCGATCCCGCTCAGACTGCTGTCGGTGACGATGACGACCTTCTCGCCGGGCTTGACCACTGTGCACACCTCCACGATCTTCCGAGCCCCCGTTATCATGCGAAACGCGTTCATATAAATCCTCTATCGACCGTTCACTGAAAACTTTGGGCGCAGTATACTGCGAGGCATCCGTCTGCACTGTTCAAATCCCATTCTGTCGAGGATCTTATGACCGTTACTGAAGTCCTGGCTACCAGTGTAGTTATTCCGCTTCAGACCCCCACGTCGTTCTCCACCCGCACGATCAACGAACGTCACTACACACTTGTGAAGGTCCGGACCGACACGGGCGTGGAGGGACTCGGATTCTGCTACTGCGGCAACGGCGCCGGCCACATCGTCACCCACGCCGTCCGCGATCTGCTCGCCCCCATCGTCGTTGGGCGTGACGTACATCAGGTCGAGGCTATCTGGGAGGCGATGTATCGGGAATCGCTGCTCATGGGGCGCCGCGGTGCGGTGATTCGCGCCATCAGCGCGATCGATACGGCGCTGTGGGATGCAGCTGCCACATCCGCAGAGCTGCCGCTGTACAAATATCTGGGTGGATACCACCAGGACACTGTGCCCGCTTACGCCAGTGGCGGGTACTACCTGCCCGGTAAGGGTGTCGACGGGCTGGCCCGCGAGGTCTCTGGCTACATCGAGACGGGGTTGCGCGCGGTGAAGATCAAGGTTGGCGGGGTCAGCGCGCGTGAAGACGCGGCCCGCATCGCTGCGGTTCGCAAGGCGGTCGGCGAGGACGTCGAGGTGATGACCGACGCCAACAACGCGTGGAACGACGCGACCTCGGCCATCAGGGCTATCCGACAGTGGGAGGACTTCGATCTGGCGTGGGTCGAGGAGCCGACCATGCCTGATGAGATGGAGGCCAGCGCCACCATCGCCAGATCCGTGGCTGTCCCGATCGCCACCGGCGAAATTCACCAGACCCGATGGGATTTCGTCGACATCTTCGACAAAGAGGCTGCTTCCATCATCCAACCCGATGCCGGCGTGTGCGGTGGGATCACCGAGTTCCGTCGCATAGCCGCACTGGCCGCCGCCCACAGCATCACGGTGGCGCCGCACTGGCTCGCGGACTTGCACGTGCACCTCGTGGCCGCGACACCGAACGCGACCTGGGTGGAGTTCTTCACCGGGACCGACGTACTCAACTTGATGGAGGTGTTCAAGACGCGGCTTCGCGTGAAGGACGGTGGCCTGGAGATCCCGCAGGAGCCTGGCCTTGGTGTGGTGCTGGACGACGCGGCCGTAGAACGGTTCTCGAAGGACGGCTGGCGCTGATGCCACCCTGCACGTCGCTCATGGTCGTGGGCGGTGGAGTCATGGGACAGGGCATCGCCCGACTCTTCTCAGGTGCCGGGATCGGCGTCACGCTGGTCGAACCACGGGACATCAGCTTTTCGCATCCGGGGGTCACCATTGTTCGCGAGCTGCCATCAGCTCCGGTCCCCGATCTCGTGATCGAAGCCGTCTTCGAGGAGCGCGATGTCAAACACGCGGTCTACGCAGACATCGAACGGCTGTACGAAGGGCGCCCGGTCCTGGCCACCAACACGTCCGGTTTGCCGCTCGACGAGCTGGCCGCGCCGCTGCAGTATCCACAGCGATTTCTCGCAATGCACTTCTTCATGCCCGCCGACGTCTTTCCGATGATCGAGGTCGTTCGCGGAGAGCGCACGGAAGAGGTTGCGGTCACCACAGCCGTCGCGGCGGTCAAGCAGGCCAAACGGGAGCCGATTCTCCTCCAACGAGCTGTGAACGGCTACCTGATCAACCGGCTCCAACATTCGATTCTGCACGAGGCCTATCACTTGCTCGCCGACGGCATCGCCACGCCGGAGATGATCGATAGCGTCGCCAAGCAACTCCTGGGTCCCCGTCTGTGCGTCACCGGCCTACTCGAACAGAAGGACATGGCAGGACTCGGGATGCACGCGCAGGCGCAACGTTCTATCGTGCCGTCGCTGTCTCACACTGGCGTCCCGTCGCCGTTCCTGCAGGACATGGTCGCGCGCGGTGATGTCGGCGTCCGCAGCGGCAAGGGCTTCTACGAGTGGAGCGGCCAGGACGCCGCCGCGATGCAACGCCGCGCCAACGAGCGGCTCCAGCGCTTGCTCGCGTTCCTCGAACGCGAGGCGCAGTCCGACCACGGCGATCGGGGATCGGGCGGAGGGGGCGCGGAATGAGCGAACGCGGTCTGATCAAGGGGCTGACCAACTACGGCGACCCGGAATTCGCCGCGTATCTGCGCCGCTCATTCGCCAAGTCGATGGGGTACTCGAAGGAGATGCTCGACCGCCCAATCATCGGCATCGCCACCAGCGCCAGCGGCTTCAACAATTGCCATCGTTCGGTCCCCGACTTGGTCGAGGCCATCAAACGCGGCGTGCTGGGTGCGGGCGGATTGCCCATCGAGTTTCCCACCATATCGCTTGGCGAGGTCTTCCTCAGCCCAACGAGCTTCGTCTTCCGCAATCTGATGGCAATGGATGTCGAGGAGATGATTCGGGCACAACCGATGAGCGCCGTCGTGCTCGTCGGCGGATGCGATAAGACCGGGCCAGCCCAGTTGATGGGCGCGATCTCAGCGGGAGTCCCCGCCATTCAGCTCGTCGTCGGGCCGATGATGACCGGTCGGTATCGAGGCGAACGACTCGGCGCCTGTACCGACTGCCGACGATTCTGGGCTCGGCACCGCGCCGGCGACATGGCGGACGGCGAAATCGGCGTCGTTGAAGACAACCTCGCGGTGACATCCGGGACCTGTGCCGTGATGGGCACGGCGAGCACGATGGCCTGCCTGTCGGAAGCTCTTGGACTCTGTTTGCCTGGCGGAGCGGCTATCCCAGCCGTGCATGCCGATCGCCTCCGAGTGGCCGAGGCCACAGGTGTCGAGGCGATGCGACTGGCCGAATCCGGCACGACCCCAGCCGCTTTCATCACGCGTGAATCGCTCGACAACGCGATCAGGGTGCTCGTCGCGATCGGCGGATCGACCAACGCCATCATTCACCTGGCCGCGATCGCGGGTCGTGTCGGCCTCACGATCGACCTGCAGCATCTGAACGAGCTCAGCGAGTCCACACCGGTGCTCGTGAATCTCAAACCCACGGGCGAGCACTACATGGAGGACTTCCATGCCGCCGGCGGCATGGGTGCCGTGCTCGATGAGCTCAGGCCCCTCCTGCACGTGGAATGTCGCGACGTTACCGGGCAGACGCTGGAAGAACGCCTGCGGCGTCGACCGGCGTTTGTCGACCGCGACGTGATCCGATCAACGAACGAACCGTTTCACGGCACCGGGAGCTTCGTGGCCCTGTTTGGCAACCTCGCGCCCCAGGGCTCGATTCTCAAGTGCGCCGCAGCTGACGAGCGTCTCTTCGAACACGTCGGTCGCGCGGTCGTGTTCAAGAACCTCGATGATCTCTCAGCAAGAATTGACGATCCGAATCTGGACGTCGAACCCGATGACGTACTGGTGTTGCAGCATGCGGGTCCGATTGGTGCCGGCATGCCCGAAGCCGGGTATCTGCCGATCCCCGCGAAGCTGGCCAGGGCCGGCGTCAAGGACATGGTCCGGATCTCGGATGCCCGTATGAGCGGCACGGCATTCGGTACCGTCATCCTGCACGCGTCGCCCGAATGCGCGACGGGCGGACCACTCGGGCTCGTCCGCTCGGGCGACAGGATTCGTCTCAGCGTGAAAGCACGAACGGTCGATGTGCTCCTGACCGAGCAGGAACTGGAACGTCGGCGTCAGGCTGAAGATCCGCCGAAGCCCCAGCCGGTTCGAGGCTACGCACGGCTCTACGCGCAGCACGTTCTCGGGCCGGAACTTGGATGCGACTTCGACTTCCTGCGGCAGTCGTCGTAGTGGTCTGATTGCGAATCAGCTAGCGCGTTTTCGGCTCCGGTCTGCTATGAACAACTCGAAAACGCGTGAGGTATTCGGCCGGCGAGGCGCCCGTCTGGCGGTGTTGCTCGTCGGTCACATGCGCCCAGCATGCTCCCTCGTCGCGCCTGGCGCCTCACCGCCCTCGTTGCACAACGCAATTCGCAATCAGACCACTACAGCGCTTTTCATTGGGCTGTAGGGCGCCGGATTCAGCCGGCGCGCGCGTCCGCCGCGCGTGGGCTGAAGCCTCCGCGCCACGGTGTTGTAAAAAGCGCTGTAGCTGTGACAAGAGCTGCCGAACGTCAGAGTGACGAGGGTGCGGCTGGTCTGAATCGGCTGACGATGAGGGGCACCGCGATGACGGCCACCGTCAGCAGCAGGAAGGTCAGCGCGATCGGCCGCTCGGCAAAGACCGAGAGATCTCCTTCCGACAGGATAAGCGTCCGCCGCATGCCGCGCTCGACGAGTGGCCCAAGCACAAGTCCCAATACCAGCGGCACCGGCGCGTAATCAAGCTTGAGCATGACGTAGCCGACGACGCCAGCAATGAGCGCGATCGTCACGTCGCCCATCGAGTAGTTGATCGAGTAGACGCCGAAGGTCACGAGTGCGAACACGATGGGGTACAGAACCGCCGTAGAAATAAAGACGATTCTGGCGAGGAACGGAATCAGAAGCGACGTCAAGACAACCAGCATAAGATTTCCGATCCAGAACGTGCCGAAGACCGTCCAGACGAAGTCGGCGTTATCCACGAAGAGCCGCGGTCCCGGCTGCAGACCGATCATCAACAGACCGCCGAACAGGACCGCCGTAGTCGCCGACCCCGGAATACCCAGTGTGAACAGCGGGATCATCGCGCCGTAGGAGGCACCGTTGTTGGCAGCCTCCGGCGCGGCGACTCCCTGGATCGCCCCCGTACCGAACTCACTCGGGTTCCTCGACGACTTCTTGGCCATCGCGTAGGTCAGCATCGTGGCGGCCGTTCCGCCCAACCCCGGCAGGACGCCGATGAAAAATCCGGTCACCGCGCTCCACAGAAGCACCCACCGGGACTTGACAAGGTCAGGAATGTTCGGCAGCAATGACCGGAGACTGGGCCTGTCGGCCCGCCCGCTCACGCTCCTCGACAGACTCAGGAACATTTCAGACAGACCGAAGAGCCCGACGGCGACGATGGGGAAATCGACGCCTTGGAACAGCTCGATGAAACCGAAGGTGTAGCGCGCCGGACCGACGATCGGATCAAGACCGATCATCCCGAGCCACACGCCGATCAAGAGAGCCGTGAAACCCTTCATCAGGTTCCGGCCGCCGAGCACCGTGACAAACGAGAGCGCGAAGCACATGAGCGCGGTCATCTCCGTCGGACCGAAGGCCAGCGCGGCCCGCGCGACGGGTGCCGCAAGCGCCACGAGCAGCACGAGACCGACCGCCCCGCCGAGGAAGGAGGCGTAGACGCTCATACCGAGCGCCCGCCCCGCCTGGCCTTGCTTGGCTAGCGCGTGGCCGTCGATCACCGTCATGACAGACGGTGCATCACCTGGGATACCGAGCAGGATGGATGTGACCGCGCCACCGAACATGGCCCCGTAGTAGATCCCGGCCAGGGCGGCTATGGCGGCGGTGCCGCCGAAGCTCACCGCCACAGGCAGCATGATGGCGACGCCTGCCGTGGGGCCGAGGCCGGGAAGCGCACCGACGATGAGGCCGATGACGACCCCGATGAGCGTCGCCGCGAGCAGGTCCGGTGCCGTCGCCTGCCAGATCCCGTCACCAAGAAGGGCAAATGCGTCCAGCATGCTGTCTTGTTCCGAGCTGAAGCTACTGCCTCAGAACCCGAATACGCCTTCCACAAGCGGGACCCGTAGATACACGCCGAACAGGAAGTGGCCGAAGATGGGAAACCCGATGGCGATGGCCACGATTTTGGTAGCGAAACCGGCCGTCCAGCGAGGACGGATCACAAAGGCGGTGGCCAGAATGAAAAGTCCGCTACCAAGACGCAACCCGAAAAACGGCGCCGTCAGGATGAGGGTAACGGTCGCCGCGACAATCCCGAGCGCCTTGAGCGACCCGGCCAGTTCAAAAGTTGCGTCAGGGACCTCGATGCCGCGCACACCCCGCACGAGGTTCACGATGCTGAGACCGACCAACCCAATGCCGACCCAGAACGGAAAGAATCCAGCCCCAGGCACCGCGCCGCGCATATACCCGTAGCCGAGCGCGTTCACGACAACGTAGATGCCAAGCACGCCGGTACCGACCGCGAATATCCTGTCAATTGTCCTGGTGGCCATGGCTGCTCCGCCGGAGGTGTTGCTACTGGAGCAGGCCCAGCTCGGTCAGGATGTCCGAGTAGAGCGCGTTGGTGTCCTCGATAATCTGAGCGAACTCCTCACCCGCCGCGAAACGGGGCTCTTCCTTGAACCGGTCGAGATAGGCTCGGTTCCACGCATCGCTGGTGGCGACCTGCCGCAGGATGTCCTCCCAGTAGTCGACGACCTCCGCCGGCATGTCGAGCGGCATCAGCACTCCGCGCACCTGCGCATGCTCCATGTCGAATCCGAGTTCCGTGAAGGACGGTACGTCTGGCAGCGTCTGCAGGCGCTCGCCGGTGCTCACAGCGATGGCTCGCAGCGTCCCAGCCTGAATATTCGGCAGAATCTCGACTGGGTTACCGAAGATGAAATCCAGATGCCCGCCCAGCATGCCGGCCATGATCTCTCCTTCGCCATCAAAGGGGACGGCGTCGATGGTGACCCCACTTTGATTCTGGAGCATGTTGGCGAGCAGCGCGGCGTCGGAGGCGACGCCGGTCGCGCCGGTGGTAAGCCGTGTCGCGGCCTTGACATCGTCGATCGACTGGATCGGCGACTCGGCTCGCACCGCCATAATGTACGGGGACATCGCGATGGCCGCGATCGGCGTGAAGTCGGTGTAGTTCACCGGCGAGGCGCCGAGGAGCGGCGTGGTGAAGAAGCTGACACTCAGACTCGCCAGCATGTACGGGTTCCCAGCCTGCTTCGCCACGTAGTCATAGCCGATGGCGCCACTGCCACCCGTACGATTCTCGATAACGATCTCGACCGGCACGAGGTCGAGTTCCTGAATGACGCTGGCGATCGTGCGGCTGAGGATGTCGCTTCCGCCGCCGGCCCCGAAGGGCACGACCATCGTGATGTCTTGCTGCGGGTAGGAGGAGGCATCAAAACTGGAGGTGCTCCCCTCCTGGGCGCCGCCGCACGCCTGGACCCCCAGACCGAGTGCGATGAGCGCGACGGCAGACATCACCGTAACCGGCGAGAGCAAACGATGTGTGACCATGCGGCCCATTGTAGTGCCCCCTCTGAACGAACGTGATCTATGACCGATTCGCCATCGTGTCGCGAAGCAGATACCCGTGGCTATCGCGGCCCTCAAACAAGCTCTTGGCCGGGTCCGTGATCCTGGCGTCGCGAAGCGCCTCGTAGTTTGGCGTGAAGCCCAGGCCCGGCTCGCCGGAGAGCGTCAGCCTGCCGTCAACAGGATCCGGGGTCCCATGAAAGAAGTGTTTGCCCGTCTGCCACATGCCGTAGTGGAACTCGACGGGACCGCCGTTCATCAGTCCGCAGAGATGGTGCATGTTGAAGATCGGCCAGCCGCCGCCGTTGGACATCGGCAGATTGAACGCCTGGGCCATGTGGGCCACTTTGAGAGTTTCGGTGAAGCCACCGTTGTAGAGGACGTTCGGCTGGATCACGTCCACAGCCTGGTGCACGAGCAGTTCACGATAGCGCCAGCGATGGCCTTCCATCTGGCCGGCCGCCACCGGAATCGACGTCTTCGCACGAAAATCGGCCAGCGCGCGCGCATCGTTCTGCTGGATCGGTTCCTCGAACCACATCAGATTGCAGTCTTCAACGCCGCGAGCCAGGAGCCGCGCCTCGTGCGGATTGAACCAGCAGTTGGAGTCGATCATCAGCTCAATGTCCGGACCGGCTGCGTCGCGCGCCGCCTGCACGCGACGAATGTCATCCTTCCAGCTGCGGGTCGGCTCCCCGCCCACGACCATCTTCAGCATCCGATGGCCGTCGGCGATGAACTTCTTCGCGTACTCCGCTAGCTGCACCTCGTCGAAGAACGGGTACCCGAAGGTGGCATAGGTCGGCGCCCAGTTCCGGAACCCGCCGAGTAGTTCGTGAATCGCACGGTTCTCTTTCTTGCCGCGGATGTCCCAGAGCGCGATATCGATCGCTGAGAGCGCGTTCGACACAACACCCGTATAAGCGCGGCTGTTGAGCTTCCGCCACACGTGCGAGTGAATGTCTTCGGTGTGGACCACATCGCGGCCCTTGAGCGCTGGCGCCAGATGGTGCTCGATGCAGGCGATGATCGCCCACGGCAGAATCGATCCAGTGATTCCGAAGCCTTTCATGCCGTCGTCTGTCTCGACTTCGACGAAGACGAACATGCGGCTTTCAATCGACTCCCCGATGCCGGGAAGGTCGATCTCGTGCCGGTGCAGGGTCGCGGTGATGTTTTCGATTTTCATAAGTGCAATTCAGGAATCAGCTTCTTCAGCAGAACCCGCTCTCCGTCGTCGGTCTTGGTCGGAACAATTCCAACGACACTGCAGGACGCTGAGGCTATGGCGCGGTTGAAAAGATGTCGCGCCCATACTCGTTCACGAGCACTCTCGACGCACGTTCATAGAAATATAGTCGATCGTGAACCAATGTCGTGCGAGCGCGTGGCACGAAGGAGGGGTGCCGTGACCCCTCGTGCTAGCCTGTACAAATGGCTTCCATCCCCCAAGCTCCACCCGTTCGGCTGAATGGTGCGATCGACAAGCTCGCGCGAGGCGAATCGATTGCCGGCGCCATCATGTACGATTTCTCGCTGTTCGCGGCCCGTCAGTTCGCGACCTCCGATCTCGACTTCATCATCCTGGACATGGAGCATCAGGCGATGGATTTTGAACGGCTGCAGGTCTTTCTGCTGGGCATGACGGACAAGGCCGCCATCGCGCAACAGGGGCATCTGGCTGTGCGCGTACCGGCCTTCGTTCGCATCCCCACCTACGGTCGCGACCTCAACGAATCGATCGTAAAACAGGTCCTCGACCTTGGGGTCTTCGGCATCATGTTTCCGACGATCGAGACCAAGGACCAGGCGCTGCAGGCGGTTCGCTCGGCACGCTTTCCGCCGCGCAAAGGGGCCCCGCACGCCGAACCGCGAGGGCTGCGAGGCAACGGCAACATGCCGGCCGCCTGGTTCTGGGGAGTGTCCAGACCGGAATACACCCGGCGCGCCGACGCATGGCCAGTCGATCCCGAGGGGGAATTGCTGCTGCTGCTGCAAGTTGAAACGATCGAAGGCGTGCGGAATATCGAGGAGATTCTCTCCGTGCCCGGAATCGGCGTCCTGTTCATCGGGCCCAACGATCTGTCCTATTCGTTGGGGGTCCCGAGTGGCGCGCCCGAGCACGAAGCCGCGATTCAGACAGTCCTCAAGGCGTGCCAGGCTCACGGCGTGCCCTGCGCCATCACCGTCAACGCCGGGAACGTGGTGCCGCGGCTGCAACAGGGATTCCGCGTGGTGGGACTGGGCAGCGGCGGGCTGCAGGTGCGGATGGACGAGGCGCTGCGCGCCGCTCGCGACCATCTGCAGGGCTGACCGGGAAGGCACCGCGCTACATCCGATCGAGGTCGCGGCGCCATTCAGCCGGGTGCTGAGGACGGGGCCCCTGGACGATGTTGGGGCGCGGCAGTCCGAACGGTCCTATCGCTCGTTTCTGATGGTTGCCAGCAAGAGCCTGTTCTGGGGTGTGATGCCCGCGGGAATCGTCTGCGTCCACACATGCCAGCCGGCGGCACGGAGCCTGGTCGCTCGCATCACGTCGACGGCCAGCGGGCCGTCAAGCCAGCCCGTCAGGTCGCCGGTATCGGCCGAGTCCGTATCGTGGCAACACGCCACGACACCGAACCGGGCCCGGCCTGCCACCGCCCGGTCAATCACTGCATCAGTCAGTCCCCCACACGCATGCACCGACACGACCAGATCGTCTGACGTCAGCTCGACCTGGTCGAGCGGCGCCTCGCGGGCATCGACGCGACCCTCGAGCCTCGGCCACTCGGCCGCCAACGCGTGCTGGATCGTCGCTGCCGACAACGGCAGCGCACGGTCGACAAGTAGAATGCCGGGCGAGCTGTCGTCGAGCAGCAACATGATGTGGCCGAGCAGACCGTGACCCGCGCACAGGTCCACGATCCGTCCGCCGCGAAATCGGCGGCGGACACGGCGCGCGACCTCCCACGCCTCGAATAATTCCTTACGTGGCAGGCACCGGGCCCGGCAGACGGTGCGGGCGATGCGGTGAAAAAGCGTGTCCTCCGGAAAACGACCGAGATCGTGCTCGGTGAGGCGGGCCTTCGAGGCGGGGTCGAACACGTGGTCAGTATGACAACCCAAGCCGCATCTAGAGCGTTTTTCGATTCGGTGGAGACCGAAGAACGCGGGAAAGCGCTTTGCGAAAAGGCCTAGCCCCTGCGAGAAGCCCTAGACCGAAACGAAAAGCGATCTAGCGTACCCGGATGATGCCTGCCATTCTCCCGGACTTCTCTTTCTCCGCGCGGAACGACGTCAACACGGCGAGGTGCATCGCGGTGCACACGCCGCAGGCGTAAATGTTCTCTTCCGGCACGCCCGCCAGCAACAACTGATCGCGATTGGCGCCTGCAACGTCGAGCCGCAGCTTCGGCCGCTCGCGGCTGCCTCGCAGCGGCGGCAGCGCCAGAAACCAGCGATCGATGAGGTGCCTTGCGTGACCGGCGGCAGCAAACGCATCGACCAGCTCGGTGCCAACTTCGTAGCAGCACGGCCCGATGCTCGGACCGATCGCGACGACAAGATCCTCCGGTTTCGAGCCGAACTCCCGCGCCAGCGCCTGCACCGCCGCCACCGCTGCGCCCGCCGCGGCACCTCGCCAGCCGGCATGGACCGCGGCCACGGCGCCGGCGCGCATATCGGCCATGAGGAGCGGAACGCAATCGGCTGCCCGTACGGCGATCGCAATATCAGGATCGTCGGTGACCAGGACATCAGCATCTTGCGGCGCGATCCGTTCGGCTCCTTGTCTTGACCCTCGCCGGACCGTCACGACCTCCCGGCCGTGAACCTGGTTCAGCGTGACGACCTCCGACACGCCGAGCAGGTCGCCAGCCCGGCGCCAGGCGTCAGCACCTGACAACTGCAGTTCACGCGTCGTGAACACGTGCGGGGCAACGGCTTCGAGTGGCCGGCAGGTGAGCACGGGACCGCACGGCGACAGCGTCCAATAGAACGACTCGGGAACGGACGGTAACGTCATGTACGATGTTCGGAACTGGAGAGGCTGCGATGGAGATTATAGGTTCGGGCATCGACGCGACGGAGATTTCCCGTATCACCGCGGCGATCGAACGCTATGGCGACCGATTCGTGCTTCGCGTCTTCACCGAAGGGGAAATCGCGTACTGTCGAGGCAAGCGTGACTTCGCGTCGTCGTTCGCCGCGCGGTTTGCTGCCAAGGAGGCGGCCATGAAGGCGCTCGGCACGGGCCACTCGCAGGGCGTCTTCTGGCGCGGCATCGAAGTCTGTCGACACGACGGCCCACCTCAGTTGCGATTTCATGGCGGCGCGGCCGAGCGGTCCGCGGCCATAGGCGGGACCTCGTCGTTCCTCACCATTACCCACTCTCATGATCTCGCCATCGCCCACGTGCTGCTCGTCAAGGACACAAACGAGGGCTGACAACCGCGGTTCACGGTCGGCCACGAGCCCGATCGGCACGGTCATTGCGCACGCCCGCATCCCCCGGTTCCGCAACGGCTTGCACCTCTGGCCTCCCTTGCCGCTTGGCGGCCTTGATGTTGCTGCACTCGTCGGTCAGCAGCGTACATCCAAGCAACCTGACAAGGGGGCCATCGTGATCGTCACCATCACTCTCAACGACAGCAACAACCCGCCTGGCAAGCTTGCCGACGCGGAGCTTCATTTCACCGAAGGCGTACTTGAAGGGCTGAAGCTGGTCGGCTTTGGCGTCTGGGAGCGGCGTTCCGGCAATGGTCGTAACGTCACGTTTCCGGCGCGGCAATACACCGTCAACGGCGAGCGGCGCAGTTACTCGCTGCTGCGCCCCATTGCGGACGCCACGGCCCAGGACCGGATCCGCGAGGCGATCCTCAACGCCTACGCAGAGAACGAAGAAAGAGCAGCCGTCGAACCTGAGGCGAACGAATCAGACGTGGTGGCGTAAGCCGAGGAGCAGCCCTACTGGAGGACCGGCAGGAGACGCGCGTTCTCTTTCTGGCGCTTCGGCGGCAGCGTCCACTCTTCGCGCAGCGCCTTGTCGAATTCCGACCGAAAGAACTCGGCCTTCATACCGCCGTCGATGATGTCCCACGGCAGCACCGTGTCGTGGGAGCGATCGCGGAACACGAAGAAGTGTGCGTCGACCTCGCTTTCGGCCACAGCTGCGCGCCAGTTGCCGCCGTTTTGTTCGGCGGCCTCAATCGCGGGCGCCACACGCCTGTCGCCGAGCGAGAGCAGAGCCTGATAGAAGGAATGTCGTTCAGACTTGATGTTGAAGTAGACGTTGTCGATGCCAGCCATCAAGCTGCGCACGCGCTGAATCTTCCGATCGATCGAGACGTCGTCTTCCATCGGAAGCCATTGGTAGGCCGTGCCTGGCTTGGGCACCAGCGGGTTCACGCTTCCCACGATCCGCCCGATGCGCCCACGCCCGCGAGCGTGCTTCAGCATGATCTCGCGAATCTGCAGGACGAGATCGCGTAGTGCCACGAGGTCGTCGTCGGTCTCGGTTGGCAGTCCAATCATGAAGTAAAGCTTGAGATTCTCGATGCCGCTCGCGAAGATCATCTCGGCGCTGGCGAGGATCTCATCGTTGGTGATCGTCTTGTTGATCACGCGCCGCAGCCGGTCTGAGCCGGTCTCTGGTGCGATCGTGATCGATCGCTCGCCGCTTTCCTGCAGGAGCCGGACCAGTGGGGGCGTGATGTCATCCAACCGCAGCGACGCCGGACTGATCGAGTACCCCATCCCGGACAGGCGCGTCAGAATCTCCTCGATGTCCGGATGATCGCAGAGGGCAATCGATACCAATCCGACGCGATTGGAATGTGGTCGTGCGCGCTCAGCCAACTCGAGAATGCGCTCTTTCGGGAACGCCCGTACGGGCAGATAGTTGTACCCCGCCCAGCAGAAGCGGCATAGGTTGGCACACCCTCGAACGACTTCAACAAGAAACCGCGACCCGAACTCGGTATCCGGGGTAAAAATCGTCGTAGCTGGCGGATTCACCGCGTCGGTCGTCTTCAGCGCCGCCTTCTTCACGACCGGAGGCGCGCCGGTTCCAGGCCTCGGCACAAACGCCTGGATCGTCCCGTTGTCGGCGTATCGCACGTCATAGAACGAAGGGATATAGAAGCCCCGCTTGGTCGCCAGCCCGCGCAGCAAGTCGGCGCGATCCGAGGCCCCCTGAAAGGCGATCAGCAACGATGGGATGAGAGCCTCGCCTTCTCCAGCGGCAATGACATCAGCGAACATCGCGAGCGGCTCTGGATTGACGAACGTGACGGCGCCACCGATCACCACGAGCGGATGACGCTCGCTGCGCGCCTCCGCCCGCTGCGGCAGGCCCGCCAGACGAAGCAGTGTCAGCACGTTCGTGTAGTCCCATTCGAAGGAGACCGAGAACGCCACGACATCGAAATCGCCGACCGGCATCTGCGACTCCAGTGTCATCAGCGGTGCTCCGGACGCGATCTGCGCGGCGAGTTCCGTTTTCGGCGGAAGAAACGCACGCTCACAAACGATATCGTCCTCCGCATTGAAGAGCGTGTAGACCGTCTGGAAGCCCAGATTGGACATGCCAACGAAGTAGGTATTGGGAAATACCAGCGCTACGCGCAGCTTGCCGCCGTGCGGTTTGCGAACGTATCCGACTTCTTTCGACAGGAGTTGTCGAGCGCGCTCGCGCTGTTGCCAGTGCTTCATGAAAATGCGTCGTGAGCGGAGCGACGATCAAGGCTGCGCCCACCAGCTCCTGCTGCGACGCAGCCAGCCAAGCTCGCCGAGGGTCTTACTGTACCACCGGCCCGCGAGTGCCTCCGACCGTGGCACTGCGGCTGCCAGCCCGTGGCTAGTGCTGGCGCCGGAGGAACGCCGGCACGTCCAAGGGTGATGTTCCCTCGGCGTCAGAATCTCCTACTTTAACACCTCCGCCCTCACCGGCCGGAGAATGGGTCAGCGGGAGAGTGAGTTCGAGACGCGGGCGCCGGGTGACCGTCAGCGGCGCTGACACTGTGGTTGGCGCTGTGGTTAGCGCTGTGGTTGACATCGTGGCAGACGCCGTGGCCTCCGTCCGCTGCGGCGTATCCATCGTGAGGGCTGGCTGCTCGACCGCAACCGCATCGGCGGATCGAGCCAGATGCTCGGTATAGCTGTGCAAATCCACCGGCGTCTGCAGGCCCGCGACCGACACCGCGCAGTGACTGCCGTGTCGCTCAAAGCCTGTAGCGATCACGGTGATCTTGATCTTCCCCGCCAAATCAGGATCGACAACGGCGCCGAAGATGATGTCGGCGTCCTCGTGTGCCGCTTCCTGAATTACGCACGACGCCTCGTTGACTTCCATCAACGACAGATCCGGTCCACCGGTGACATTGATGATAACGCCACGCGCGCCGGTGACCGACCCGTCTTCGAGCAACGGACTGGCAATGGCCTTCTGGGCCGCCTGCATTGCCCGATGCTCGCCCTCGGCGGTCCCGGTACCCATCATCGCCACGCCCATGCCGGACATGATCGTCTTGACGTCCGCAAAATCCAGATTGATCAGGCCAGGTACCAGAATCAGATCGGATATGCCCTGGATCGCTTGGCGCAACACGTCGTCGGCCAGCGAGAACGAATCAGTGAGCGGCGTGTTGCGATCAATGATGCCAAGCAGGCGCTCGTTCGGAATCGTGATGACCGTGTCCACGCACTCCCGCAGCAGCTCAAGGCCGGCCTCTGCATGCATCGCACGCCGTTTCCCCTCGAATCTGAAGGGCTTCGTGACGACGGCGACTGTCAGCGCCCCGAGTTCGCTCGCGAGGCTCGCAATGACTGGCGCCGCACCTGTGCCGGTGCCTCCACCAAGGCCGGTCGTGATGAAGATCATGTCGGCGCCGGAGAGCGACTGAATAATCGACTCCGTATCCTCCAGTGCCGCCTGGCGGCCAATATTCGGATCCGCACCGGCGCCGAGGCCCTTGGTAAGTTTCTGCCCCATCTGGATTTTGACCGACGCCGCGTTGTGGTCGAGGGCCTGCATATCAGTGTTGGCCACCATGAACTCGACGCCTCCGAGGCCGGCCGCCACCATCCGGTTCACGGCATTGCTACCGCCGCCGCCGACACCCACCACCTTGATCTTTGCGCCCAGGCGCGCCTCGGGATCGAGTGTTATTCGCAGCATCTCTGCGTCTTGCTCGTGGGGTGCGCCCTGTGTCATGTCAACCTCCGTGTAGAGCCGGTCCGTCCCGGTAAACCCACTTTAGAAAAACTCCCTGAAGATGCCGCGCAGTCGCCCGGTCAACCTGGCCAACGCGCCGACGCCGACGCCCGCCGTGTTCGACACACGATTGCGATGCGCATACAGCACCAGCCCAACCGGCGTGGCAAATGTCGGGCTGTTCACGTGGTCGGCGAGTCCCCCGACGTCGCCGGGGGAACCGCGCCGGACCGGCAGATCGAAAATCTGTTCGGCCATCTCCGGCATGCCCTCCAGGATTGCCCCACCACCGGTGAGTACGATGCCCGAGTTGAGCGCCTTCTCGAATCCGCCCCGCTGAATCTCGTCCCAGACAAGATGGAACATTTCCTCCGCGCGCGGCTGAAGAATCTCCGACAAGATGCGGCGCGCCAGCAACCGCGGCTTGCGCCCGCCGACGCTCGCCACCTCGATCGTCGCGTCCTCGTCCACCATCGATGAGAGCGCGCATCCGCTCTTGCGCTTGACCTTCTCCGCCTCCGGGATCGGCGTCCGCAATCCGACCGCGATGTCGTTGGTGAAATGATCACCGCCAACGGCGATGACGCCGGTGTGCCACAGGCATCCGCGTTCGAAAATGGCCAGGTCCGCGGTGCCGCCACCGATGTCAACCAGCGCGACACCGAGTTCTTTCTCGTCGTCCGTGAGTACCGCCTCGGCCGCGGCCAACTGCTCGATGACCGTGTCGACGACGGCGACTCCGGCCCGGTTTACGCACGAAATGATGTTCTGCGTGGACGAGGCCGCGCCGGTCACGACATGCACGTTGACCTCGAGACGCGCACCTGTCATGCCGACCGGAGCGCCGATGCCGTCCTGCTCATCAACCACAAAATCCTGTGGGAGCACGTGAAGAATTTCACGCCCCGTCGGCAGCGCCACCGCCTTCGCCGCATCGATCGCCCTGCGGACGTCGTCCCGCGAAATCTCCCGGCTCTTGCCCGCCACCGCGATCACGCCACGACTGTTGAACCCCTTGATGTGTGGTCCTGACAGGGAGAGATGCACTGAATCGATCTCGATCCCCGCCATCAGTTCCGCCTCTCCGATGGCCTTCTTGATCGAGTCCACGGCGGCCTCGAGATTCACCACGACTCCACGCTTGATCCCTCGTGACTCGGCAACCCCCAGCCCCACGATGTCAATACGGCCGTCGTCCAGGCTCTCACCCACCACCGCGCAGACACCGGAGGTTCCCACATCAAGCCCGACGAGATAACGTTCCTTACGATTCACTCACCGCCTCCTTGCACGCGTTGCACCCTGGGCCCTGTGGCTTGGGGCCGCACATACACGCGTTTACCGAACCGTAGATCGACGTAGTCAATCTGCGGGACTTCCCTTCGTAGCGCAGGCGCCAGGTCAAGATACGACTGCAGGCGCTCCACGAACTGACCATCCCCGACGCGCACAAGCGCGGTGTCACCCTTCAGCAGGACCACGGCATCGCGCACGTCGCTCACGTCGATCTGCGACACGCGGCTGGCCAGGTCAGGCCGCGTATGAAGGGCCGCCACTAGTCGCATGGCCAATGCGGCGCGACTCGTATCGACGACCAGCCCGCCAGCCTCACGCGTCTCTGCGGTTGCCAGACCATCGATGATCGGGAAGTCGAACTCGGCGTGGTCGGGACCGAACTCGTCGATGATGTCCCCACGCTGATCCAGGAGGTACAGCGCGTCGCCAATCCGTCCGATGCCCACCGGCTGCCGCTCGGCAATGGCGACATCGACGGTGCCAGGCAGGACGCGTCGTATCGCGACGTCTTCAACCCACGGCGAATTGAGGATCCGTCGGCGCCACTCTTCGAGGTTCAGCAGCAGCATGTGGCGCCCGCTCAGCCCGTCGAGCAGCGACAACACCTCGCCTCGTGAAATGCGCGTATTTCCGCTGACAGTGACGCGCGTGATGGTGAGCGCCTCGGTAGTCAGAAACGCGCTAACGGCAAGATACGCCGCACAGAGAATGGCTGCCGCCAGCACCACGATGCCGACATACCTTCGAGACTTGCGCGCGCGGCCACGTTTGGCCACGGGCGTGACCCGCGCACGGCGGAATCTCTTGTCGTTCGGCGCCGACACGGCCACTATCCGGCCTCCCGACGATTCCGGAGGGCCGCCACGAGCCGCTGCGGCACAGTGCCGATCGAGCCTGCGCCAAGTGTGATCACCGCGTCGCCCGCTCGGGCGACTGTCGCCAGATCTGACACGAGGTCATCCAGGGCTCGAACGACACGCACCGGCCGACCTGAACCGCGCCGAATGGCCTCGGCCGCCGCATTGATCGTCACGCCGGGAATCGTTGCTTCGCCGGCCGCGTAGATATCGGTAAGCACGATTTCGTCGGCCTCGCTCAGGGACGGGCCAAACGCCTCCATCAGCCTGGCGGTTCGGGTATAACGGTGCAACTGGAAGGCCACGATCAGCCGCCGCGCCACAGTCGCCCGCGCGGCCGACAGCATCGCGGCGATCTCGGTCGGGTGATGCGCGTAGTCGTCGATCACCAGCACTCCGCTGATCTCGCCATGACACTCGAAGCGACGTTCGGCTCCTTCGAAACCACCCAGGGCTGAGGCGGCCTCCGCGAACTCCATCCCGACTTCACCGGCGACCGCGACCGCCGCCAGGGCGTTCTGCAAATTGTGGCGGCCTGGGACCGAGAGTTCGAGCGTTCCGAGTTGCTCGGTCCCACCGTCTCGGTGACGGTGCACCACGCAGCGCGCGCCGAATGCTCCCAGTTCAATGTCTGTGCCAAGCAGGTGCGCCGTGGTCGTCGGCCGGCTTCCGTTGACCTGACCAGCCTGATCAGAGGTCAGACCGTAGGTCACGACGCGACGCGTGAGACGCGGCAGCACGTGGGTCAGATGCGAATCGTCGGCGCAGGCGACCACGCAACCGTAAAACGGCACCTTGTTCGCGAAGTCGACGAATGCTCCCTGCAACTCAGCAAAGCTGCCGTAGCTCTCCATGTGTTCATGGTCGATGTTGGTGATGACCGCGATCGACGGATACAACATGAGAAACGACCGATCGCTTTCGTCGGCCTCGGCCACCATGAATTCGCCACGTCCGAGCCGCGCGCCGCTTCCGAACGCGCGGAGCCGACCCCCGATAACCGCGTCGGGATCAAGGCCGCCTCGCTCAAGCACGAACGCGATCATCGACGTGGTCGTCGTCTTGCCGTGCGCTCCCGCCACCGCGATCGAAAACCGCATGCGCATCAGCTCCGCCAACATCTCTGCCCTCGGTACGACCGGAATGCCGCGCCGCGTGGCTTCGACGACCTCTGGGTTTTCCAGGCCGACCGCCGAGGACACCACCACGACCTCCGCACCGCCGATATTGCCAGCCGCATGCCCTTCGTGCACCGTCACGCCGAGGTTCGCCGTCAGCCGCTCGGTCAACTCGGACGGCCGCAGATCGGAACCGCTCACCTCGTAGCCTTGGTTCGCAAGCAATTCGGCAATGCCGCTCATGCCGCTCCCGCCGATGCCGACGAAATGAATCCGACGGGTCCTACCGAGCAAGTGCCAACACCTCGTCAACGATGACCCTGGCCGCGTCGGGCCGCGCCAGTTCCTTCGCCGCCTGTTCCATCGATCGGCGCAGGACCGGGTCGCCAGCCAGCGCCAAGACCTCAGCGGCGACACGATCGCCGTGCAGATCGCGCTGCTCAACGATTCGCGCCCCACCCTGCGCGGCCACTGCGAGCGCATTCTTGCGCTGGTGATCATCAGTCGCGGTCGGCAGCGGCACGAGAATCGACGCGCGCCCGGTCGCCGCAAGCTCGGCCAGTGTCGTCGAGCCTGCACGGGAGACCACCACATCGGCCGACTTCATTTCTTGGTCCATGGCGAACAGAAACGGCTCAACCCTGGCATCGAGCCCGGCACGCTGGTAGGCGCTACGAACCATGTCCAGATCCCGCTCCCCTGTCTGGTGCGTAATCACCAGTCGCGGTGTGCCGATCGCAAGTCTCGGCGCGGCGTCCACCATGGCCGCGTTGATCGCGTGGGCGCCCTGGGAGCCTCCAAAGACGAGCACCCTGACTACCGACGGCGCAGTGTCCACTGAGCCTTGCGGCTGTGTGCCCACCGACGTGAAAAATTCCGGCCGCACCGGGTTTCCCGACAGCACGGCTTTGCGCCCGAAAAACCGCACGCTCTCCTGATACGTCACGGCGGCGGTATCGACGATTGGCGCCAACAACCGATTGGTGACGCCTGGCATCGCGTTCTGCTCCATGAGTAGCGTCGGAATACCGCGCAGCGCCGCAAGGAGTACCACTGGGCCCGAGCTGTAGCCCCCGACGCCGACGACGACCGACGG
>Ga0115002_10001438_pt1 | contig 32849 bp, 24 predicted proteins | sample ArcticOcean_MG_C_8_FD_89576 | JGI IMG/M metagenome (GOLD analysis project Ga0115002, IMG submission 89576) | Marine microbial communities from western Arctic Ocean - ArcticOcean_MG_CB11_86 | ecosystem: Environmental > Aquatic > Marine > Oceanic | place: Arctic Ocean: Canada Basin | collected... | reverse complement strand
GTGGCCGACCGCATCATGCCCATGCTGTATCCGGAAGCCGCTTGGGATGAATCGTTCGAGAGCTTCGTGAGCACGCCGTGGGTTGGTGGCCTGGTGATCGCCTATGTTGTCGACGATGCAGAAACCTACTGGTACGTCAGCCAGCCGCTTCTCGATCGCTGGGAGATTTCCGAAGAAGAGTTACACGAGCGTGCCTTGCGGAATCTAGACCTGTACTTCGAAGACAAACCGATGGAGTACATGGTGGCCGGCGAGGAAGACGACCCCAGCCTGCTCATGCCGGGCCGCGCCGACGCTTATAATTCCGTCCGGCTACTCAGCGAGCGGTTTCACGAGAAGTTGCGCGGGTTGTTCGGGGCGCAATGCGTGATCGGCATTCCCAATCGGGATTTTCTGATTGCCGTGAGCCTTAACTGTCAGGATACGCTCGAACAAATTCGCGAAAAAGTACGCGACGATCATGCCTCGATGGACCACGCGCTGTGCGATCGGCTGTTACTCGTCAGTCCAGACGGTGTCAGCGAATACTTCGATGATTTCGCCTAACAGTTTGCAATCGTCGGCACGACAGTAAAACGAAGAGCGGCCTTCCCAAGATGTCCACACCCACGCCCCCAAGCCGCATGACACTCCTCGGCACGGGGACAAGCACCGGGGTGCCCATCATCGGATGTCGGTGCGAAGTCTGCATGTCGGACGATCCGCGCAACAAGCGTACGCGAACCGGCGTGCTCATCGAGGCTCCGCAAGGCAACTTCGTCATCGACACATCTCCCGAATTGCGCATTCAACTGATACGCGAGGAGGTCGAGATGGTTCACGCCGCTGTGTTCACGCACAGTCACGCCGACCATATCTATGGGTTGGACGATTTGCGAATCTTCGGCCATCGTCTCGACGCAGCCATCCCGCTGTATTGCGAAGAGACTGTCGAAGCGATGCTCCGACAGTCGTTCAGCTACGCCTTCGACTCATCCGCCGCCCAAGCCCACCCCTTCGCCATCCCGAAATTGCGATTCGAGCGGATTGTGCTGGAGCCGTTCGAGCTACTTGGATTACACGTGCGACCGATCCGCTTGCTGCACGGCAAGGCCCCTGTGCTTGGATTTCGCATCAACGATGTCGCCTTTTGCACTGACGTCAGCCACATTCCCGACGAAAGTTGGTCCCTGCTGGAAGGGCTGGACGTGCTTGTGCTCGATGCGTTGCGAGACAAACCACACCCGACACATTTCGGAATCGAGCAGGCCCTCGAAGTTGTGGAACGGGTCAATCCGAAGCAGACATACTTCACGCACATCGCTCATCAGTTGGATCACGAAATGACCAACGCCCGCCTGCCCACATCGGTGGAACTCGCATACGACGGACTGTCTTTCCCCTTGTGATCTCGACTGGCGCAGGAAACTCGTCGCCACAGGAAAGTCACATCATGAGAATGCTCCGTATCGGACTGGCCCAAACCAAGCAGACCGCCGATTTCGAGCAGAACGCGACGACCATCTTGCGTTTCCTCGACGAAGCGGCCGAGGCGAAAGTGCAAATCGTCTGCTTTCCGGAAGCACAAACCGTCGGGTATCGAGCCGACATTGCCGAAGCCGACACCCCAGTTCCTGTCGATCGCTTGGCCGAGTTCCACGAGCAAGTCGCTGGCCGCTGTGGTGAACTCGGCATGGCGTGTATTCTCGGAACGGAAATTCCGTTGGCAGCCGATCCTTCCGGTGGGAAACCTTACAACTCGGTTGTCGTCATTTCAGAACAAGGTGAGATTCTGGGAACGCACCACAAGACTCGACTCACGCCGCTGGATGCCGTTGCCTACACGCCAGGGAATACCTTTGAAACGTTCGACCTGTGCGGGGTGAAGGTTGGCGTGGTGATTTGCTTTGAGGGCTTTCGGTTTCCCGAATCGACTCGCGAATGTGTGCGACAAGAGGCACAGCTTGTCTTTCACCCACAGAACAACACGACTCGGCCCAACGATTGGAAGATCCCGATTCACCATGCAATGATCGTCACGCGTGCAGCAGAAAACACAATCTGGTTCGCCTCCTGCAACGCCTGCCTCGATCATCAGAATTGCCGATCACTGGTCGTTGCGCCCGATGGGCAGATCCATGCCCAGTCGGAACTGAAGCAGGAAGAGCTAGTCGTCGCCGATCTCGACATCGCCCGCGCCACACGTGCCATGTTCGAGTACGACATTGAAGGCTGCGCCGAATTGCTCTTCGCCGATACCGTCAGCCGCGACGAATTCGCATCCGCGCTGCCTGAGGCGTGAAACGCCGGATGGCCATGCCGAGTCGATACTCACTTTTTCACCGTCCTCAGAATCAAGTGGATCGCATAACTGGGATCAATGTGACTGAAGCGAGACTCATTGTGATACCACATTCTCGTCAGTGGCAAAAAACAACTCGACACGTAACACATTGCAATCAAAATGGTTACATCATATGTTATCTTTCGGCGCGGACTTTGCGTTGTTTCGTTCCACAACGCCACAGGTCGTTTTTCGCGAACTTTTGCGTTGCCCCTCTCCGCCGATATCATGTGTTCGATGAATTTCGATCGGGGTACTTGAGATGAGAAAGCCTGAACGCTGTCGACGCCCTCTGTCGTGCATTCTTGCCGGCGTGGTGTTGTTCAATGCCGCGAGCATCGGCCCGATGTCGGTTTGGCTGAACCAATACTGCGACTCGGCTGGGGCAAACATGGTCTGGGAAACAGTCTACAACGAGCCACTCGCTTCGCTTCCCAAGCCGGTCGTGCGGGGCGTCAACCGCTACCTCGGTTTCTGGTCAGGATTGAACCTGAAACTGCCCCGCGAATTACGGCTGGCGGTGCGCGACATGGTGCGGAGCTGACCAGAGTCAATCGGTCAGCCGCAAGTCGCTCCGGCATTAATTGCCGGTGCTCACGACCGACTGCCAACAAATGCGGCAACCATTCGCGCGCGACGTTGTGTGAGAACTGCAATCGAATTTGCCGGGATTGCAAGCAATGGGCAGGACGGGCAACCATCGACAACAGGTCGCTGCCCGTGATGAATTCCGCTATGCGACATGGTGCAAGCAACTTGCGACGAGCCGCGTCGAATCGTTTTTCATTCCGGCACGCGAGTTGCTTTTTTTGGGAACAGCCCCTGAGAATTTCAGCGGGCTGTCAGGGCCAACCACAACAATTCGACAGGAAGCCTCCGTCATGGAAGAGAAACCATTCTGCTCACCCGCGCTCGACGAACTTCGACGCAGCGCCGCAGAGACGATCGATTCGCTTGTTGCCGCAGGAGTTGATCTGCGCACGGTTCCGCTGTGCGAGGTCAAACAAGTGCTCGTACAGCGTGTGTGCGAGCGACGGCGAAGAAACCGTGAAGCAGACGAGTCGCCGTCTGGTAGCGACGACGATGCACCGTGGCGAGGGGAGTCTCGACTCGTCGGAATCCAACATGCCGGCGAAGCAGGTTTTCTAACGAACTGTTAGCGGCGGAACTGGTACTGCTTGTTCGACTTCGCGAAGTCGACATCCGCCATGCGTTGATTCAGGAGAATCTTCGAGTAGGTGTAGTATTCGATCATCGTGGCTTCGTCGAGCTTCGCTCCTGCCAGCCCTTTCAACTCTTTCCCGGGCCACTCGTAGTTTCTGACATAGGTGGGAACCGAGAGTTCTTTGTCGATGTAGACGACGCACTTGCGGTACATTTTTGAATACTTGCGATCGGCAAAGACGAGGACGAATCCGTAGCAGTCGCGCTCGTTGAATTTTTGATCGTCGATCAACGTGCACTGGACTTGGGCATGATTCTTCAAATCGGACTTACGCAGCTTGATCATCTCGCCGACCATATTCAGCAGCCCAATCATCGTGACCGGATACCGGGCGTCTCTCATGGCGAGCGATCCGTTGGGGTCCAGCTTCAACGCAGGAACCAACCGTGCTTTCCAGCCGCCCGGATGAACGAGCATGTCGCCGTCGTTTCGGCCTTTCACATAAAGCAGTTCGCGTCCTTTGTCGCCGACCAGCCACTTCATATAAACGCTGAAGGGTTCGTGACGAATCTTCAATTGGACAACTTGCTCCTCACCCATCGTGCCTCGCACGCGTTCTTGCATGAAGGCGGTTGCGGTGTAATCGGGTGCCTTGGCCAACTTCGCGTGGCCTTTTTCAAGCAGCAGCAGTTTCAACAGCAACGCCATTCGGCTCCGGTCCGCGCCCGAGGCATCACCGCCCCCCGACGAACTGCTGAGCGAATCGGACGGCAACGGCGGTGGAGGCGCGACAGCTGTTAGGGCACCAACACCCAATGCGTCGGCATCTGCGGGGGTGGGATCAAAATTGAAGTAGAGAAAACTGATGGCTGTGAATGAGATAAGGACCGCGACAAAGTTTCGCCGCTTGGACGAAGCCGGTCGGGAACCGTTATGTTTGGTGCGCGTCATGCGTCGACCTTCCTGGATGAATTGCAGCGCGTGCTTTGGCGAACGGCGGGGCACGATGTCGAACAGCCGCGTGACTTTACCCGCGTTGAATACGCAGGCCGATTCCCCACGTGGAGGGAATCACCTCAGATGTGAGAGATGCAAAACGAAAGCAAAACGCAGGTCTTACTAAAAAGTTCGGCTGCCCGAAGGCCAAGCTGTTAAGGTTTCTCTTGGCGGCTGAAGAATCGACTCAGCGCGCGGAATGCGGTCTGCCGCTCAACTTGCCGCAAGTAACCCCACTTAACCTGGTCCCACAGTGATGCCCGAAGATTGAAACGCCAACACCCCCGATAAATGACCGATTTCACCCAGATTACGGCCCTGTATTCACCGGACGGACACACCCGTTTTTCGACAATGTAAAAACTGCCATTGACATAATCAGGGCCGCCCGCTTGGGATGGTTCTTGGCCTACTACGAGAGCAGACCCAGCTTGGCTACGATGGCCCTTCACGTGATCGATTCGCGGGGAGACTGGCTTCACAGCAGCTTACTGCTGACACGCCCATACGCCTTCCTCCACACAGCCTTCATCCACGCACCGCGAGCTATCCCAGCCGACGGATGCCCGCTTCTTCGACGCCCACCACTTCGGCATGCGTTTGGCTATTCAATAATTACTCCGACGAACTTCGATCGGAGTAATTACAAAACAGACTGTCCGGTTGCCATGACCCAGAGCGATCGGTTTTGAAATCGCGCGCGAGCTTATAAATCAAGGAGGTCGACCATGCTCGTACTGACCCGCAAGAAAGACCAGCAAATTGTTATCGACGACGTCATTCGTGTGACGGTCATCGCCATTGAGGGGAACCGTGTCCGGCTTGGATTCGAGGCTCCTCTCGACGTGAAGATCGACCGGGAAGAAGTTCACCGCCGTTCAACGGAAGCGGTTTCTGAGGGAACGACATTCGGCAGCACATTCGATTGTGCTGACAGTGGAAAAGGAGTGGTTCTGCAACTCTGAATTCAAAGGAGCAGTCTCATGGCCAGTGTTCGCAACGACGATTACGAAGTTGGTTCTCTGCGTTTTCTCTGGAATTCGACCACCGCGGCCGGCACCGGAGCGATTGGCCTCGCGGCCCTTTTCGGAGGCATCGCCTTGTCAGCCACGTTCTGGCTGATACCCGTTGGCGTTCCGCTCGCATTGTTCGGCGTCGCAATGCTGACCACAGCTGGCGGCGGTCATCGCTGAACCTTGCCAAGTTGAGACAACCGGACAACGTTCACGATAAACGCGTCAAACGTCTTCGGCCGGTCGTTCCCAGTGGAGCGACCGCTCGACGGCTCGTTTCCAGTCGGCATACCGTTCCGACGCGCGGGCCGATTCCGCCGAAGGTTCAAAGCGGCGATCGAGCACCCAGTTGCCCGTGATGTCGCTTTGGTCAGACCAGACCCCCACCGCCAGCCCGGCGAGATAGGCCGCCCCCAACGCGGTCGTTTCCTGCACAACAGGACGTTGGACCGGCACGTTCAACACCTCGGCCTGAAACTGCATCAGCAAATTGTTGGCGGTCGCTCCGCCGTCTACATTCAATTCCTGCAACTGCAAGCCCGCATCTTGCTGCATGGCGTCGAGCACGTCGCGCGTCTGGTAGGCCATCGATTCCACAGCGGCCCGCGCGATATGTTCCCGCGTCGTACCCCGCGTGATGCCGACGATCGTACCGCGCGCATACGGATCCCAATGCGGTGCCCCCAACCCCACGAACGCCGGAACGAAGTAGACACCGTCCGTGTCGTCAACGGCCGCCGCCAACCGTTCCACATCGGCCGCGGTCTCGATAATTTGCAGCCCGTCGCGTAGCCATTGCACGACCGCTCCGGCCACGAAAACCGAACCTTCCAGACAGTAGGTAACTTTTCCGTCGATCCCCCAACCGATCGTCGTCAGTAGCCCGTTCTCTGAAGCGACCAGCTCGTGGCCGGTATTGAGTAGCAGAAAACAACCGGTTCCGTAGGTGTTCTTCGCACTTCCCGATTCAAACGCTGCCTGCCCGAACGTGGCGGCCTGCTGATCGCCGGCGTCTCCGGCGATCGGAATCGCCCGACCGAACAGTTGCGGGTCGGTCTCGCCGTAAACTTCACTCGACGGCCTTACTTCCGGCAACATCGCACGCGGGATGTCGAGCAGCGACAGCAATTCGTCGTCCCAGTCCAACGTATGAATGTCGAACATTAATGTCCGGCTAGCGTTGCTGTAATCGGTGACGTGACGTTTGCCGCCGGTGAGTCGCCAGATGAGAAAACTGTCGACCGTGCCGAACAGAATCTCGCCACGCTCAGCCCGCGAACGTAGTCCGTCGACCGTATCCAACAGATGCTTAATCTTCGTTCCCGAAAAGTAAGCGTCGAGCACCAACCCCGTTTTCTTCCGGAAGGTTGGTTCCAGTCCGTCCGCTTTCATTCGCTCGCAGATACCGGCTGAGACGCGACTTTGCCACACGATCGCATTCGCCACCGGACGCCCCGTGTCGCGTTCCCAAAGAATTGTTGTCTCACGTTGATTTGTGACGCCGATGGCCGCCACATCATCAATCGACACACCGGCATGTTCGATCGCGCTGCGCGCGGTCTCGATTTGTGACGACCAAATCGCTTCCGGATCATGCTCCACATGCCCCGGCTGCGGGAACAGTTGCTCGAACTCCTGCTGAGCCGAGGCGACCGGTCGTCCATCGCGTCCAAACAAAATCGAGCGACTCGACGTGGTTCCCTGATCGAGTGCGAGCACGTATTGCGTCATGCGTTTCGTCTCCGTCGGCTCGTGCTGTAAAAAATGAAGTCGTCAAATTCGCTGGAGTTGGTCTGTCGAAGTCAGCCGGGCTGTGGTTTCACAGGTGAGATCGATAATTGCCTGCACGTCGCGGATGTCAAACATTTCGGCCGCCGAGTGCGAATAGCGCCGCGCCAGGCCGATCACGCCCGCCGCGACGAAGCCACCCGCCTGTTGCGCGGTTGTGGCGTCGGTCATGCCGGCCGTATCGACAATCAGTTGATACGCGATGTCTCGTTCTTCGGCCACGTCTCGAATTATTCTTCGCAATGGACCGTGCGTCGAAAGACCACGCGTTTCGCGAACCTTCACCAGCGGCCCTTTGCTGATCTCCCAAGGCAACACATCGCCCCGCATGTCGGGTGTGCCGCCGGCGGGGGCCGTGTCTATGGCGATGACAACGTCGGGCGTGACATGCGACGCAGCCACGGCCGCACCCCGCAAGCCCACCTCTTCCTCGACGACGATCACGAACGCGCGCGAGGCGTCGACCTGTTGTGATTGCATTCTCTCAGCCGCTTCAAGAACCGCGACGACGCCCATGCGATTGTCGACGCACTTCCCAAAATAACGATGCGGATGCCGCGTGCTCGTCAACTCGCCCACGAAAACCGCCGGCGTTCCCGGCTCCACGCCCCACTCGCCCGCCTGTTCTACCGACTCGGCTCCGACATCGATGTACAAGTCGGAAATCGCGGGCACTTGCCGTGCTTCGCCCGGTTGCAACACGTGTCCTGGCTTGACGCCGATCACCCCTTCCAACGCGCCCGTCGCCGACAATACGCGAACCCGTTGACCGGGCAGCACCATGTCGGTCGGCCCGCCGATTTTCGTGAACCGTAAGAACCCGCCGGGCAGAATCGACGTGACAAGAAAACCGATCTCGTCGGCATGGGCTGTAATCATCACCAGAGGTGCGTTGGGGTCGGCCCCAGTCTGATAACCGTAGACGTTGCCCCGGACATCAACTTCCACACGCTCGCACGATTTGGCCAACTCATCGCGCGCCGCAGCGAGGACGGGTTCCTCGAAACCGGTCGGCGCATCCAACGCGGTGTAACGGGCAATGCGATCCTTCAAGGCATCCAACGACATGAACGACGACTCCCAAAAACGAAACCGGTGGCAAGGGTAGCGGCAAGCGGCTTCCATCTTCCTCAACCACGCACAAGATGCAAGCAGCCGAAGCAGACCACGAAGACATCAAGGCACAAAGCAAGGGTGACGGCGAGAGCACCCCGATAGCGGAAGCCCCCGAAACAAACGACTTCGGTTTCCCCCTCTTCGCTCGGTCGCCCTGCTAGGCTAGGATGAGGAGGCGACGACGTCCCCCTCTTCTTGGATTTCTCTTCACAACCCATGCCAAAACGATCTCCCACTGAGAAGCCCGTCCTGCCGCCGACCGTTGCCTACAGCGTGGCGGTTGTTGTGGCGTTGTGCGTAGCTTGGTGGGATCGTTCGACGGGCGAATCGTTTTCGTTACGGTTGCTGTACGTTCCGCTGGTTGTCTTCGTCGGCTGGAGAGGCGGGGCGTGGGTGTCGGTCTTGCTGGCTGCTGCGATTTCTCTGGGTTGGCTGGCGTCGATGACACTCCCCGACGAAGTAATCCGTTACACCACGCCGAGGCTGTGGGAGGCCGGCTGCCGTTTCGGTCTATTAGCGATCGCGGGAGTTCTGGCATCGCGACTACGAACGAGCGCAAAACGCGAACAGGCTGCGGCCGAACGTGATCCACTCACCGATTTACCGAACAAGAAAGCGTTCGACCGGCGACTCGACGAAGAATGGAATCGTTGTCGCAGAATCGGACATCCATTGACGATCGCTTTCCTGGATTGTGACGACTTCAAATCCATTAACGACACACGCGGGCATCTTGTCGGGGACGACATGTTGCAAACCCTGGCCAAGTCGCTGCGTGCCGGAACCCGAAATTACGATCTGCCCGCGAGACTGGGTGGCGACGAATTCGGGCTGATACTTCCAGAGACCGACGCTGCAGCCGCGCAGGTCGTCATCGAGCGATTACGCACACTGTTACGCGAGGCGATGCCTGACGGCGAGAACGCCATGACGGTCAGCCTGGGCGTGGTGACCTTTCTCACGTTGCCCGAAAACGCACAGGACATGGTCGGACAAGCCGACGAAACCATGCTGGCCACGAAACGGCAGGGCAAGAACGCCGTGGGCTATGAAATTGTCGAATAGAAATATCTAGCCACCGATGGCATCGGCGGACGTCTGCCGCGTTTCCGTCTCGACGGATTCAACCACAGGTTGCGCCGTCAGTTCACCGGCTCGACCAGCAAATGCTCGGCCGCCCGGTGGCCTAGCGAGATGGATCGATCATCGATATCGGCCGTGACGAGGCCCGCTTCGACACTGTTCAGCGTCACCACGCCGACACTTCCGAGTTCCAACCCTTGATCGGACAGGTAACGCAGAAAGTCGGCTCCTTGGTCGATCACGCGCACGAAACGAACTTTGGTACCCGCGTCGCAGCCGGTGAGCGGAATGGCGTTGGACGTCTCACCGCGCATCTGCCCGTCGGCAGCGGGAATGGGGTCGCCATGCGGATCGCATTCGGGGTGGCCGAGAAAGTCGTCGATGTGGTCGATGAGAAAATCGCTGACAGCATGCTCCATGTTTTCCGCTTCAGCGTGGACCTGATCCCAAGTAAGGTTGAGCGTGCGGACCAGGAACAGTTCGATCAACCGATGCCGCCGCAGCATCCGCAAAGCAAGCGTGCGACCGGATTCGGTCAGTTTTGCCCCTTCATAAGGCGTGTAGTCAACCAGCCCCGCTTCGGCCAACGTTTTCAGCATGCTGGTGACGGTCCCCGGAGCGACTTCCAGGGCGGTCGCCAACCGACCGGTCGCCACTTGCGTGGTCCCGCTACTGATCGCGATTTGCAGGATGGCTTTGAGATAATTTTCGACAGTCAGGCTAGGCATGGGGTCTATTCTGGTGTGCGGACAACGATGTCGTCGCCGTGTGGTTTGGAATCGAACGTTTGGCCGTCATCGTCCTTACCGTTCCGGCCCAAGCCGTAGAGAATGTAACCGGCCTTGATGCGTCGGTAAACGAAGCTCTTGCCGGTTCGCGGGTCGGTGGGAAGTTGTTTGACGTACTTCGGGGAGAGATCGGCCAACGTTTTGGGGTAGGCTTGATTGTCAATGCGAAAAGCAGCAATGGAGAACGCCAGAGAAGTAAGACGTCGTTTCGTCTCCGCTCGTTCCTCTGCATGGAGCGTGGCGGAGAGTGCTGGCCCGAGAAGAGCCAAAAAGACCGCTCCCATTTTCCGGCCGGCGGTCTTGCGCGGAGAAAGATCCAGTAGCAGCGACTTGAGGATTGAAGCCGGAGCCATCTCGCCTCTTCTGGCCTGCATTTCGTCATCGAGCTTTGCGATTGCGGCGGCTCGTTGGGCGCGGTCTTCCATCTTCGCAGCCGCAAGGTGACGGTCGTAATACTTGTTCCCCATCGTCATGACGATGTTCCAATCGATGAGCGAGTTGGCAGCGAGTTTCGCGATCAGACTACTCATGGCTGAGCTATCTGTTCCGGTTAACTTGGTCAGCGCATCCGGACCGTGACGGGCGATTGTCGAGACGCTATCGAGATACATGTAACGCTCGGCGACGTCGATCTTGTCGATCATCTTCGGCAATGGTGGAAGACTGTCAAATTCGGCGCGATACTTCAGAGCCTGCTCGGCCGTTAATTTGCCGTGGAGAGCGATGGTGGTATCGGCTTGGCAGGCGACTGCATGCAGGGCGATGCTGACGAGGGCATCGATGAGCGTCGGTCCCTGACCCACCAGACGGGAGAAGCGGTGACAGGCCAGAACATCGGCGCGCGCCTGCTCGACGTTCCCTTGGCCAAGATTCAGCATCGCGCGGGCCGTCAGGGCGCGGGAAACTTCACGGTACTCCTGCAACCAGGGCAAGAGCACCGAAACCATCATCGGTATGTCTTTGTCATTGCCTTCTTCACCCGGTGAAATAAGCGGCGCATAGAATCGGGGCCGATGTGTTCCCCCGACAATGGCGTCGAGCGATTTGCGATTCGCGTCCAGCCAGGCGGCTAACTCTGGCGCGTCCTTCGCCTTCCACGGTGTCTTCATGGCCTTAGCCAGCCGGTTGTACAAGCCGCTAACCTTTTCTGCGTCCGGTTTGCCATCGGATCGACTTTCCAGGAATTTACCCAGCGCAAGGAAGTAGGCTCCCTCTTCGGGAAGCGGATCGATCCCAAGCATCTTGAAATGATCGGCACGGATCGATTCGAGAATCACGGCCGGCCCCAACGCCCGCCGGAAAACGACCGCCGCGTTGTTCTTGACGGTCACGCCTTCTCGCTGCTGGTTGTTGAGCGCGGCGAGGTAGTCGATGTATCCGTCTTTGGTCAGCGGCTTGGTGAGATAGGTGGTCTCTTTAGAAATTTTGATCAGCGTCTGTTTTCGGTTGACCGGTTTGGCTGCTGGCTGAGCGGCTTTCGCAGCCGGTTTGTCAGCCGCGCGCAATTCGACGGACGTTGCAAAAACGATCGCCAGAATCGCCGCAAGTCCCGATAAGGCTAGATGATGCATAGAACACCTCGATAATTTTGGGAGCGAGGACTGCATAATGGCAGGGTTTGGCGGGGGAATCCAGTCGATTCTTTGCCAGCCGGCCTTCACCGCACCGAACTCGTCTATTGGCCTTTCGGCGGGACGAGTATACTTCGCCGCCCGTCTGGGCCGAACCGAGGACAGGCGGCGTTCGGATATTTAATACAACGGCTGAGACACCATAAACAGCGGGAAAGGATGCCCGATGCGGACCATCGCGGTGATGAACCAGAAAGGCGGCGTGGGGAAGACGACGACGAGCGTCAATCTCGCGGCTGCTTTGGCGCGCCAGGGGAATCGGGTCTGCCTGGTCGACCTCGATCCACAAGGACATGCGGCGCTGCATCTCGGCGTGGAAGCGACTGGCAATATGCCGACGGTGTACGACGTGTTTTCGGGCGACGCCACGCTGGCTGAGGTGCAACGGCTCGCAGTTGAAAATTTGTGGGTTGTCTGTTCAAACATCGATTTAGCGGCTGTGGATGTCGAACTGGCTGACACGGCCGGTCGCGAGCTGATTCTGCGGAACGCCCTGAACGACTGGTACGCTGACCCGCCGTTCGATTACGTCATTATGGATTGCCCGCCATCGTTGGGCGTACTGACGATCAACGCGCTTTCAGCCGTACAGGAAGTGTTTATCCCACTGCAACCACACTTTTTCGCGTTGCAGGGGCTGTCGAAGTTGCTGGAGACGACGGCACTTGTCACGCGGCGACTCAACCGGGAGTTGCGTGTTGGCGGGATCGTGCTCTGTTTATACGAAACGGGAACACGCCTGGCGACCGACGTCACCGAAGACTTGCGGTTTTTCCTCGGGCAAAGCGACCCGAACGCCCCGTGGGCGAACGCGGTCATCTTTGAAACGCGGATTCGGCGGAATATCAAACTGGCCGAAGCCCCCAGTTTCGGGCAATCGATCTTCGATTACGCCCCCAAATGCCCCGGTGCGCAGGATTACGGCGCTTTAGCCAGCGAAGTGGTGTCGACGGCCTCGACCGATCGCCTACCGTTGCCGCATGCTGCGTGAACGGGATGTTCACTGGTTTTTCTCAATCCTCGGAAATTCTGTCGGCTGCCCATTTCTCCGCATCACTGAACTTTGCGCATCTGTCCTATTTGTTAGAATCGTTAGAGTGGGCAGGCGCGGTCGCGGTGTTTCCGGCACAACATCACCCAGTGTTGCAATGGAATGACCATCTGACCGTTGTGTCCACACACGTTGATCGATTCGACGTTTCGCGTTTGGCTACTCTCGAACCGAGACTGCCGACGCAAGAGGATGGACCCCATGTTTATGCACCAATTTCGAGTTCTCATCACGGCCTGTGTTCTCGTTGGCGGACTCTTCGCCGTGGCGAACGGGCAACCGCCTCCGGCAAAGCCGGCTGACAGCGGGAAAGAGACGTCGCCGGAAACTGCGACTTGGGAACGGCTAATTTATCTGCCGTATAAGAACATCAAAGGTGCTCTCGACAAGCACGGCGGAACCGTGTTTCTGCCCTACCTCGAGTATCTGAAGTTGTGGGAACGCTCGGGGGGCGGCCAAAAACCGCTGCTGGCGAAGCCGAAGGTGTCGGCCGTCATCACGGAAGCCCATTACAAAGGGACCATCGCGGGCAAGCATGCAAACATTTCGGCTACGTTGAAGGTGCAGGTTCTTGATACGGGCTGGGTCTCTGTGCCCGTGAACTTTGGGAACGCCGCCGTAGGCAAGGTCGCCGGTGGGGAAGGCGACAAGCAGGTTCTGCTACGTGGAATCGCAAAAGGGAAATACTCGCTACTGTTTCCCGACAAAGGGACCTACGATGTCACTCTCGATTTGACGACTCGCGTACGCACATCGCCCGACGGCCAAAGCCTGGCGTTCGATTGCCCGCCGGTCGGCATCACGACGTTTGAATTGGCGATTCCCGAAGCCGATCAGACGGTGAAGGTCGAACCGCACCTCGTTGCGTTGCCCGCAGCCGCTGCAGCGAAGGAAACGCGCGTGAAGGCGAGTCTCGGGGCAACAACGACGATCAGCGCACGTTGGAGTCCGAAAGCTGGCCTGAAACCGGAGATGGACTTGCTGGCGACCGTGACGAACGCGCAAACAGTGACCATTGCCGATGGTCTCGTGCATGTCGAGGCGACGCTCGACTACCGCGTGCTGCGTGGCGAGATCCAGCAGTTGGTCATCGTCGTGCCTCCCAACGTGAGCATTCTCGATGTGGCAGCGAACTCCGCGAAGCTGAAAGGGTGGAAAGTGGCCCAGGAGAAAACGCGAAAGGTGATCACGGTCGATTTGCTGGCACCGGTGAAAGACCGCCTGACGCTCGAACTGCACACCGAACGACCGCTGCCCGACGAGGCGTTCGACGTTCTCGGAATCGACGACGACGAAATCGTGCATGGCATCCATGCCGACGGCGTGCTGCGAGAAAGCGGTCGTCTCACCCTCATCCATGGCGGCGACCTCTTGCTGGCGATTCAAAAGCAACAGGGTGTCGTACGGATCGACCAGGACGACATCCCTCAGCCGCTGCGAAAGGCTCGGGCGCTCTATTACAAATTCTATGGCACCGACGTGCAGCTGAACGTTGCCGCGAACCCCGTACAGCCACGCCTGACGGTCACACAGCAATCGCAACTGGTGTTTCGTGACGACCAGATCGAACTGGTCGCCCGGTTGTCGTACCGCATCGAACGGGCCGGTGTGTTCGAGTTGCTGGCCACGCTGCCCGACGATGTGGTCGTGGATGACGTCGCATGCAATGCGATGAAGGAATTCAGCGTGGATGAAGAGACGCAGGCGTTGCGTATCGTTCTCGATCAGAAACGAACCGGTGACGTAGCGGTCACAATTTCAGCGCACCTCGAATTTGAAGCTGAAGAGGATGTGCCGATTCCCGTCATCAAGCCGCTGGGAGTCGCTCGCGAAACGGGAACGATTTCCCTATTTGCCCCCGCTGCGATTGAAGTTGAGATCGACGAAACAACACTGGCCGGTTTACGGCCTGTGGCCGGCGTGACCGGCACGCGAATCGGTGATGCACGTTTGGCATCGACATGGAGTTACACACGGCGACCGATTGCGTTGACCGTTCGCACATCGCGTCGGCCGACCCGCTTGACTGCACGCGTAGGAACAACGGTCACGGTTCGCGAGGACTTGGCCGAAGTGGCGACAATGCTTTCGTACGACATCGAACATGCCGGCGTCGACACGTTCCGTTTTGCCGTACCCGAAGCGTTTTCGGCCTCGATCAACATCGAATCGGCCTCCGCCTCGGCCGCAATTCGCGAGCGAACTCCAAGCGAAGAAGCCGAAGAGGGCTGGGTCACTTGGACCGTCGTGATGCAGCAAGAAGTTCTAGGGCGGCAAACCTTTCGCGTGACCTACGGCCTCCAACCTGCCTCAGAAGGTGACGAAGAAGCTGCCGCCGATGATGATAATGAGGGCACAGCCCAGCCCGATGCGGCTGCCATCGCATTTTCCATCACGCCGCTGCGTCCACTGGGCCTGTCGAATGATGACGAGGAAACAGCCGCGATTGCTCTTTCGCAGATTGTGGGAGAGTTGGCCGTTGAGAAAGAGCGGTCGCTTTCGGTCACCGCGACGCCGACGAACGAGGACGTCGAGTCGCTCGATGTGAGCGAGCTGAAGCTGCTGAAGACATCCGGCTACCTCGCATTCCGATACACGGGAGAATCCAGCGCATTCGCCCTCACCGCGACGCGACACGACATTCAAAACGTCATTGAAACCGTTGTGTCGAAAGCGTTGGTCGAGATTGTGATCGGTCAGGGAGCGACCGCCGGCTACCGCTGTCGTTACCAAATTCGCACTAGCGAACGGCAACGGCTTTCAGTCGACGTGCCGTTCCAGATGGAGCTACTGGGAGCGTTCATCGGCAGTGAACCGGTCGACCTGGAAAAAGACGACGAGGCGACCGCCCCCGAAGGCCGTGCGCTCTATTCTGTGAATCTCACCGGTCGTTCCAACGCCGACGAATCGTTCCTGTTGACGCTGCAATTCCGCACCCCAGTCGCCGCGTTGGGGCGTGGCGGGGGACGTCGAGCGTTGATGATGCCGCACATCGGCGGCGGCCAGGCATCTGCTGCGGTTCAAGAATTGCGGACCGTTGTTTGGGTACCCGATGATTACTCGTTGGTTGGTACGCCGGACGATTTCGTTCTCGAAACACAACCACGATTGATCGCCGGACTAGTCGGCCCGTTGTGGTATCGGGAACGGACCGAAGATTTTCAGTCAGAGTTGAATTCGTGGATTTCTGAAGGTCAGCAGGCGGGATTCGAGTTCCCCACCGAAGGGCACGGATACGTGTATCGCAGTTGGGGCGGTGCCCCCAATATCGAAATCGACTGGTGGGAGATTTCACTCTTCACCTGGGTTCTCAGCGGGGCCATCGTCTTCATTGGGTTCGTGTTACGGAAGACCCCTTGGGAGAACAAGCTCGGCGTGCTCTTGCTAATTGCTTTCGGTGCCTCATTGTATGGACTGAAAGATTCCTCGGCTGTCGTTCATGGCTGGGCTGCAGCACAGTACGGCGTGATGGCCATGCTGGGGCTGTGGTTGATCCACGCCTTATTCGGATCGCCGTCCGACCATGACAAACAGACGATCGGTATGCCAGCCGCGTTCGGTGCTCCCCTGGCGGTCGTCGTACCGCCTCCGGGAGTCTTCGAGCCTGAAGTCGAATCGACTTCTGACACGGATCCTGTGATCGACATTGCTGATTCAGACACCGCTGATTCAGACAGCGGCGATTCGGACGAAGACGACGGATTGTCGAATGACAACGTGATTTGATTCCCGCATCGACGGACTCGATATGCGCAGATTATTTTTTATCGTCGCAGTCACGCTGCTTGTGAATGGAATCTCGACCATCGCGGTCGATACGCTCCGCGCGCAACCAGCGTCCCCCAGCAAAGACCTGCCGGTCGAAACGCTTGATCGCGTCTACGTCCCGCTCGATCAGCTGGACGCAATTCTCGACAGCGATCGCCGTGGCGTGCTCTTACCGCGTGACGAATTTCGTAAGCTATACGAAGCAGCGAGGGTGCAACGCCAGGCAAACGGTGATCGTCCCCACGGAATCGTCGTGACACACGTCACCTACAATGTGAAACCTTCGGACAAGCAGTTGCTGGTCACAGCTGAAGTAGAATTCACCCAGTTTTCCACCGGCTGGCAAACGCTGCCACTTCCTCTCACGGGACTGGCTGTCGAGAAAGCGATGCTCGACGACAAATCGGCGAGCCTCGGCCGTTCGTCACTCGTGCCGCAACCAAAACAACCCGTCCGGCAGCAACAACAATCAAAGCGGGCTAATGCTTCGAGAGGAACCCGCACACTCTATCTGCTCAGTGACGCAGCCGGCCGTCATACGCTGCGACTCGAAATGTCGACGCCCCTCGTCACCGCCGGGAGTGATCTGATCGCAGGGTTCGGCCTGCTCCCACAGACCGCCGGCACATTACGCGTTGCGTTACCGGCCGGGAAGCATCTCCAACTGGAAGACGTCGACATCGAGCGGTCGGCCGACATCAATCAGCCGACAGTCGTCGAAACATCGGTCGGAGGTCGCTCGCAAGTCGCTTTGCGTTTCACCGATCGTCTCCGCGAACGCGCGGCGGATGCCCTCGTGTTTGTCACCACAGGCTACGGCGTCAGTGTCGTGCCGGGGGAACTCACCTGGCATGCAGCCACCACACTGTCCATTCACGGGCGACAATTCGATCGACTCGTGCTCAACGTGCCCCGCAGCCTGGAGATCGCCGATGTCCAATCCAACGGATTGGAATCATGGGAACTCGCCGACAACGCGGACGATCCGTCGAAAACCACAATCACGCTCGATTATCGGCAACCGTTCGATGGCACCCGAACCGTTCGCCTCAAAGGTGTTCGAAGTCTTGTGGAGGGCGAACGTTTCGACGTGCCGAATGTCGAAGTCGTCGAAGCCACATCGCACGTCGGTCGAATTCTCATTCAACGGCCGGGAAATCTTCGTCTGCAATTGATCGAAGCCGAAGGCGTTCGCCGATCGTCCAGTAAAGTGCGTCCGACGGCACCGTCCCGAGCTGTAAAAAAAACAACGAACAACGCGCTGTCGAACTCGTCAGCAAGTGTTGCCTATGACGTATGGCAAGAGAAATTCACGATCGGCTTCGTTCCCACGTTAAAGGAGCGGGAAGTTTCCGCCAGCATGTCGACGCGAGTTTCCGTCGACCGTGATGGAATTGAATTGCTCACCGAAGCCCAACTGGAAACGCGGCTGGCACCGCTGTTTGAACTGCACGTCACGCTGCCGGCGGATTGGTCAGTGGCTACGGTCTGGATCGGCAATGTTCCAGTCGACTGGAAAACGCTGCCCGCACAAGCCGGTGTGCATCAACTACGCATCCCGCTTCCTGAACCGTTGCGGCCGGGCCAGCAACAGCGGTTCCGCATGCACGCGCGACTTCTTCCGGAACAATGGCCGCCCGACACGACAGGCGTGGAGTTCGCTTTGCCGGAAGTGACACTTCCCCAAGCAAGCGTTGTCGAAGGCACGTTGGCCGTCCAGTACGACCCTCATTTCGACATCGCGCCCATCGAGATCACCGGCCTCGACCCCGCACTGCTGAAACTCACCGGCCCGCATCTCGGCTATCGTTATCAAGACACCGACTACTCGGGGCAATTGAAGGTCGTCGGTAAGCCGACCAGTCTCTCGGCCAGCGTATTGTCGTTTGCGCGAGTCGACGAGCAAACGGTAAAAACGCACTCAGAGATCACGCTCGACGTGGTCGGCAGCGGCGTCCGCACATTGCGATTCGCAGTACCTGCAGCCGTCTCAACGACGTTGCGATTTCATCCCCTCAGAGGAACCGCCGTCGGCGTGGCCGAACAGAAGGCGGCTGACCCCGAGAACGGACAACGCATCTGGACGGTCCGGCTTGATCGAGAATTTGAAGGACGCGCACAGTTTGCCGTCGATCTCGAACAGTCCCGTGGTGACGAAAAAAAGTTCAACATCCCTGTTCCGCGTGTTCTCGATGCCGAGCGAACCAGCGGGTGGATTGCCTTGGAAGCCGACGGAGCACAACGGCTGCGTGTCGACGCGCGAGGCGCTGCGAAACAAGCACTCCCCGAAGTTGATCCGATCGATCTGCCGCAGCCGCTCAGCTATTCCCCGCAAGATCGTGTTGTGGCCGCGTTTCGCTACGTGACGCCGACGCACGACGTCAACGTCACCGAAGAACGGTTCGACCAGATCGCCGTGCCAACCGCTATTTGTACGCACGCAGAGATCACCAGCGTGCTGGCCCGATCGGGCGAAATCCAACAGCGTGCGATATTCCAACTCGTGCCCGTCGGTGTGCAGCATCTGCGGCTGCAATTGCCCGAAAAGTCGCGTCTCTGGTCGACGCTGCTCGATGGGAAGCCTGTTGAGGTTCGTCGCAACGGGAATGTCTATCTCATCCCCTTGCCGCTGGCAGATCGCCCGGACGCCTCGCGACGATTGCAACTGTATTACGCCAACGAAGTCGCTGCTCTCGACATGTTCGGCCGCTTGCAACAACAGCCACCTCGGCTCTCGGTCGATGTCGGAGCAGACACACCGCAGCCGCTGGAAGTTCTTGACTGGCATTGGACGCTGCATCACCCGAGCGATTCAACGATCATTTCCAGCGACGGCCGTTTTCAACTGCAAGACACACCCGACCGCTCTGGCCTCCTGGCCCGCCTGCAACAAAGCCTAGCCCTGCCCTCACCGACCCGTTTGCTGTGGAACGGACTGTTTCTGGTGATTGCCGTGGCCGTCGTCGCGTTATTCACGGCCACTCATCGACGGTTCCGTTGGAAGGGAACGACTGCGCTGGTTCTGGTCTCGGGCGTGTGCCTGTTAGTCGTCGTTGGTGCGACATTCATATCATGGGGTCTCAGCCAAAGCGACAATGCAGTATTCATGACGGAATCCGCACAAGTTGCTAGTGAAGAGAGCTATGGAAAATCCACACCGAGTAGCGGTCTAGACGAGAATTTCAACGTGACGAACTCGTTTTCAGGCGACACGGATGAATCCGCAGACGACGACGCTTCTCCAGACATGGAGGAACCAGCGGCGATAGATCCATTCGGTGACTTGGCCGGTGGACGAAAGGACGACGCCAAGAAGAACGAAGAAGCGGCAACAAAAACTGCCCAGCCGGGAGATGGAAAAAAGCAGCCGGGTACGGTAGCAGGCCTAGTCAATTTGAACACACACGCCGGGTTGGCCATGCAACCCAACGCATCGCCACTGACCTCTGGGGGCAGGGGCAACTCAGACCCAGGTGTTTCACAGCCTACTGTTGCCCAAGGCGCTCGCCTGTCGGTCGCGGTCGACTTCGACCCGCCGTCGCATTTGGCGGTCAAGCGGTTTCGGTATGTCGGGACTGAGGCGAGTGATGTCGGAATCGACATCCGCTACGAAGATCGCCAAGCAGGGGCCGTGTTCCGACTGTTCGTTTTCGTGACGGTACTCTGGCTGATGTGGTTGACGCGGCGTTTGCCGCCTGCCGTGCGAGGGATTATGGGTATCGTAGGCATCGTTTCCCCGCTGGCTTTAATGACGGTGGTCCCACCCTCGTGGCATGTGTTCCTCGATGGACTGTTCCTGGGCACTCTGGCAGGCGTTATTTTGTGGATAATTCACGCCTTCGCACCAAGCTGTTCCCGTTGCTTTGGCAGTTGGAAAGCGTCTCTGGTTCGCACAACATCGATTGGTCTGCTGCTCGCGTTCACGCTGATGGCAGCCTCCGCCCACGCCGACGACAAGGCAGCCTCCGACCCGTTCTCAAAACCAAGTTCAAAACCGAGTCCGAAGTCGAGTTCAAAGTCCGTCAAGACGATGCGTGCTCCCGCGCCAAACACGCCGACCATTGTGATCCCCTACGATCCCGATGGTGACCCTTTGGCCGCCGAGCGGGTGTTTCTGCCCTACGCGAAGTTCCGGGAACTTTGGAATCAGGCGTACCCCGAGAAACGCCCGCAACCAGCCGCGCCCGTTGACGGGTTGGTGACGGCTGCGACTTATTCGGCCAAGTTGATCAGCGCGGCTGACGGCAAGTCGCCCCACCTTGCTGTGACCGGTCGGCTTGTGTTGGAGAATTTCCGCGCGCAGCGCATCACGTTGCCCCTACCGTTTTCGGGAATCGCACTCCGTACCGCACAACTCGACGGCAAGCCGGCCGCGATTCTGTCTCAGCCGGCGAAGAACGGCGCGGGCGGGCGGCTGGAAGTGGTTGTTCCAGCGGTTGGCACACATGTGCTCGACATCGAGTTCGATCGCCCCGTGACAATCGCAGGCCCGACCGGACGGCTGACGCTGGCGTTGCAGCCGATCGCGGCGGGAATGTTCTCCTTCACACTGCCCGCAGCCGAATTGAAAGTGAAAGTCAAAGGGGGTGCGGGAACGTATCGCCGCGTGAAAGTCGGTGATGGCGAACGCATTGATGTCCCCATTGATCGCGGTGGGCTGTTCGCGTTGGCTTGGCAACCCGCGCGAATCAAAGGTGAGATCGCGGCGATTGTGCAGGCACAGGCGACGACGGCGGTGCTTCTCGACGATGCGGGGGTCCGGCTCGCAACGGCTTACCGCTTCGGAGTACGACAGGGCAGCCTGTCACAGGCCACGTTTTCCTTGCCAGAGCGTCTCAGAATTCGCCACATTACCGGCCCGGACGTCGCCGGCTGGCAGATTGATGGCGATGCCGCAGCGCGCACGATGCACGTTTTCTTTCGTCGCAATATCGACGATGCCACGCAGGTCGTCTTCGAGCTGCATCTGGCTGCCAACCTTTCCAAGGAATCGCAGCAGATCGACATCCCCTTCATCACACCGCAAAATGTCACGCGGGAAACCGGTGCGATCTCCGTTCTGGCCGACGAACAGTTTTCAGTTCAGGCCGTCAAGGCAGACGGACTGGTGCAAATCGACGTCGGCCAATTCCAACCGATCTCAGAATTGAAGCTCGATGGCCGCACACCCCGTTTGGCGTTCCGCTACGCGGCTCGGCCGGTTGGTTTATCGCTGGATATTTTGCGACGCGCGGCTGAGACGAAAGCCATCGCCACGCACGCTGTCGCGATTCGCATTCGCAAGTTGCAGCTCGATAGCCGATTCCGGTTCGAGCTTTCCGGGCCTGCTCAATCGCGATTGATGTTCTCTCTGCCGGAAGGTTACTTGCCGCTAGATGTTCAGGCGAGCGGGTTGAGCGACTGGTACGTGGGTGAAGATGAAGACAGTGGTGAAACACGATTAACAATCGAACTGAATACGTCCCGTTTAAAAACCGTCCATGTCTTTTTGCGGGGAGCGATCCCGAAGGAATCCGAAGACGAATTCGCCGAATTGTCGGTCCCCATGCCTGTCGGTGTGGCGCGATTGAAAAGTCACTTGGCGCTTCGGCTTGATGAGATCTTTACGGGCATGGTTGACGAATCGGAAGGCTGGAAGCAAATTCCCCCAGAGCGACTGCCGGCGAATGTCAGAAGCGGTCTTGTCGGGCAAGTCGACTTCGCGTTTCGCGCCAGCGAGACGGAAGGGCTGATTGTGGCCTTGGCGTTGAAGAAGGCCCGCCCGCAAATGTCGGCGGAAGCCATCACACAGGCCGTTGTGTCTGACGCGTTCCTCGGCCAAACACTGGCAATGCAGTGGCGGATCACACACTCAGCCGCAGATACGTTCCACTTCACAACACCCGAGTTCCTGTCCGGCAGACTGGAGTTCGTGGCGGACGGGCTGCGTCGCGTCGCCGAAGAGAAACTTGACGATGGCCGAGTGCGTTGGACCGTTCTGTTGCAGGAACCGGTACACGAGCGTTTCTTCCTGGTGGCGTTCGCCACGTTGCCCCCGCCCGACAAGGATTCCCTTTCCGTCGCCATTCCTCATTTCGAGACCAAGTCAGCAGATGGCGAAGGTGGTTTCGCCCCGCTTGCCACGCAACGACGGTACGTGGCGTTGGTCAATCTCTCGGGGAATCGTCTAACGCCGACAGACTCGAAATTGGTGGAATCTGCAAAACTCGCCGATATTCGCATCGACAATCTCGACAGCCTGTCATCTCTCGGCCGACTCACCATGTTGGCGCGGGTTCGTAAAGCGGTTGCGTCGGTCGATTGGAAGCTGCAAAGGTCAACGCGTCAGCGCGCGGCCGCGGCGATGGTTCATCTGGCAGACTTGGTCACCGTCGTCGAACAGGACGGCAGCTACCGAGGGCAGGCAACTTACACCGTCCGGAACCAGGCACGTCAATTCTTGCCGCTGATCATGCCGCCCACGTCGCGGTTCTTGTCGGTCTACGTGAACGGTGCAGCGGAACGCCCGGTGCTGACGAAACGGGGCGGGAAGGCGATCCATCTGATCGCGATTCCCAAAACGAGTCGCACCGATCCGGCCTACGCTGTGAAAGTCGTTTTCGCCGGGCGGTTGAAGTCGGGGCCGCTGCCGCGAGGCGTCCAGATGCGACGCGGTGAACTGGATCTGCCGACTCCGCGCGTGCTCAGTAGCGCCCAAGACAAGGCGTTCGGCATTCCGGTCGGTCGGGCGCTGTGGACGGTGCACTTGCCGGAGGGGATCGATGTTGTTCCGGTCGACGGCATGACGCGTAATAATTTCATACCGGCAACGCTGGCCCAATTGAGCGCCCATCGACGAGGCGAGTTGCTCAAAGATGTCGAGCAACTCAACTTCGTTCTCGGAGGATCCGGCAGTGCGAAAGGGAAATACAACGCATTGGTGAACCTTAAACGCATGCAGAAAACTATCAGCCAGGAAGACGCTCAGTCCATGACGAGGGACGCGGGGGAACTCGATCATCGCAACGCCCAAGTGCAGGAACACTTGTACGAGCAGATCGCAGAGAACGAGGCTCTGCTCCAAAGGGATGTCGACGGGAAGACGAATCACGGTCCGAACAAAGTGTTCGACGATCACCCTACAGATTACGGGGACTTACAGCGATGGAACGCGGTGCGTCTCAACGAGGAAAACAGTTCCGTTCGCTCCAAAGTTCAAAGTGGTAAGTCGTCGCAAACATTCGGACTCGACCTGAACGATCTTGAGTCCTCCACCAAATCGGGCGAGTCGGATCGAGCAACCAAGGGGGGCAAGGCGGCTGCGAATAATCGCTCTCGACTTCGCACGCAGAGCGAATCGCAATTGGCCAATCTCGGGGCGGTTCAAAAGCAGCTTGGAGAAATGAACGAAAAATCTTGGTGGAAGACAGATCAGTCCCCTTCGTCGCGTCCATCACGATCTAACACGATGGCTCTCACCCCGCCGATGAATCAGCCGGGCGGAGTGATGACTTCCATGAACCGCCAGGGCATCTTCATTGATGAGACCAAACAAGACAGTGAAGAGGTTTGGTCGTCTGTTGGTGGGTTGTCGCTCGATATCGATTTGCCGACCAGCGGTCAGGTGCTGACATTTTCCAAGGTGGGGGGCGATCCGAAACTCGCGTTGGCCGCCCGACCACGAGAAACGCTGACGAAGAGCCTCGGCTTGCTGTGGACGTTGGTCTGGCTTGCGCTGGGTGTTTTCTTGATCGTGTCAATTCGTCGCGTGGGAACAGTCTCTGTCTATATCTCTCGGCTACCGGCCACGTTGGTGAGCATTGGCCTCGTTCTGTTCTTGGCAACAACAGGCCTGTTCGCGTGGCTGGGCTTCATGGCGTTTCTGGCCGGAACAGTAGTTTTTGCAGTGCGCTCGAAATCGCCGAAAACCGCCACGCCACGCTGACCAATACAATCACAAACCCGCTGACGGATGCCCCTGCTCAGAATGTGCCTAGATCGGTGCAGGAGAAGCTGGAACTTAAGCTTGAAAGTCACTACGAGGAACTTCGCAGGGCGTTCAGCGAACAGGAATTCGATCGAGCTCTCGAAGCGCTGAGTCAGTTTCCAGAATCGCACCGTAATGAGCATATCCGTAATCTGGAACGCAAATGTCGTGAACTGCGCGGCACGCAGGCCTCAATGGAACCAGCCGAGAGTTGCTTTTCTCGAGAAAAATACGAAGAAGCGACTCACATTCTCGGATTGATCTCAAAAGACATCCGATCCGAGCCTGTCCAGCGAATGATCGCTCGGTCGGAGACGTTATCCACAACGCACGAATCCATCTTCGCGGCCAAGAAGAGTCTCGAAGCGTATGAGTACCGGCAGGCGTTGACCGTGCTGGAAACGAACATCGAAGAAGAGAAACGCGGCGAAGATTATCAGGCGATTTGGAATGAAGCCAACACCAAGTGGATTCGTTTTCAAGAGTTGGACGGCCGATTGGAAGCCGAGACCAAAGCGGTCGACGAGGCACCGAATATCGACAATTGCGACGAGCTGGTGTTGTTGCTCACAGAGTTATGCGAACTGAAACCGGCGAATAAGAAATACGCTCGGCAGCTCGAAGAAGCGCAAACCTTGTTCGACCTGATCGACCAACTGGACGATGTCTTGGAATCGGCCAGACAACGGTTCACGGAATTCGACTATGAATCAGTCGTCGAAAGTTTGACTGCCGTCGAAGAGAAGTTTCGTCTCAACGCGATGACGCAACTGTTGACCGAATCCGAATCTCGGATCGCCCGCATCGCGGAGTTGCGCGAAACGATTGGTGCAAATATCGCTACTGAAGAATTGCCACCGTTAGCTGAGCAGTTTGCGGCACTGGATGAACTGCGGCCTACCGAGAGCAAGCAACTGATCGTCGGGTTAGAGCAAGAACGCTGCGACGAGTTTATGACATGCGTGACAACCCATTGTCATCACGACGAGTCACTCGTGGACCTGGTTGATCTTGTCATAATGACGATCCCCGAGCCGATGCTTATGGAACTACTACTCAAGGGGAGTGGCGAATTCGTGGAACGCTACCCTGCTGCCGGCGTCGCTTTGCCGAACCGATTAAGCGAACTGCTTGACGACCTTGCGAATCGTTCGACGAGTCTGCGCGAGACAGTTGCCGCGTTGCGTGTTGGTGGAAACCATTTGAGCGAACGCTCTGAAGAACTGGCCGGTTGGGAAGAGTTGGTCACGGCACTGGACGAATTCGATCGTGCGGGCAATCGCCGTTGAACACGTTGGGACCGCTTTGTTGAAAGTGGGGCCGTACGACGTGTGAACAAGACCGGCCGACGCCTTGCCGAAGTTGCCACGCAAGTGCTCAGCGACGATTCCAATCGCTGGAATCGATTGCGATCGATGTCGCTGGGTGTTCTCGATGCAGACAGCGGTCTCGTCGGATTGATCTGCGTTCGTATGCAGCGGTTCCTGAAGACTGCCGTCTGGCTGAACGGCCCGCTGGCCCCCATCACAAGGAAACGGATGGGGCTATTCACGGGATCGGCTGTCGCGCTAAGTTTCGTGGGCATTCTCAGCGAAGGATTCCTGGCGGATCGATTAGGAGTCAACGGCATTGGCAGCCAACTGATCGTCTTCACGTTGGCCGGCTGTTGGGTTGCACTCTACCGAACGATCTGCAAGCTGCTATGACATTCGCGTTTCGCGAAGCCGTTATGCCAGCTGAATGAGTTCCTCACGCACGAACTCCAAGATGGCGTGCTGACGGTTCCACGGGATTATGAAGTGACTTCGTTCCTCAGAACGCCAGCCGGCGTATGGGCGGCCAAGTCGTCGATCATTTGCTTCGTCGCCTCCTCGACGGCTTCTTCCCAACGCTCGGCTCCGAATTGCGATGCGAACGGTTCGCGTGCGTGTGCGAAGTTGATCCCTCGCGAACTATTCACGACCGACCCCAAGCCGTTCGCCAAAAACCCGCCGGCAACATCTTCGGCCGTGCCTCCCTGGCTGCCGTATCCGGGAATCAGCAACGGCACATGCGGCATTGCCGATCGTAACTCGACCAACTCCTCGGGATAGGTCGCTCCGACAACGCCTCCCACGCAACCGAAACCTTCGCCGTCGGACGTCTCGCTTGCGGCACGCTCAACACATTCGGCAACGTGCTGGTACATGGGCCGGTTTTCCGAAATGCGATCCTGAAAGGTTCCCGCGCCGGGGTTACTCGTGCGAACAAGCACGTAGATTCCCCCATCCCGCTCGACGGCCGTTTGAATGAAGGGTTCCAACGTGTCGCTGCCAAGGTATGGATTCACCGTCAACGCATCGGCTCCCCAAACGGCCGCGTTGGGATCGGCTCCGGCGAGATAAGCCCGCGCGTAGGCTTCCGCCGTGGAGCCGATGTCGCCCCGTTTGGCGTCGCAGATGACAATCAATCCCGCCGATCGGGCATGTCGAATCACTCGCTCCAAAGCACGACAACCAGCCGGTCCTTGCTCTTCAAAGAACGCGGCTTGCGGCTTCACGGCAGGAACAAGCGGGGCGACGACATCGACGAGTCGACAACAAAACTCTTCGTAGGCCGAGGCGATCGTCGCGTATCGGCTGGAAAGATTTCTCGCTTCGGCTTGTTCCACGATCCCCGCAGGCAGGGAATTGTAGCGCGGATCGAGACCGATCAGCGCGGGGGTACGTTTCGAGCGAATTGCGGCATGCAGACGGGTGGCGAAGTGTGACATAGTACGGACGATTCTCTCGCCCGCTTGTCCGTTCGTCAAATCCACCCCTATAGTTTTTGTCGTTTCTCTGTGGGATTGTGCGATGCTCGCCAGGCGAGACGCCCTAACAGTCGCGCTTCGATGAAAACCAAGGCAGCAACCAGCGGCCCGGTGACGATCATCGTCAGGTCACCCAGCAGGTGAACCCCGAACAATATTGCCAAGGTGTAGCATCCGATCAAAACCGCCGAGGCGAGGTAGAACACGGTCCAACCCCACCAAAGATGAACCAGCGTGGCCAAAATCGGTTTCGTGATCGGGATCCAGGGAGAATTTGCTTCCAAGGAGGAAAGCAGGCAGATCGGGTACAGGAAAAAGTAGGTTGCGAGAAAAAAACTCCACGGCGGCCAACCAACAAGCTCTGACAGTTTCGCAACCAACGCCGCAACAAGAGTCAGCGGCATCGCCACGAACGCCAAGTACATCAGCCGGCCCGCCCATTCCTTCCAGACCGGCTCGGGCCAGCCGGTGATGTCATCGTTTCCTGCGGCCGTTTCGACCACCACGGCCAACCCGCACGCTGCGGCATACGAGCCGGTCCAAGTTCCCAGCCAGATCGTCGGCAAAGCGAAAAACGCCAAGACGACGCCTCCATAACCGCCCGACGCCCGCGATACCCCCTGCGCTGCAAAGAACGAAAGCAGCAGGCCAACAAGCATGCAGCCGACCGACAGATAAATCCAACGCTGCCAAACACCATCGTACAAGGGGAAGGAGTACACGCCCGAGAAAAACGTCCACTTCGGCGGCGGCGATTCCTTGACCTGATAAACTTCGGCCTGAGCCTGCGAGTAAGTTGTCGGTGGCATCCGGTGTTGGCTGAGATCGATCGTTGTTTCCGGTGCGCGGCCTCGCGAGGGCGAACGTTTCTTCTTCGGCTGCTTTCGCTTCTCGATTGGAACATCGTCGTGGGCGGGGACTGAAATCGGCTCGTGACAATCGGGACAGGAGATCGAATAGGCTTCCGCCTTGAGATCGGGATGCAACAATGCGCGACAGGTCCGACAGACAATCCGCAGGGAGTCCGGCAGTTGTTCCTCGGCGTCCGGTGTGAGAGCCAGGCCATACGTGCCGAAGTCCACCTGACGTTTGGCCTTCAGTGCGCGCTGCTCGCGCAACTTCTCCATAACGGCAGCCAGCGGCGGAACGTAAACCGGCTCGAAGCAGTCGGGGCACTTCATCTTCCACGCCGCCTCGCGCGGTTCCGGGTGCAACCGTGCGGTGCAGATCGGACAGATAACAGTGGTGTATTTCGGGATTTCTTCTTGGCTGTCAGCCACAGTCGCGACATTCCCTGAAGACAATACGACGCAACAAATACGGATCGAACTGTTGCCATCTCATGATAGCAACAAATCGAAAGAGTGGGTTACGATCGCAACAGGTGCAGCCGCAGGAGATTCATGACCGCCTTGGCAGCTCGGCTTTTCCGAATGGCCGGGTCGCCGATCAACGTATGCTCCACGGCGCGAACCAGATCCGGTCCGGCCAGCGCGATAAAGGCCTGCGGAGGAGTGGCGTTGGTGTCATCGGGATCGAAATGCGGGCATTCCGTGACCGCCAGGGCAAAGTCGGTTCCGTAACGTGTACGGCATCCAACCGCCATCGCCTCGGCGGTCTTTTCATTGATCGGTCTGTCGCCTGTAGGCAAATCGAGATGCACTGCCGCAAGTCCCACCGACCCTCCCAGAAACACACATTCAAACCCGTCGACCTCGGTCAAGCGGTGTGCAAGCAGCCCTCCGGTTCCCGACTCGGCGGTCGCCATCGTCAGTTTGCGGTCGGCCAGCATTTGCACCAGCACGTGTTCGAGTTCTTCATCTTCTTCCCCAAACACAACTTCGCCCAATCGCTCGCGCGCAATATGGGCAGTCTCGGCGATTTTCTCGTCGCATTCTTCAGCGGAGCGGCCGTTGGCGGTGATTCGTAATGTGATTGTTGCTTCATGAACCGTAATGCCGACTTCCGGTTCGCGACCTCGTTCGGTGAGATCGCCCAGCAGTTCCTCTGCGTGCGATTCTCCGATTCCAAAGCAGTTGATTCTGGCACGCCGAATCACTCGCCCGTCACCGGAAAGTCGTGGCAGCAGTTCCTCGCGAAACATCCGCTTCATTTCGCTGGGTACGCCCGGCATGGCGGTGACGAGAGCCGGCGGGCGACCATCGTTTGGGCCACCGCTCCGTGCGACGTGCATCCAGATTCCCGGTGCCGTACCACGTGGGTTGCGAACCGGTTCACTGCCGGCGGGGAACATCGCCTGGATGGAATTTCGTTCGGGCATTTCACGGTTCCGACGTGAGAACAGCGACCGAATGAACTCGAGAGAGGGCTCGTGGAGTTCCAGCTCGACGTTCGTGAGTTGAGCCAACGCCTGGCGCGTGAGGTCATCCAATGTGGGTCCGAGGCCACCTGTGATGAGGACGATGTCAGATCGTTCGACAGCCGTGCGGAAGACGGTCACCATCGTATCGATGTCGTCGGACATGGTCGTGTGGTAGTGCACGGGAATGCCGATGGTCGACAGTTCCAGGCTCAGCCATTGGCTGTTGGTATCCAGCTTTGCCCCGGTGGTGAGTTCCGAACCGATGGCGACGATTTCAGCATGCATGAGTGAACGGCTTTCGCAGATCAGAAGGATCGCTTTCGCGGTCGGACAATTGAAGTGGGCGTGCTTCCGATTTCTACGTGGTACTACCGGGACAGTTCATTTTCAAGGACGTCACGGTACAGTCTCGCAGTTTCCCTCACCATCTGCTGCACGCCGAATCGCTCTTGGACGACCTGTCGACCCGCCACTCCGATGGCACGTGCGCGGATGGGATCGTCGAGCAGTTCGATAATTCGCTCGGCCAGCGCTTCGCTATCGGAGGGTGGAACAACCAAGTTTGTGTCCTGGTCGCGGACTACGCTGTAAACGCCGCCCACACCGCTGGCAATCACCGGTCGCCCATAGGCCATTGCTTCCAACATGATGGTTCCCAGCCCCTGTTTCAGCGAGGGCAAACAGAATATGTCCATCGCTTCCAACGAGGTCGAGAACTCGGTCACCCCCGGCGAGAAGGTGACCTTCTCACCGATCCCCAATTCCCGCGACAACCGACGCAAGGCAATTTCCTCGGGGCCTGCTCCCGCGACGAGAAACTCGGCGTCATGCTTGCCGGCAAGCACCTGCTTGGCCGCTTGCAGAAAAAACGGCAGCCCTTTGGAAGCTTCCAGAGGCCCGGCGGTTCCCACGACCGGAACACGATTCGGGTCGAACAACGGCGGGGCGTCCACCTCGGATTGCAGTTCGACGCCGCTGTGAATCACGCTGAATCGTTCGCTCCACAGTACGGTTTGTTCCTGCAACTCGTCTCGAACCGATTCACTCACCGCGATAATTCGCCTGTCTCGGCGGCCATCGAATCGGAGTGTCTCGTGTGGAGAGAGATAATCGTGCACCGTCAGAACCAAGGGGCGTTTCAATCGCGAAGCCAATAACCGTCCGCAGGCAAGCATGCTGCGCGACTGCACATGCACCAAGTCGGGAATGTCTTCCGACAAGTCTTGGCAGAGCGAAGCAAGAACAACCCGGCCCCATACCGGCGTCGAGAGATGTCGGTACTCGGCGATGGTCAATAGATCGCGACGCCATGCCGGAACAAGCCGCGCATCGGAACTGGCAACCTGTGCGACGATCCCTTCTTCCGGCAGATGCTCTGCCAATCGAAGCGTATAGGCCGAACTGCCACGGGCTTCAAAGCGATCGGCCAACAGCAGCACGTTCGGTTGAGGATCGGACATGGAATTATTCAGTGCAGTTCGGGCGGTGTTTGACTGGCGTCAGGGTACTGGATTTGTAGACTCAACCGAAGGAACCTTGCAGACTGCATAGGAGTGTTTTATTGAAAAGTGGGTACAGGTTCGCGAAGTGTACCCAGTTTGAAACTTGTCTCGCTACGTGATTCGTATTGAAGTCCGCGTGTTGGTTTGTGAAAATAGATGCCACGAATAGCCCAAAGCCGCATCGGCGGCAGTCTCACGGCAACTCGAAAACGCATACGACGCATTGGCCGAAGGGCGAAGTGAGACTCGCCTGGGCTGGCTGATGCGTCGCTTTTTCGTTGGGTGGTGGCAGCATGGATGCGACGAAGTTGCAACTGCTTCGTGATCGATTTGCCTTTGGATCCACGGCTCCCACTTTACAGCACGTGTTGCTCCAGTGGCGTCAAGGGAAGAGTCAGCCAAGTACATGGGGCCTGGACAGGAACCTGCGACCTCGCACGGCGTTGGGGGTCGGAACTGGTGCGATACCAGCCAGCAACGGCGTAGGAAGTTCGATGGACTTCGAAGTGACGATGCCGATGTGGGGACGAGGCCCACAAAGTGAATACTTGCCTGGCCGTCACTATTCTCACTGGTTGTGTGGCCGTACAGCAGGATTGCAGGACGAATTCGATCGTCCCATGGAATGGTGGGACCGGGAATCGAGCGGGTGGCTGTTGTTTCGCGATTTGGCTCGCGAGGCAACGGAATTCGTTCCACGGTCTCCCGAGTACGACGGTGTGGCGGTTGTTGAAAGATGGATTCTCTTCATTCACGATATCGAGTCACCGACGTCTATCGAGACAGAGGGCGGCAGTTATTCCGTCGTTCCGGATGTTTTCTACGCATCGGCCAAAGCGATCGATTGGATTCGAGGGCAAGGTGCGCAGCCTCTTGGACCGGCAGAGGCTTCTGGGGCGAACGCGGACAAGACAATACAAACGGAACGGAAGCATTTCGATTGGGTTGGCGACAATCCGCTACCGAAAGGATGGGACATCGGCAACGTAGTCAACTGCAAGGACATGGCTCAGGTGCAACTTGCAGTCGGTTGTACTCGACCTGAAACGGTAAAGCTGCACCATGCTGGCGGGAAGCAGACTGATAAGGATATTCATGTCCAGCACCGTAGAGACCCGAACTGCCCGGACATTCGATTTGATGTCTACTTCCTTTCCCCAACGAAATGGAAATCAGGCCGCGAGCGAGTGAATAATGACAACACGAAACGAAATTAACCTGCTAACCCGTAGGCTATCCTAGCCAATCGAAACGCTATCGTAGACCACCTGAAACGCTATTATTCCGTCGATACGCTATTGATAAAACTACTCTTCTTGTGAAACGCCAGCGATCACGGCGACTAACATTCCCGCCCCACAATTGTGGCGTTAAAACCGAGTCAGGCATTGGCCTGGTTCGGTTTCTTTTTTGGGGACGTCACTGCTGTCTGTCACAACATTCTGGAGTTTTCTGCGCGAGTTCTCGCCATTTCCCCGTGCGGGAATCTGAGATCCGACGAGATTTCCGTCGAATTTCCTCTGGGAAGCCGTGAGCGGCGGATGT